>Ga0207866_1000290_pt1 | contig 77255 bp, 50 predicted proteins | sample HigsolmetaAR203D_FD_184835 | JGI IMG/M metagenome (GOLD analysis project Ga0207866, IMG submission 184835) | Ionic liquid and high solid enriched microbial communities from the Joint BioEnergy Institute, USA - AR20-3-D (SPAdes) (version 2) ...
TGTTATAATCTGAAGAAATACTTAAAATTTAGCCGAAAACTGCCCCAAATAATGGCCAAAAGAATAGCAATTCCACAAGGAATGCTATTTGCTATAAAAAACGACATTTTAAGACCAATTTTTAGCCGCAATACGCCCTCCAATTTTTTAGATTTTTTTCTCTCACAACAAAAATACGGTCGCTTAAAACGACTGTAATGAAGTCAAATTTTTTCTTTATTGCATTTTTAAGGGAGTTGTGCAACAGTTACCTATGATAGGCAAAGTTGACTTTGCCTAATGAAAGTTCTTTTATTTGTGTGTCTACGATGCGGCTTTTTAGACGAAGCCTTGCGCGATAGGCAAAATTAGATACGACAGCTTTACAAAGAAAAGCGAGTATCGTGTGTCCGGCTTCCGCAAAGGCAATTTTGCCTATCAGTATATTTTATGCATACAACAACATGTAAAAACTTACTCCTTCGGGAGATTCAGCTGAATATACAGTTCTTCAAGCTGCTTATCATCAACTGCAGAAGGCGCATCCAGCATTACATCTCTACCACTATTATTTTTGGGGAAGGCAATAAAATCGCGAATACTTTCGCTGCCTCCTAGAATAGAGCAAAGACGGTCCAAACCAAAAGCTATACCACCATGTGGCGGAGCACCATACTCAAAAGCACCTAGAAGGAAGCCGAATTTATGCTGCTGCTCCTGTTCATCCATACCCAACGCTTCAAACATCCTCTGTTGCAGTTCCTTCTGATAAATACGAATGCTACCACCTCCAATTTCATTACCATTCAACACCATGTCGTAAGCATTGGCTTTGATATTGGCATAAGGATGCTTAAGATATTCGGCAGGATTTTCAATAACAGGGCTGTTATTAATCATCACTTCAATATCTGATGGTTTGGGCGAAGTGAACGGATGGTGACGCGCCACCCATCTATTGTCTTCTTCAGAATATTCAAATAATGGGAAATCTACCACCCATAATAATTTAAACTCATCACTTTTGCGCAGCCCCAATCTTTTACCCATTTCCAAACGTAGTTCGCTCATAGCTTTGCGCGTAAGCGCTTCCGTACCTGCCAGCACTAAGATAAGGTCTCCAGCTTTAGCACCAGCAGCATCGGCAATAGCTTTGAGCCTTTCTTCGCTATAAAATTTATCGACACTACTTTTATACGTACCGTCGGTATTACACTTAATGTACACAAGCCCTTTCATACCGATTTGCGGACGCTTCACCCACTCAGTGAGCTCGTCTAATTGCTTACGAGTGTACTCACTACAACCAGGAACTGCAATAGCCAATACGGTTTCTGCACTTTCAAACACCTGAAAATTCGCTCCCTCAATCAGATGTGCATTATCTTCCTTATCCGCAAAAACATGCTTGGGATATTTCAGGTTCAGCAGCTTCATACCAAAACGGGTATCCGGCTTATCGTTGCCATACTGCCACATAGCTTCTTGCCAGGGCATACGCTCTACGGGCTCTGTGTAATCAATACCCTTAACAGTTTTAAAAATATACTTTATTAAACCTTCGAAAATCTCCAATACATCCTCCTGATGCACAAAAGACATTTCACAGTCTATCTGTGTAAACTCAGGCTGTCTGTCTGCACGCAAATCTTCATCCCTAAAACATTTTACAATCTGATAATAGCGGTCGTACCCACTCACCATCAGCAATTGCTTGAATGTTTGGGGAGATTGCGGCAATGCATAAAATTCTCCTGGATTCATACGACTGGGTACCACAAAGTCACGAGCACCTTCCGGAGTAGATTTAATCAAGAACGGAGTTTCGATATCCATAAAGTTGTGCTGATGCAAATATTCACGCGTAGCACGGTTTACTGCATATCGTAACTCCAGATTCTTCTTCACCGCATTTCGGCGTAAATCCAAAAAGCGATATTTCATACGCAGGTCGTCGCCTCCATCGGTATCATCTTGAATGGTAAAAGGAGGTGTGACGCTTTTATTCAGTATAGTAAAGCTATCTACCAGCACTTCAATATCGCCAGTAGGGATATTGGGGTTCTTATTACTACGCTCTCGTACCATACCGGTAGCTTGCAATACATACTCCCGCCCCAGTGGATTAGCATCCAGTTGCTCATTTAAAGATTCTGAAAACAGCAATTGGGTAATACCATAACGGTCGCGCAAATCCACAAAAGTGATACTACCGAATTTACGTACGGCCTGTACCCATCCGGACAGGGTAACACTTTTATTAACATCAGCAATTCTTAACTCGCCACAGGTATGTGTCCGAAACATTTCTTTAATGTATTAAGATTTTAACTATATAAACTTATTTTCAACCATTCTTCGTCCCAACAACAGCCTCATATCTTAGTGGGTCTGTTGTCATAAAAACCTTGTTTTTATGGGGTGCAAATATACCATGATTACTGCACTTACACCTTATAATACAAAGGCTTTTTAAGAAATAACACAAAATATATGCTTATTTATACTAATTCATTGCACCTATAAAGCCACAAGGGAGACGGTAACTGCAACAGTATAGCTAATTGACCTAAATTTGACACATAATCGTAATCATGAGGGTAAACAAAAAAGAGAGTAAGTTATTGAAGGAAGCCATTGAGGAATGGGAAAACAATGCCCTTATTGACAAAACTACAGCTCAAAAACTTAGGGACACCGTATCTCCTTACAGAAGCGAATTTGATACAATTGCATTTTATGCAGCTATAGCCGCCGTTTCATGCGCTATTCTGGCTTTTGGAGCATTAGTACTGGATGAGAAATGGATTGAACGTATTAGAAAATATTTCGCCTTTTCCGAATTTGCCATAGGTCTTGCATTTGCTCTATGCTCCGGCTTATTAATATGGATAGCTCGAAGGCGTAACCGAAAATATCCTTACGCTTCCTTAGCCAATGAAAGTTTTACCATTTTGATAGCGCTAACGCTGGGCGTATCTGTGACTTATTTTTCCAAAAGCCTTTCCATTAGTACAGACTATTATGGTATTGCTATATTCATCACAGCTGTGCTGTACGGTATTGTGGCATTTTATCTAAATACAAAACTTTTATGGTGCTGTGCTCTACTAGCTCTCATTAGTAGTTGGGGTGCTCAGACATATGCATGGTCGCAGGATACTTATAAAACTTATTTCTTAGGAATGAACTACCCACTGCGCATGACATTTCTAGGTGCGGCAATGGTAGGCTGTTCCTGGCTTTTACGGCAGCAACCCTATTTCAAAAAGTATTATTCCTTCACCTGGCATTTCAGCTGGATATTTTTGTTTACCTCAGCTTTATTCCTCTCCGTTTCAGGAAATCTAAGTTACGAGGTGTGGTCTGCTATCAGACAAGGGAAATTATTTATGTGGGCCATAGCCTATACCGTGCTACTTATAATAGTACTGGCATATGCTATCAGAAATAAAGAAGAAACATTAAGAGATATTACAATTATATTCTTCCTATTGAATATTTATACCCGCTATTTTGAATATTTTTGGAACAGGACTAACAAGGGGCTTTTCTTTGCATTGCTGGCAATATCATTTTGGTTAATCAGCAAGAAGGCTGAACAGTTACGCAAAAAACTGTCGTAGCTAAAACATCAACCCTAGTGCAATACCCCCGCCCAATACGGTATTATCTCCAAAACGCTGTGCATTAAAATTAATAGCAGGAGCAAAAGACACAAACTCGCTAATCTCGAATTTATATCCCGCTCCAAGTTTAATAAAGGGGCCTCCATTTAAATGGGGCTTATCCGCCTTATAATTTATTTTCAAAAGTGGAGCATAACCTACATTCAGCAAAAACATAACATCGTTTCTATAATTAAAGGGATAGTAACGAAAATCAGCAAAAACAGGCAATAGAGTTATATTATGATTTTTGCCAAAGTAGCCGCTAGCTATCGCAGAATCTGTGGTACTTGATCCTGCAAATGCTTTATATCTGGACGTTTGCAACCCTACACCTACCCCAATAGACAAATGATTGTTTACAAAGAAACCGTTAATGGTACTGACGCTATACCCAAAAGTTTTTACATAGGCGAGCCCATCTTCTAATGATGAAGAATCCAACGATTGCAAATACTGTATTTCTGCAAGGTTAGTAATATTGAAATATCCCTTTTCCTGTTTGGTACGGATTTGAGCAGAGGCTACATTTATACAGAAAAATACTATGCAACCTATAAGTAAATACCGGACAATACTCATCTCCTCTCTTTTTTAGATAAAACAATGCTTTACTAAAATTAGGAAAATTATCGGTGATTCGTGACTTTTAAGTTAAAATCAATATAGCCCGATTTTTTCTTCTATCAGATAGGAATTTCTGCCGGGAGCATTACGGGAAATGAGTTCGCTTAAAAAACCAGCCAGAAAGAGCTGTACACCAATAATAATGGATGTTAGTGCTATATAAAAAGCAGGCCTGTTTGTAACGGTATAGTCTGCAAAGGAAATTTTTGAAATAATAAGAATAAGCGATGTGATGAATCCTACAAGAAAAAAGACCAATCCTATCAGCCCAAAAAAGTGCATAGGTCTTTTGGAGAACTTGCCCACAAAGGTGATGGACATTAGGTCTAGAAAACCATTTACAAAGCGGTCCCAACCAAACTTCGTCACGCCATACTTACGCTTACGATGTTCCACTACCTTCTCACCAATCCTTCTAAATCCGGCCCACTTAGCAATAACAGGTATGTAGCGATGCATTTCGCCGTAAACCTCTATGCTCTTCACCACTTTCTTTTTATATGCCTTAAGACCACAGTTAAAATCATGGAGCTTGATTTTTGAAACGCGGCGCGTAACGGCATTAAAAAACTTAGAAGGGATATTTTTAGTCAGTGTATTGTCATAGCGTTTTTTCTTCCACCCACTCACCAGATCATATCCATCCTCAACAATCATACGGCGCAATTCGGGGATTTCATCAGGACTATCTTGAAGGTCTGCATCCATCGTAATCACTACATCTCCTTCGGCTACTCTAAAAGCCTCGTTCAACGCTGCTGACTTGCCGTAATTACGTTGAAACTTGATACCTTTTATATTACTGTTTTGGGCACGCAGCTTCTGAATCACTTCCCACGAATCATCGGTACTACCGTCATCCACAAACAGTATTTCGTAAGAAAAATTGTTATCCCGCATGACGCGCTCGATCCACTCCGTTAATTCCGGTAGCGATTCTTCTTCATTCAATAACGGTATAACAATTGACAAATCCATTTTATTATTTGTTACGCAAAGATAAATTTTGAAATCAATAGCGCTGCATTAGGGTTATTTAGTACTACCTCTCAAATACAATACACCAGAAACAACCATAGTAACTACCGCCCCTACTAGCAAATTGGAGAATATCTGTCCGGATATACTGATAGGAATAAAATATTTTCTCGTTTGCTGGGCTTCTATTTCTATTTCTTGAGGGGTTCTATGTTGGGCAGTTTGAAGACGTTCCACTTTGGAAGCTTCTATTATTTGATCGATTTTCTCGGGATTTGTTTTCCAGTAAACAAATGTGTAAATAGCCAGTACTAGCGTAGCCATTACAAAACATCTGAACCCCTGCTGAAATAATATTCCAAATTGCGAAATTCCTGTGGCTGATGCAAAAGACATTACACTCCACACAATACCTAACCCATAAATAAATGTACCTGCATACTGTAATACCGTTGCCTTATTATCATCCATTACAGATAATATTAGCCCCAGTACCACCATCAGCACACCTGTGATCAAACCTTTTATAGTAGCATTCAATTTCAATCTCTCTTAGTTTAATACAAGCTGATTATTGTGATAAATACCCAGAGGTTTGCCTTTGAAGGCTTTACCTATAAAGGGAGTATTTTTACTGATAGACAACACTGCTCCCTGATCTAATACCCACTCCTCTTGCGGATTGAATAAAGTGATGGAAGCAATATTACCTTCTTCAATGGAAGGAATATCCAGATTTAATATTTTCCGCGGATTGATAGCCAACAGCTCTATCCAACGTTCCTGTGTCACATCGGGCAGTGTGGTATTGAGTGCTGCATATACTGTTTGTAAAGAGAGCATTCCGTTCTTTGCATATTCAAACTCCACAATTTTATGATCTTTGTCTTGCGGAATGTGATGCGATGCGATACAATCAACCAATCCCTCCCCAACCGCTTTCTGCAAAGCCTTACGGTCTTTTTTATTGCGCAACGGCGGATTTACTTTTAGATTGGTATCGTAAGTGGTAATATCCTCATCACAGAAGACCAGATGATAAGGCGTTACAGAACAAGTAATATCCAGTTTTTTCTGTTTGGCATCCTTAATCAGTTTTAAAGAAGCCTCCGTACTCACACCAGTAAAATGCAAACCCGACTCCGCATAAGCTGCTAACTTGATATTGCCTGCTACGGCAATTTCCTCAGCGATATCGGGTCGCCCGGGAAGCCCCATTTGCGTTGAAGTAATGCCCTCATTCACTACTCCGTGAGGATTAATGCTTCTGTCATCGGGTACCTGAATGATTACACCATTGAAGGATTTGATATACTGCAACGCTTTTACCAACAACCCAGAAGACTGCACGGGGTTTTTACCATCGGTAAAGGCTACCGCTCCACTCAATTTCATATCATACATCTCGGCCAGTTCCTTACCTTCCGCATTACGGGTAATACTTCCCAATGGCAATACGGTAACCGGCAGTCCCTTGGCTTTTTGTATGATATATTCCACAACCGCTTTTTGATCCACTACGGGGTTTGTATTGGGCATTACGCATACGGTAGTAAACCCTCCGGCTGCTGCTGCCTTAGCACCGCTGCTGATTGTTTCGCGAAACTCAAAACCCGGATCGGCAAAATCGGCAAAAATATCTACCCAGCCGGGCGATACATGCAACTGAGGCAGCGCAACTTCCCTCGCCCCTTTTGCCTTCAAATTTTTACCAATGGAAATAATTCTCCCGTTTGAGATATGAATATCAACAACCTTCCCATGATGAGAAGAAGTGGGATCTACAATTTTTGCTTGCTTAATGATAAGGTTCATTAAGTTGCGAAGATAAGCAACAGTAAGATATAAACATGATTTCGGATTTTGAATTTAAAAAGAAGTAATCATTGTTTTTTTTGAACTTTTTTTTATAAATTTGCTCCCCGCTCGAGTTACCCTCGAGTAGGGATCGGGATGTAGCTCAGTCCGGTTAGAGTACACGTCTGGGGGGCGTGTGGTCGCTAGTTCGAATCTAGTCATCCCGACCAACATATTAAAAGCCATGATTTTATGATCATGGCTTTTTTGTTTAGTACAGAGTGTACATTACTAATTTTTTGAGTTGGCTTTGTCGAAGATTATTATTTAAAACTTTATTTAACAAATCCTTATTAAGATTCTGCGACAGCCCCTTAAATGGAAGCTATGCATATCGAAGAGATATCTATGGTCACTTTTAGAATACCTATTATTTAAAATATCCAAACAACAAATATGCAATTACTAGCGTAATAATAATATTAAAACCCTGAGCACCTAAGAAGGCTAATAAAGGCTTTCTGTTTTGCTTGCCGAAAATATCCTTAAAGCTGGTTTCAAGGCCAATACAGGTAAAAGCTAATGAAAACCAAAATCCTTGAATATTTTTTAACTGAGGTTTAATGCTTTCGGTAACATCGGGCGCTACCAGAAAAGAGAACACAAGAGATACAATTACAAATCCCAATACGAACTTGGGGAAGCGCTCCCAGATCACTTTTAAAGTAGGTTTTTGCTCCTGCTCTACCTCTTTCTTGGTATAAGACCAATACACAGATATGGCAAATGCTGCAATTCCCAACAATACATTCTGAGAAAATTTTACAATAGTACTTATCTTCAAAGCCGTTTCACCTACCAATGTGCCGGAAGCCACCACGGCACCTGTTGTATCAATGGTTCCTCCCAACCAGGCTCCGGTTATTTCCTCACTCAGTCCTAACTGATGAGCTATCCACGGCATAAATATCATCATCGGTACAGCGGTTATCAATACCAGCGATACAACTACTGATAATTTCTTCGGGTCGCCTTTAATGGCACCGGATGTTGCTATAGCTGCCGAAACGCCGCATATGGATACTGCACTGGACAGCATCATGGTGAGCTCATTATCTACCTTCATCTTCTTACAAAGCCAGAAGGAGAAATACCATACTGATAATACTACCAGCAATGACTGAATCAACCCCAAGGAACCGGCCTTAAGAATATCAGAAAAAATAACACTGATTCCCAGCAATACCAATCCTATTTTCACAAAGAATTCAGAAGACAATGACTCAGAAAACCACACAGGTAATTTGATAAAATTCCGCACAATCAACCCCAAAAACAAACAAAAGATTACTGTTTCCAGATTTAAGGATTTAATGCCTTCAAAACCACCCGCTAAGGAAGCCAGCAACGTCAGTACATAAACTACAGGAAAGCTTTTCGCCACACCCGATATATCTTTACCGGTGATGCGAGCGCCTAAGAGCGCAAAAGCATAAAAAAATAAAAAGTAGAGCAAAATGTTTTTGAGATTTACTGCAGCAAAAACTGCTTGAGCTAAATCACTTGCATTTTGCCACTTAAATGACGGAGACGGCAGACCTAAACCTGCAATCGTAAGAATAATAATAGCAAATCCCAGCACAACTGCTGACCAATCTTCTGTAAGTAAAAACCTGCGCTTAATTGTTTCTGTCATTATAAATCAAGATTATCTTTTTTATGAAAAATATCTTTCAATACTGTTCTTGCAGCATGATAACCACACATGCCATGTACACCTCCACCCGGCGGAGTGGAGGAGGAAGATATAAAAATTTGTTTATCCGAAGTACGATAGGGCGTTAAACGAAAAGAAGGCCGCGTATACAATTGTGATAAGTTAATAATACCGCCGCCGATATCCCCACCCACATAATTAGGATTGTACGATTCCATCTGGCGTGCATTCATCGTATGTCTAGCCAAAATTAGTTCCTTAAAACCGGGTGCAAATCTTTCTACCTGATTCTCTATCGCCGCAGTCATATCCTGGTTGGAGCCATGCGGAACATGACAATAAGCCCAAGCCGTATGCTGCCCATCAGGAGCCCGTTGCGGATCCACAATACTTTGCTGCGCCAACAAAACAAAAGGCTTGGAAACAGCATGCCCCATTTCATTTTGCTTTTCAGAAAAACTAATCTCTTCAAAAGTACCTCCCAAATGCAAAGTAGCGGCTTGCCTGCACAATGTTGCCCCAAAAGGAATCGGTGCGCGCAACGCCCAATCTATTTTGAAAACGCCCATACCGTAGCGAAACCGCTCCAACTGCCAGCGATAAAAAGAGGAGAAGCGATGTCCTGCAATACGCAACAGCTGACGCGGTGTCACATCAAAAACAAAAGCTTTTGCAGGAGGTAGCTCTTCAATCCGCTCTACCATCGTGCCCGTTTCAATAACACCTCCTAGTGACACAAAATAGTCGCTCAAGGCTTTAGCAATACTTTGCGAACCTCCCGCCGGCACAGGCCAACCTTTAATATGGGCTGCCGCATTCAGTACCAGCCCTATGGATGCTGTGGCCCAGCCATCCAAGGATCGAATGGAATGTCCGGCCATGCCTGCCCATACGCCTCTAGCTTCGCGCGTAGCAAATCGCTTTACAATTTGCGAAGCAGGCTGTAAGGCCTTCAAACCAAATCCTGCTAGAGCGAAAGGATCCTTGGGAAATCGCAGTGGTCGTAATAAATCATTAATAATACGTGGCCAGCGTTCTACCACCGACCCGATTAAATCAAGGTAAGCCTGCTTATCGGCTCCAAAAGATGCTGCTGTATCTTCCAAAGAGGCAACAATACCGGCAGCCTCCGTGGCACTAAAAGGATGTGCAAGTGTAACAGGAGAATGTAGATAACGTAATCCGAACTGTTCTAAAGGAAGTGCAGCAAAAAAAGGCGAATGAATAGCCATGGGGTGCACAGCCGAACATACATCATGCAAAAAACCCGGCAGTGTGAGCTCCTTGGTTCTCAAGCCCCCTCCTACTTCATGCTGCCCTTCTATCAGCAACACCTCTACACCAGCCATTTGCAGCGTAATAGCTGCAGCCAAGCCGTTGGGCCCCGATCCCACTACAATTGCATCGAACGATTTATTCATTGTTGTTCAATCACTCTAATAACTACCAGCACTGAGCGTACTTTCCGACACCGCATACTTACGGTCTACCCGATCCAGTACTACAAATATGGAATCTTTATCTTCATTAATCCCGCGCAGGTACACACGCTTGCCCCCATCCTCAGTTTGATAAGACAATATCATCTTTTGTCTTCCTTCATCTACGAGCCCTACACCAAATACCCTATTTCTGCGTGTGGAGGAAGCTCTAGGGTGAATAGTCTTATTTTCATCCCCGATATTACGCAATGCCTCAATAGGAATCCAAAATTTAGAGGAATCTTTCACTACATATGCCGGATTGATAATATCATCACCTCCCCCTCGAGAATGAATCTTCTTCTTGGCCGTCATGATATTTTTATCTTGTAGATATAAAACCTGATTCACTGTATCGGCTAGATAATGAAACACACGTCGCCCGCCAGCAACACCGGACACTTCAAACGTTTTATTGATATCCTTCATGGGACCACCCCCACCATTTGAAAGCTCCAACGGCACCTTGCGGTTCTGTTTATATGCTAATGTACTCCATTTTTCAAATATCACTTCTTGCCAGCGCGTAGTATCGGTAGGATCCTCGGGGATGATGCGATCGTTAATTTTAAATTCCTTAACATGATAATAGCCGCGCAGTGTCTTTACCCCCGGTGAAGAGGGCTGCTTATAAGGATCGTAGAGATAGTTCATCCACTGCAAGTAGAAAAGTACAATCAAAAACAAAAATACTAGCAGACTTTTAATGCCTATCCTTAACCAACGTTGCCATTTTTCTGAAAAATTTGGAACTATATCAATAGGCGTTACATCCTGCTTCAGAATAAGCAGTCTGTAAACACGTGGAATGTAATAAGCTAGTACAAAAGAGCCCAACAGCACAAAGTAAGAAGCATACACATGTACACCTCCATCATATCCCAAATTTACAACCGTAATAGAAGCCAAAGCCCCAATTAGCAAAGCTGCACCAAAGGCGGTTGTTTTTCGAAACAATAGAAAAGCCCCCGCCGCTACTTCCACAACTCCCGTAAAAACCTGATACCAAGGTACGATACCTATCGAAAGCCAGAATACCTTGTGCCCGGTAAGATCCCCAAAATTATTGTTGAGCAGGCTAATGGAAGGATAAGGCATCTGTACCGGAAATAATTTGGTGAATCCAAATCCAATAATACCAATGCCTGCTCGATATCTTACAATGGCCTGAAGCCAGTAATAGGCAATATTGTAGCTTTTTCTCTTATTATCAACCCACCCCCATATTAGACCTATTACAATAGCAATGCCGAGGATAGCGACCCAATTAGACCATGATGCCAGCCCCCATCTTCCACTTTCACTTCGAACCGTCCAGATCCTTATGGGGTTGAAACGGGCGACATCATATAAATCACGATAATGTAAGTGTGTCCAGTCGATATTGAAAACCGTTTTATACCAACTTGCAGAACCCGGAATACACATAATAATAAAGAAAACAAAAACAATTCTGAACGCTGTTTTCTGAAGCGGGCTCCATATATAGGGATACTTATTGGCGTCTGCAAGAGACTCCGTATGGGTGCTCCCATTAGCATCTGTAGCAGGCGAAGTTTGTAAGTCAGTTAATACGTTTGCCATAGCATGTTATAATAAGGTGAGTAATTAAAGTGTTTGTGGCTTGCGTCGGCCTTCAATTAGCAGATATTTTTTAGGAATTTTTGTAAGCACAGTATATATAGAATCAGTATTGTTAATCCTGCCCTGCAAGATTATCGTATTAGTATCCGGTCGTGCGTAATGCAATGTAAAAGTATCGGCAGGATAATGTGCATTTTTATTGTGCAAGTGCAATAATTGCTGTATACTGTCTACTGTGTAGGCATAAAAATGACGTCTGATGGTTCCCTGCGATTCATATTTTTTATCCCAATCTATAGGACTTACCTGCTCAACGTTATTGGAATCAATGATAACATCTCGATTAGACTTAATACTCAACGTAGCCCATTCTTCAAATACCACCTGTTGCCAACGAATCGGGTCCAAACTATTATAAGGCAGCGTATCATTATTAATACTGAAATGGGCTACATTGTATACACCGGCTACATCGGGCAGACCTTTTGCAATGGGTATATTATGTGGGTTCTTTTTATACCCCTGATAGGTTTTAAATCCGTAAAATATCAAGATAAAAAAGATGAAAACACCTTTCAACACCCATCGCCAAACTTTAAATTGTGGTTTTATGATGGGGAGAAAACGATCTGCAATAGCCTTCCTTCCCCACACCACCACATTAAAGATCCTTTGAGCATCATAAGCAAACAACACCAACGCCAGTAGCACTAAGAACAATGAGTAGCCAACCTCTCCACCTTCATAAGCCAGATTAGAGAACAATACATTTCCCGTAAACAATAAAACAATAAAAGCGCCTATAGCCGTTGTACGCCGCCAAAGCAATAACACAGCAGCCACCAACTCTACCCAACCCAAGAAAATTTGATACAACGGGGCGGTTCCTAAACTTACGGAAAACAACTGCCAAGTAGTAAATTCACCATACTGTGTATTGAGTTGACTGAGAGTAGGAAAAGGCGATTGTAACGGGAAGATTTTAATAAATGCATAAGCAGTCAGAGCAAATGCCAGTCGATACCTCAGTAACACACGCAACCAGTAATAAAGCTGAGCATATTCTTTGGCTTGTTTATCGATAGCAGACCAAACGATTGCTCCGATTACTGATAAGGCAACAATAAGAAACCAGTTATACAAAGGACTCGACGATATAAACTCAGGATAATAATGAGCCAGTCTAAAAATATCTCCGTAATAAATCGCTCCTAAACGAATCGCAAATACATCTTTGTAAAACTTATAGTCCAGTGGCAGCACCTGAAGCAAAAAATAGATAAAGAAAAATCTAAACAGCCATTGGGTTGTAGTGGACCACTGATTACTTGCAGGAGACATAGCTTTTGATTTTAGGATTAAAGATTGATTAATATCCCGGATTCGGGGTTAACGCAGGATCTACTAATAACTGAGCAATAGGAATAGGAAGTACATATTTGTTCGGATCCGTAACGTTCAATACAGCACCTACTCTCCCGGTGCGCACGAGATCAAACCAGTAATGCGGCTCAAAAGCAAACTCATAATGCTTTTCCTTTTCTATCGCCAATAATAATTCCTGCTCGTCTGATAAAGCAAGTGGCAGCAGTTCTGCCCTATCCCTCACTGCATTTAAATCCGCCAGAGCCAAACTACGCTTGCCCGCCTGATGTGCTCTAGCTTCTGCCCTAATCAGGTACATTTCTGCAATACGCAGAATGTAAGAAGGATCTACCGCCGGAGTTCTGTAGTAAAGATTCCCATACCATGAACCATCATTCGATTGAGCCACCAAGGCTTTTCGACCACCGCCAATAGCAGGATCGGTAATCTGTTGTACAAATGCATCGCTGGGATACCATCTTCTCACTCCACCGTTGGCCGGAGGTTGCCAAGCAGTGCGATGGTTATTAGGATTGGCAGCATTGTAAGTGGTTTCAAGGATAGATTCACGGGTACCCACTACATTGTTGGCAAACCAACTGCTATAAGGTTTGATAAGCTCGTATTGCGAATCATCAATAAGCTTTGTCGCATAATTTTCTGCCTCAGCCCATTGTTGTTGGTATAAGTAATAACGTGCTTTTAAGGCCCACACGGTCTTTTTAGTAGCGCGCACTCTGTTGGTCGTTTCCGGAAGACGCTGCTCTGCTTCATTTAAATCGCTTAACACCTGAGCATAGGTATCTTGCAAACTACTACGCGGAATACCTTTACTAGCATCCAGCGATTCGGTGGGCTCCAAAATCAACTGTACACCACCCCATACACGTGCCAAATCGAAGTAAGCCAACGCGCGAATAAAATATGCTTCACCAGTTATCTGATCTCTTTTAGTATCATTAATAACGTCATCAGGAAGCGTGGGAACTTTTTTGATAACATGATTAGCCCTGTTGATGGTTCTGTAAATAGCCACCCATACGTTATTCACTTCTTCATTATCCGCGCGTACATCGCGCTGAATAAACTCTCGATTTACTGTACGTGAATCGCCCCACTCCAGATCGCCCCCACGTAAGTACGTAGTAAATTGAAATATTTGTCCATAATAACCAGCACTAGCTAATGCCTCATACACACCATTCAAAGCTGTATTAGCTGAGGTTTCATCTACAATCGTAACAGCATCGGAGGTGTTGTCCTTGGGTTCTACATTCAAAAATTTACTGCATGACAATAATGCACCCAAGAACGGTATCAATACAATCTGATATATATATTTCGCTTTCATGAAGTTTAATTTTTATACTTAAAGAGTTACATTGATTCCAAACTGAACAGAAATAGGCTGAGGAGGAGTACCTACATCAATCCCCCTTGCATTTTGCTCGTTCGTATGAACAGACTCAGGATCGGGCCCAATATATTTTGTATGTAGCCATAAGTTCGAGCCCAACACATATACACGCAGTGCACTCAGCCCAATACGGGAAATAATTTCACGAGGGAATGTATAACCCAAAGTCAGCGATTTTAAACGAACAAATGACCCATCTTCGAGAAAACGACTGTTTTGTTCAATGCCGTAGTTATTTCCCACGCTGGTTACACGGGGCACATCTGTAATATCACCCGGCTTTTGCCAGCGACGTAAATTATAAGCTAGTATGGAACGCCCCGCATCCTTCGTACCACCACCTTCCATCAGCATTCTATCGAAGCTGACCACTTTGTTGCCAAACTGATAAGTAAAGAATACGTTCAGGTCGAAAGATTTAAACTTCACTTCGTTAGTGAGGCCGCCAAAAAATTTCGGGCTTGCATTACCTACTATTTGTCTATCGGCTATTGTAATAACGCCGTCTCCATTCACATCCTCGAAAACAGCATCTCCGGTTTGCGGATCTACATACAACTGTTTATACATCCAAAAGGAATACAGTGGATACCCCTCTTCGTTCCTTATCAAATCTCTCGAACCATACACCAAAGGAGTTGGTAGTTTTTCAATCTTATTCCAGTTACGGGTAATGTTAAATTGAGTCTGCCATGTTAGATGAGGTTTATTGATATTTATAGAAGACAACGAAAGCTCAATTCCTTTATTACTAATTTCTCCGCTATTAGAATAATATTGAGAAAAACCTGTAATAGCGGGAATCTGCAATGGAAGCAAGAGATCTGTAGTGTATTTGTAATAAGCATCAGCTGTCAGCGCCAAACGATTATCAAAGAAAGCTATATCTAAACCTGCATCTATCTGATTGGTTTTTTCCCAGCGGAGATCAGGATTACTTAACTGAAAAGGCGCGGTGCCTGGCTGTTGGGCGCCGCCAGCAGTGTTGTAATAACCGGCACCACCAGACCATAATCCACGTGCAGCAAAATCACTGATACCATTCTGATTTCCTAACACACCATAACTTGCACGAAGCTTCAAATCACTGATAGCATCAGCATCCGACAGGAACTTTTCGTTTTTAGCACGCCATGCCAAACCAATAGAAGGGAAATATCCCCATCGGTTATTCTTTCCAAATTTTGAAGAACCATCCGCTCTAACAGACAGTTCCAAATAATACTTATCATCAAAGCTGTAATCAAGACGAGAGAAAAATGATACCAAGTTAGACTTACTCCATCTTTGATTGGAAGTTGTAATACTAGCCGCACCAATTTTTCTGTAAGAACTATTAGGGAACCCTGTTCCTCTTGCCCTTGTATTTTGCAACACATTACTTTGAATAGTATTACCTACCAGTACGGATACATTATGTAATTTATTGTAGGACCTCCTGAACGATAATGTTTGTTCATTTATCCAAGTAAGATTTTGTGTAATGGAAGATATAGCCTCGCCTCCTACTGCGCTACCTATTGTAGTTCTCTCTGAGTTATACTCCGATTCATCGTAGAGATTAAAATCAGCACTCCAGCTGGTTCTAAACCTAACATACTTTCCAAAAGACAGTTCACCATACAGATTTCCGATATAGCGCAAGGATTTGGTTTGTTGTTGTACATCATCGGACAAAAGCACGGTATAATTTTCGAATGCTTGGCGGAAAGGAGTGCCATCAGGATTAAAAATAGGCTGATAAGTAGGTGTATGAATAGAAGCTTGGAAAATACCACCTGTAGGTCCGGTGCCCGCCCTAACATGATTTCTATGAGAAACGGAAACTGTATTTCGAGTACCTACTGTTAGCACTTTATTCAATCTGCTATCCAGATTTACTCTAAAACTACCACGCTGAAAATCTGCTTTCTTAAGCGCTGCTTCTTGCGAAGTGTAGTCTACACCATAATAATAACGTGTATTATTGTTTCCGCCCTGATAAGACATATTATACGATTGCAGCAATGCGTGTCTGAACAACGGTGTTATTCTGTCGTATGTGGGCTGTTCTTCGGGCAACCCACGTCCCCCCTCCGATACCGGACGAAATGGACGGTTGGCATATGTCCGATTCAAAGCCGGATTATCGATACCCGAATTAATCCACTGCTCATTCACTAGTTCTGCATGTTCAGGACCGGTAACCAGTTTCCATAGTCTGCTTTTATCAGCCCATGCAGTACCTACCAATGCTTCAAAAGAAATCTTGGGCTTTTGATTGTAGGATCCCTGTTTGGTAGTAATAATGACTACTCCATTGGCACCACGCGAACCGTAAATAGCAGTAGCACTAGCATCTTTAAGTACTTCTATACTTTCTATGTCAGCAGGATTGATATCGGCCAGTGGAGAAGTGGCTTTTCCTCCTAGATCCAGGGTAGAAAGACTTTGATTATTGACAAATACACCATCGATTATATATAACGGATCGGCACTAGCATTAATAGTTGCAGCCCCGCGAACACGCACCACTACTGCATCTCCGGGAATTCCATTTTGTGAATTAACCTGCAATCCTGCAGCTTTTCCCTGCAGCTGTGCGTCCATACTGGCAACAGGAAGATGATTTACTTCTGCAGCCTTTACATGTGCTTGCGCTCCTATAATATCTTTCTTTCTTCTAGTATCATACCCCACTACAACTACATCCTCCAGTTGATTCACTACCGGTTTTAAATACACATCTACCGGAGATCCTGTAGCAACAATTTCTTTGGGCTCATAGCCCACAACTGTCACAACTATAGTAAAGGGGAACTTTTGTCCTGTATATAAAGTGAATGCTCCTTGCTGATTACTTACAGTACCGTTAGTAACTCCTTTAATCTGAATAGAGGCATCCGATATCGGACGTCGTGTTGTAGAATCGTATACCTTTCCTTCTAAAACAGCGTTAACAGTAGGCTTTGGTTGTTCTTGGGCTTGAGTATAATTATAATAAGAAGTTATAAATGTAAGAGATAAAACAAAACAAATTAATCTTTTCATTAATTTTGCATTAAGGTTAAAAAAATAAGGCTCCACAACTGGTTTCCGGTTGTGTACATCCAAGCAAAAGCCTTAATTTTTCTCAGACCGGTATCGTCCCACCGATATCGGTCGTTTTTGTTTTAAGGCAGATTAATTATTAAGGAAACCAGTTTTGAAAGGATTTACACCCTTTCCTTCATGATATGTAATTATGTATAGTCCACACCTAAGCGGGACATCGACGCATCATCAGATGCCCATGCATGCAATTAAAGAGGACAATTGGATTAACTTTCATGGTTAATATTTTATAACACCTTCCTAAGAGAAACGCAAAATTAACACACCTACATTAGTCTACCAAATTAATAGACTATTTTTTTATAAAAAATATTGCTCTTCCCATTTAATACATTTCGGTAAGAGCAATATTGTATACTCAATAAGATCCGCTACGGAAAAGCAGATCTTTAGAAAGCTTAATTATTTCGCTTCAATGCGGAAATAATCGAAATCCACAAAACCTCCGGGCTGCTTAGTAGCATAGTTAAATAAGCCGAAACGATATCCCATAAAATGTGGGATAGTATAAGCCATTTTTAGTTGGCTACCTATAGGATTCCAAGTTTTACCATCAAGGCTATAGAAGAAATCAGCCACATCACGTCTGTTGGTAAAATCGCACGATGCTTTAAAGTAAACAACATTTTGCGCAAGTGGCACTTTAGCTACTTCTTCGGGTTTTCCAGAAGAAGCATTTACCATCACGATATATTTTGCATTTCCCTCAACCTTCACCCCTACCTGACCGTAATTCTTTTGCAATAAACACAAACCTGCAAAATCGCCATCCTTCATATTTGAAACATCCACCGATGTAGTTGCTGATGAAACAGGGCCTATCGTGCGTTGTGTTAAAGTATTCTTTGCCAGCTGAAAATCCTCATCCACTCTTCCCGTAATAAGTCGCAGATAGCCTTTGCGAGCTGTTACCGACCATAATGAATTATCCGGATTATGATTCCACTGCCATACCAATGGTAAAGAGCGATCCTTCTTCTTCCGCGAGAACTCATCAGAAGCTACAATACCCGGAATCAAGCCTTTGCTAGGTGGCAAATCAAGTGTCATAGGGACCTTGCCATCTTCATCACCCAGAACCGGCCAGCCATCCTCCCAGCGAACAGGTACCATATAGGGAATTCGTCCTACCGCACCATGATCTTGGAACAAATACGCAAACCAGCGACCATCCGGCGTATCAATCAATCCTCCTTGAGCAACACCTTTATCCTGCAAACCGATTCGTCCTTCCCAGGGTCCTGTAATCTTATCAGCCCGATGAATAATCACTGTCCGTTGTCCACCCGCAGGCCAAGCTATATTAAACAAATAATACTTTCCATTTACCTTAAACAATTGAGAACCTTCCGCAGGCAACCCTCCCCGCTTCCCTTCAGGAATTGCGGGTAGAGAAGCATTTTCAATCAATACCCTATCGGTTCCTTCTTTCACACCACTAAGGTCATCTTTTAATTCAACGATCCTCAATTTGCCACCACCATAAATCATATATATCTTACCATCATCATCAAAAAATAAGGTATGATCATGCATCATAGGTTTAAAGGACGTAGCTTCCCACGTACCTTTCTCAATATCCCGGGTTCTATATACATAAGTTTTGCCGGTAGTTTGGGCAAATGTGGTCACGTAATACATGCCTTTATGATAACGAATGCAACTTGCCCATGACCCCCTGCCATAAGTGCTTTGCCCATTATCAAGATTAAGTGCATCCACACCCACTTTATTCAAAGTATCATAACAATAACCAATAAGTTTCCAGTTTACCAAGTCAGTAGACTTCATTATAGGAACTCCCGGACTCATGTGCATGGTAGTGCTACTCATATAATAATTCTTACCTACGCGAATAATGGACATATCGGGCACATCAGCAAATATTATCGGGTTCCGCGCCTTTTCTTGAGCATAAAGGCACAAACTCACCAGCATCCATAAACTGTAAAGGAGAATTTTTTTCATCTATTTCTTTTTACAATTAGAATAATTGATTTACGAGAAACGATTTTTATTTTCTTTATACGTACTACTTCTTTGTTTTTATTCGGATAAGTACAAACGACATTGCAGGCACTTCGTAATCAAACTTACGTGCGACTTTATAAGAATCGGTAACTGGTGCTATCTTAGAAGGCAAATCGAATTTATTTTCGTCATCCTCGTTTCCAGTAATAACGGTGCGCGCTGCAACTGGCTGAATATTTTTAAATGCCGATAAATCTATTTTCACTTTCTTATTTTCCTTTCCCGCATTGGCCAGTTTAATAATTGCATCCCCTGTTTTACTATCATATACACAGGATGCCACCATGACTGAATCTCGCCTATTCAACGCTACCACATCAGGTACATAATAATCACCTGCATTAGTTGAGAACAATTGCTGAACATAATAATTTATAGTAGGATAAATATTTTTATTATCGAAATAAATCAAATCAGGGTTCCACTGTGTAAAACCCATCTTACCTAGTAAAGGAGCATAGGATGACATCACTACTACGTCGCCATTACGCTCCAACCCAATCATATACGCCGCCTCTGCAATTGCATTATACAACTTACTACCCCAGGATGCGTACTCCCCCAGATACACCTTCCCTTTAGAGCGGTCGTAAGCATCGTATCGATAATGGTTGGAGAGATACCATTTGGGATCGGTATAATAATGCTCATCAACAATAGGAACTTTAAGTTCATTTGCAAATTGCCATCCCTTATCGAAATCTTCACCGCTGTGAAACGGACCTGAAGTTCCGATAAGAGTAATTTCAGGATGCTTGGCCTTCACAGCCTCATAGATCATTCTAAAACGCTGCTCAAACTCAGGAGTAATTTTTTCTTCGTTACCGATAGCCAGATATTCCAGATTGAAAGGCTCCGGATGTCCGGCAGCGGCACGTACCGCCCCCCATTTTGATGTAGCCGGACCATTAGCCCATTCTATCAAGTCCAGTATTTCCTGAATATATTCCTGCATTTCATCGAGTGGCAAGGCTTTTTGGCCGGTGCCTCCTATACGCCACGTTCCACCGGAGTTTTGACAACTTACAGCTGCAGGCACCACAGGTACTGGCTTAGCTCCGATATCTTCACAAAACTGAAAATATTCAAAATATCCCAAACCTCCCGTCTGATGATATCCCCATAAATTCCGTTGTTCTTTTCTTTGCTCAATAGGTCCGACGGTCTGTTTCCAACGATACATATTTCCCAGTCCATCTCCATGTACCAAGCATCCACCCGGGAAACGCACAAAACGAGGCTTTAAATCAGCTATAACCTGCGCTAAATCAGGTCTTAAACCGTTGGGACGATTTTTAAATGTGTTTTTTGGAAAAAGCGACACTACATCTAAAGCAAATTTTCCCTTCGTCGTTGCCAATACTGTTAGGCTAGCAGTATCATGTGATGCTTTGGCTATTAATGGCACGTCCAATTTTGTCCAGCTAGAAGTTGATATCGTCAAAGTATTTTCTGCTAAAATTTCTCCCTGCGGATTTTGCAAGGTAATACTGAGTGTAATAGGCTCCTTGCTTAGCAATCTTGAAAACATGGAGAAGTTATACTGCTCACCGGCTTTTACTACCATTCCTGCAAAACCTTGATTCTTTAGCCCCACACCGGAAAGTCCGGTATAACCGGCTTCCTTACCTACATGCTCTACATCAATCACCACATAGGTAGGATTGTTTGAATGAAGAGGGTCTTGCGTCTGCACATAAACATAACCATAGGAATAGCCAGGATTTACATATTCCCAGAAGGAAAGCGGATGCCATTCTCTTCGTTCGGTAGGACTATATTCAAATGAACGGTTTTGGACCAACTCGGCATACAAGCCCCCGTCTGCAGCATAGTTGATATCTTCAAAGAAAATACCAAATAAATCTGTACTGATCTTTTTAGCGTTTCGGGGTTGTCCATATCCGCATAAACAGGTTATCGTCATTACGACAAACCATAACAGTTTGAAGACACCCGACTTTTTCATTAGAGTCATGATAAATGATTTAATGCATGGCAATTAATAGTTTTATAACAGACAAAGCAATCCGGCAAATGCAATCCTTTACAAACAACTACAGCTTAAGCTTACACCTCAACCGCACATCTTGACTAAACATTTTCGTTCCTCAAGCCTCAAATAATTGTCATTTTTACAATTAATAGCAAATATAAGGAAAATTAAGACTGTTTACACCATCTCATAATTTACATTACGAATAGTGTAGTTTGGCCAGCAATACCTATATTAATACTCCTCAATTTATTGCGTAAATAGTTCAATTACCTGAACCTCATAAGGAGGTTTTTCTTTCGGTAGATTTAGTATAATATCTGTTCCCGATTCCGTACACCGCACTTCCGAAGCATCATTCAACAGTTGCGCATATTTTATCTTACCCTTATATCCGGGCAATACGAGCTTACGATCATCCGGATAATCAAAAACGTGCAAGTACAACCGTTTGGTGTCGGGATTATAAGTTAACCTAACATTCATACTTTCAGGAAGCGCAAATATATCAGGAGCATAGGTACAATTATAAATGGCTTTATTGTGAGCATGCATCCAATAAGCCATGCTATCTAATGCACGCCGTGCTCTGCAATCAAATTCGCCACGTGCTGTAGGGCCAACATTCAAAATAAGATTCCCGCCATTAGCCACAGAAGTAATTAATAAATCCAACAGCTGTTTTTGGGTCTTCCACGTTGTTTCGTCCCTGTGATACCCCCAGGAACCGGAAAAGGTTTGGCAGGTTTCCCAGTATTTTCCCTTGTATTTTAAAAGTTCTAAAGGTTTTACTTGCTCTGGTGTTTCGAAATCAAAACCATCTGTATAGTCATTCAAATCCATCCGATTATTGATGATGATATGGGGCTGCAATTTTTTAATAGTCTTCAAAAGTTCCACAGAGCCCCAGTCATCTCTACCCTTTCCATGAGCACCTGGATAAGAAAAATCCAGCCATAGGATATCTATTTTCCCGTAATTAGTGAGCAGCTCAACTATCTGATTTTTTAGATACGCTCTGTAACGGTTCATATCTTTCCCCTGATTCAGCTTGGCATAATATGCTGCTAATTCTTTTTCGTTAGCAGCATCTTCTTTTCGGGCTCTTAGAGGGTGATGACGATCAACTGTAAAATCGGGATGATGCCAATCGATTAATGAATAATAAAATCCTACTTTAAGGCCTTCGGCCCTGAACGCTTCTACAAACTTTTTTACAAGGTCGCGCTTTGCCGCTGTGTTAGTAGCTTTATAATCGGTATACTTAGAATCAAACAAACAGAATCCCTCATGATGCTTGGCAGTAAGGACAGCATATTTCATACCCGCAGATTTGGCAGTCTTAGCCCATTGCCGAGGATCATATAGATCAGGATTGAAATAATCGAAATACTTTTGATATTGTTCTGTTGTAATTCTTTCATAGTTTCTTATCCACTCATGCCTCGCCGGCAGTGCATACAACCCCCAGTGAATAAACATACCGAACCGGGCATTGGTGAACCATGCCATACGCTGAGCTTTCTTTTCTGGAGGTTCGTTGGTAAGGCTTTTAGTTTGAGCATTAGCAAGCAGTAAAGAGAACAGGAATAATCCAAGCAAAACTTTTTTAAGCATAATTCATTGTTTAATCGTACGAAAGGTCTGGCAGTAACATTTCTTATATGGCATAAAATACCGTCACATCTTAACAAAATGAATATACAAAAACTAGAAGAGAAGATATTTCGAAGGAGAAGTTTTTCCTCGCAAACCTATAAGTAATAAAAAAAAGTCCCAGGAAGATTCTGAGACTTTTTGTGCCCAGGACTGGATTCGAACCAGCACACCTCGCGGCGCCGCCACCTGAAGACGGTGCGTCTACCAATTTCGCCACCTGGGCTACCCGTGAATTGGGCCGCAAACCTAAGAAAAAAAAATCAAATTTTGAATTTCCTAAAAGAATGTTTTAAAAAATTTCCTTACGGATACAGTAGGTATTTTTTTCGCATTTCCTTGTACTGACTTAGGCCCGGCTCCCAGCTTGCTCGTATTTCTTCTTCGGGTGTACCGTTAATAATTTGCTGACGAAAATCGCCTGTGCCCACTAGTCGCTCAATCACGCCCATTTCTTTGCTCAGTTTGGAATCAAAAAACTTCTCTTTATAAGGATGCGCTTTGTACAATTCCATCACCCACTGAATATTGATCTTTCTGCTCTTACGCAGTTGCTCCACATCATAATTGCGCAAATCCAAACCATAGCATACCTGATTCATAAACAAAGGAGTTTCTGCCATGCCTTTTATCGATACCGGCGTGTAAGAGAAAGTGTATTTACCCTTTAGTTCAGGACTTCCCAGCACCGTAAAAGGGAACATGGTACCTCTGCCATGATTAATATAAATGCCCTCAAAGAGGCAGGTAGATGGGTACAGCATAATGGCTTGTTGTGTATTCAGGTTGGGCGAAGGTTTTACGGGCAATGTATAAGGCATGTCGTGATGATAATTCTCTACCGGTACTATTTTCAGCTTGCATTTTACTTTATTTGCCAGCCATCCTTCTCCATTAACCATTTGTGCAAACTCAGCTACTGTCAAGCCATGCGCAATCGGTATGGGAAACATACCAATGCCCGATTTATACTTCATATCTAACACGGGCCCATCAATCAAATATCCATTGGGGTTGGGTCTGTCCAGAATCAACATTTCCTTATCATTCTCCGCACACGCTTCCATCAATCTTGCCAAAGCATTAATATTGGTATAAAAACGCACGCCTACATCCTGAAGGTCATAAATCAACACATCCACGTTAGCCATATCTTCTTTAGTGGGTTTATTGCGAGGCCCATATAGAGAGATAATTGGGATTCCGGTAGCGGAATCTACTTCATCCTTCACTTTCACACCTGCACTGGCATTGCCTCTGAAGCCATGCTCCGGACCAAACACTTTTACAATATTGATTCCCAGAGAAAGCAAACTATCAACCAGATGTTTATTCCCGATGATAGTGGTGGGATTAGCCATTATCGCTACCCGCTTACCCCTTAGATAGTCTACATACTTTTCTGTTTGCTCCGCACCTGTTCGTATGGGTTTATCTTCTGACACGGTATTACTACTTGCCGGCACACTCACGTTACTTCTTTTATTTTTAAAACTCAGTATAAACACCGATAATGTCACAATGCAGAGCACCGAAAGAACTTTTACAGTAGTAATATTTTTCATGTCACTTGGTTTTATGCTAAAATACTTAAAAGTCCGTATAACTGGGGGTAAGTCTTGATAAAAGCAACGATTCTTTAAGTCTCTCCGTAAGCCCAAAGAAAGTTACATTTGTATTAAAGAATAATCTATGAGCAACAACGCTGTTTACATACTCGCTGCTGTACGTACTCCAATAGGAAGCTTTGGCGGGACACTCAAAGACCTCTCCGCTACACAGTTGGGTGCCCACGCCATTAAGGGAGCACTAGAAAAAGCAGGTATCCAGCCCGAACAGGTAGATGATGTATTAATGGGATGTGTTATACAAGCCAATCTAGGACAGGCCCCTGCAAGACAAGCCGCAAAGTTTGCCGGCCTTCCGGATAAAGTCAACTGTACTACAGTCAATAAAGTATGTGCCAGCGGAATGAAAGCCATTACCCAAGCAGCGCAGAGCATTTTGCTAGGAGACGCGGACATTGTAGTTGCAGGAGGTATGGAAAGTATGAGCAATGTTCCTTTTTATGTACCCAATATGCGGTGGGGGAATAAATACGGCGATACTTCCCTGATAGACGGGCTGGCCAAAGATGGATTACTGGATGTATACAATGGTCAGGCCATGGGAATAGCCGCCGAACTTTGTGCCAGTGAATGCAATATCTCTCGCGAAGACCAGGATGCATTTGCTATCGAAAGCTATAAGCGCAGTCAGGCCGCCTGGAATGAAGGACGTTTTAATGCAGAAGTCATTCCAGTATCTGTTCCGCAGCGCAAAGGAGACCCAATACTCGTAACAAAAGATGAAGAACCCTTTAATGTAAAATTTGAAAAAATCCCTCTTCTCAATCCGTCCTTTAAAAAAGACGGCACCGTAACAGCTGCCAATGCCAGTACAATGAACGATGGTGCAGCCGCACTAATTTTGTGTAGTAAACAAAAACTGGACGATCTTGGCCTTAAACCCCTTGCCCGCATTGTGTCCTACGCCGATGCAGAACAGGCACCCGAGTGGTTCACCACCAGCCCTTCCTTAGCCGTACCAAAAGCTGTAGCCAAAGCCGGACTTAAAATGGAAGACATCCATTACTGGGAACTCAATGAAGCTTTTAGCGTCGTTGGTGTGGCCAACATTCGTCAAATGGGACTTGACCCTACACGTGTAAACGTAAATGGCGGAGCCGTATCCTTGGGACATCCTCTAGGAGCTAGCGGCGCCCGCATTATTGTTACACTGATTCATATATTACATCAGCGGCATGCACGTTATGGAGCCGCAGGAATCTGTAATGGCGGGGGCGGAGCAAGCGCTATGGTTATTGAAGCCCTTTGATAATTTCGGAGAATTGTTTTAAACATTTACCGCCATTATACGTTATTCCTACTTTCTCGAAAATCTTCTATGAGTCCATATAAAACAGAAGCCAGAAATACCTTACGACTGGCACTGCCGATAATATTCGGTGAGCTGGCACAGATGAGTCTGCATCTCATCGATACAGCCATGATCGGCTATACCGGTTATAAACAATTGGCAGCTGCGGCACTGGTATTAAATGTCATCAACATACCTTTCATCTTTGCCATTGGTATAACCATATCGGTAGCACAAATGGTATCACTGGCTCACGGCAAATTCGACAAACCTTTAGTATCTCACTATTTCTATAATGGTTTTTGGCTGTGCGCGTTTTGTGGTGTCCTCATTTCGGCACTATTATTATTTAACCGAGATATCCTATTGCACCTGAAACAAGACCCCGAGGTTGTGACATTGGCAATGCCATTCATGACCTTAATGAGCATTTCTATCGTGCCCATGGTGCTATTTATGACGCTCAAACAGTTTACTGACGGACTACAATACACCAAAACCGCCATGGTCTTATCCATAGCAGCCATTCCGATAAATGTTTTTCTCAACTGGTTGCTGATCTACGGAAACTGGGGCTTCCCTCGAATGGAACTAATAGGTGCAGGTTACGCCACACTCGTTACACGTACCACAATCTTCATTGTTTTAGCTATTGTTATTTTAAGACATAAAATATTCAGAAAATACATTGCTATTGCGCGTAGTCAATGGTACCTAAAACGAAGCACCTTAAAACAATTATTGAAAATAGGTATTCCTAGCAGCTTGCAAATAGGGATGGAAGCCGGTGCCTTTGCCGGTTCAGGGATTATTGTAGGTACAATCGGGGCTGCAGAGCAAGCAGCGCATCAGATTGCGCTAAGCTGTGCCTCATTTGCTTTTATGGTTTCCGTGGGACTATCCCAGGCCGGCTCCATAAGAGTAAGCCATGCTTATGGTACCCTTAACTACAAGCGGATAACCATAATAGGTAAAAGTACCATTGCCATGGCTTGCATTTATGGTTCCATATGTTGTGCGCTGTTTATGCTTTTTAGAAACCAATTGCCATTTTTGTTTAACGACGAAGCGCATGTAACCAATATAGCCGCTACACTATTACTTCTGGCTGCTATTTTTCAGATTCCAGATGCGGTACAAGCTACCAGTGCCGGCCTCTGTAGAGGCATTAAAGACGTGAACGTTCCTACTATTTTTATATTTATTGCTTACTGGATATTGGGTATCCCATTGGGGTACCTCATGGCCTTTACTTTCGGATGGAAAGAAAAAGGTATCTGGCTCGGATTTATTAGCGGGCTTAGCTTTTCTGCCATATTCCTAACGTTGCGATTTTTGAAGAAAATCAGGCGGGGGTGAAAATTTTGCATTTCGGTATGACATTCTGACCTTGATATTGTAGCGGTATTAAATTTGATAATACCTGATAAAAATTTTCAATATGGCACAAGAGAAAGGAACCATTTCTATACATACCGAGAACATATTTCCCATCATTAAAAAGTTTTTATACAGCGATCATGAAATTTTTCTGCGTGAACTGGTTTCAAATGCCGTAGACGCTATACAAAAAGCTAAAAGACTGGTATCCCTAGGCCAGTTTCACGGCGAATTAGGAGAACCGTTAGTACAGGTAAAAGTAGACGCTAAAGCCAAAACCATTACTATCTCGGATAATGGTATAGGCATGACTGCCGATGAAATAAAAAAATACATCAATCAGGTAGCTTTCTCCGGAGCCTCTGAGTTTCTGGAAAAATATAAGGAAGCGAAAGACGCCCATGAAATTATTGGACAGTTCGGACTGGGTTTCTATTCAGCCTTTATGGTGGCGGATAAAGTAGAAATTCAAACCCTTAGTTATCAGCCCGGAGCCGAACCTGCTAAATGGGTTTGTAATGGCAGCACCAATTTTGAAATGGACGCTGGCAATCGTTCTGAACGAGGTACAGATGTTATCCTTTATATCAACGAAGAAAACAAGGAGTTTCTGGAAGAATACAAGATTCAGGAAATTTTGGATAAGTATGCCAAATTCCTTCCGGTGCCCGTACAGTTTGGTACCAGAACCGAAACCCAACGCGATGGCGAAGATGAAGAAGGCAAACCCAAATATAAAGAAGTAGAAGTTCCAAATATCATCAATACCGTACAGCCTATTTGGACCAAAGCTCCTACCGAATTGAAAGATGAAGATTATTTAGCTTTTTATAAAGAGTTATATCCATTTTCCGATGATCCATTATTCTGGATTCATCTGAATGTAGACTATCCATTCAATCTAACAGGTGTACTATATTTCCCGAAAATCAAAAACAATTTTGAACTACAGCGCAATAAAATAAGGCTCTTCAGCCGTCAGGTATTTATTACCGACGATGTGAAGGATATCGTACCAGAGTTTCTGATGTTGTTGCACGGTGTAATTGACTCACCGGACATTCCATTAAACGTATCGCGATCTTTCCTTCAGGCGGATAGCAATGTAAAAAAGATTAATACCTACATTACTCGAAAAGTAGCCGATAAATTGGCGGAGTTATTTAAAAATGATCGAAAAGCTTACGAAGAAAAATGGAGCGATATCGGTTTATTTGTAAAATACGGTGCTATTAGTGAACCTAAATTCTGGGAGCGCGCGAAAGACTTTGTGCTGTTGAGTAATATCAAAAAAGAATTCTTTACTCTGAACGAATATCGGGATAAAGTAGCTCCGCAACAGACCGACAAAAACAATAATATTGTATACCTATATGCTACGAATCCAGAAAAGCAACATGCATATACCAATGCCGCTGATAAAAAAGGCTATGATGTTTTGTTGCTCGACGGGCCAGTAGACAACCACTTTATTAGTCACCTGGAACGGGAACTAGAAAAAACCTATATCAAACGAGTAGATGCGGACACTATCGAAAAATTGATTGACAAAGACGAAAAGATTGAAAGCAGCCTCAGTGAGGAACAAACTAAGCAACTGGAGGAACTATACAAAAGTGCCATTACAAAACCCAATATGGAAATCAGTGTGGAAAATCTCGCTGCTGATGCTTTACCGGTTACCATCACTATCGATGAATATACACGTCGCATGAAAGATATGGCTGCTCTAGGAGGCAATATGGACTTTTATAGCACCTTGCCGGATCACTACAAAGTAACTGTAAACGCTAACCATCCTTTGGCCACAAAAATTCTATCCGAAAGTAGTAAGGAAAAACAAGCAGCGTTGGCACAACAAGCTTTTGATCTGGCACTGCTGGCGCAGGGCATGCTTACAGGCCCTGATTTAACCGCCTTTGTAGAAAGAAGCGTGAAGATGATTTAAACCCAATATTACTCCTAAATAAAAAACGCCGGTGTATAAGCCGGCGTTTTTACTGTCAATCATTTCTAACTATCTGGTATAATCTAGCACATTGTTTTTTCTTTCGATATCAGCCATTCTTTGAGAAGGATCAATCTCTATCCTTGCTATATCCGAAAGTTTTAAATCGGTACTTACAGTATATGTAGCATCGGTCCAGCGCCATGCCGGATACAATTTTCTAGGAATAGAAGCATCCTCAACAGGCTTGGCTCCAAACATCAAATTCATCGGAATATAATGAAGTTCTTTGCTTCCCTGCTTAGAAGTTATCACTAAATCAATCGGCATGGGTATGAATCCATGATTGCGTAGACGAATTTGAACTTTATTATTTTCTTCCCACACGCTATCAATACCATAATCGATAGTTTGGGTTGTTTGCACCCATTTTTGTTTGTACCAGTCCAGTTTCAGGCCACTTCTCTGTTCAGCCACATGAATAAAATCGTTGACATCGGGGTGTTTAAACTTCCATTTATTATAATAATCCAGTAAAATCTGGTCCCGTACAGAGGCACCTACAATATAACCGAGCTGCTCAAGAAATACAGCACCTTTAGAATAGCTGGCCACACTATACGCCGCATTGGTATTGAAATGATCTGCATGGGTAGTAAGAGGTTCCTCTAGACCGCTTCTCACAATAAAGTAATAACTTCTATAATAGTCCGGTACGCGCCTAGCGCTTGTATCTCCATTTAGCCAAGCCTCTACCCTATCGTCTGCATAAGAAGTGAATCCCTCGTCCATCCAGGCGTAAAGACTTTCATTGGTAGCTAGCACTCCCTGATACCAGCTATGCATCCACTCGTGCAACCAAGCTCCGGGGCTTGCCAATAATGTAGCCATTGGATATTCCATACCTCCATCACCTCCAGTGATAAAAGAATATTGTTTATACGGATAAGCGCCAAAATGTTTAGCTATATAAGGATAAGCTTTTTCTGCTTTATCCAAGATTGCTTCCCACTCCTTAGGATCTTTACCTGCAGGCTTGTAAAGTAAGCGTAGTGTAATGCCCTCTTTAAGAACTCTTGTTTTATGAACAAACTCGGGATCTGCTGCCCACATAAAATCATGCACATTAGATGCTGTAAATTTCCATGTTAGCTTGTCGCCTGCGGGCCGTACGACTTTGGTCCCCGAAGCTTCGTATCCGTATCCTATCTGCTGGGCGTTGGTAAGATAGCCGGTACCGCCTAAAATGTAATTTTTATCGATGGTGATATTTACGTCAAATGTTCCGAAAGGACCATAAAACTCTCTACCCACATAAGGAGTAGGATGCCATCCTTCACGATCATAGGCGCAAATACGCGGATACCATTGACTCATGGAATAGCGTACTTTAGTAGTGGGATTATCACGACCGCTTCGGCGAATCTGTAAAGGCACCTGCGCTTCAAATTCCATATCGAAAACCACTTTCTGCTTTGGCAAAATAGGTTTGCTCAGGTTTACCTTTAATATGGTTTCGTGCACTTCGTATTGCTGAGGTACACCGTTCATTTTTAATGAAAGTATTTTCTGATATCCGATTTCGTCAGGTTTGAGGTTGGCAATACGGTCTCTCACGCGGGTATCCCAATCAGGACGATTGTTCACTAATATCTTACCCTGACGTTGACTGCGCACATCCATCATACTACCGGGCTGAAAAGCATTCCAGTACAGATGATAGAATACTTGTTTTAAAGTATCGGGTGAGTTGTTCCAATATTCCAGCTTTTGCTTACCGGAAAAGCGATTCGTTTGCACATTCATGTCTATATCCATTACATAATGAACACGCTGCTGCCAGTAATTACTTTGAGCTGAAAGAGATAAAACTGTTCCCAAGGATAACAGAAAAAGCAATGTATTTTTTCTTGTCATATAAATAAGTATTTGTGGGGATCCTTAATTCTTGAAGAGCAATTTCAGTAGCGGCCCAACCGCAATCTTATACCTTTAAAAATAAATATTATTTAGTTAAGATTTCTCATATCCTCCCACAACGATAACGATTTCACCTTTCACTGTTTTCTTACTGAAGTAGTCAGCCACTTCCTGTAAAGTTCCTCTTTGCGTTTCTTCAAACATCTTAGTTAACTCTCTGCTCACACTACAGGGGCGCTCCCCTCCAAAATATTGGATAAAATCTCTGAGCGTTCTAAGTAATCGCATGGGCGATTCATAGAATACCATGGTACGTTCTTCGGTTTTCAGCTTTTCCAACAAGGTATGACGACCTTTCTTAAGTGGCAGAAATCCTTCAAAAGAAAACCTGTTAGTAGGTAGTCCACTATTTACTAGGGCGGGCACGAATGCAGTAGGGCCGGGTAAACTTTCTACCTTTATTTCATTACGAACGCAGGCACGTACGAGCAAGAATGCGGGGTCTGAAATGCCCGGTGTACCAGCGTCCGTAACCAATGCCATTTTTTTGCCCGCCGCCAATTGCTGTACCAGATGATCAACTATTTTGTGCTCATTATGCTGGTGATAAGGCGTAAGTGGTTTAGATATCTGGTAATGATTTAAAAGATGTGAGGTGGTACGCGTATCTTCAGCCAATATCACATCCACCTCCTTTAGTAACTCCAAGGCTCTTAAAGTAATGTCCTTCAGATTACCAATAGGAGTAGGAATAAGATATAACATCAGCTAGTGAAATTGATGAACAAACGATTAGTACTCACATTTATCGGCCCAGGCAAAAGCCACTTATACTATTTTAATACGTTTACTTCGTAGTATTCCATTACAGCATTGGCCAATAGTTTCTTGGCAGCCTCCTCTCCAACGGTTTTGGCGGCTTCTTCACTTTCTGCATCTACCTGCAGAATAATATTCTTGCCAACTCGTACGTCTTCTACGTTCTTTAAACCTAAATTTTCCAATCCGCCTTTTACAGCTTTACCCTGCGGATCTAATAACTCTTTTAGAGGCATGATAATCACTTGTACTGTATAACTCATAACTAAATTTTACCTGGCTTAAAAATCAAAGATACGAGAACGTAGCTCACAAAAATAACAGGCACCGCCGCCCATCTTAAAAAAATGATGGCTACAATACCTATTAGTAATAAAATGAATTTCTCAATATTGCTTTTAACACTGAAATTTTTAAACTTTAGGCTGATTAAAGGAAGATTCACTACCATCAGCAGCGATACCACCACAGTGATACCATATAAAACATATGGATTCAAAACAACCCCCTCCCAGAATGAGTTATCACCCCCAACAATGAATGGCAAGGAAGCTATGGTAAGACCTGCAGCAGGCGAAGGTACCCCTTTGAAATAATAGGTTTGTTCCTTATCGAGATTAAATTTGGCTAGACGCCATACTGCACAACAAGGGATTAATAACGCCGGCAACAAATAGCCTATATTATCAGGAGCCATTCCATTTCTGCTCAGTGCAAGTTCCAATAATCGATACATAATCATTCCGGGAGCTACACCAAAAGTTACCGCATCGCACAACGAATCTAACTGTGCGCCCATCTCGGAACTGGCATGCATTAGTCTCGCTATAAATCCGTCAAGGAAGTCCACCACTGCTGCTAAAAATATATACACTCCTCCAATCATAAGGCCAAAAGAAAAATCGCCCGGTTTATTGCTAAAAAGCAAGCTATCACCGTCTTTAAAAATATAGATGATAGCCACACAGCCAAAAACCAGATTTAGTAACGTAAAGAAATTGGGGAGCTGTTTCATATTGACTTTATTAACTAATGCCCTTTACCGCTTCATCAGTCTTTCGATATCATCAGCCTCAATGGGAATATTCTTCATCAAGTCTATATTACCGTTCTTAGTAAGCCAATAGTTATTCTCAATACGAATGCCCATTTGCTCTTCCTCAATATAGATACCGGGTTCTATGGTAAGGAGCATGCCGGGTTTGAGCGGCGTCCGGAACGGCCCTAAGTCATGCACATCCACCCCTAGATGATGCGAAATACCATGATAAGTATAGCGACGATAAGCACGGTTTTCGGGGTCTTCGTTTTTCACATCAGCCTTTGTCAGTAGTCCCAATTTCAGAAAGTGCTTGGTAAGCTCATCACCTACCTTCTCGTGATATTCGGCGATGGTGATACCCGGTTTCAGAATACTGGCACAGTAGCGATGGACAGCTAGGCAGGCATTGTACACTTCTTTTTGTCTTTTCGTAAACTTACCGTTAACAGGTACTGTGCGGGTTAAATCAGCATTATATCCACCGTATTCAGCACCAAAATCCATTAATATCAGCTCACCGTCTTTACACTGATTATTGTTAAACACATAATGCAATACACGAGCATTATCACCACTGGCGATGATACTACCATATGCTTCTCCGGTAGCACGTTGGCTTAGGAAGGAGTGCATAATTTCTGCTTCTATTTCGAACTCCCATACACCAGGCTTGATAAACTTCAATAATCGACGGAAAGTATTATCGGTAATATCGATAGCCTTTTGTACCACTTCTATTTCGTGCTTAGTCTTTACGGCACGCAATTCTTGTACTATAGGAGCTGCACGCAAATAATGATGTAAGGGATATCGTTCTTTTAAATACTTAATATAACGGGTCTGTGCCGTATCGGTCCAGACACTTTTGCGATCATGCTCGTTAGAATCTAAATACACATGCTCTGCAGCATGCATCCAGCTTTGAAACAGTGCGGGCAATGCATCCAGCCATACAATGGTTTTAATACCGCTGATAGCCTGCGCTTCTTCCTTTCTCAACCTTTTCCCGTCCCATTTTTCCTTTAGTTCATTAGGGCGTACCAGCACCAGCACTTCTTTATACTTGGGATCGGGGTTATCGGGATACAGGATCAGCATAGTCTCTTCCTGACGAACACCAGTGAGCCAATAAAGCGTACTATTAGGCTTGTATTTATATACGGCATCTGCATTTTGAGGCATTTCATCATTAGCCACAAAAATAGCGATAGCGTTTTTTTGCATCTTGCTCACAAACCGCTTACGGTTCTGAATAAAAAGAGTAGGGTCTAACGGAAGATATTTCATCGAACTATTTTTTGAGGCGCTAAAGATAGGCAAAAAAGCCGGAGCCTTAAATACACGTATGGCAATGTCGCTCTTTAAGATTGTTAGCAACTAAATCTATGCTATTCTGACTCAATAGGTTAAGCGATGTACTGGATTATCGGATGTAGCTAGGCGGATTAGAACAATCCATATAGGGTTGAATCCACCTTGGTAATGATTTCACCGAAGTGTTCTTCGTTTTCGGCAAACTTATTTTTGTCTACGTCGATCACCAAAAGCGGACCTTCTTTATAGGAAGCTACCCATTTGTTGTAATACTCATTGAGTCTTTTCAGATAATCTAGACGAATGTTTTCCTCATACTCCCGGCCGCGTTTCTGAATCTGTCCCACCAGTGTGGGCACAGAAGCACTCAGATAAATCATCAAATCGGGAGGTTTTACCATCGACTTTAATGTTTGGAAAAACTCAAAATAGTTATCATAATCGCGTTTACTCATCAATCCCATCTCGTGGAGGTTGGGAGCGAAGATATGTGCATCTTCATAGATAGTCCTATCCTGTATAACAGTTTCGGTGCCATTTTGGATTTCCAACAACTGTTTTAAACGGCTATGCAAAAAGTAGATCTGCAGGTTAAAACTCCAGCGGGGCATATCCTCATAGAAGTCCATCAGATAGGGATTGTGGTCCACATCTTCAAAATGAGGAATCCACCTATAATGTTTGGCCAGCATCTGGGTAAGCGTAGTTTTTCCTGCCCCAATATTTCCGGCAACAGCAATGTGCTTGGGTTTAGATTTTGATTTCGCCATTTTCACAAGATGGTTAATGCTTTATTGTCCGAGCTTTAAATAACTTCATTAAAGTTCGGCAATGATTATGCTTATTCGATCGCTATTTATCAAAAATATAATAATCCCATGGCTTTTCGCACTTCTTTCATAGTGCGTTCAGCACTTTCTGCGGCCTTTTCTGCACCTGAGCTAAGAATTCTATTCAGCTCCGCCTCATTATCACGAATATCCTGAGCCTTCTGCCGAATCGGAGCAATATACTGTACCATATCTTCCGCTAGTTGCTTCTTCATATCACCATAACGGATGGCACAGTTGTTATAGTCTTCTTCAAATTTATGAATTACTTCTTCTTTACTCACCAGTTTCATCAAGTCAAAGAGATTCTCAATGTAATCCGGCTTAGGGCTATTGGGTTCAGTAGGACCTGCGTCGGTTTTGGCCTTCATTATTTTTTTGCGGATCAGATCATCATCATCGGCAAGATAAATAGTAGCATATTGGTTCTCACTTTTACTCATTTTCCCCGAACCATCCAAGCTGGGTACTTTCAACAGAGCTTCACCAAAATTAAATGCTTGCGGCTCTGGGAATACCTCACTATATCTGTGATTAAAACGGTTGGCAAAAGTGCGGGTCATTTCCAGATGCTGTTCCTGATCTTTTCCGACAGGCACCAGTTTAGCGCGATGAAGTAAAATATCAGCTGCCATCAATACCGGATAAGTAAGCAAACCGGCATTGACATTATGAGGCTGCAATCGTACTTTATCTTTAAAAGTGGTTGTCTTTTCCAACTCACCTTTATATGCCAGCATATTTAAGTATAAATACAACTCGGTAGTTTGTGGCACATCGCTCTGACAATAAAGAGTTACTTTCTGAGGATCTAGTCCACAGGCCAGATATTCAGACACTACTTTTAGTACATTTTCTCTTAGTTCCTTTGTGTCGGGATGGGTTGTTAAAGAGTGCAGATCGGCTATAAAGAAAAAGCATTCATACTCATTCTGCATCTTCACATAGTTGCGCAGAGCACCAAAATAATTTCCCAAGTGCAGATTTCCGGTTGGTCGAACACCACTTACTACTATTGCTTTGTTACTCATAGGCTGCGAAGATAAATTTAAAATGCAGAACAGGAAATGGAAAAATCAATAAGTTTCTTCCACTACCCTTCTTTTGGGAACTTCGGCAGCTTCCTATAAGTAAATATTGCAATAAGAAATCGAGACTAGTGGCTAATTAGGACATTAAGGATACTTTTACATCCATCATCTGTCTGATGGCATCCGCAATACCTGCAGCATCGTATCCGCACTCATGATGTAGTTCTTTTGGCGTACCGTGTTCTACGATTCTATCGGGAATTCCGAGGATGCGAATATCGTTCTTGTATCCGTGTGCGGCCATAAACTCCAGCACAGCACTACCAAATCCGCCCACTACAGTTCCATCTTCTACCGTAATGATTTTTTCGTATTTGCTCAATGCCTCATGAAGTAGTTCCTCATCGAGGGGTTTAGCAAAACGCATATCGTAATGAGCGGGATCTATCCCATCCTGCTTTACATCGCGAATGGCGGCAGCTGCAAAATTGCCGGGATGTCCCAAAGAAAGGATCGCTATATCTCTTCCATCTTTGAGTTTTCTACCTTTCCCTATGGGAACTTCTTGCATGGGGGTTTGCCATTGGGGCATCACACCTTCACCACGGGGATATCTGATTACAAAAGGCATTTGAGTAGATTCCAGTTGTGCAGTATACATCAGATTTCGCAGCTCACTTTCGTTCATGGGAGCACTGATGATCATATTAGGGATACAACGGAAATAGGCTATATCATAACATCCGTGATGGGTAGGGCCGTCATCCCCTACCAGTCCGGCGCGGTCTATACAAAGTACCACAGGCAGCTTCTGTATCGCTATATCATGCACCACCTGGTCGTATGCACGCTGCATAAAGGTAGAATACATATGACAGAACACCCTTAACCCTTGAGTTGCTAGGCCGGCACTTAGCGTAGCAGCATGCTGCTCGCATATACCTACATCGAATGCTCGATCTGGCATCTCCTCCATCATGTACTTAAGAGAAGAACCCGAAGGCATGGCGGGCGTTACTGCAAAGATCTTATCGTTCTGTTTAGCTAGCTCAATGATGGTTTTTCCAAACACATCCTGATACTTAGGTGGCTGAGGAGTGTCGAATTTCTTTTTATATATTTCTCCTGTTACCTTATCAAATGTACCTGGAGCATGCCATTTGGTTTGATCTTTTTCGGCCAGGGCATACCCTTTACCCTTTGTAGTAATTACGTGCAGAAGTTTAGGGCCTGGGATATCTTTCAGGTCGTTTAAAGTATCAATAAGTTTGGTAATATTATGCCCGTCGATCGGACCAAAATATCGAATCTTAAGCGCTTCAAAAAGATTGGAACTACTGTTCACAAGCCCCTTTACGCTTTCGGCCAGTTTGTGCATCATGGAGCGGGTAAATTTATTACCCACGGGCAATTTGCCCAATGCATTCCATATATCGTCTTTCAGTTTATTGTAGGTACGTGAAGTAGTAATATCTGTGAGATATTCTTTGAGCGCTCCCACGTTGGGATCAATGCCTATCCCATTATCGTTGAGAATTATTAGCAAATTGGTATTGGCGACACCTGCATGATTCATGGCCTCGAATGCCATACCGGCGGTCATGGAACCATCACCGATGATGGCAACCACTTTTCTATCCTCCTCCCCTTTATACTTGGCAGCGATTGCCATACCCAGCGCAGCGGAAATGGAGGTGGAAGAATGCCCTACACCAAAAGCATCGTACTCACTTTCAGAACGTTTGGGAAATCCGCTTAAACCATTGTATTTTCTGTTAGTAACAAACTGATCGCGGCGCCCGGTAATGATTTTATGACCATATGCTTGATGCCCTACATCCCAAACCAACTGATCGTAAGGAGCATTATATACATAATGCAATGCAGTGGTAAGCTCTACTACACCCAAGCTGGCGGCAAAATGTCCGCCGTGCACACTTACAACGTCAATAATATATTGCCTCAGCTGTTCACAAAACTCATGCAACTTCTCCCGTGGAATTTTTTTCAAATCCTCAGGACTATTCACAGATTGAAGTAAGGGTCCAGGTGTAATAGTCATCCAACAAAGATTTGGACAAAAATAAGTATTTTGATAGGTAAATTTCTCTTTCTAATTTATAAAACTAGAAGTCGCTTCACTGCGTAAGAATATAGGAATAGCTTGTTTCAACCCTTAAGGCAACACTCAAAATACAACCATTTTATTATCACAGCTTTATCATACAAAATGCATCTGTAAAAAGATTCTCAGCAAATTACATTCATCATTATCCGTTTATACATCATCCTTACCACTGATAATTTATTTGAAGAAGCTTGCGGCTTCCTGCTTAGATTTGTTTTATGATAATCGGCAAAAGATACTATTGGGTATTGCAGATTTTGGGATGGAGTGCCTTTTTTTTCTGGCATTTATTTCTAGCCTGGTCGCTCGATAAAATGAATGACCCTCAGGAACGCATCATCATGATACAGCGCATGGCAAGTTTCAGTATACTAGGATTGATACTGTCACACTTACTGCGCATTGCGATACTCAAAACAAAAGTGCTCTCGCTTAAAGTATCGAAACAGATTGCACTGCTACTTTTATATACACTAATCACCTCCTTTGTATGTGGCATTATCGAATGGGTCGTTTTAAAAAAATTGGAACTACTCCATAAGAGCGAATTAGGGATTTTGAACAAATCCCTATTGCTTCTCTTACTAAACAATGCCTTTTCTTGGTTTTTCTATTTCCTCATCTGGAGCTCCGTATATTTCGGTTACCACTATATTACCAAGGCACAGCAAGAACAGATAGACAATCTCATCTTAAAATCGCACATTAAAGAGTTGGAGCTAAAAACCATTAAAACGCACATCAATCCTCATTTTATCTTTAATGCGTTAAATGGTATCAGAGCTATGGTGGATGAAGATCCTCAACGAGCCCGAAGAGCCATTACGGAGCTGAGTAATATTCTGCGAAGCAGTATCAATCTTGATAAATCTGAAACAATTGCCTTATCAGATGAACTGAATATTGTGAAAGATTATCTAGCTCTGGAACAGATGCGTTTTGAAAGCAGACTACAAGTGTCTTTTAATATTGAGGAGGAAACGCTTTACCAACAGATACCTCCAATGATGCTGCAAATGTTGGTGGAGAATGCCATTAAACATGGTATTAGCCATGAAGTAAACGGGGGCATTGTCAAACTTACTTCTACCGTAAAAAACGGCCTTCTTGAACTCATTGTTGAAAATACCGGACAATTGAAAGCAACACCCCCCGACAGCGGTTTCGGAATAAAAAGCATTCGAGAAAGATTATCCTTAGTCTACGGAGATAATGCAACTTTCGAAATAAAGCAAGCCGCACCCCATATTGTAGAAGCTAAACTTCAATTGCCTCTCACATTATAACCGATGCATATGAGAACAATTATTATAGATGATGAAAGGCTGGCACGTGCTGAACTTGCCAAACTATTACAACCTTATACCGATATCGAAATTATCGATGAAGCCTCCAATGCTAATGAGGCGATAGAAAAAATCAACGCACTACAGCCTGATTTGATTTTTTTGGATATCCAAATGCCCGGCAAAACGGGATTTGAAATGCTTACAGAGCTTGATTTTGTGCCTACAGTAATTTTTACTACAGCTTATGACGAATATGCCCTAAAAGCATTTGAGGTAAATGCGCTGGATTATTTATTAAAACCTATTGAATCCAAAAGATTGGAAGCTGCCATCAATAAAATAAAATCTACCATTAAAAACACACCCAATGATGAACGCCCCAAGCACGAAGAAATACTGGGTGAAAACAGTCAGGTCTTTCTTAAGGATGGCGACAAATGCTGGTTCATTCAACTATCCGAAGTACGGCTATTTGAAAGTGTAGGCAATTATGCCAAAGTATTTTTTAATGGACACAAGCCTTTAATCTTAAAATCACTTAACGCACTGGAAGAAAGACTAGACCCTAGAATTTTCTTCAGAGCCAACCGTAAACACATCATCAATCTGCGTATGGTGGAAAAAATCGAACCTTACTTTAATAACGGATTATTAGTAGAATTAAGGGGTGGTGAAAAGATAGAAATCAGCAGAAGACAGGCCGTTAAATTCAAAGAAAGAATGAGTTTCTAATGATAAAAAGGTATTACTTTAAAAAACGGATATTTGCTTAAACTTTTCTGGAAACATGAAAAAAGTCATTGGTTATACACTGCTACTTTGCAGTACTCACGTATACGCACAAAAACACATCAACATTCGTGTAGAAGATGTTTCTAAAACCATCAGCGTACTGGCTTCCGATTCGTTACAAGGCCGTAAAGTGTTTACTCCTGAAATTGATAAAGCCGCACAATACATTGCTGAAGCCTTTCAACAAGCGGGGTTAAAACCTCTCAAAGGCAATAGCTTTCTCCAATCTTTTAGCATGGTCAGTGCCACTCAGGAATCGCTTACAGCCAAAAGCAACGGAACTGAAGTAGATCCCCAAAAAATTGTGCTGATTACATCTAAGCCCCAAATCACGTTATCATCACACAATCTTTCGATAGAAAAAATTACGGCTACTGATAATTTCTTCTCTAAAGCGATACAATTCGCTGCCAGTGACAAGGATTTGTTGGTTGTGGTAGATCCAGCCTTTGCAGACAGATTTCCACGCCTGAGCATGCTGAAACGTAGCTTTTTTCAATCTGCTGCTAGTGTAGCATTTGTATTAGGCGATGTCGATACCCAGAACCTTACTATAACAGCCTCACATAACATAAAAGAACATCAACTTGCCAATGTGGTAGGCATTCTACCCGGAAAGAAAAAAGCTGATGAATATGTTATTTTCTCTGCGCATTACGATCATCTAGGTATTGGTAAGCCCGTAAACGGCGATAGCATTTATAACGGCGCCAATGATAATGCATCAGGCACCACCGCGGTAATTGAGCTAGCAAAATACTTTAAAGCCAAAGGCGATAATGAGAGAACATTAATATTTGCAGCGTTCACTGCTGAAGAGAGTGGAGGTTTTGGCTCACAGTATTTCAGCAAACAACTACCTCCGGAAAAAGTGGTTGCCATGTTGAACATTGAAATGATTGGTACCGATAGCAAATGGGGGAAAAATAGCGCTTACATAACCGGATTTGAAAAAACAGATTTGGGTACCATTCTTCAGAAAAATCTAAAAGGCACGGATTTCAATTTTTATCCAGATCCTTATCCAGATCAGCAATTATTCTATCGCTCCGACAATGCTACTTTAGCCAGACTGGGGGTTGCGGCTCACACCATTTCCACTTCAAAAATGGACAATGAACCCAATTATCATAAACCCAGTGATGAAGTATCTACATTGGATCTTGAAAACATGACGGCTATTATCAAAGCCATTGCCTTGAGCGCCAAAAGTATTATTGCAGGAACTGATACTCCTTCCCGAGTAGATACAAGTGATTTAAGATAGGAGCATCACTTACGAAGTGCCTCCCGTACTTTTGGAGCGATTTTAGTTCCAAAGATTTCGATAGACTTCATGATTCTGTCATGAGAAGGGGCCCCTACGTCCATATGAGCAGAGAAGCGTGTTAGTCCGAAGAGCTCTTGCAATTCGAGAATTTTATCGACAGCTTCATCAGCATCACCGATTATCAAATGTCCACCCTTACCACGTCCACGATCATATTGTACGCGCTGATAAGGAGGCCATCCGCGACTGCGCCCAATCCTATCCATTTGAGCGGAATAAACTGGATAGTAATAATCAGCAATTTCCTTGCTGTCCTCACCAAAGAAAGCATGTACATGCACCCCCACTTCAAAAGCATTCATATCGTGCCCAGCCTGTTGATAAATCGCCTTATTATAGTCGAATAACGGCTTGAACTGTACGGGGCTACCCCCAATAATCGCAAACATTACAGGCAACCCTAGAGAGGCTGCACGCACCACGGATTCGGGCGTACCACCCACAGCCACCCATATTTTTAAATGATTATTGACTGCGCGAGGTAATACCATCTGTTCCTTAAGCTCTGCCCGAAATTTTCCTTTCCAGGAAATAATTTCCTGTTCATTTATTTGTAATAACAAGCGCAACTTCTCATCGAAAAGTGCATCATAATCATTCAAATCATAACCATAAAGAGGGAACGATTCGATAAAACTACCCCGCCCGGCCATGAGTTCCGCTCGGCCATCAGATATTAGATCCAACGTTGCGAAGCTTTGATACAATCGCACCGGATCGGAAGAACTCAACACCGAAACAGCACTTCCCAGCTTAATTTTTTTAGTAACAGAAGCCAATGCGGCCAATAACACTTCCGGGACAGAAACAGCATAATCAGGCCGATGATGCTCCCCTATTCCGTAAAAGTCAAGGCCAACTTCATCCATAAGCTTCACTTCCTCAATAATTTCCTGTAGGCGTTGCTGTGCAGACTGAGGTTTTCCATCGGGTCCTATACGCACATCGCCAAACATGCCTATACCTAATTCCATTGTTATAACTTTAATGTATATAGGATAACACGCATTCTATAGGAATTGTTTTGCAAGTGATGCATACAGACATGCAATAGCTATTGTTCTCTATGCGCTAAACTACAAGCTTACACGGGAAGAAGAAGCGTGAATGGCCGTGCTCATTTCTGTAATCAACGAAGGGTCTTTTTCAATGGCGTTACCTACGACTACTACATCGGCGCCTGCCTTACAATTATTATAGGCCTTTTCGGGATCCTTAATACCTCCTCCTACAATTACCGGGGCTTCTACATTTTGCGCCACCGACTGAATCATACTTTCTGAGATAGGATTTTTGGCACCACTGCCTGCATCCATATAAATCACGCGCATACCCAGCATTTCGCCTGCCAGAGCCGTGCACATAGCCACATCATTTTTATCGTGTGGAAGTGGAGCAGTATTACTAATATAGGATACGGTGGTTGGAGCACCTCCGTCTACAACAATATATCCGGTTGGAATAATTTCCAACCCACTGTTTTTAACAAACGGAGCAGAAACAACATGCTGACCTATCAATAATTCAGGATTGCGGCCGGAGATTAATGATAAATACAAAAGCGCATCTGCATGCTTACTTAGTTGCGAGGGATTGCCTGGAAATAGTACTACCGGAATATCGCATGAAGATTTGATTTGTTTGATAATTTCATCCAAATGATCTGTAATTACCAAACTCCCCCCTACAAAAAAATAATCCACCTTCGCATCAACGGAAACCTGAATCAATTTGTGAATAGAGGAATTATCAACCCCGTCCGGATCAATTAATACTGCAAAGGATTTTTGCGCAGCATTTTTCTTTTCCCGCAGGGTTTTATAAATATTCTTTTTCATTCAACAGAAACAGGTTTCTGCAAAAATGCAAAAACTTTTTGAAATATCTTTATTTATTAAAGTATGGCAATCCACCACTAACTTTGGCATTTAAAAGACACTGATTATTTAAATCATTCCATAAAATATGGCTGCATCAATACATCCGTACGCATACTTTTCGCCGACAAGAAATACGCGCTATTGGGTATTAAGCATATTCATGCTGTTATTGCATTTTATAAGTAGCGCGCAGCTTAACAGAGTTTTTTACGAAAGCAATAAAATAGTAACAGCCAAAAATGGCGCTGTCGTTTCAGCTCATCCACTAGCAAGTAAAGCCGGACTGCTAGTATTGCAAAAGGGGGGCAATGCTGTAGATGCTGCTATTGCCACTCAATGGGCACTAGCAGTGGTATATCCCGGCGCGGGCAATATTGGCGGCGGGGGTTTTATGGTGGCTTATTTAAAAAATAAAGAGGCCATTGCACTCGATTATCGCGAAATGGCTCCTGCTGCAGCTCACAGAGATATGTATTTGGACGAAAACGGTAATCATATTATTGAAAAAAGTCTTTATGGCCATCTGGCCAGTGGTGTTCCGGGTACGGTGGCGGGCCTCTTTGCTGCGCACAAATATGCGAAGCTCCCGATGAAAGTATTGATGGAGCCAGCCATTGAATTGGCCGAAAAGGGCTTTGCAATTACAGAAACCGAAGCCGAAACTTTAAACAGAGCCCAAAAAGATTTTATCAAATACAATACTATTCAGCCTGTATTTGTTAAACCTGAAGGATGGAAAAAAGGAGATCTATTGATACAAAAAGACCTTGCCAACACTCTCAAACGCATCAGCGATCACGGTGAAAAAGAGTTTTATGAAGGCAAGACAGCTCAGCTAATCGTTGAAGAAATGCAACGTGGCAAGGGCTTAATTACACTCGATGATCTAAAAAACTATAAAGCAAAATTTAGAACACCGCACATTTTTGATTATAGAGGATACACTATTATCGGCATGCCGATGCCTAGTAGTGGCGGAATATTGCTACATCAAATGCTAAAAATGATTGAGCCCTATGCTATCAATAAGATGGGATTCCATACGCCTCAGTCTGTACAATTAATGATAGAAGTAGAACGTCGTGCTTATGCAGATCGCGCCAAATATATGGGTGATGCAGATTTCTACAATGTACCGGCAACCGAATTAACCAGCAAGGCATACCTAAAAAAGCGTATGAAAAACTACAAGCCCAATATAGCTGGGAACAGCAAGGATATTATAGAAGGCGTTATACCGGGTTACGAAAGCGAAGAAACTACCCACCTCAGTGTTATCGACAAAGAAGGCAATGCTGTTGCCGTAACCACAACTTTGAACAATCATTACGGCAGTAGAACCGTAGTAGGCGGCGCAGGTTTTATACTCAATGACGAAATGGACGACTTCAGTGCTAAGCCCGGTACTCCTAATCTTTACGGAGCCGTGGGAGGTAAAGCCAATGCCATAGAGCCGGGAAAAAGAATGCTCAGTTCTATGACACCAACTATCGTACTTAAAAATAAAAAACCTTACCTCGTTGCAGGAACCCCTGGCGGAACTACGATACCCACTTCTGTATTTCAAACTATCTTAAACATCATCGATTTTAAAATGAGTACCGATGATGCCGTAAACAAACCCAAGTTCCATCACCAGTGGCTTCCGGACGAAGTATATATCGAACAGAACTTCCCTAAGGCTACCGCTGAAGCATTAACCAAAATGGGATACAAACTCAAGGAGCGAAAAAGTATCGGACGCACAGAAGTTATCAAAGTTCTACCCGACGGTAGTTTTGAAGCAGTTGCCGACAGGCGTGGTGATGATAGTGCTGAAGGCTGGTAATATCTTCTCAAATTCCAATTATATATGAAAGCTTTTAATACCATTGCTTTACTGCTGCTTTCCAATTCTTTCATGACATTGGCTTGGTACGGACATCTGAAATTTTTTAGCAAAGACAGTAATCATGCAGCTACTCCTCTTTGGATGATTATACTGTTAAGCTGGGGAATAGCCTTTTTCGAATATTGCTTTCAAGTGCCGGCAAATAGAATCGGCTCTTCAGAAACAGGCGGCCCCTTTTCGCTGGTACAATTAAAGGTATTGCAGGAAGTGATTACGTTAGTAGTATTTGTAATTTTTTCAAAACTTGTTTTTCACAACCTTCAGTTTTCCCTGAATCATTTTATAGGGTTCGCACTGCTCGTAGGTGCTGTATACTTCATCTTTAAGGGGTAGCCCTATAAGTGGCTAGTTCCTTACGGGCGACTTCAAACTCCTCCCATACACGCTGCACTATATCGGCGGCGGGGGGAAGGTCTTTAATTAGGGCACTCACCTGTCCTATTTCCAGTTCGCCCTCAGAAAGATTACCTTCAAACATTCCCATACGGGCACGTCCTTTCCCCAAAAGTTGCATCAATTCGTCCTTACCAGCGCCTCGCAATTCGGCAGCTTGCACCTGCTGATAAAACTCATTTTTTAATAAACGCACGGGAGTGAGTTGTTTTAATGCAAGCTGCGTATCGCCCTCCCCTGCCTGTAGCACCAAATTTTTAAAATTGATATGAGAAGAAGCTTCCCGACTAGCAACAAACCGACTGCCCATCTGCACGCCTTCGGCACCCAACGCAAATGCCGCCAACATTTGCCTACCCGTAGCAATACCGCCTGCAGCAATCACCGGAATAGAAACAGCATTCACCACTAATGGCACCAGCACCATAGTGGTCGTTTCTTCCCGTCCGTTATGACCACCTGCTTCGAAGCCTTCTGCCACCACTGCATCACAGCCGGCTTCCTCAGCCTTTACGGCAAACTTACTGCTGCTTACCACATGCACCACTTTAATACCCGCCTCTTTGAAATGCGGTGTCCAAGTTTTGGGATTACCGGCACTGGTAAATACTATGGGGACCTTCTCCTCAATAATGACAGCGACCTGTTGCTCGATATGCTGATATAACAAAGGAAGATTGACGGCGAAAGGCTTTGCAGTAGCAGCTTTACATTTTTGAATGTGCTCCCGCAAAATCTCTGGAGACATAGAACCGGCACCTATTATACCCAAGCCACCTGCATTACTAACAGCACTGGCCAATTTCCAACCACTAGCCCATACCATTCCTGCCTGAATAATGGGATATTGAATATTGAATAACTGCGTAATGCGCATGATACGTTTATGATTAATCGTGAACCAGACTACAGCAATTTACGATTAATACTATAAACTTCAGAAAAGACCAATTATCCTAAATCGATACTGGTATTATCGCCGATATTTAGACTGCGGGTTTCTCCCTTTAAGCGAGTGTCGCTACCAATAAGCGAATCTTCCAGTACGATATCGTAGAGACTACAATAAGCGCCTACAATAGAGTTTTTAACGATAGATTGTTTGAGATGGGTAAACTCTCCCAGAGTCACATTAGGCCCCACAATGCTGTTTTCGATAACACAGCCTTCTCCAATACTTACCGGAGGAATAATAACTGTATTGAGATACTTAGAAGCCTTTACCTCTTTACCAAATTTCTTAAGCAGCGTTGCGTTAGATTTCAGTAGAGTATCTTTATTTCCTGCATCAAACCAATTATCCACCTTAAATGAACCGAACTGTACCCCCTTCCGAATCATACAATCGATAGCATCCGTGATGGTGAACTCGCCGTGGGTAACTAGTCCTTTATTGATATTGTCATCCAGACATTCAAACAAGATGCTACTTTCTTTAATCTTGTAGATACCCACCATAGCGAGATTGGACTTAGGAATACTGGGTTTTTCAATAACCGATTCGATAAAACCGTTTTTATCTATTTCCGCTACACCAAAATCTCCCGGATTATCTACCTTACGTACCCCAATCATAGAATGAGGGCTTTTTAGCACGGCGCGAATATCATATTCGCAAATGGTATCTCCCAGCGTAATTAGCACTTCATCGCCCTTAACGGCATCCTTTGCCAAACTGATGGCATGCCCCACTCCTTTTCGATCTTCCTGACCTACAAAATGAGCGACGATATCACTGTGTCTGTCTTTTACGTAATGATATATTTTGTCTCCGAGGTATCCGATTATAAAAACAAACTCCTCTATACCGGCATCTTTAAGCTGGTCTATGATGATACTGAGAACAGTTTTACCCGCTAATGGAATTAAGGCCTTGGGCTGTGAATAACTATGTGGCCTTAGTTTCGTTCCGGTACCTGCAACTGGAATGATTGCCTTCATTATAAAATTAATCTAAAGCACCTTCAAATAAAGCGGTGAAGGTAAGTAAAAATGGAAAAATGGCTACATATACCTTTAGGAATCTTTAAGACAATAATCTTTGTCAAGTTTTCAAATCGCTAGTCTTATCTTTGCGCCATGCAACATGATACTATACTTTTCCAATTGCTGGAGAAAGAATTAGAACGCCAGCGCAACGATATTGAATTAATCGCTTCAGAGAACTTCGTTTCCTATCAGGTATTAAAGGCTATGGGCAGTGTGCCTGCCAATAAATATGCAGAAGGCTATCCCGGTAAAAGATATTACGGAGGCTGCGAGGTAGTAGACGAAATCGAAAATCTAGCTATAGATCGCTTAAAAAAGATATTCAATCTTAGCTGGGCTAACGTACAACCTCATAGTGGTGCACAAGCCAACGCTGCCGTATTTATGGCCGTGTTGAAGCCCGGCGATACCATTATGGGATTGGACCTAAGTATGGGCGGACACTTGACTCACGGTAGCCCAGCCAATTTCAGTGGTAAACATTACAATGTAATTTCATATGGTGTCAATAAAGACACCGGACTGGTAGAATATGACGATTTAGAGCAGAAAGCACTTGCTCACAAACCTAAAATGATTATCTGCGGAGCCTCAGCATACAGTCGCGACTGGGATTATGCCCGAATTCGTGCGGTGGCTGATAAAATCGGAGCCATTGTAATGGCCGACATCGCTCACCCGGCAGGTTTGATTGCTAAAGGATTATTAAACGATCCTTTCGAACATTGTCATATCGTAACCAGCACTACTCATAAAACCTTGCGTGGACCGCGTGGTGGTGTTATCATGATACGTCATGATTTCGAAAACCCCTGGGGCATTAAAGACCCTAAAGGCAATATCCGCACGATGAGCCAGCTGTTAGATTTGGCAGTGTTCCCCGGCTTACAAGGAGGACCGCTGGAACATATCATCGCTGCAAAAGCGGTTGCTTTTGGTGAAATTCTTGATGACAGCTTTACTGAGTATGCTAAACAAATTATTCGCAATGCCCAAGCAATGGCTGACGCCTTTATGGAAAAAGGCTACAACCTTATTAGCGGCGGAACCGATAACCATCTTATGTTGATTGACCTGCGCAACAAAAACATTACCGGTAAAAAAGCACAGGAAACTCTAGACAAAGCATTTATTACACTGAATAAAAATGCGGTTCCTTTCGACGATAAATCGCCTTTTGTAACTTCAGGTATTCGGGTAGGTGTACCGGCCGTGACAACAAGAGGCCTGAAAGAAAAAGACGTAGTAGAAGTTGTAAATATGATTGACAAAGTGTTGATGAATGCCGATAATGAGCAATTAATTGCTGGCGTGCGCGAAGATGTAAAAGAATTCATGAAGCAGTTTCCGCTTTATCCGGAACTGGGATAATGGTAGCATCAACCAAGTTTTCAAAACATCATTGATAACTTTTTCGTATGATTCAAAGAAAACAAACACTTTGGCTGTTACTATCGTCGATATGTAGCGGTTTAACATTCAAATTCCCCTTTTATGTGGGTACGGTAGCTCCGGGTACCCAAGGCGTAGAGGGTCCCGAACTCACCGCTACGGACAATATCTACCTTATATTACTCACAGTGGCAGTGCTGGGGCTGGCTGTAGTGTCAATTTTCCTTTTCAAAAATCGTAAAAAACAAGTCCTACTTTGTTACTTGGGTTTACTTGGCGCTCTTGGCCTTCCAGTGGTTTATTATAATTACTCCCAATATTTTCAACAAGGGGCATTTGCCTTAACATCTTTACTCACAGTACTGATAATCATAGGCTTTATATTCGCCATCCAAGGTATAAGGCGAGATGAAAAACTCATTAGGGACTTAAACAGATTAAGATAGATAACAGCTTTTATCGCATAAATTAATTACATACGGAACTTCTTTGAGGTTCCGTATTTTTTTACTTTAACACACAGTATTTTACCCCCTCGATTTATTTAAATACCTTTGCACGCAATTAAAACCCACCAAGGGAAAAATATTATTATGGCAAAAGTAAAAGTCGGTCTGGTACAGATGAGCTGTACCGCAGATAAGCAGGCAAATCTGAATAAAGCTATTGAAAAAATAAAAGAAGCTGCTTCCAAAGGGGCGCAAATTGTATGCCTACAGGAGCTTTTTACTTCTTTATATTTCTGCGATGTAGAAGATTATGAGAATTTCAAATTGGCCGAGCCTATTCCCGGCCCCTCTACTGAAACATTGCAGCAAGTAGCCAAAGAGTTGGGTGTTGTAATCATTGCCTCTCTTTTCGAAAAAAGAACAGAAGGTATATACCACAACACCACGGCCGTGCTGGATGCAGATGGAAGCTACCTTGGAAAATACCGCAAAATGCACATCCCGGATGATCCGGCTTATTACGAAAAATTCTACTTTACCCCGGGCGACCTGGGTTATAAAGTTTTCAAAACCCAATTTGCTACCATCGGCGTATTAATATGCTGGGATCAGTGGTATCCAGAAGCAGCAAGAATCACAGCGCTCATGGGTGCCCAAATTCTGTTCTACCCGACTGCTATTGGTTGGGCTGCCGAACAGGATGAAGAAACCAACAAAGACCAGTACAATGCTTGGCAAACTATTCAGCGGGGTCATGCCGTAGCAAATGGTATTCCTGTGGTAAGTGTAAACCGCGTAGGCTATGAGCAGAACGGCGCCATGAAGTTCTGGGGTGGAAGCTTTGTAGCCAATGGGCAGGGTAAATTGCTTTATTTGGCATCTCACGACCAAGAAGAAACTGAAGTTGTAGAATTGGATCTGAGGGAAGCAGACAGCTTTAGAGTGCATTGGCCATTCCTCCGAGACAGAAGAATCGACTCTTATCATCCCATTACCAAGAGATTTCTTGATGAGGAATAATCTTACCGGAAAATACTAATGCTATAAAGAATAGAATGTAAGCCACGCAGTGTGCAAGATTGGATACTGTTTTGATAATAGTATGCCCAATCCTAAAGCTCCTGCAAAACTGGCCTATAACTTTAAAGCGCTATTGAAAACATCAGACAATTAAACGTATTAAATAAATGAATTCAAACAATTCCGAACTGCAGCCCTCCACGGAAGCAACATTTGTTCCCAAACAACTGGGATATTTCTTCCCTGCCGAATGGCATCCGCACGAAGCGACCTGGCTAAGCTGGCCTCATAAAGAAGCTTCTTGGCCCGGTAAGATTCATACTATTTATCCTTACTATGCGCATTTTGTAAAAGAACTGGCGAAAAGCGAAATCGTAAGGATCAATGTGGCCGATGAAGCAATGAAGAATTTTGCCATTAGGCATTTGCAAAAGCAGGAAGTAGATTTGAACAAGGTTGAATTTTATTATCATCCTACCAATGATGCGTGGTGCAGGGATCATGGTCCGGCTTTTCTTATTAATCCCGCTGCAGCAGGTTCTAAAAAAATTATTGTAGACTGGGGATATAACGCCTGGGGGGACAAATATCCTCCCTATGATTTGGACGATGATATTCCTACAAAGATTGCACGTCACTTCAAATTGCCGGTAGTATATCCCGGTATCGTAATGGAAGGTGGTTCCGTAGAATTTAACGGGAAAGGTACCGTTCTTACTTCTACCTGTTGCTTACTGAACGAAAATCGCAATCCGCATCTGAATCAGGAGCAGATTGAAAATTATCTGTATAACTATTATGGTGCTGAACAGGTATTATGGGTAGATGAAGGTATTGTGGGAGATGATACCGACGGACACATTGATGATACTATCCGATTCGTGAATGAGGATACCGTACTCACTGTGGTGGAGGAAAACAAAAACGATGAAAACTATGAGCTGCTTCAAAACAATCTGAAAAAGCTAAAGCAAATGCGGCTGCTCAATGGGAAGCAACTCAACATTATAGAACTTCCTATGCCTGATCCCGTGATTTATGAAGACCAACGATTACCGGCATCTTATGCCAATTTTTATATATGCAATAAATCGGTAATCGTGCCCACCTATCGTTGTAAAAACGACGAAAAGGCATTGAGAATTATACAGGAGCAGTTCAAGGATAGAACTGTTGTAGGCATTGACTCTACTGAAATTATATGGGGTCTGGGAAGTTTCCACTGCCTTAGCCAACAGGAACCTGCTGTATAAAGATCTATATTATTTAAAGCGAATTCAAAGAGGGTCTTACAGATATTTTGCGGTATGACTCTCTTTTACTTTTTTAATATCTGCAGGTTTTCCGGCAAACACTACTGCTCCCCCACCGTCTCCGGCTTCAGGGCCCAGGTCAATTAACCAGTCTGCGCTCTTAATCACATCCGTATTATGCTCAATTACAATAATGGAATGCCCCTGTTCTATGAGTGCATCAAATGAAGCCAGCAGTTTTTTAATATCATGAAAATGCAGGCCTGTAGTAGGCTCGTCGAAGATGAATAATATTTTGTTACTATTTCTACCCTTTCCTAAAAAAGAAGCCAGCTTCACACGTTGCGCTTCGCCACCTGAGAGCGTATCAGAGGATTGACCCAACTTAATATATCCTAAACCCACATCGCTTAAAGGCTGAATAGCTTTAGCAATTGCATCAGATATCGGTGCGAAAAATTCGATAGCCTCATCTACACTCATCTCCAAAACATCGTGAATATTCTTTCCGTTAACCTGTACTTCCAGTACTTCGTCCTTAAAACGTTTACCCCCGCAACTTTCGCATACCAGATGTACATCTGCCAAGAATTGCATTTCAATAACCTGCTCACCCTCGCCTTTACAAGTATCGCATCTACCTCCATCTACATTAAATGAAAAATGCTTAGGCTGAAAACCCCGCATCTTACTTAATGGCTGTTTTGCAAAAAGATCGCGTATTTCATCATAGGCCTTGATGTAAGTAACCGGATTACTACGTGAGGACTTACCGATAGGATTCTGATCTATCAGTTCTATTTGTTGTATACTATCTACATCTCCTTTAATAGCCTTGTGAAATCCTACTTTCTCTCCTGTAAACTCTCCTTTAATTTTTTGTAGCGCAGGATAGAGTATTTGTTTAACCAATGTCGTTTTACCACTGCCGCTTACTCCGCTCACTACACATAATACATTCAGCGGAAATTCGACGGTAATATCTTTCAAATTATTGTGGCGTGCACCTTCTACAATAATAGACTGCGTCCATTTTCTTACCGTTTTAGGCGGTACAATGGATAGTGCCCCGCTGAGATATTTACCTGTGAGACTTTGAGGATTTTTGATGAGGGTTTTATAATCGCCTTCCGCCACTACTTCTCCTCCTAAGTGCGAAGCCAAAGGCCCCATATCAATAATATGATCGGCTTGCCTCATCATCATTTCATCGTGTTCCACCACTACAACGGTATTGTTCAGATCCCGCAGTTCCTTTAAAACTTTTATCAGGTTATCCGTATCTCTCGAATGCAGGCCAATGGAAGGCTCATCCAAAATGTAAAGCGAGTCGGTAAGATTACTTCCCAAACTACGTGTTAATTGAATACGCTGACTTTCGCCGCCACTCAACGTGTTAGCCACACGATTCATTGTCAGATATCCCAATCCCACTTTAATGAGCGTATCGAGCCTACTATGTATTTCAATTAAAATACGCTTGGCGACTTCCTGCTTATGTGCCGACAATTTTAATTTATCGAACCACGCCTTCAAATCTTTTGCAGGCATTTCGCAAAGCTCACCTATATGCTTACCTCCAACTTTTACATACAAAGCTTCCTTACGAAGGCGATAGCCATTACAATCGGGACAGGTAGTTCTTCCACGATAACGACTCAGCAATACGCGGTACTGCACCTTGTAAAGATTTTGTTCTACTTCTTTGAAGAAATCATTAATACCGCCGGGCGTCTTCCATAAATAATTATACTGCTCTTTAGTTAAGTCGGCAATGGGTTTATGAATCGGAAAACCATCCTTAGAAGCATGTCTAATGAAATAGTCTTTCCATTTACCCAGTTTCTCGCCTTTCCATGGTGCTACGGCTCCTTCAAACACACTTAGCCTTTTATCGGGAATAACCAAATCTTCATCAATGCCCAATACTAGACTGAACCCTTCGCAGGTAGGACATGCACCTAATGGATTATTGAAGGAAAATAAGTTCGGTTGCGGCTCTTCAAATACCATCCCGTCTAGCTCGAATCGATTATTAAAATGCAGCAGTTTTTTCTTTCCTTTTTGAGGAATTACTTCGGCATATACATCGCCTTCGCCCTCATAAAAAGCAGTACCAACAGAGTCACTCAGACGATGCAAATCATCTTCGTCAAAATCTTTTACTACTAGACGATCTATCAGTATATATACTCGATTACCCTGTTTTGATTTAGCAGCGGGCACTTCTTTCCTCAATGCAGCATCATCCAATTCCAACAACTCTTCAATTCGTTTCACCGCCATACCTTCTTCACCTTCCTCATCCACTGCAATGCGGCTGAAACCTTTCTGCATTAAAATATTTAACTCTTCCCTTACTTCTCTGTTTTGATGTTGTTTAAATTTTACTAGGATAAATACTTTATCCCCCTGATTTAATTTTTTCAGTGCCTCTATTACATCGCCAATATCATCCTTGCGAACTTCCTGTCCCGATATTGGAGAAATAGTGGAGCCCACCCGGGCAAACAACAACCGCAAATAATCGTAAATCTCCGTCATCGTCCCTACAGTACTACGCGGTGTACGGGTAATTACTTTTTGCTCGATAGCAATTGCCGGACACAAACCTTTGATGTAATCCACATCGGGCTTGTTCATTCTGTTTAAAAACTGACGAGCATAGGCACTTAAACTCTCTGCATACTTGCGCTGCCCTTCTGCATAGAGGGTGTCAATGGTTAGAGAGGACTTCCCGGAGCCGGATACACCTGTTACTACTATTAATTTATTTCGCGGAAAACTTACAGTAACGTTTTTGAGGTTATGGACCCGTGCTCCTTTTACTATAATATCGCCTTCTTTTTTTACCTTGTTCAATTCCATTAATTAATGCTGATATAATCGCCGAGGTCACAAAAGTAGCTTCAAATTTGCTTGTTCTGAACGTTATTGTGCTGTAATTTTTCTATTTTCGCAGCATTCACCCCTGCGGTGGAACAGAGCTAAAATAGTATATGATAATCAATTATTTATAATTCATATCGGTTAATTTTAACAAAATTTTTAACAGTTTTGGGGATTTTTTTTAGTGTTTTGCAGAAGCTTAGAGTAAAATTTTCTTAACCGAAATTAAAGTAAAGAACATTTAACCTGGTATTCTCTTAAGTAATGACAGCGTATATCAAAAAAAGCGATAACGAGCTAATACATCTATTCGCAAACGGTCATGAATCAGCCCTTGATTCATTGCTGGAGAGATATAAGGACAAATTGTTCAATGCTATCCTGTACATCGTAAAAGACAAATACCACGCCGAAGACATTTCTCAGGATGTGTTTATAAAAATTATTGAAACCCTCAAAAACGGAAAATATAAAGAGGAAGGAAAATTTTTACCTTGGGCTATGCGCATTGCCCACAATCTTTGCGTAGACTATTTTAGAAAATTGAAGCGTTTCCCCTTTGCCAAAAGCAGTACAGATAATGAAATTTTGGACACCCTGAACTGTCCTGATCAAAATGTAGAAGATAAAATTATCAAAGCTCAAAGTGTGGGGAAAGCCAAGGATTTATTGGAAAAATTACCCGAAGAACAACGAGAGGTGATCATTCTGAGACATTTTGCCAATCTAAGCTTTAAGGAAATAGCAGAAATTACCGGATGCAGCATCAATACCGCTTTAGGGAGAATGAGGTATGGACTCATCAATCTTCGAAAATTAATGATAGGTAAATAATTTCATCAACCTACCGGAATTAACAGAACTTATACAATATCCCGACTAAGGAATCGTTATTATTGCGACAAAGATATTGTCATCTTGTATTTCCGTTGGGACTAAGATATTCGATTTACCTTTTCCGAATATTCTTGCCGAATACCAATCGGTTAATACAGGGTGACGACTAGATTACACCGCTTCTCATTAAGGAAGCGGTTTTTTAATACATAATAAGTCTGCATGGTATGCGCATGTGTTGTGCAGGTCTTTCCTCCTCAAGTTCTTTATCGTTGTGCTCAATATTTTCAAAAATCAATTCTGCAGCCTTTTCGCCCATTCTAAAAGAATTTTCATCAATAGCAGCAATGGGCTTGTAATCGAGATATTGTATTAGTGGAAGGTTTCCAAACCCAACAACCTCGGTTTTTTCCAGCTGCTGGGAAAACTCCTGTTTAAGAATTTTGATGACATCCAGGCTAATATAATTTTTAAAAGTAAAAAAAGCGGTAGGCGGATTGTCCAATTGCATCAATCTTCTCACAGCAGCATAAGTCTGTTCTGGCGAAAGATCTACTTCTTCTACTAAAGCAGGATCAAAAGACACTTTATATTTCATCAAAGCATCCAAATAACCGTTGTATCGTTGTATGCTAGTCTTTAAAAATGAAGGCCCCATCAAATGAGCAATACGCTTATGCCCGCGCTTTAACAAATATTCCACAGCTTTTTTCGCACCTCCAACATTGTCGGTAGAAACATAATCATACTCTTGTTCCGAAAAATAACGAGCAAAAAATACAAAAGGGATCCCCGCATAAGTTAGTCGTTGGAACCGCTCTACATTTTTTGTGTTTTTTGAAACGGTAATAATGGCCCCATCCACACGATTTTTAATCATGTTTTCTATCAGCTTTTCCTCAATGTCGGCATCCTCATGTGTCTGCGAAACGATTACATTATAGTTTTTTTTGCTGGCAACTTTCTCAATTCCATTTACCGCAAGCACATAAAACTGATCAAGTAGATCAGGTACAATAACTCCTAAGGTATACGACTTGCTCTGTTTAAAGTGCCTAGCTGCCTCATTAGGAATATAATTCCACTCCTTGGCAAGCTTTTTTACACGCTCTTTGGTTAAAGCACTTATCAACGGATTATCATTAAGCGCCTTAGAAACCGTTGATACAGACATATTTAGCCGCTTGGCTATGTCTTTAATTGTAACTCCCTTTTTCACATTTGAAATATAATCATTTTTTCGACACGATACTATATTCCGAATAAATAAAAAAGCACACTACTTACCACTACTCTACACCGCATACTTAGACGTTACCAACGCAAAAAGGTTGATGCACACTTGAAAAATGCCTTAAGAAGAAATTTTACAAACAATTTCAAACGTTGTAACAGACTTTTTTGCGCCAAGCATTTTTAATGAGTGATTGTATTCTCTACTTTTACAGTGAATGATTGCTTAGACGAAATTATTGCTGTGCTATAATGAAAAGTATTAACCTAAAAAGTTAATACCATGCCAGAGGGACTGAGAAGCTGCTTATTTGCATTATAAAAACTGCAATTCCATTTAGAAGTATTGTATTGCCATAGCTATAACTCATAACATCTATGACTAGTTATTCCTTTAAAACAAAACAAAAGTACCTTGTACTACTTGCATTGTGCAATCTTGCAATATACATCGCTATTGCCCAAACCCCACAAAACAAAAATGACGATGTAATAAATGCCACTTATCAAAGATCATTTAATGAAGACAGTATTGTGTTGCTGCATAAAGAAATGCCTAAAGAGCGCCTACTGCAGGCGACAGCAACTGTGTATACGCCTCAACTAATCACTACCCCAGCCCCCTCCTTCCTTCAGGCATTACCGGGAAGGTTATCAGGGCTATACACCAGACAACGTAGTGGATTTCAAGATACAGACAATCCCACCGGTATCATTGATTTTAAAATTAGGGGACAAATACCGATAATATTGGTGGATGGTGTGCCTAGAGATTTTGCATCCATAGATCCCGAGTCGATCGAAGCTATCACCATTTTAAAAGATGCTCCCGCAACCGTAATGTATGGACAACGTTCTTCCAAAAACATTATTCTGGTTACAACCAAGCGCCCCACGACCCAGCCTTTCCAGATGTCCGTTACGGCCCAAAGGGGTATTCAGGATTTTCTAACCAGGTCCAAGCCCTTGTCTGCTGCGGATTACGCAATACTCTACAATGAAGCCCGCAACAACGATGGACAGCTACCTGTATATTCTGCCAGTGATATTCTAGCTTACCAAAACGGCTCTGATCCACTTTTTCATCCAGACAATGATTATAAAAAATATTTCCTCAATAAAAACGCCGCGCTGGACAGATACAATGTGAATATTCAAAGCGGCAACCAGATAGCAGCTTTTTACGTTGCATTGGATTATCAGAGAGAGGGAGGCTTTTTCAATACTGCTGATATCAATTCCTACAATACTAACACAGGTACAGATCGATACATTGTACGTTCCAACGTGAAAGTACAATTAAATAAATCTTTGAATGTAGGATTAAATATTTTTGGTCGTATACAAAACGCCAATCAACCCGGCGCTACTACAACCAATGTCTTCAATGCCATTACATTTACCCCGGCCAATGCTTACAGCATTTTCAATCCAGATGGATCATTAGGGGGCAATGACAACTTCTCCAATAATATTTATGGAATGCTAAATCATTCTGGCTATTACAAGTCCACACTCCGTGATTTATCCAGTGATATAGAAATCACTCAAAAGTTAGACGCTTGGCTGAAAGGGTTGTGGATTAAAGGAAATTTATCTTACAATAATACTGTCGATCAAACTGTAAACCGCTCTAAGAACTTTGCTACATACAGATTAAGTATTGCATCTGGGGCACCGGTATATACCCAAATCGGTACGAATACCAATCAGCCCAATACCCTGTCGGTTGATACACGCCGCACCTATACTTATAGCAAATTAAGTATGGGATACGACAAAACGAATGGCCGTAATGCCTGGAACGCTTTATTATTGGCAGACCATCAGGCAACTACTATCAATTTGCAATTACCGGCAACCTATACCAATATTGCTGCCAACCTAGCCTACAGCTTTGACAAAAAATATTTTGCAGAAGCTTCAGTAAGTTATGGAGGACATAATCGCTATAAGCCCGGAAAGAGATTTGGGCTGTTCTATGCTGGAGCATTAGGATGGGATCTTAGCAAAGAAGCATTTTTATCCGATGCAGAGTGGATTACCCAATTAAAACCACGTATCAGCTATGGCCTTACAGGGAATGCTAATGTAGGATATTACGTATATGATCAGTATTATAATTATTGGGGCTCAACTGCCGCATATTACTTTGGAGCTACACCTGCATTAGCAAGAGGCTTTTCAGAGCTCACACTGGCCAACCCTAATGCAACTTGGGAAAAAGCTCATAAGCTGAACGTAGGATTAGATGCCATCTTCTTCAAAAACAAACTCCAACTCACAACAGAATACTTTAACGATACCTATTTCGATTTAATGCAGATACGTGGCAATTCTATTAGTCTATTGGGTCAAAGTTATCCTCAAGAGAATATCGGCAAAAATCGTTATAGCGGCTTTGAAAATAGTATTACGTGGAATAGCGGTAATGAAAATGCAGGTTATTTCATTACCGGTAATATATCTATCCTAAAATCTAAAGTACTCTTCATGGATGAGGTACTTCGTCCGTACGACTATTTAAAACGTACAGGACTGCCTGTAGGACAACCATTCGGATATATAGCAGAAGGATTCTATCAATCACAGGAAGAAATCGACAACGGGCCAATAGTAGATGGCTATCTTCCTAAGCCAGGTGACATAAAGTATAAAGATCTTAATAACGATGGTTATATTGACCAATTTGATGAAACTGCTATCGGTACAAAAAAACCATTACTATATTATGGAGCAACTGCAGGCTTCAATTATAAAGGATTTAATCTGAGCATATCCATACAGGGCATGGCTAACAATGAAATTGTTGTAAGCAATAGCTATAATTCCACAACTAGCTCATTAGAATACGAATTTCAAGGTGGCACCACTGGACAGTTATTTGAGCATCATCTAGGCAGATGGACTCCTGCTAATGCAACCTCTGCTACTTACCCTAGATTGACCCTCGGAGGCAATCCTAACAACCATAGAGCATCGACATTCTGGGTTAGAAAAATGGACTATTTGCGCATACACAATGTAGATATTGGATATGTGTTGCCTGCAAGATTAACACAGAAACTCAAACTGGATGCAGTTCGAATTTTTGTGAACGGATTTAACTTGTACTCTTTCGATTCACAGAATTATCTGGATCCTGAATCCTACAACTCCATCTTCCCTCTACGCAGAACCTACAACTTCGGTATCAACATTAAAATATAAAAATATTAAGATGATGACCAGACACATATATACGATACTCATTCTGATGGCGTTTACTTATACTTCCTGTCAGAAACTGGAAGATTGGCCGATGGAGCTCATCACAGAAGAATACCTGTGGGATGAGAAAGATTCCCTAGGCACCAATGCCAGCTATTTTTTAAACACTATATATGGTGAAATGCCCACTGGATTTAATCGAATAGGAGGCAATCTATTATGTGCTGCAACTGACGATGCAGTGCCTTCGGCTGATAATGCTACAGTTTCCAGAATCACCAACGGAGGTTATTCCCCTATCAATAATCCGGATGATAGTTGGAGCGCAAACTATGCCAGCATCAGAAAGTGCAATCTATTCTTGCAAAACTTTCCTCGAATCACTTTAAAACAAGATCTCAGGCAAGAAGGTGTTTACTGGATGGCTGAAGCCCGTTTTTTAAGAGCGCTGTTTTACTTCGAACTTGTAAAACGCTACGGAGGTGTTCCCTTGCTCGGAGATAGAGTGCTTACATTAGATGATGATCTGAGACTACCTCGCAATTCATACGAAGAATGTATCAACTATATCGTAAACGAATGTGATGTTGCGAAAGAAAATTTACGCCCCGATCCAATTCCTAACGGAGATTTCGGACGTATTACAAAAATGGCAGCATTAACACTTAAAGCTAAAGCGCTCTTGTATGCTGCAAGCCCGCTTAATAATCCATCTAATGATAAAAATAAATGGAGATTAGCAAAAGACGCTCTTGCAGAAGCCATACAATACGGTAGCTCATCAGGATTTTCGCTAGAATCATCCTTCAGTAATGTATTTCTTACCAGAAAAAATAATGAGATAATTTTAGCATACCAACGTGCCGTAACAACTGACCTGGAGTTAAACAATGCTCCTATTGGCTATGTTAGCGGTAACACTGCAAGCCGTGGGCGCACCAGTCCTACGCAGGAGCTGGTGGATGCTTTCCCTACCATCAAAGGCCTTCCCATAACCGACGATATAAAATCTCCCATCAATCCTAGTGGGTATGATCCCAATAATCCTTATGCAAATAGAGATCCACGTTTATCGCTTACAGTATTTTACAATGGAATGCCTTGGCTGAACCGTCCGGTGGAAACATTCGATGGCGGTCTTGATAGACCAGGAGGTGCGGTTGTTCAAACAAAAACAGGTTATTATATGCGCAAATTCCTGGGCAACTTCAGCTCCGGCACGGCATACTCCAACCAGACACACAATTTTCCTATTTTCAGATATGCTGATGTGCTATTAATGTTTGTCGAGGCCAAAAATGAGGTAGATGGACCCGTTGACTCTGTTTACACCTATCTAAGAGAAATAAGAAGAAGAGCAGGTATTCAGCAAGGTAGTGCCCCCAATCTATACGGAATTCCAGATGGCCTTTCTCAGGATGCCATGAGAGAACTGATTCGCAATGAACGCCGGATAGAGATGGCTTTTGAAGAACAACGTTATTGGGATTTGAGACGTTGGAAGATTGCAGAGCAAATCTTCAACAAGCCGCTGCATGGAGTGCGGATTAGCAAAGTCGGCTCAAATTTTACTTATAATATCGAAACACTGGCGATACCATTTCAGTTTATTGCTCCACGCATGTATCGCTACCCAATACCTTTCAGTGAAATTTCCAAGAACCCTAATCTGACACAAAACGAAGATTACTTAACCGTTCATTAAGGGCTAAACTAAAAATTATGAAGCATTTATTAAAAGCCATACTGATTGTTTGCTTTTCACTTCCATGTGCAGTATATGCACAAACTATTCAAGGTGTTGTAAGAGGGGAGGATGGACCTATTGTAGGAGCAAGTGTACAGGAAAAAGACGTATCTACTAATGGCGTTATCACTGGAGCCAACGGTAGCTTTACATTAACACTGAAAGGTGTTACCAAAACAATTCTTGTTACTGCTGTAGGATACTTAGACAAAGAAATAACCATAAAGGATACTAATGCAGAACTCACCATTATAATGGAACAAAATGCGAAAGGATTGGATGATGTAATTGTAGTAGGATATGGTACTACTAAAAAAATCACTAATACCGGTGCTGTTACCTCAGTATCTGCAGCTGATGTAAGAAACATTCCTACTTCTAATATTCAAAATACATTGATAGGTCGAGCCCCTGGTTTTATTTCGCAACAAAGAACCGGGCAACCAGGTATGAGTGGTGCGGAATTTTATATACGTGGTGTAAACTCTCTCTCTGGAGAATCGCAAAAGCCGCTTATTATCGTAGATGATGTAGAGTACACATACGATCAAGTATCGCAATTGGATGTTAATGAAATTGAAAGTTTCTCCATATTGAAAGATGCTTCCACTACCGCTGTATATGGCATTAAGGGAGCAAATGGCGTATTGGTGATAACAACAAAAAGAGGGAAAATCGGTAAGCCGATGATCAACGCCAATACCGAGCATGCCATGCAAACTCCGGTCACACATCCGAAATTTCTGGATGCTTATACGGTTGCACAATTGAGAAATGAAGCCCTAAGAAACGACGGACTACCGGAAGAATTTACACAGGAAGATTTGGAACACTGGCGTTTAAAAGATGACCCTTACGGTCACCCCGATGTAGATTGGTATCATGAGGTCTTTAAAAAATACTCCTACCAAACACGCAACACAATAGATATATCTGGAGGCACACCAAAAATAAAGTACTTCATTTCTGCAGGTCATCTTTTTCAAGATGGTTATTTACGCAACTTCAGTCGTGGAGATTACGAAGCTCCTAAAAACAATTACGCTTATCAACGATTCACCTTCCGCTCTAATCTGGATATGCAAGCTACTAATACACTTAAATTAAGGTTGGATGTCACAGGGCGTACAGGAACCACTACCGAGCCGCATATCTCCACCTCTCCTCTTGCAACGGTATACAGCTACCAAAGACTCCCACCATATGCAGCGCCCCTAATAAATCCTGACGGAAGCTACCCTTGGGCTTTTAGATCAAGAAATATATATTGGGAAACCAGTCTTATTGGTCGTCTGGCGTTACAGGGATACGATAAAACTTTCCGCAATGAGCTAAACATTCTTTTCAATGCAGAGCAAAGATTAGACTTCATTACAAAAGGGCTCTCAGTAAGCTGGCGTGTTGCTTATGCCGGTGATATTAGTTACGATAGGAGTCTGTACCGTAACAATATTCCAGCTTTCTATTTTAACCCGGTTGATAGCTCTTACACCATACATAGCAATGGGCTATATCGCCTCGAGCCACTTACATTGTCCAGCTCACCACAGAATACCATATCGCGTAAAACTGTAAACACATTAGCAAAATTGAACTATGCCCGTTCGTTTGGCAAACATAATGTGAGAGGGATGTTACTATATAACCTCGATAACGTAACTCGAGGAAGCTACAACAGCGCTACAGGAGTTGCCGCCGTACAGGAATACGCTCCTGTGGTTTTACAAGGAACCACGCTGCGACTTGAATATAATTATTTGCAACGTTATCTACTTGAATTTAATGGAGCCTATAACGGATCAAGTCAGTTTGTAGGACGTCATACTAAAGGCTTCTTCCCTGCAATATCGGCAGGATGGAACATTGCCGAAGAAAATTTCTTTAAGAATATAACGTTTGTGGATATGCTTAAGATCCGAGCCTCTTGGGGTTTAACTGGTTCTGATGTTACTGCGGGAAACGTGTACAAAACAGAACAGGTATATAATCCAGGACCTAACTACAACTTTGGAGAAACATCTAATAATTTCCCATCCATACAAGAAGGAACACTAGGGAACCTGGATATTACATGGGAAAAATCAAGAAAGACTAATGTGGGTATAGATGCTCAATTATTCAATAACAAGCTATCTGTTACAGTTGACTATTTCTACGATTATCGCTATGATCAGTTATACGTGAAAGATGATGTACTTAAGATAATAGGTGTAGGATTACCCTACACCAACTCTGCCATTACAGAAAATAAAGGCTTCGATGGTCAGGTGAGTTATTACAATAGAAAAGATAAACTGTCCTATGGTGCTACTTTCACCTTCTCACGTGCCAGAAATAAGATACTTTATCAAGGCGAAGCTACTCCTCGTTATCCTCATTTGGCAAGAACAGGCCGCCCCATTGGACAAGCATTTGGCTATCATGTACTGGGATTCTTCCAGACCCAGGAAGAAGTGGATAACTATCCCCACTTAGCAGATGCAAAACCTGGAGATCTGAAATACGAAGATGTAAACGGGGATGGCGCAATAGATCAACAAGATTACGTGCCTATTGGGAAACCCAACTTACCACAAACTGTGTTAGGCACGTCACTATCCTTCGGATACGGCAACTTTAGCCTCAACATTTTGTTTCAGGGAAGTTTTGACTATAGCTATCGGATTTCCACCAATCAGGTAATCCCCTTCCAAGCTAATCTCCAAAAAGTCGTATTAGGGAGATGGACACCCGAAACAGCCGCTACTGCAACATTCCCACGTTTAAGTAGTATTTTGGCTGGCCCCAGTAGTCCTTCCAATTCATCAGATTTCTGGATGGTCACCAATGCTTATTACATACGCTTCAAAAACATAGAGCTGGGATATCAGATTCCTAAGTCCATATTAAGAAAATTCAGGATAAGCGCTGCCCGCTTATATGCGAGTGGATATAATCTTTATACCTGGGCTAACTTTAAGTTATATAACCAAGACCCTGAAATACAAAGTGGCGGAAGTGGCGCTGTATATCCTGTACAAAAAGTATATAATATAGGCTTACAAATAGGCTTCTGATAAACGAACAAGAACAAAAAAACTCAATATACACCAATGAACACAAAAATATTCATACCGATTGTTTTCGCTGTCCTACTTGCTGCATGCAATAAAGGGAATGTGTTAGATCAGGTACAAACTACCGACCTGAACGAAGCTACTACATTTTCGGACAGTGCTCGTACGCTACAATTCTTGACGCGTATTTACACCGATCTTAACCTCAGCGCTTCACCTCAGCGATTGGGCGGTAGCATTGGTATATACAGCATCGGCGATGAAGTAGAAAGCAACCTTCAGAGTGGTACAGCTTATAATATTATATTTCAGACGGGAGCTGTAAGTGCATTAAATATCCCCACCGATGCATGGGAAGTTTCTTATGCCAATATAAGACGGGTAAATGTTTACTTAAAAAACCTTCCCAACACTCCCTTATCGGCTGCACTAAAAAGAAGAACCGAAGGCGAAGCCCGCTTTATGCGAGCCTGGTATTACTTCATTATGCTAAAACATTACGGTGGAATTCCTTTAATCGGAGATGCCGTATTTACGCCTACTGATGAAATTCCGGGAAAACGAGCAACATTTGAAGAATGTGTCAACTACATAGCAAGTGAATGCGATGCAGCAGCCGCTCTGCTACCTCTCTCCTACTCAGGATTAGATTATGGTCGCATTACTAAAGGAGCTTGCCTCGCTTTAAAATCACGTCTATTGCTTTACGCGGCCAGTCCTCTCTTCAATGGAAGAACTGATGAGAATGACCATGGTGTACTGGGCTACCCTACACCTGACGCTTCCCGCTGGGAGAAAGCAGCAAGAGCCGCATTGGACGTCATCAATCTCAACCAATATAGTCTTATGGAAATAGATTCACCTCCCGGATATGGATTCCAGAAAGTTTTTGTTACTCGTAAAAATAATGAATATATACTGGCATACATGACCGGCAACAACCGCACACTGGAAAATATGTGGGATCCTGCCACTCGTGGAGGTAATGGTAGCTCGATGCCCTATCAAGAACTGGTGGATGCATTTGGCACCATTAACGGGAAACCAATCACAGAAGATTTAAAATCGCCTACTAATCCCAATGGTTATGACCCTGCCAATCCTTATATAAATCGCGACCCACGCTTAGCTTATACTATTTTATTTAATGGCGGAACACGCTTAGATGTAAACAGAACTGTTACACCAGTATATACTTATGTTGGCGCTGCACAGGATGGATTCCCCATAACAAAAACCGGATATTACCTCCGAAAAATGCTGGATGAAAATACTATCTCCAGCACAACATCATCACCTACCGAGAGATGTTTCCCCCTACTGCGTTACGCCGAAATATTACTGAACTATGCCGAAGCCAGCAATGAAATAGGAGACATTAATACCGCATACGCTCAAATTAAAGCTATTCGTAAACGTGCTGGTATTAATCCCGGAGATGACGGAAATTATGGTTTACGTCAGAACATGACAAAAGATGAAATGCGCGAAGTGATCCAAAACGAAAGACGTGTAGAACTAGCAATCGAAGAACATCGATACTGGGATGTTCGGAGATGGAAAATTGCTGAAAGAGTATCTAATAAACCATTACATGGTATGAGAATTACTAGAAACGGCGATACCTATACGTATGAAACTGTAGTCATCAGAACTCCGGTATTTGTTGCCCCTAAATGGTACTTATGGCCTATTCCACAGGGAGAAATCAATAAATCGCTGGAGCTGGAACAAAATCCAGGATGGTAAATTATTATCAACAAATTGAAAGTTATGAACCACAGAATAATTAGACGATCTGGCATTACAATGGCTATTACAGCACTTATATGCACACTGCTGTTGCTTGCATGTAAGAAATCTGCTGTCAAAAAGCCTATGAACGTAGGAGCAGTACGGTTTGAATCGACAAGTTATACTATAGAGAATAACAGTCCTGATTCCCTTACCGTAGTACTACCTTTTTCGTTACCCCTTGAAGAGGATGCGAGCATCACTATTACTATTGATAATAGCAGTACCATCAATAGTGATGAATATGCCATCTCCCCTGCTCCTTCGTCAAACAAATTGGTTCTACAGTTAGCTAAAGGCTCCATGGAGACTTCCCTTAAGGTAATTTCAAAAAACAATTTCGAGGGAGATAAGTTACTAGTATTAAAAATTACAGAAGCTACAGGGGGGCTATCAATATCAAATGCAAATAATACAGCCTCCATCACCATTAAAGGAGAGCCGATAGTACTACCCGAAATTAATGTATCGCTAAATACCATTTCGTTTGGCAATGTAGCCGCAGGATCGACTTCTGAACCCAGAACATACGATGTTTGGGGTGTGAAACTAACACAAGATGTGACTGTTACAGCATCTTCGAATTTTGAGATTTCATTAGATGGCAACGATTATAGTAATACACTTACTTTATCAGCATCTGCTTTAAATATCGCTCCCATGACGGTATATGTAAGATTTATTGCCAATACTGGAACGAACCAGTCTATTGACGGCTTTATTACCCATAGCTCTGCCGGTGTACAGGATGCAATGATAAGTACGAATGGTATAGAATACGGAAATGCATTACCGGGAATACTGATTCATAGCGATGACTTTGATTATGGACCTACGGCAGGTCTGTTAAAAGAAGTGACTGATAAATGGCCTGTTTTCTCAGGAACGCTCAACCCAATAAAATATATAGTACCGGGTTTATCTTACCCGGGATATATTGGCTCAGGTATAGGAGGCGCTGTAGTTACTGAAAACGGTAGTGGTTCTCGTGAAGATAATAGCACGGCGTTCACCCCGCAAAATTCTGGAACAATATATGTAGCCCAAATGATCAACATCGCTTCTGCTGCCAGCGGAGACTTCTTCACTTCATTCAGAGATCCGGGTGGCTCATACTTCAATCGTATATATGTAAGAGACAATGGTGGTAAACCACAAATAGGTATTGGAAAATCTACGGCCACCGTAGCATACTCCTCAAAGAGCTATGAATATGGACAAACCTATTTGCTAGTACACAAATACGACTTTACTACTGGCGTCTCTTCGATGTATGTTCTAAGTGGAGAAATTCCTCTAATTGAACCTGCAACTCCGGATGCTGTAACAAGCACCGGATCGGGACCAACTTCACTTGTGAATATCTGCCTGAGACAAAATACTACATTACTTACAGCGACTTTTGACGGATTACGCATTGCAACAGGATGGAGAGAAGCTGTAGGCAAATAAAAATATATTGTACAAATTAATTAGTAAAGACATGAAGTACAGAATTATAACATTACTCGCCATAGCAGTACTTACAGGATGCATCAAAAAAGGGATACAACCTCCTATCCCTGAGATGCCCGACATTCCAGAAACCGTGCTACCGTCATTAATAACGGTAGACTGTTCCCAGCAGGAAGGTCCTATTATGCAGCTTCACAGATATAACGGAAGCTCTACTACCTCAGGCATGCCTGGCGATGCAGCCCGCAACTGGATGCAACAGTTGCAAACCAAACTGGTAAGAGTATGGATACAACTGGTATATGTATACAACAACGGGAACATCAATTATAATTACACTTATAGTGGCAATACGATGAAGGTAGAAGATGCCTTAAGTTTTTATTCTTCCTGCTCCGACTCCTTGTTGATTGCAATGAGTGGTCATAAAACATCGGGAAGTTATGGCATGCCAACAGGAGACGCATACAAAGATCTTGTAAGAGAAACCATTCTTTACTATAAAAGAAAATATCCTAAGATAAAATATATACATGTAGGAAATGAAGTAGATCACGGGGGAGAGACTATGGCTACATATTACCCGGTATATCAATATTACTATCGCGGTCTTAATGAAGCCAACACAATTCTTCAAGCTGAATATCAAAGCGAGGGCAAGTCATATGATCCTATACTCATCGGCAACTCTACATTCACTGGTAATATTACAAGCATGCTAGAGTATGCCGAAACTTTCGTAAAGTCATACGCAAACGACCCTAGCCCAAATAAGAAATTCGATTTCTTTACATTCAATAGCTATGGAGAAGCTAACCGTCCGGCAGATTTGCTCACTGCCAAAAGCAAAATCGACAACATGATGCGTTTAAATGGTCTTCCTACCGTTCCGGTAATTGTATCGGAATATGGTATTCAGGGAGGCTCTGCCTTGCCTAGTGGCGTAACCCTAGACCAAATGATGTTGATGCAAGCTGCAGGACAATTAGCAAAAGCATACTACATGTATGAAGGAGGAATTAATGCGATATGTCATTGGCTGGTAAACCATGGCTCACTTATTCATAAAAGCCAGCTGCTAGATGTTCAGAACGCTTACGCTTCTCCATACGGGAACATGCTGGTATTAAGCAAAATGCTTGCAGATCACAAGAACAGAATAAAAGTAACCTCGAAAGGACTGGACAATGTAGGACTAGGCATCAATGCCATGGCAGCTGCTGACCAAAGTAAGGGTATCGCTATATTAGTATGGAATTATAATTGGACAAAAGCGGTAAATACTCAGGATATACTAGTAGGCATTAACAACATTCCCTCATCCTATTTCCCGGCCGAACGCATCCATTGCGATATTTACACAATAGACTCTCAAAACAATAATTATTATATCAATAGTAGTCAGACTTCCTTATCGATTACTAAAGAAATAGATCTGGATTATAACCAAAATATACAGATCCCTCTGACCTTGGAAGGCGCAGCGGTATCGTTGATTGTGTTAAAACCCCAATAAAATCAATAGTTCAAAGAAGCAGCAATAATTACAATGCAAAAAAGGCAATTGACAGTATTGCTATTAAACTTTGTGGTTGCTTTATGTACTTTTCATAAAGCAACCGCAACTACTTACTATATCCATTCAAAAGTTGGAGATGATAACAATAACGGCATCTCGAAAGAAACTCCGTGGTCAACTTTAAAAAATTTAAATCAAACAATTTTTAAACCCGGAGATAGTATATTGTTTGCAAAAGGCACATCCTACATCGGAGGTTTTGTATTCAAATGTTCGGGTACCCCCGACAAACCCATTGTATTTTCCAACTACAGTGCAGGAGCCGATCTCGTGCTAAATAATCCCAGAAACCAACTTGAACCTTTATTAATAAAATACGGAGCGGGGAAGCTACCCTCCTTTACAAATCCTCACTGGGAAGTATTAAACGGGAATATTTTTCGAATTGAAGGGAATCATATTATCATCGACGGATTATATTTTCACGACAATACAAATCCTCCCGGCTCCAATCGCAATAATAAGAATGTACAAAAACTGGGGGCGATATACCTTAGTCTAGGAACTCACCATAACGTTATTCGAAATTGCGAGTTCTATAACACCCCCGTAGCAATTAAAATAAAAGGCACGCACAATTTAATTACACATAACTACTTTCATGACACGTATGAGAAAATGGCAGAATCCTGGGGTCCTATCGCCATTATGATAGTCTCTCCAAACAATGAGGTATCTTATAACCGTATTGTCAACTACGGCTCCTATGGTGGGCCTTATGGCTCCGATGGAGGTGTAATAGAACTAGACGGAGTTGATGACAACTTCGATGGACGGAACATACACATCCATCATAATATATCTATCAATAACCATGGCTTTCTGGAACTTGCAGGAAGAAATGTCGATAGTGTTATTGTAGCTTACAATCTAAGTGATGACCGCAATCAGTTTATAGGTGGAGGCTCGATGAAAAATATCTATGTATTAAACAATACAGTTATTCGAACAAGAGAACCAAATGTAGACCGATATGTTTTCTGGACCTTTAATCGAGATTCCACCTTTATGACCGTAAGAAATAATATTTTCGTTGTAGCATCGGATATTCAAGTATTTGGCCCATATATAAAACCTAAAGGACATCAACGTACAAAAGTAGGCGAACAAATACATGACCATAATTTATATTTTTCTCCCGGCAATCCTGATCCTATAGGTATTGCTCCAGGAAATGGAGATATTATAGCAGACCCACATTTTATAGATCCTCAGAATGGAAATTACCGATTGCGTAAAGAAAGTCCGGCAATAAACAAAGGGGTGAAGACTCATTATACCCACGACTTGGACGGTCGTACAATTAGTGATAGAGGGATTACGGACATAGGAGCATACGAATACTAAGAAGGCCTCTTTTAACAATCAGAAATAACTCAATAATAAACAAACCATGAAAATAAAACCTTACATTCTTTTTTTGTTACTGCTTATTACCAATCTCACAAACGCCCAAAATAAAGATATTACTATAGAAAAAATCGTATGTATCACTACACTTAGCGATCTTAAAATTGAAGCAACTTTCAATCGTCCTGTAAGCACTGATCATAAATTCAACGTTCAAATAAAAGACATAGATAAAGTTATTTGGACCGATTATATTACCCCTTCAGAAATACAAGGCAATAAAGGCATTTTTGTCATCCGAAATCTAAAAGTCACCCCTTGGGAGCCTATTAATCCCAAACTCTATAAAGTAGCATTATATCACAATCAAAATATCATTGCAGAGAAAAGAATCGGATTTCGCATATTCCATACACAAAATGGCAATATCTACCTCAATGGCAAGCCGATATTTCTGAGAGGTATTGCTATCAATCCTCCGGACAGAGGCATTCCGGATTCCGTCGAAAAAAGCAGAACTTTTGCTTGGGACTATGTAAGGTATATGAAAAGTATTCATGTAAACATTATCCGTATACCGAACAATGAAACATGGTATGATGTATGTGACGAACTAGGCATGATGGTATTTGGTGGCAATTACAGTGGTTCTGTCGATGGACAAGTTCCACCCACCGACTATGACAAAGCTGTAAAATGGTATAAAGAAGTTGCATATGTAGATATTGCATCACACCCCAGTCTTATGATTTATGCTATGACCAATGAGGTAGCATATTCTGGCAAAAGAGGTGAACAATGGGACAAATTTCTTTCCTACGCACATAAGGAATTATTAAAATGGGATAGCACAAGATTATATATTGCTAATGCCGGATATGGATACGGAAGAAGCGGCGAAATCTGCGATTTGCACCGCTATTGGGGCTGGTACTATAATTCGCCTTTCAACTTTATCAATATAAGAGACAATAAAAAAATTATTCCCTTTGATAAGAAAGTACAACCTATAACCTTTACCGAATGTGTTGGCAACTATACCGGACCCAGCGGAGCGTACAATCTTACGCCAAATCATAAAAACCCCGGCTCTCAATTAAACTGGACAGGACATGCTCCATGGAGTGAGCAACCTCGGTTGGCAGACGAACATCAATCCTTTACACTGAAAACAGCCACCGAATTATTCAGAAGATTAAGACCATTAAATAAAGAGCTCAGCGGAGTGTTTCCTTTTACCATTATATTTTATAATTGGAACAATGTGCAGCATTTTACGGAAATGCAACCTAAACCAGTTACGCGTCAAATTAAAAAGTCTTACCAACCATTATTGGTCAGCTGGGAAAACTATACTCCAAACGTATATGCAGACAACACCATTACCCCTACCGTACATATCATTAATGATAATGATGATTATAGCGATCTTACAGATGCAATGTTTATTTACGAATTACAAGATCATGCCGGAGCAGTCTTTTTAAAAGACAGTTTTGCCCTTCCGGATATTAAATACTACGACTCATGGAAGAGAAAGCTGAGTATCACATTACCAAATACTCTGCATACAGACAATTATACATTAACAGGTAGTATCAAAAAGAGGACAAAAATACTTTCCAAAAACATCACGCAATATTTCATAGACAATTATTTTTATCAGAAGAATATCAGCGATAACATTAAAAAAATTGTATTATATGATGCAAAAGGGAATACAGCACAATCACTGAGCAAACTCAATATACCATTCACAACACTTACCAGTATTAACCAATTATCAAAGGACGTCCTATTCATATTAGGAGAAAACAGTGCAAATCAGTTTATCAAACAAGAGGCAAAGAAAATTCAGCAATTTATAGCAAACGGGGGTCGCATGATTTGTCTAAGACAAGACTCTCTTTTATTTCCTAATATTAATTCTTTTATTTCTTATCCATTAAAAAATGTTACGGTACCACTGGACATACCCAAATATCCACCACCCCCCCGTCCGTCCAGAAACGGATTATATGTAAATCCCGAACGTCCTCAACATCCAATTTTTGACGGCATTAAGCGGGAGCAACTAAGAGTATGGTCTGACTATACAGGATGGGATGAGACTCAACCTGATCTGCCGGCAATATATCCCGTGACAGACGGATACGTTATAGAAAAGAAAAACGACATCGGCAATATTGCGGTATTGGGCAATTTTGGCGTAGCCCTAGAAGGCATTGCCATAGCCGAAATATATGAGGGTAAAGGAAGTGTGCTTGTATGCGGTATGGATATAGCAAACAGAACACACTTGGATCCGGTAAGTGACAGGCTTCTTCTTAACATAATACAATATATGGGCGATGCTGAAATACCGCATCACAAGTACCCCATTATTACCGACAAAATTGTGTGGGGCGATTATGCATCAGAAAAAGGAGTACTCACAGGTATTAATAGCGGGTTATTATTACACGCAATTCCTGTTGTTCCAGAAAATAATACATCAGCAATGATATTAACAAAGGACGGCGATCAATTTTTAGGTGGCCCAGGAAGATTTAATACTCGACCAAGCGTTCAATATGTACCTTATGGCAGACGCATGTTTGGTCCATACCGACTCAGAGACTTCGGTAATGTACCAGATCCCCTAGACAAGAGTAGTAGTATAGGAGAAGGATTTTTCTGGTGCACCACACCTTCTAATAAAACAAAAATCTCAACATTGGTATGGAATCCAGCGCAAGAACCCCTAAAAATAACAGTCATTATTAATGATACCCATAGCACAGAAAAAATCATACAGCCCAATGGGAAAGAATGGGTAAATAGTCCAATTAAAGGGGGAGATATTAAGGTTACATTTAAAGGAGACAGAAAATTAGTATTGTTACAGACCAACTTCAATTAAAAACATGAGAAATCTTCATCAATACATATTATTACTATTTTTTGCCTTAAACCATCCCGGCTTATCGCTAGGGCAATTGAAAAATGTTGCGCTGAATAAACCCGTTATAGCTTCATCTACTAATCCTAAACATCCTACTAAAAATATAGTGGATGGGATAATATCGCGAACATCAAAATGGGAGTCCGGAAATGGGAAAGCTCCACACACGGTAGAAATTGACTTACAAAAATATTATCATATTGCAGCAATTAAGGTACATACTGGCATTCTAGAAGAAGAAAAAGAATATACTGAAAAAAATCAGGCTGATGGCTTTTGGTCGATGAAGAACTTTAAAGTCCAATACTGGGATGATGCCAACTGGACCGACTTCCCCAAAAGCGAGGTACATGAAAACAGATTGGTATCTGTATCTTTTCAATACTCCCCCTCCATTACAACTTTTAAGATAAGACTTGTCTGCGACGACGGAGAGCCTATTAACATTATGGAGATTGAAGTACTAGGCGAGGAAGCTAAGGATATGCCCCCACCACCAATAGTCACACAGAACACATCTCCGAATATATCAATAAAGGAAGCCCAAAAGGCCCATATTGCAATAAAAAATAACCCCACCGGTAAAACGCTAAAATATGTAGGTTATAATCAAGGATATTATTTCCCAAAATCCAATGTATCCAAATGGATCGAGTACTCCAATGTTAACAGTGTTAGAGTATGGACGAGCTTGAACTCTTTTGTCCCTGAAAATACAGTTGAAATAGATAGTGCACTCCACAGTCTTGAAGAATTCGAAAAGAGAAAAGCTATTTTAAGAAAAGATCCGGAAAATAATCCATTTATAAAATGGGAGCAATTGCTACCCCTATACGACCAACCGAATTACTCATCTACAAATGGGATGGTATTTAATTATGCTTTAGATGAATTGAAAAGATTGGGAACTGATGTTGTCTTGCAAATAGGAAGTACAGATTTTAAAGACAATTGGAGCAATAAGTGGAAACAATGGCAACGATATTATGCACTGGCATATTACACTGCTAAAAGAGGCAATGTGTTTATGTTTGCGCTACAAAATGAACCCAATCACCGTCATTCCGGTCCCATGAAATTGGAACAATGGATTATGGCTATGCAAATCGTGTCAGATGCTATTCATTGCGCTGTTGAAGATGTAAATAAACGTTATAATAAAACACTAATACCAAAGCTAGTGGGACCAGTAACAGCAGGCCAAAATACCGACTGGTGGGCAGGTGTGGTCAAATCCATACGAACGAATTATCGTGGCGAAAACATAAACAATGATTTGTTACAAATATTCTCTACCCACTCCTACAACTCCCCGGCTATTGGATATAAAACAAGAGTAAACAACATTCGGAATATTATACAAAGTAATCACCCGGAAGGTAAAACACTACCGATTGTCTTTACCGAAATCGGGCGTTGGATGAATGCTTATTTGATAGACAAGGAAGAAACGATGGACAGTCCATCATTGTTTACCGAATGGGCAGGTATTTATTCCTATAACATGAAGAATGGCGCTTATGGTATGTGGGCATTCAAGTTTGCTAATACGACAAGTACAACTTACATAAGAGGTATAAAATCAGGGCATCATTTTACCTGGCAAGGAAAGAGAATTGTAGAAGATGCTTACAATAACATAGCATTAAATAAGCCCGTTAAAACTAGTTCCTCGAGTACAATTGCAGGATTTATAACAGATGGAGATAAAACTGATAAGTCCACTTGGATTAGTGACATAGAAAAAGAAAAATGGATAGAAATAGATTTACTGAAACCATATGACATAGGGGGCATGGCTATCTATACAGGCTCTTCCTATGGTGTGTATACCGGCCCAGACAGAGTAAGAAATTTTAAAGTACAATATTTCGCAAATGGCTCCTGGAATGATATTCCTCAACTAACACTTACAAATAATAAATATACACAGGTATTTGAGGTTTTAAAAACTCCCATAAAAACTCAAAAGATAAGATTCATCTCCACCGATGAAGGTTCTATCAAAGTGAGAGAGATAAAAGTATTTGAAAAAGGTAATAGCCCCTCTGAAGATAGCAATTATAATATCTCCGGAATTCAACGTACCGGACAGGTGGTAAGACTCTTTGCGAAAGGCTTTAAAGATGAAAGGCCCTTACTTGAAACCGATGCTTCAGTTCTTAATGATGATTTCGACCATTATACATCTTTTGATTCCGCAACAAATACTTATTATGTTTGGTTGGTACAGAGAGGAGGGTTTACATATAACCTGACAATAGATTTAAAAGACATCAACATTCCACAGGGGAACCCGGTAATCGCAGAAACTGTTAATGACAAGCATTATGGTGAAGTAACGCATGTGTGGAGGGTCCCATCTACTCAAAAATTAACCATCCAGCTCCCCGCACAAACAGTAATGTTGCTTACGATACCTAAATCATCACTCATTTCTTCCCAAACATTAGCATCATCTAGTGCATATGTAATGAGCGGCATGTATCAAAAACATTCCTTTCATAATGAAAAAATATTAAAAGTACAATTGGATGCATCCCAGCCTAATAATAATGCAGTATCCTATGCTTATTTTGACTTCGATAAGACCGCTGCTCAAAACGCTGATCTTATCTTACTAAAAGTAAAAGGATATACCAACAAAACCACCGCACCATACAGAATACATGTATATGGAATAAGAACCGACAAATGGAACAGTAAAACTCTTAACTGGAATAATGCCCTTTTATTAGACGACACCGAAGCTTTAATAAATAG
>Ga0207866_1000293_pt1 | contig 76690 bp, 74 predicted proteins | sample HigsolmetaAR203D_FD_184835 | JGI IMG/M metagenome (GOLD analysis project Ga0207866, IMG submission 184835) | Ionic liquid and high solid enriched microbial communities from the Joint BioEnergy Institute, USA - AR20-3-D (SPAdes) (version 2) ...
AGAGGCAGGCTTCGGATGCGCCGGCCGGTCAGTGCCGCGACGGCGTTGACCACGGCGGGCGGCACGCCGGGAACGCCCGGCTCGCCGATTCCCCCCATCGGTTCGCCGCTCTCAATGATGCGCACATGCACGCGCGGCATCCGCTCCGGCGGGAGGATGGGATAGGCGTCGAAGTTGCGCGCCTGGGGCATGCCGTTTTCGTAGACCACCTCTTCCAGCAGCGCCGAGGAAAGGCCGAGCGCCACGGCCGAGTTGATCTGCGCCTCGATGATGGCCGGGTTGACGATTCGGCCCGGGTCGATCGCGACCCAGACGTCGTGCACCACGATCTGGCCCCGTTCGATCGAGACTTCCGCGATGGTCGCCACCTCGCTTCCGAAGGGCGAGGCCATGGCGACGCCTCGTGCCCGCCTGCTCCCGTCTTCCGCATCGAACGGACCGCGCTTCCAGCCGCCCGAGAGTTCGCCCACCGCCTCCAGCAGCGCCCTCTGGCGCGGGCTGTCGGCCAGCAGGCGGTGCCGCAGCTCGAAGGGGTCGTGCCCGCCGGCTTCGGCCATCTCGTCGAAGAAGGTTTCGTAGAAGAAGTCGTTCATCGAATGGCCGACCGAGCGCCAGAAGCCGATGACGGTCGGGTGCGGCATGAAGACATGGGACACGCGGCGGTTGGGGATCCGATAGGGCTTGCCGGCGATGCCCTCTACGGCGGAGGAGTCCGCCGTATCCGGCCGGTGGCCGAACCAGCGTCCGGCCGGTCCTTCCCCGACGGCCTCGGCCTCCAGCGCCACAGGAAGGCCATCCTCCCCGAGCCCGGCGCGGAATCGGGCAAGGCCCATGGGGCGCAGCGCGTCGCGCAGGAATTCCTCCTCCCGGCTCCAGATCAGCTTCACCGGACGGCCGACCGCCTTGGACAGCAATATCGCCTGCGGGAAGGGATTGGCGGATGCGTAGAGGAAGTGCCGCCCGAAGAATCCGCCCAGCATCGGGGAATGGATCCTCACCTGCTCGGGCTCGAGCCCGGCGACCTGCGCCGCGGCGCTCTGGAACACCTCCGGCGCCTGGTTGGGGACCCAAAGGTCGAGGGTCCCATCCTCGTTCCAGCGCGCGAGCGCCGAGGGCGGCTCGAGCTGGCCATGCGCCAGGAAGGGCGCGTCGTAGACCGCCTCCACCACCCGTGCCGCCTTGGCCAGCGCGGCGGCTGCGTCGCCCTCGACCTCGGCATCGACACCCGGGCCGGGCGCGGCCTCGAGCGTCGACCGCAGCGCCGCGGTCGAGAAATCGGCGGGCATGGCCGTGGCCGCATCCGGGGCCGGTTCGGTCCAGGCGACTTCCAGCGTCTCGACGGCGCGGCGCGCGCGCCACCATCGATCGGCGACGACGGCCACGGCGCCCGGCAGGCGGTGGACCGAATGCACGCCGGGCATCGCCTCCACCTCGGCCTGATTGGCGATGGCGCCCGGCTCCGCGCCGAGGCGGGGCGCGTGCTGTACCGCCGCATGCAGCATGCCCTCGACTCTGATGTCGATGGCATAGACGGCCTTGCCGGTGGACTTGGCGCGCGCATCGATCCGCGGAACCGGCTTACCGATCCAGCGGAAATCCGCTTCCGCCCTTAGGGGCGCATCCCCGGGCACCGGCAGGGCGGCGGCATCGGCGGCAAGGTCGCCATAGGCGATCGTGCGGCCCGAGGTGGCGTGAAGCACGCGCCCCGGCTCGGTCGAGAGCTCCGTCGCCGGCGCGCCCAGACGGGCGGCTGCGGCCTGCAGCAGCATCTGGCGTGCCGAGGCGCCCAGCTTCCGCATCGTCTCGTAGCTTGACCTGACGGAGAAGCTGCCGCCGGTGAATCGCTGGCCGCCCATCACCAGGTAATCGGCGCCGGGAGGCGCGCACTCGACGGTGAAACTGGCCGGCTCGACGTCGAGCTCCTCGCCGACGATCTGGGCGAAGGCGGTGGCGACGCCCTGGCCCCCTTCGACGAAGGGGATGCGCAGTAGGACGGTCCCGTCGGGCCGGATCTCGAGGAATGCCGGCACGCGTGTGCCGGGCGTGACCTCCGCTGCCGCATCCCCGGCGCGGGCGACGGCGCCGGGCAACGCCATGCCGAGCACCAGCGCGCCCAGCGAAGCGCCGAGAAAGCCGCGACGGGAAAGATTGACCGGCGAGCGTTCGGGGAACTCGTCGAGGTCGAACACCCTGGAACGGATGGCGTTCATGGCGGTCCTCCTCAGGCTTCCGCGGCGTCGCGCAGGGCGGCGGCGATGGCGTTGTAGGTGCCGCAGCGACAGAGATTCGTCATGTAGGCGGCGATGTCGTCCGCGGTCGGCTGCGGGACCTGCTTCAGGAGCGCGGTGGCCGCCATCACCTGGCCCGACTGGCAATAGCCGCATTGGGGCACCTGGTTTTTCACCCAGGCCTCGACCACGCGGCGGCCGACCGGATCCTCCTCGACCGCTTCGATGGTGGTGACGGACAGGCCGACGACGTTTTCCACGGGCGTGACGCAGGATCGCGTGGGCTGGCCGTCGACCAGCACGGTGCAGGCACCGCATTGGGCAAGCCCGCAGCCATATTTCGTGCCGGTCATGCCGAGATTGTCGCGAATCACCCAAAGCAGGGGCGTGTCGCCTTCGGCATCTACCTGGTGGACCGTACCGTTGACGTTGATTTCCATGTCCTTACCCCGCATCCGTTGTGACTTCAGGGATGGTCCCTCGCGGTGCCCGGCATGGGCCTAGCGCGGATGCAGGACTGCGGCGGCGGATCACCGCAGGCCTCCGGTCAGGTGGTGGACGGGCTCCGGCCGGAATCTGGATCGTACCGGCAGCATGCACGGGCCCAAGTTACATTCCTAAGTATGCCAGGAAGATCCGGCCGTGCCAGCCCGCATGTCACGCCCCTTGCGAGGCGGGCCTGGCACCGACTTCGACGGCGCACCGTTTCCGTCGCTTGCATTACGGCACCGGATGGAACAGGAAGGGACGCCTCGTCCCCACGTGCCGCGCCAGTCCCCGCACGAATGGAGTATCCGATGGATCGGCCCTTGTCTGACCGAGAGCACTGGACGCGCGTCGCGGCGGAATGGACGGCATGGGCGCGGTCACCCGACCACGATGCCTTCTGGGCATACCGGAACGCACTCGCGGCCTTTGTCGGCGAAGGCACCGGCAGGGCCCTTGAGGTGGGCTGCGGCGAAGGGCGCGTCTCCCGCGAACTGAAGGCGCTTGGATACCAGGTCACCGCGACCGACATCGTGGCGGACCTCGTCGAAGCGGCCGAACAGGCCAATTCCGCCCACGCATACGCGATTGCGAATGCCCGCGACCTGCCGTTCGAGGACGAGAGCTTCGACCTGGTGATGGCCTACAACGTCCTGATGGACGTGGACGACCTGTCCGGCACGTTGCAGGAGATCCGCCGGGTTCTGCACCCCGAGGGGCGGCTTGTCATCTCGATCGTGCACCCGTTCCGGGACCGGGGAAGATTCGCCGGCCCGGATCCCGACGCCCCGTTCGTGCTGACGGGCACCTATTTCGGACTACAGCACTTCGACGGTATCGAGGAGCGCGACGGCCTGCGGATGCATTTCGCCGGCTGGTCGATGCCGTTGGAGCATTATGCGACCGCCTTGGAGAATGCCGGGTTCGCGATTACCTCCCTTCGCGAACCGGTCCCGGACGACGCCGCCGGTCGGACGCAACTGCAGCAATGGGCGCGCGTCCCGCTGTTCCTCTGGCTGAAGGCGCGTCCGCTGCCCGACGCGGGTACCTGATCGAAGAAACGGGCCCGTCCCATCCGGCCCGGCCGCCCCGACCCGCCACAGCAGCTCAGCCGCGGGCGGCCTTCGCCGGCGTCTGGCCGATCCACTGCACATGCCGCGCCAGCACGGAGGCTGCCACCTCCACCTCGCCGGCGCGCAGCGCGGCGAGGATCGCGCGATGATCGCGATCGGTCGGCGCCTCCCATTCCGCCCGCCAGCCCGAGAACAGGAAGCGCGCGCTTGCCGTATGAAGATCGTCGATGGCCTTGAGCAGCCGCGGCATCCCGCAAGGCGTGAGGATGAGGCGATGGAAGCTGCGGTTCGCTTCCTCCCATGCCTGCACGTCGCCCGCCTTGTCGCCGGCGCGCGTCGCCTCCTCGGCCTGGTCCAGAATGGCCCGGGTCAGATGCGGCGCGGCATGGCGCAGGGCCAGCACCTCGAGCGCCGCCCGCATCTCGGCGACCTCCCTCACCTCCTCCAGGCTGAAGCCAGCCACGCGTACGCCCCGGCGCGGCTCGCTGACGACCAGGCCCTGCGCCTCTAGCCGGCGGAAGGCCTCGCGCACCGGCACATGGCTCGCGCCGAACTCTTCGGCGATGCGGTCCTGCCGCAGCTTCGCCCCCGCCTCGATCGCACCCGAGATGATCCGCTCCGCAAGTATCCTGCTGATCCGTGCGGCGATGGTGTCGGCTTTGGCGGTCGTCATGCCCGATAGATAATCCGGCCGGGCCACGCCGTCGATCACCTACAGGGCTATGCGGGGCACCGGCCCGGTAATGGCCGCCGGACCCGGCTGCCGCGGTCGTCCGGGACGGCGGCGCCCCGAAAGCCGCCCGCGGCGATGGTCCCGCACAGCCCGGTCCACTCGCACCCGGCGCAGGCGCTTCGGGTCCGCCCGGACGAAAAGGCTTCACGCATCCGCCCCAGAAGCTCGCCGTCCAGCGTCAATCTCTGCCCGGCCTCGATCGGACGGCCCAGCAACCGGCCGACATCCCGCGCGGCGAGGTGGTCACGCTCGATGACGCTGTCGCGCACGCAATGCGCGCCGACGTCACCGAGAAGCGGCGCGCAGACATCGTCCGGCCCGTCCACGACCAGAATGTCCTCGCCGCGGACGATCCGTCCGGCGATCACGTCGAAATTGGCCGTGAAGGCGGGGCTGTAGCCCCTGCCGACATAGGTGAGCACACAGAGGAGATGATGGGGCCGGAACCGAATGGTCATCCGCCGCGCCGCAGGCTGCCCCGCGCCATGAGCCTGAGCGTGGCCGCGCCGAGAGCGGATTTGAGAACCGCGCCGAGGAGGAAGGGCAGCACCCCGTGCACGATCGCCTGCTCCGGCCCGATGAGAACCGCAAGCCACGACCCGCCGAGGACGAGGCACAGAAGGTTCGCGGCCAGCATCGAGAGAAAGGCCAAGCCGACGCGGCGTCCATTCCAGCCGCGCTGGGCCAGCCAGCCGGTGAGCGTGCCCGCGATCGGGAAGGCGAAGAGATAGCCGGCCGTGGGACCTGCAAAATGCTGAAGCCCGGCGCCGCCGCCCGCAAGCACCGGCAGGCCCGCCGCGCCTTCGGCAAGCCAGGCGGCGATCGTGATCCCGCCGAGCCGCCAGCCATAGAGCGCGCCCACCAGGGCGACGGCGAAGGTCTGCATCGTCATCGGCACCGGGAACATCGGCACCTCGACATAGGAGGAGAGGGCCAGGAACAGGGTGCCGAGCACGACCGCACCGACCTGCGCCGTTAGCGGCCGGTTCTGCAGATCGAGAGGGCTGAAGGCGGGCTTGAGAGTCGATGCCGCTACGATGGCCATGATGGCTCCTTCGCTATTTTATAGATAATTTTCAGGTTCTATCGCTAAAGGAATCCACAAAAGCCGGAGCCTAGCAAGATGCAGTGGCGGCCCGACGGTTGCGCCCGACCGATCCCGGCCATGGCCGCCTCCCTGCCCTTGCGGAATTCCCGTGGGCCGTCGCCCCTTCCCGTCCCGCCGGGAACATTCGACGACGCGCTTCCGATCGCCGGTCCGAACGGCGCGGGAACGAAGCAATGGCAATGAACGTCGCCGCCTTCCGGGATGAGTGGGAAAGATCCGCGCGGTCTCCGCGGTCGGCAGCCACATGCTGCATCGTCGGCTGGAACGAGACGGACCGGACCTGGGACTGCCCCTGCCACGGCTCCCGGTTCGCGCTGAAGAGAGACGTCATCCATGGGCCCGCGACGAAACCGCTGGCCCCGTTCCCTATCGCATGAACGTGCGTCGACACTTCCCAGGGAAAGCATCGGCGCCGGACGGCCATGCCGTCCGGCGCCGATTTCGACAGTTCTCAAGCACGCGCGCGGCCGCTTCCGATCGCCGCTCGCGACCGCTCATCCCGCCTCGACGCGATAGAGCTCGACGCTCGACGGCAGATCCGCGCTGCAGAAAACCGTATTGCGGGCAATCCGGCGGGTCCGGCCGGTGCCTTCCGGAGCACCCGTGTTGGGGTTCACGTCGTATTTCGGGAAATTGCTGGAGGAGATGTCCAGCCGGATCCGGTGCCCCTTCTTGAACAGGTTGGCGATCGCGAAGGGTTCGATCGTGATCTCCATCACCTCGCCCGGCACGCAGAGCTCCGGATGCTCGAAAGATTTGCGGTAGCGGCAGCGGAAGATGCCGTCCGTCAGGATCAGGGCATACCCCGTGGGGTAATCCTCGTTCGGCGGATAGACATCCATTAGCTTGGCGGTGAAGTCGGTGTCGGGGGCGTCGGTCGAAACGTAGAGCTTCACCGTCACCGGCCCCGCGATCGCCGTGTCTTCGGCAAGCGGCTCCGTCTCGAAGCTCAGCACGTCATGGCGCGCGGAAAGAGGCAGGCCGGGGCGCTTGCAGCCGAAGAAGCGCTCGGCCTCGCGCTGGTCGAACCCGCCGCCCTCGAAGATCGGCTGACCGCTGGTAAGCGCGCCGCCGATGGTCGGCACGGGATTGGAGGGATCGAAGTCGTAGACGAGCGGGGCCGCACCGGCCGCCGGCCGGTCGGCCGAAAGCCGGCCATTGCCATGCAGATGCAGCCTGATGGGCCGGGCATCCGGCAGCGGCCATTTGCTGGCGCTGATCCAGCGCCCGCCATGGTCGAGACGGCCTTCCGCCGTCTTGCGGCCCGATCCCCCGCCCATGAGGAAGATCCGGACCTCCGGGTCCTTGTCGACGCCGTTGTCGATGCCCTTCAGCCACCGGTCGAACCAGCGCCGGCGGAACTCGAGCCAGCTCGGCGCCACATTGCCGCCCAGCGGCGCACCGCTGCCGAAGGAGACATCGCCGGCAAAGGTGGAATTGCGGTCCCCATGCAGCCCCGCCCCCATGATGAGGTTCAGGTGCCGGCGGCCGGAGCGCGACAGGCCTTCGTAGTTCTCGAACGTGGTGCGCACATAGGCGTCGTACCAGCTCGACATCAGCGCCACCGGGATCTCCGGCAGGGTGTCGTAGTAGCCGGCGGCATAGATGCCGACCTGCCGCCAGTAGTCGTCGAAGGTGCCGCGCCGCCACTGATCCAGCAGGTAGCTCTCGTATTCCGGCATCCAGCGGACGGGCGAGCGTCCCTCGGCCCAAGGCATGACCTCGAACCAGGCGAACAGGTCCTCGGCGGCGAGCGCCGCGGCCAGCAGCGAATCCTCCTGCGCCGCCTTGCTTTCGCGCGCCTGGTTGTAGGCCCAGGTCGCCTGCTTCAGCTCGAACGCGCCGCCCTGACGGATGCCGCAGGTAAACGCGTTCGAGAAGCCACCGGAATCGAGGATCATGGTCGCAAGCCCGGGCGGGTTCAGGCAGGCGAGCGCCATCTGGGTATGCGCCGCATAGGACAGGCCCATCGTGCCCACCTTGCCGTCGCACCAGGCCTGGCGGACGATCCAGGCGAGGGTGTCGAAGCCGTCCGGCCCTTCGGAGAGATACTTCGTGAACTCCCCTTCCGAGCCGTGACGGCCCCGACAGTCCTGATAGATGACGACGTAGCCGTGACGGACGAAGTGCGACGCCACCTCGGCCCGCGTCATCGGCTTTTCCATGCCGACCTCGATCTCGGAGCGCGAGCGTTCCGACTTCCCGTAGGGCGTGCGCTCCATGATCACGGGCAAGGGATCGGAAACCGGCGCGCCGCCGACCGCCGGGCGATAGATGTCGGTGGCAAGGCGGATCCCGTCGCGCATCGGAACCATCACGTTCCGATGCACGACCACCCCTTCGGCCACCGGTTCCGGCTCAGGCAGGCCGGCGGCCGCGTCGACCACGTCCACTGTCACGGCTGTACCCGTCATTCGTCGATGCTCGCAAACATGGCCAGGGTGTCTTCGAGCTTGTTGGGCACGTATCCCACGCCCTCGCGGCTCGCCCAGGTGACCTCCGGCCAGTAGAGCGGCAGGATGGCGTAGTCGCCGAAGGCGATGTCCGCAGCCTCCGCCAGGAGTTCCGCCCGCCGGCTCTCGTCGAACTCGGCCAGGGCCTCACGCATCTTGGCGTCGTAGTCGGGGTTCGAGTAGCGCATCCGGTTGAACGAACCCGTGCCCGCGTCCTCGTCGTAGGTCATCAGCACGTTGGTCATGCCCGGCGCGGAAGACGGCGTCGTCGTGCCGAAGGAGAAGATGAACGCGCTGAATTCCTGCTTGCCGGCCGCGCCCGCATAGACGTTGTAGGGCTGGGTCACCACGCCGTTCACCTGCAGGCCGCCGCGGGCGAAGAGCTGGCCCAGGGCCTGGGCGATGTCGCCGTCGCCCGGGAAGCGGTCGTTCGACGAATGGATGGTAATGCCGAAGCCGTCCGGATAGCCCGCTTCCGCCAGCAGCGCCCGGGCCGCATCGAGGTCGATCGTGTCGGGCTCCAGATTGTCCGAATGGCCGGCGATTCCCTCGGGCACCATCTGCTCCGCCGGTGCGCCGGCGCCGGACAGGATCCGGTCGATGAGGAGCTGCCGGTCGATCATCTTCGACATGGCTTCGCGCACCCGCCGGTCCTTGAGCGGGTTCGGGTTCAGGGGCCGGCCGTCGGCGCCGACGATCCAGGGGCTTTCGTCACGGGCGCTGTCGAGTCCCAGATAGATGAGGCGCGCCGAAGGGGTGGAGTGAAGGACGATGCCGTCGACCGCTTCCAGCGTCGCCTTGTCGGAGGGCGGCACGGCGTCGATCAGGTCGACGTCGCCGGCCCTGAGCGCGGCGACGCGCGCCGCCGCGTTCGAGATGAGCCGGAAGGTGACCCTTTCGAAATCGGGCTTTTCACCCCAGTAATCGTCGTTGCGCTCCAAGACCAGGCGGTCGCCGGGCACCCATTCGACGAACTTGTACGGCCCCGTTCCGATGGCCGCCGCTCCACTGTTGAAGTCGTCGGTGCCGGCATTCTCGGCCGCCTTCTTGGAAACGATGTAGACGAGACCGGCCAGCTCCATGAATTGCGGCGTCGGGCGCGTCGTCGTGAACTTCACCGTCAGCGGGTCGATGATCTCCATCGACGCGATCGGGCCGACATTGGCGGTGAAGGGGGCCGGACTGTTCGGGACCTGCGGCGCACGCTCGAGCGAGAAGACGACGTCCTCGGCCGTGAAGGGCGTGCCGTCGTGGAACTTCACGCCCTCGCGCAGCTTCACGATCCAGGTCAGCTCGTCCGTGTTCTCCCACTCGACGGCCAGGCCCGGATGGATGCGCAGGTTCTCGTCCGGGATCACCAGACGGTCGAAGACGTGCTGGGCCGCCTGCTGGCTGTTGCCGGTGCGCGAGAAATGCGGATCGATGGCCTGCGGCTCGGTCGACGACCCGATCGTCAGGTCGACCGCGTAGACGCCCGTCGACAGGCAGGTCGACAGGGCCAGGGCGGCAATGAATGAGCGGATTTTCATGAGACGGCTCCCTTCTCCCGGTTGAACATTGGCGCCGCCCCCGCGACCGGCGGCGCATCGTTGAGGTGGCAGGCGCTGAAGTGCCCCGGCGTGAGTTCGCGCAGGGCGGGCGCTTCCGTCCGGCAGCGGGCGGACGCATGCGGACAGCGCGGATGGAAATGGCAGCCCGAAGGCGGATTGAGCGGCGAAGGAATCTCGCCCTTGATCGGATGGAACGAGCGCCGACGCTGCGTCACCGTCGGCATCTCGTCCAGAAGCGCACGGGTGTAGGGGTGGTTCGGCGCCTCGAAGAAGCGGTCCGCGTCCGCCAGCTCGACGATGCGGCCAAGATACATGATCGCCACGCGGTCCGAGATGTGCCGCACCACGCCGAGATCGTGGCTGATGAAGAGATAGGTCAGGCCCATCTCCTGCCTCAGCTCCATGAACAGGTTCAGCACCTGCGCCTGGATCGAGACGTCGAGCGCCGAGACGGATTCGTCGCAGATGAGGAAGCGCGGCTTGACCGCGAGCGCGCGGGCGATGCCGATGCGCTGGCGCTGGCCGCCCGAGAACTGATGGGGATAGCGCCGGGCGTAGGACGGATCGAGCCCGACCCGCTCCATGAGCGCGGCCACCATGTCGGCCGCCTCCGATCGCTTGACGATGCCGTGGGCGACCGGCGCTTCGCCGATCGCCTGCGCCACCGTCTTGCGCGGATTGAGCGAGGACATCGGATCCTGGAAGATCAGTTGCGTCGCCAGACGGACGGCCTTCGCCTCGCTTGCCGGAAGCTGGGCGATACTGCGCCCCTCCCAGCGGAGATCGCCCTCCGACGGCGGCAGGATCCCGGCGAGCACCCGGCCGAAGGTGGATTTGCCGCAGCCCGACTCGCCCACGAGGCCGACGACCTCCCCGGGGCGAATCGCCAGAGACACCCGGTCGACGGCATGTACCGTGCGCTCCTCGAGCCCCGCGCCGAACAGGTTGGCGATCTTCTCGGCCAGATCGAGCTTCCGCGTGAAGCGCCTGGAGACGTCGACGGCCTCGATCAGGGGCGTCTGGCCGGCATTCTTCTGCACCATCAGGCGGCGACCTCACTTTGCGGATGGAAGCAGCGCCAGGCGTGCTCGCCATCCATCGTCTCTGCCGGTTCGGCGTGGCAGGCGGCGGTCGCCGCGAAGCAGCGCAGGCGGAAGGGACAGCCGCTCGGCCGATCGACCGGCGAGGGCGCCATGCCGGGGATCGCCTGCAACGGCTGCCCGCGCTCGAGATTGGCAGGAATGGAGCGCAGCAGGCCGACGGTATAGGGATGGACCGGGTGGTCGAGAACGGCGTCGACCGGCCCGGACTCGACGATCTTGCCGGCATACATGACCGCCACCCTGTGGGCGAGGCCGGCCACCACGCCGAGATCGTGGCTGATCCAGATGAGCGACATGCCCAGGCTCTGCGACAGCTTCTGGATCTCCGACAGGATCTGCGACTGGATGGTGACGTCGAGCGCGGTCGTCGGCTCGTCGGCGATGATCAGGTCGGGCCGGTGCAGGAGGGCGATCGCGATCGCCACGCGCTGACGCATTCCGCCGGAGAACTGGTGCGGATAGGCCGACAGCCTTTCGTCCGGAGACGGAATGCCGACGAGGCCCAGCGCCTCGACGGCGCGCCGCCGCGCCTCGGCCCGGCCCACCTTCTCATGGGCCAGCACCGTTTCCACCATCTGCGTCTCGATGGAGAGCACCGGATTCAGCGTCATCATCGGGTCCTGGAAGATCATGGCGATCTTCCGTCCCCGTATGGCGCGCATCTCCTCGGGCGAACGCTGGAGCAGGTCTTCCCCATGGAAGAGGATCCGCCCGCCGACCACGCGGCCGGGCGGATCGACCAGGCCCAGGATCGAAAAGCCGGTGATCGACTTGCCCGAGCCGGACTCGCCGACGAGGCCCAGAATCTCGCCCCGCCTGACAGAGAAGGACACGCCGTCCACCGCCTTGGCGACGCCGGAAGGCGTGGGGAAGTGCGTGGACAGGTTTTCGACTTTGAGCGTGGTCATGACCGGCCCGCGAAGCGTGGGTTCAGCACCTCGCGCAGGCGGTCGCCGACGATATTGATGCTGAAGACGAGGACGAGCAGGAGCAGCCCCGGATAGACGCTGATCCAGTACTGGCCGGACAACAGCGTCTGGTAGCCGTTGGAGATCAGAAGCCCGAGCGAGGGTTCGGTGATCGGCAGGCCGATGCCGAGGAAGGAGAGCGTGGCTTCCGCGGAGATGGCGTTGGCGACCTGCAGCGTGCCGACGACGATGATCGGCGGCATGCAATTGGGCAGGAGATGGCCGAACAGGATGCGCGGCTTCGACAGGCCGAGAGAGGCGGCCGCCTCCACATATTCCTTGCCGCGCTCGACGAGGGCGGCGGCCCGCACGGCGCGGGCGAACAGCGCCCATTGCACCAGGACCAGCGCCAGGATCACCTTCCAGACCCCCTGTCCCAGTATGGCCAGCAGCATCAGCGCGATGAGGATGGTCGGCAGGCCGAGCATGAGATCGACCGTGCGCATGATCATCGCGTCGACCCGCCCTCCGAAATAGGCGGCGACCAGGCCCAGCGCCGTGCCCAGCAGCAGCGCCACCAGGCCGGAAAGCAGCCCCACGCCCAGGCTGGTGCGCAGGCCGTAGATCATGGCCGACAGCATGTCCCTGCCCTGCCCGTCGGTGCCGAGGAGATAGACCGAGCCGGACATGCTTTCCGACATGGGCGGCAGCCGCGCATCGAAGAAGTCGATCGCCGTCAGATCATAGGGATTCTGCGGTGCGAGCCACGGCCCGAAGATCGCGATGAAGACCAGGGCGACGCAGAGCACGAGCGCGACCAGCGCCTTCGGACTCGAAACGATGCCGTCGAGGGCGCGCCGCCAGAGGGTTTCCGAACGGGCTTGCGTGGCGGCGGCGGTCATTGCGCGTCCCTCAGCCGGATGCGCGGATCGAGCACCGAATAGAGGATATCCACCACGAGGTTCAGGACGATGAACATGGTGACGACGACCAGCAGATAGGAAACCACCACCGGCCGATCGAGCACCATGATCGAGTCGATCAGGAGCTTGCCGATGCCGGGCCAGGCAAAGATGGTCTCGGTGACCACCGCAAAGGCGATGAGGGAACCGAACTCCATCCCGACCACGGTGACGACCGGAATCATGATGTTCTTGAGGACGTGCACCAGCACGATCCGCCGCTCGGACAGACCCTTGGCGCGGGCGAACTTGACGAAGTCGAGCGGCATCGTCTCGCGCACGCCCGTGCGCGTCAGCCGGATCACCAGCGCCAGCTGGAAAAGCGCAAGATTGAGCGCGGGCAGGATCAGGTGGGCAATGCCGTCCCACGTCGCCAGGCTGGTGCGGACGCCGAGAACCTCGCCAACCACCCCCCGGCCGCTCGCCGGCAGCCATCCGAGCCAGACGGAGAAGATCATGATCAACATCATTCCCTGCCAGAAGTTCGGCAGGCTGAAGCCGAGGATGGAGCCGGTCATGATCGTCTCGTCGGTGACGGAGCGCGGCTTCAGCCCGGCGATCAGGCCGAGCGGGATGCCGATCACGAGCGCGATCACGAGCGCCACGAAGGCAAGCTCCAGGGTTGCGGGAAGCCTCGCGAAGATCAGGCTGATGGCCGGCTGGCTGAAGACGAAGGAGCGGCCGAAATCCCCCTGGAGCGCATTGGTGAGGAAGATCCAGTACTGCTCCGGCAGCGAGCGGTCGAGGCCGAGCGCGACGATCGCCGCCTGGCGTTCGGCCTGCGTGGCGTCCGCGGCGATGAGGATGTCGACCGGATTGCCGATCGCGTAGACGCCCAGGAAAACGATGATCGAGGTGGCGAAGAGAACGCCGATGCTCTGCAGCAGGCGGCGGATGACGAAGACGGTCACCGTCCGTAGCTCCTTTCCATTCCGCGGTTTGCCAGCTCGTGCATGACGGCCCTCACCACGCCGCCCGTGGAGAAATGCGGCGTTCCGTGTCATCTAAGGAGCTTGGCGGAAAACGCGCAATCTTATGAGGTTTGCGCATTGCCCAATGCAAAAATCGGTTAGCCGCGCAGCGGCGCCGTCATCAGGTACAAGGCCAGTCCATGACCCCGAAGCAGCTCGACGTTTTCCGTGCGATCATGTCCACCGGCTCGACCATCGGGGCTTCCGCCGTTCTGAAGATGTCGCAATCGGCGATCAGCCGGCAGCTGGCCGCGCTGGAAGCCGAGATCGGTTTTCCTCTCTTCCACCGCGATCGTGGCCGGCTTGTGGCGAGGCCCGAAGCGCATGTGCTGGCGCAGGAGGTGGGCGAGCTCGCGGACGTGCTCGCGCGGCTGAAGCGGCGGACGGAGGAGCTGGGCGCCGGCCGGTTCGGCAAGACGCTGATCAAGATGGGCTTTCCCCATTCGATGACGACCAGCATGCTGCCGAAACTGATCCGGGACTTCCTGGCCGACGCGACGGAGGTCAGCGTCGAGCTGGTCGCCGGGCCCTACGATTACATCGAGCGCGCCGTCATGGGCCGAACCGCCGATTTCGGCTTCGTCCGGCTGCCGACGGACGATCTGGGCTTCGAGGTGATCCCGCTCCTGTCCAGCGGCATGCTGTGCGCCGTGCCGGCGGATCATCCCCTGGCGGAGCAGGGGAGCGTCCGCGCCGAGGATCTGGCCGACGCGAACCTCATCCTTCTCGGCCGCCTGCGCCGGAACCGGCAGGAGATCGAGGAACGGCTGCGCCGCGCGCACGGCGGCGTCCGCTGTCGGGTCGAAACCCATTCGGTGGAATCGAGCATCGCCCTGGTCGCCGAGGGGATCGGCGTTTCCATCGTCCCCTCCCATATCGGCAGCTTCCTCTCTTCCGATCGCGTCCGCCTGCTTCCGCTGGAGCCGGAATCGTGGGGCGACTACGGCATCATCCATCTGCGCGACGCCCCCCTTTCCCGTCCCATGCAGCGCTTCATCGAGATGTTGCGCGAAAAGCTGCTGAGGGAAGCGAAGCTGACCCGGCCTGTCGCGTGACGGCTCCCCGAACCGGGAAAAGACCGCGGCCAGGCAAGGCGACCTCCCGTCCTTTTGAGACTTCCTTCGCTGCGCCCTCCAGCATCAGGAGATTGCGCTTCCGCCATCGTCGGCGACGGCGGACCGGGCCGCCATGGGCCTGCCGACGCCCCGCGGGCGAGCTTCGCAACATTTACATCAAACAGATTGACTTATGATTCATTTGTGTCATCGTCCCCTCATTCACGGTGACGGATGGAACCCATGAACCATGTGAGGAAACCGGCATGACACCGTCGTCGCGCTATTGGAGCGCAGGCCGGACCTTCGCTTGGCTCGCCGTCCCGCCGCTGGTGTTCCTGGCCGCTTTCCTCGTCATACCGCTCGCCCGCGTGATCGTCGGCAGCTTCACCGGATCGGGACTGACGCTCGCCCATTACGAGAAGGTGTTCTCAGCGCCGGTCTACACGCATGTGTTCGTCTACACGCTGCAGGTCGCGTTCACCGTCACCGCGCTCTGCCTGGTCATCGCCTACCCGCTCGCCTTCGTGATCGCGAACATCCGCGGCACGGCCCAGAAACTGATGACGATCCTGGTCCTGGTGCCGCTGTGGAGCAGCGTGGTCATCCGCAGCTATGCCTGGATGATCCTGTTCCAGAGACGCGGAATCCTGAACGAGGCCCTGCTGTCGCTCGGCTGGATCGACGAGCCGCTGCAGATACTGCAGACCTCGGTGGCCGTGCAGGTCGCCATGGTCCACATCCTGCTGCCGTTCATGGTCCTGCCGCTCGTCACGACGATGATGGGCATCGACCATACGCTGATCCGGGCCGGCCGGGTCCTCGGCGCGGGACCCGTCCGCCTGTTCCTCCGGATCTATCTGCGCCTCTCCCTTCCGGGCGTGACCGCCGGCTGCGCCCTCGTCTTCATCACCGCGCTCGGCTTCTACATCACCCCGGCCCTGCTCGGCGGGACGCAGAACACGATGACGGCCGTCGTGATCGAGGAAGCCGTCTCGGTCTTCTTCGACTGGCCGCTCGCCTCGGCGCTCTCGACCGTCTTGCTGGTCATAACGATGGGGATCTATCTGCTGTATGCCCGCTTTACGCGCGGCGATCTCGGGATGGTCGGCAAATGAGGCCCGATACGCATCCCGGAAGCCTGATGGCCCGCATCGGCAACAGCGCCCTCCTCGTCTATGCGGTGCTCGTTCTCGCCTTCCTCATGCTGCCCCTGGCGATCATCGTTCCGATGTCGTTCAGCGACCAGCCGTACCTCACCTTCCCGCCTTCCGGCTGGACCTGGCACTGGTACGAGGAGGTGCGCAACCAGCCGCGCTGGCTCACGGCCGCATGGAACAGCGTCCGCATCGGCGTTCCGGTGGCGCTTCTGTCGGTCGTCTTCGGCACGCTTGCCGCGCTGGCCGTGACGCGCAGCGGTTCCGGCTGGTCGAAACCGTTCTCGCTGCTCGTCCTCGCGCCGATGATGCTCCCTCACGTCATTATCGCGATCGGGCTCTATCCGACGATCGTCAGCCTCGGGCTCGCCGGGTCCTATCTCGCGATCGTCATTGGGCACACGGTGGTCGGCATCCCCTTCGTATTCGTCACCGTCTCGGCCGCGCTGAAGAACTATCCGCCGACGCTAGACATGGCGGCGCGGACCCTGGGCGCCAACGGTTGGAAGACATTCCTTCGCGTCACCCTGCCCATGACCTGGCCCGGCATCGCCAGCGGCGGGCTCCTGGCCTTCGCGACATCATTCGACGAACTGATGCTGGCGCTCTTCCTGACCGGCATCCGGACCGAAACGCTGCCGCGCATCATCTGGGATCAATTGTCCTTTGCGCTGACGCCGACAATTGCCGCCGCGGCAACGCTCATCCTGCTCCTGACGACCCTGCTTCTCGGTATTGCCTCCCTTCTGGGTGCGCGCCGTTCGCGCAAAGGAGAGTGACTTTGACGGCCGCCAAACTTGGCTCGAAGCTGACCTTCGAGAATGTCGCAAAACGATACGGCGCATTCACGGCGCTCGAACCGGTAAACCTGGTCATCGAGGCCGGCGAGTTCTTCGCGCTTCTCGGCCCCAGCGGATCCGGCAAGAGCACCCTGCTCGGCATGGCGGCCGGCTTCGTTCCGCCTTCCCAAGGACGCATCCTCGTCGAAGGCAAGGACATCAGCCGCGTTCCTCCGGAACGGCGCAACATCGGCATGGTGTTCCAGAACTATTCGCTGTTCCCGTTTCTCAACGTCTTCCGGAACGTCGCGTTTCCCCTCGAGATGCGCCGCGTCCCCAAGAACGAGATCGCGGAGCGGGTCAACCGGATGCTGTCCATGGTCCGCCTTTCCCATCTGGCGGACCGGCTGCCGAGCCAGCTTTCGGGCGGCCAGCAACAGCGCGTCGCCCTTGCCCGCGCGGCCGTCTACGACCCGTCGGTGCTGCTGATGGACGAACCGCTCGGGGCCCTCGACAAGAATCTGCGCGAGGAGATGCAGGACGAGATCAAGCAGTTCCACGCCAAGATCGGCGCTACCATCATCTACGTCACCCATGACCAGCACGAAGCCGCCGCGATGGCCGACCGGACGGCGGTTCTGAACCAGGGCATGGTGATGCAGTGCGGCCCCCAGAGCCAGCTCTACGAAGCGCCGGCAAACGCCTTCGTCGCCGGCTTCCTGGGCGAGGCCAACATCCTTCGCGTCGCGGAGGTTGCGACCGAGGGCTATGCCGCCCGGGTCAAATCCGTGGAGGGCATCGAACTCACGGCCGCGCGACGCACGGCCAACGGCGCCAGCCTGGTCGCGTGCATACGGCCGGAAAACGTCGTCGTCTCGAAGACTCCGCTGCAGAACGCGAACCTGTTCGAGGGGACGGTGGTCAACGTCGTCCATGCCGGCGGCAACATCCGCTATCGGGTCCAGGTCAATGGAAGCTGTTGCTTCATCGCCCGGACGCCGACGCGACGCGAACACGAAAAACACCAGCAGGGCGAAAGGGTGTTCGTGGGCTTCGATCCGGAAGACACCCTGCTGATTCCGGAATAACTGGACAGGGGAGATTTCATGTCGATTGAACACAAGGTTTCCCGACGCACGGCGCTCGGCATGGGCTTCGGCTCGCTCGCCTTGCTGGCGGCTCCGCGCATCGTTCGCGCGCAGACCGACAGCATGGTGATCGTGTCTTCGGGCGGCGCGCTCGAAGAGGCGTACAAGAAGGCGATCTACGATCCCTGGACCCAGAAGACGGGAATCCAGGTCATCACCGGGCCGAACCCGGTGGCGAAGCTGAAGGCCATGGTCGATGCCGGCGCCATGGAATGGGACGTCGCCCAGATGGACGCCGCCGTCGCCGCGACCGCGGCGCAGCAGGGCCTTCTCGAGCCGCTCGATTATTCGGTGATCGACAAGACCGACATCATGCCGGGCATGGCGCGGGAATACTATCTGGCGTCCGACCTCGCCGGCACGGTCCTCTCGTGGAACACGGATGTGCTTGCAGGGAAAGAGCCGCCTGCGAGCTGGGCCGAGATGTGGAATCTCGATCTCTACTCCGGCAAGCGCGGGATCCTCAAGCGCGCGTCGCAGACGCTCGAGATCGCGCTGATGGCCGACGGCGTCGACAAGGACAAGCTCTATCCTCTCGACGTCGAACGCGGGCTGCAGAGCCTCGAGAAGATCAAGGATCACATCTTCTGGTGGGACAGCGGCGCCCAGGGCGCGCAGATCCTCATCGACGGCGAAGTCCCGATGGCCATGGAATGGCACGGCCGCGTGGACGGTCCGAAGCAGGATGGGGCGCATGTCGACTACCACCTGAACCAGGCGCTCTACGCATCCGACTCCTGGGTCGTGCCCAAGGGTTCGAAGAACAAGAAGGCAGCGATGGAATTCATCGCCTTCGCCGTCGCGGCCGAACAGCAGCTCGCCTACGCGAAGCTGATGCCCTACGGCCCCGTCAACCTGAAGGCCGTCGACATGATGGAGCCCGAGCTGTTCGCCCGGTCGCCTTCCGCGCCAGAGGTCCTGCAGAAGGGCGTGATCATGGACTTCGATTGGTGGGCGGAAAACAACCAGAAGGTTACCGATCGCTTCAACAGCTGGGCGATCTCGATCTGACGCACTCGGTCCGGGACGGCGCCCGACACCGAGCGCCGTCCCTTGGAACCGGACAAGTTCCTTCCGGCCCCCTTCGGACCGACCCCGGGGCCAAGAGCCAAAACTAAGGATCGGCGATCATGACTTTTGTGCTTCACCGCAGCGCGTCGAAGCCCCCGACGGCTGTGGGGGGTGAGGGGTGCTACCTGTTCGACGAAACCGGGAAGGCCTATCTGGACGCCTCCGGCGGCGCCGCGGTTTCGTGCCTCGGCCATGGGCATCCCGCTGTCATTTCGGCGATCTGCGCGCAGGCGAAGAAGCTGGCCTTCGCCCATACCGGGTTCTTCACGACCGAAGTCCTCGAAACCCTGGCCGAGGAAATCGTCCAGTCGGCGCCGCCGGGCATCACCAAGGCGTATTTCGTCGCCGGCGGGTCCGAGGCCATCGAAGCCGCGCTCAAGCTCGCGCGGCAGTATTTCGTCGAACGCGGCGAGCCGAACCGGTCCCGGTTCATCGCGCGGCGGCAAAGCTATCACGGCAACACGCTGGGGGCTCTCGCCGTCGGCGGCAATTTCGGCCGGCGGGAGCTTTACGGGCCCCTCTTCTTCGACACCCACCACATCGCCCCGTGCTACGCCTATCGCCATCAGCGCGCCGACGAATCCCTCGAGGACTACGGCCGCAGGGCGGCCGACGAGCTCGAGGCCGAACTGCTTCGGCTGGGGCCCGAAACGGTCATCGGTTTCGTCGCGGAACCGATCGTAGGCGCAACGGCCGGCGCCGTTCCTCCGGCGCCGGGATACTTCAAGCGGATCCGCGAAATCTGCGACCGCTACGGGATCCTGCTGATCCTGGACGAGATCATGTGCGGCATGGGCCGGACGGGCACGCTTTTCGCCTGCGAGCAGGAAGGCATCGCTCCCGACATCGTTGCGATCGCCAAGGGGCTCGGCGCCGGCTATCAGCCGATCGGCGGCATGCTGCTCAGCGCCGCGATCGACGAGACGATCCGGGCCGGCACGGGTCATTTCGTCCACGGCCACACCTATCTCGGGCACGCAACCGCCTGCGCCGGCGCGCTGGCGGTGCTGCGCACGATCCGGAATGACAACCTGCTGGAGGCGGTCCGAAGCCAGGGTGAATACCTTGCGGCTGCGCTCGTCGAACGCCTCGGCGATCATCCCCATGTCGGCGACATCCGCGGCCGCGGCCTGTTCCGGGGCATCGAGTTCGTGAAGGATCGCGGCGACAAGACGCCCTTCCCACCGGCAGACAGGATCCATTTGCGCGTGAAACAGGAAGCGATGGCGCGCGGACTCCTCTGCTATCCGTCCGGCGGCACGATCGACGGAAAGAATGGCGATCACGTCCTGATCGCGCCCCCCTACACGATTTCCCGTCCGGAGATCGATTGCCTGGTCGACCTTCTGGCAGGCGCGATCGACGCCGCCACCCGGTCCGCATGCATCTGATCCCAGATCGCTTTTCTTGAACCAAATGGTTCTTAGACATTGACAGGTGACTCATTTGAATCAACCATCACCTGTCTTCGGAATTCCGACGCCCCGCGTCTGAGCAAGATCCGCAATCGGGAGAACAGGTCATGAGCATCGAAGACTTGCAGCCGGAAGATCTGGAGGCGCTTCGCCGCTACGACACGCCGACGATCTGCAATGCCATCGAGATGATCATGCCGGAGCTGTACGGCATCGGCTTCACGAACCGGCCCCTCGTTCCCGCGCATCCGTCCCTGCCGCCCTTCGTCGGCTTCGCCCGCACCGCGATGATGCGGGCCGCGAGCGCGCCCGCCCGTTCGATCGAAGAGCGCCGGAAACTGCGGTTCGGCTATGTCGACTACATCTACAACGGCCGGCGCCCGACGGTGATGGTCGTGCAGGACATCGATCCCGTGCCCGGCTTCGGCGCCTGGTGGGGCGAGGTCAATTCCGCGGTCCACAAGGGCCTGGGCTGCGTCGCCGCGGTGACGAACGGCTCCTTCAGGGATGTCGACCTGTTGGCGCCGGGGTTTCAGATCCTGGGATCCCATGTCGGTCCCGCCGCAGCCCATGTCCAGATCGTCGACTACGACTGCGAGGTCAATGTCTGCGGGATGGCCGTGAAGACGGACGACATTATCCATGGCGATCGCCACGGCGCGGTAGTGGTTCCGGCCGCAGCCGTCAAGAAGATCCCGGCCGCCGTCGAGCTCGCCCTTCGGCGGGAAAAGGTCATCCTCGACGCGGCGAGAAGCCCCGACTTCGACGCCGAGAAGCTGAAGAAGGCCTATCAGGAAGCCTGGGCGATCGACTGATCGGAACTGCGGTGGCCGGAACGAACAGGGTTTGAAATGGCGGAACTTCTTCCCTTCTACATTGCCGGCAGGTTCCAGGACGGACGTTCCGGAGCCAAGGGCGAGGTCCTCGATCCGGCCACCGGCGGCGTTGTCGCCACGATTCCCCATGCGACGGCCGAAGAGCTCGACATGGCTCTGGCGGCCGCGGAGTCCGGCTTCCGCACCTGGCGCGACACACCGGCCTTCGATCGCGCGGCCCTGATGAGGGCCGCAGCCGCCAATCTGCGCAGGGACGTCGAAGCGACGGCGGCCGTCATCACCCGCGAACAGGGCAAGCCGCTGGCGGAGGCGCGGTCCGAAGTGCTCGGCTCGGCCGACATGCTGGACTGGTATGCCGAGGAATGCCGGCGCGCCTATGGCCGGATCATCCCGAGCCGGGCCCCGAATGTCGTACAATCCGTCCTGCTGGAGCCCGTCGGCCCCGTCGCCGCGTTCACGCCCTGGAATTTCCCCGTCTCGGAACCGCTTCAGAAGATCGCGGGCGCGCTTGCCGCGGGCTGCTCCATTATCGTCAAGCCGTCCGAGGAAACGCCGGCGAGCTGCCTGGCGATCGCCCGGGCATTCCATGAAGCCGGCCTGCCGGCGGGCGTCCTCAACGTCGTCTTCGGCGTTCCCGACGACATCTCCAGACATCTCATCGCATCGCCCGTCATCCGGATGGTGACGTTCACGGGCTCGACCGGGGTCGGCAGCCATCTGGCATCGCTCGCGGCCGCGGGCGTGAAGCCCTGCCTTCTGGAGCTCGGCGGGCATGCACCGGTCATCGTGTGCGACGACGTGGAGGTCGAAAAGATCCTGCCCCGCATCGTGAAGGCGAAATTCCGCAACGCCGGCCAAGTCTGCACGTCGCCCACCCGCTTCTTCGTCCAGGAGAAGGTCTATGGCGAGTTCGTCGAGAAGTTCTCCGCAGCGGCAGGTGCCATCCGGATCGGCAACGGTCTCGACGAGAACACGCAGATGGGACCGCTTGCGAATGAGCGCCGCATCGACGCGCTGACGTCGCTCACCGAGGACGCGGTCCGTCGCGGCGCCCGGCTCGTGACTGGGGGCAGTCGCGCCGGCAACGAGGGACATTTCTGGAAGCCGACCGTGCTGGCGGAGGTCCCGGCGGATGCCCGCATCATGAGCGAGGAACCCTTCGGGCCGATCGTCCCGATCGTCCCGTTCGATAGCCTCGAGGATGCCGTTAGGCGCGCGAACGACGTGGACTACGGTCTGGCGGCCTACGCCTTCACGAGTTCTGCGTCGAGGAGCGCCCATCTCGCCCGGTCGTTCGACAGCGGCAACGTCTCCCTGAACCATTTCGGCCTCGCCATGCCGGAAACGCCGTTCGGCGGCACGAAGGCCAGCGGCTATGGTCGGGAGGGCGGAAGCGAAGGCCTCCTTGCCTACAGCCGGGTCAAATTTGTTTCCCAGCTCCTCTCATAGGACCGTTAAGTACTCCCTTGAAACGGTTCAAAGGTCTGGAGAGACAAATGGCCGATGAAGAGGTTACGGAGAAGATCAAACGTTCCTTCGATACGCTGAGCCATCAGCTTCGGATCGCTGCGGACTACGCCTTATCCCATCCCGAGGAAATCGCTCTCAATTCCATGCGCACGGCTGCCGCCAAGGCCGGCGTTCAACCGTCCACGATGCTGCGGCTTGCCCGCGAGCTCTCGTTCCCCGGTTACGGCGAATTCCGGCAACGCTTCCAGAACTGGCTGACCGGCCGCGGCAATCCGACCCTGGGCAGCCGGGCGCAGGCGCTTCGCGATCGGGGCAAGCGCGGCGCGACATCGACTCTCGTCGACGAAATGATCGACGCCGATGTTGACAACCTGAAGAAGACCTTCGCCAACATCAAGCCCGAAGACCTGAAGGCCGCACGGGACCTCATCGACAAGAGCCGGCGGGTCTATATCGTCGGCAACAGAAGCCTTTTTCCGGCGGCGTTCTGCTTCCACTACACGGCAAGCCTGCTGAGCGACAAGTTCGTCCTGGTCAGCGGCCTCGGCGGCACGGCTGCGGATGAGCTGCGAAGCGCCACCGCCAAGGACGTGCTCATCGCCTTCGGCTATCGCCCGTACACTCGCGCAACCATCCAGGCTGTGCGCTTCGCCGCTCGCCAGCAGACCCCCATTGTCGCCGTGACGGACAGCGTGCTGTCGCCGCTCGCGCGCGACGCGGCGGTGACACTGCCGGTCGCCAATTCATCCCCCTTCGTTTTCGATTCCATCGTCCCGGCCGTCGAGCTGGGGCAGGTCTTGGCAGGGCTGATCATCGCTGCCCAGAAGGCAGACAGGCTGTCCGAGGCCCTCGCGCGCAGCGAAGCTCAGCTCAAGGAATTCAGCGTCTATGCGGAAGAATAGGTCAGGCAGGCCATGAACGGGGCGAAACGGGGCGGCGTCACGGTTATCGGGGGCGGCATCATCGGCACGGTGTGCGCCAATTATCTGCAGCGCGAAGGGCACACCGTCACGCTGATCGACCGCAACGGCGGCGATCCCGACGAGATGTGCTCCTTCGGAAACACCGGGGGCGTCAGCCCCGCCTCGGTCGTACCGATCGCAACGCCCGGCATGATCAAGGACGTGGTCAAGTGGCTGATGGACCCCCTTGGCCCGCTGCATATCCGCTGGTCCTATCTTCCGGCGTGCCTTCCCTGGCTGATCCGCTTTCTTCGTCAGAGTTCGCCCGAGCGCGTGCGGGCCATCTCGAAGGCTCTCGCCAGCCTCAACCGGGAGACGTTCGAAGCCTACGACCCGCTTCTCAAGGAGGCTGGGCTCCAGCATCTCTTCAAGCGTACGGGGCAGCTCTTCGTCTACAGAAGCGAGGACGGACCCGAGCATGACAGGTTTGCGATCGACCTGAAGCGCCAGGTCGGCCTGCCGATCGAGATCCTGGGCGCCGAAGAGATCAGGGAGATCGAGCCCGCCATCTCGCCGGAGTTCCGCAAGGCCCACTTCATTCCCGGCCACGGTCACTGCACGAACCCCTATGGGCTCGTGAAGGGCCTTGCCGATCATTTCGTCCGGCGGGGCGGCACGCTGCTGCGCGAGACCGTGACGGGCTGGGACATCGGACCCGAGGGCCCCCGGGGTTTGAGGACCGCATCCGGCAGGTCGATCGAGGTCGACAAGGTCGTGATCGCCGCCGGCGCCTGGAGCAATGCGCTCATCGAGCCGCTCGGCCATCGCGTTCCCCTGGAAAGCCATCGCGGCTATCACGTCACCCTGTCGGATCCCGGCGTCGCCCCGCGGATCATGACGCTCTCCGCCGACGACAAGATCGCGCTCACGCCCATGGACATGGGCTTGCGTCTCGCCGGCAATGTCGAACTCGCGGGCCTGGACGCGGCCCCGAATTTCGAGCGGGCGCGCAAGCTCCTGCGCATCGGCGAGCGCGTCTTTCCGGGGCTGAAGACGGCGAAGTTCACGGAATGGATGGGCCATCGCCCCTGCCTGCCCGACAGCCTGCCCGTGATCGGCCGCTCCCCGAAGCACGCCAACGTCTTCCTGGCCTTCGGCCATGGCCATCAGGGCCTGATCGGCGCCTCGAAGACGGGCCAGGTGCTGGCCGAGATCATCGCGGGCCGACCCGCATCGATCGATCTCCGGCCCTTCCGTGTCGATCGCTTCTGACCCGGTCGCCAACATCCAGAAGGAGGAACCGTCATGGACCGCCCCGTCACCTTCCAGCCGAACCGGATCCGCGAAAAGATGAAGTCGGGCAAGCTGATCGCGGGAAGCGTCATCTCCACGATGCATCCCGGCATGATGCATGCCGCCGCCTTTGCGGGACTGGATTTCATCCGCATCGACGCCGAGCACCAGTGGGTGCGGGACGAACGGATGGAGTTCGTCATCCAGACCGCCGTCAATCACGGCGTCTGCCCGATCGTCCGCGTCGACCGGGACGACCATTACATGCCCCGGAAGATCCTGGAGCTGGGCGCGGGCGGCATCATCTTCCCGCAGATGAGGACCGTGGAGGACGTCGTCCGATCGGTCCGGACGACGAAGTTCCCGCCGCGGGGAATCCGGGGCTACAGCAGCATCTGCTGGTCCGGCGGCTGGGGCGCCAAGAGCGGCGCCGACTGGGTCAAATGGTGCGATACCGAGCCCCTGGTCGGCATCATGATCGAGTCGGTCGAGACGGAATCCTGCCTCGAGGAGATGATCGCCGTGGACGGGGTGGACTTCGTCCTCTTCGGACAGGCGGACTATTCGATGTCTCTCGGCTTCGGCCGTCCGAACACCAACCATCCCGACGTCCAGGGCGCCCTCAAGAAAACGATCGCCGCCGCCCGCAAGCACGGCCGATCGGTCATGATGGGCTTCGGCACCAGCAATGAGGACATCCTCAAGTACAGCGAGATGGGCGTGACCATGCTGGAGCTCGATCACGATATCGGGATCACCCGCGCCGTGTGGTCGGACAGGGTGGATTTCATCGAGAGCCTGCAGCGCTAAGAACGGGATCCCGATCGATGGTCAGGCCACGCGTTGTTCTTTCGCGGCACTTTCCGGACAATGTGGAACGCAAGGCTCAGGAGCTGTTCGACGCTGTCCTGAATCCCGACGACCGCAAGCTGACCCGGGAAGAGCTCTCGGCCCTTTGCCGCGATGCCGACGGGCTCCTCTGCACGGTGGGCGATCCGGTCGACGCTGCGTTGATCGGCGCGTTGCCTGACCGGCTGCGGGTGATCGCCAGCTTCTCGGTCGGGGTCGACCATATCGATGTCGACGCCGCCAAAGCGCGCGGCATCACCGTCACCAATACGCCGGACGTCCTCACGGACGCGACCGCCGACATCGCGATTCTCCTGATGCTCGGCGCCGCCCGCCGCGCGAGCGAGGGGGACAGGCTGGTCCGGGAAGGCCTGTGGCAAGGCTGGACGCCGACCCACATGATGGGCAGCCATGTCAGCGGCAAGCGGCTCGGCATCGTCGGGATGGGCCGGATCGGGCTGGCCGTTGCCAAGCGGGCGATGGGCTTCGACATGACGGTCCATTGCCTCGCACGCCGCGTTCCGGACCGTGCCCCGTCGGGCATCACGGTGCACACCGACGAGGAACGCTTCCTGAAGGAATGCGACGTTCTTTCGCTTCACATACCGCTGACCGCCGATACCCGCGGCTGGCTCAACGCTGCGCGGATTGCGAAGCTTCCGGAAGGCGCGATCGTCGTCAACACCGCCCGCGGCGAGGTCGTGGACGAAGCGGCGCTGATCGACGCGCTCCGGTCCGGTCGCGTTGCGGCGGCCGGCCTCGACGTCTTCGCCGGCGAACCCCGGGTCAATCCGGAGCTGCGTGCGTGTCCGAACACCTTTCTCCTGCCCCATCTGGGGAGCGCAACGACCGAGACGCGATCGGCGATGGGATATCGCGCGATCGAGAATCTGCAGGCGTTCTTCGAGGGGAGGACACCGCGCGACGTCGTCGGCCGGTAGCTTCCCCCGGGGAATCCGCTGAGGAGCCGAATTGAGACCATTGCCCGTGGCCATCGCTTCGGCGCCCAACGGCGCCCGGCGCACGACATCCGATCATCCGAACCTTCCCGTCACGATCGACCGGATCGCCAGGACCGCCGCCGAGGTGAAGGAGGCGGGCGCCGCCATGATTCACGTCCATGTGCGCGATCGGGAGCAGCGGCACATTCTCGATGCGGATCTCTACCGCACGGCGATCGCTGCGATCCGGCGCGCTGCGGGCCGCGAGATCATCACGCAGATCACCACGGAATCGGTCGGCCGGTATTCGGCTGCGGAGCAGATGGCCGTCGTGGAGGCCGTGCGCCCGGAGGCCGTTTCGATCGCCTTGCGGGAAATCGCGCCGACCGAAGACGATCGGGGCGCGGCATCCCGCTTCCTGCGGTCGCTCAGCGGGCGCGGCGCCGCCCTGCAGATCATCATCTATGATGAAAGGGATGCCGCAAGGCTGGACGCCTGGGCCGATGACGGCGACATCGATCCGGCGCTGGTATCGATCCTCTACGTCCTTGGCCGCTATCACCCGCCGCTCACGGCGTCGCCACGCGATCTGCTGGCCTTCGCGCCCCATTCCCGAACCCGGTTCCGGGACTGGATGGTATGCGCGTTCGGCCCGGCCGAAAGGCCGTGCGGGATGTTCGCGGCCCTGCTCGGCGGCGATGTCCGGATCGGGTTCGAGAACAACATCGCCCGCCCCGACGGCACCCTCGCCGGGAGCAACGCCGAGGCGGTCGCGTCCATGAGCGAAGCCATCCGGGCGGCCGGCCTCCGGGTCGCCAGCGCGGATGATCTCCGCAACCGATGGGCCCTGACGATGAACTGAGAGGGGGAAACGATGGGCGAACGAAGACTGGCCGGGCGCGTCGCCCTGGTGACGGGCGGCGGCAAGGGGATCGGGCTTGCGATTGCGCAGCGACTGGCGCGCGAGGGCGTCTCGGTCGCGATTTCGGACAAGCAGGGCGGCAGCTCCAGCGGATCCGCCGAAAGCATCGCGGCCGAACACAAGGTCGACACTCTCGCCATGACCGGCGACATCTCCCGGGAGAACGATGTCGAGGCGATGCTCGGCAAGGTCGGCGAACGGTTCGGCCGTCTCGACATCCTCGTCAACAACGCCGGCATCTCGCTTCGCGTCGACGGGCGCAAATCGCTCGTCGAGGACACGCCCGTCGATATCTGGCGGCAGACCATGGACGTGAACCTGACGGGCACCTTTCTCGTAACCCGTGCCGCCATCCCGCTGCTGAAGCAGAGCCGGTACGGCCGGGTGATCAACATCGGCTCGATGGCCGGCAGGGTGAGCTCGCAGTTCACCGCGTGCTATTACGCCGCCTCGAAGGCCGGGATCATCGGCTTCTCGCGGGTCCTTGCCCGGGAGCTGGCGCCCTTCGGGATCACCGTGAATACGGTGGCGCCGACACGCATCGATACGGACATGGCGAAGACCTTCAGCAACCTGGAATCGGTCGAGAACGCCTATCTCGACGCCATTCCGCTGCGCCGGATCGGCCAGCCAGTCGACGTCGCGAACTGTGTCGCCTTTCTCGCGTCCGACGAGGCCGCCTTCATGACCGGCGGCATCATCGATCTGACCGGCGGTCAGTACATGCCCTGAGGCGTCGTGCCGGGTCCGCCCAAGGGCCGAACGGCCGGCATGGGCGAGAAAGCCCGGAAGACAGGTGCCGCCGGGCCTTCCGGCGCATCATGCCGCGACGCTGGGGTCGCCGTCGTCGATCGACGCGGGCTCATCGTCGTCCTGCGGCTCGATCATCTCGGCCACCATGCGCGCCAGCGTCGCCACGCCCATATGTCTGCCTGCGGCATCCGTCACGTTGACCCGGCCCGTCTCTGCCAGGGTCAGGGCTCGGGCCGCATCCTCCAGAAGCGTCCCGGCGGGCAATGTCACGGGCGTATCCGCCGGCGGCGCTGCACGCGCGATCGTGCCCAGGGTGATGACCTTGCCGCGCCGCACCTGGCGAACGAAGGAGGCGATGTAGTCATCCTTCGGCCGCAGCACGATCGACTCGCCCGTGCCCTGCTGGATGATGCGCCCGTCGCGCAGGATGGCGATCTTCTCGCCCAGGCGCAGGGCCTCGTCCAGGTCATGAGTGATGAAGACGATGGTCTTGTGCAATTCCTGCTGCAGGTCCAGCAGGATCGACTGCATGTCCGTGCGGATCAAGGGGTCGAGGGCCGAGAAGGCCTCGTCCATCAGCAAGATCTCGGCGTCGTTGGCAAGCGCCCGCGCAAGCCCGACCCGCTGCTGCATCCCGCCCGAGAGCTGGTTGGGATAGCGCTCCTCGAATCCCTCCAGGCCGACCCGCTCGAGCCAGTGGCGGGCGGTCCGCTCCCGCTCCCTGGCGCCGACCCCGCGGATGGCAAGGCCGTAGGTCACGTTCTCCAGCACCGTCCGGTGGGGCATCAGGGCGAATTTCTGGAACACCATCGCCGTCTTCGAGCGGCGGAATTCCAGGAGGTCGGCCGGCGACATGCGGGCAACATCCGCGCCGTCGTAAAGGATCTCGCCCGCCGTCGGATCGATCAGGCGATTGATGTGGCGGATCAGCGTGGATTTGCCCGAACCGGACAGCCCCATCACCACGGTGATGCGTCCCGCCGGAATCGTCAGGTTGATGTCCTGAAGCCCGAGGACATGACCGTGACGGGTGTTGAGCTCCTCCTTGCCCATGCCGGCCCTGACGTCGGCCAGATGCCGTGCCGCCTGCGGGCCGAAGATCTTGTAAAGGCTGCGGATCTCGATATCGCTTCCGGGTCCTTGGGGGTCAGCCATGGCCTGCCTCCAGATGCTTCTGCAACCGCTTGCCGTAGGCCTGGGTCGCGCGGTCGAAGGTGATGGCGATGGCGACGATCGCCAGCCCGTTCATCACCCCGAGGGTGAAATACTGGTTGTTGATCGCCTGGAGCACCGGCTGGCCCAGCCCCCGCACCCCGATCATCGAGGCGACGACGACCATCGCCAGGCTCATCATGATGGTCTGATTCACCCCGGCCATGATCGTGGGAAGTGCGAGCGGCAGTTGCACGTCCTTCAGCTTCTGCCAGGAGGTGGAGCCGAAGGCATCGGCCGCCTCCAAGAGATCGGCGCGCACCTGCCTGATGCCCAGATCGGTCAGGCGGATCATCGGCGGAATGGCATAGACCACCACGGCGATCACTCCCGGCACCCGGCCCAGGCCGAAGATCATCACGACGGGGATGAGATACACGAAGCTGGGCATCGTCTGCATGAGGTCCAGAACCGGTGTCACCACGCCCCGCAGCCGGTCCGAACGCGCCATCGCGATGCCGACCGGAATGCCGATGGCGACCGCCAGGACGGTGCAGACGACGACCATCGAGATGGTGCGCATCGTGTCTTCCCACATCCCCAGATATCCGATCGCCAGCAAGGCCAGCGCCGTGCCCAGGGTGATCTTCCAGCTTCGGCTCATCACCGCGACCAGCCCGCAGATCACCGCGAGAACCAGCGTCCAGGGGCTGTCCAGCATGAGGGTTTCAAGGAAGGTCAGCAGATGACCGATGGGGGCGAAGATCGCCTCCAGGGTTTCGCCGTAAGCGCGGGCGAAATCGCGAAAGGCGCCGTCGACGGTCTGGCGCAGCGCACGCGAGGCGCCGCGGCTCATTTCCGGGAAATCAATAAGGTCCATGTCGCTTTCCGGTTGTATTTCTGGAAAGAGCGGCCCGGAGGCCGCCCCCGGTTCGGCGATCAAAGGGCGTCGTGAATGCGCTCAGCGACCTCTTCCGGCACCCATTCGGTCCAGAGTTCCGGATGGTTTTCCAGGAAGTACCAGGCACCGTCCTCATTCGTGGCCTGGTTGTCGTCCATCCACGCCAGCACGGCGTTCAGGGTGTCATTGCCCAGGCTGCGGGCGCTCAAATAATCCATGACCACGCCGCCCCTTTCGGCAAATCCCGCCGTGACGGCGGTGAACACCTCGGAGCGGGGCCATTCGGTCAGTTCGGGATCGGGGCAGTCGGACACGACCGTGCAGCCGTGCCACATCTCCGGGTCGTGCTCGACCCCCAGTTCCAGCCGCGTCATGTCATAGCGGCCAAGGAGCGCCGTCGGCCCCCAATAGTAGCCGAGCCACCCCTCCTCCCGGTTGAACGCCCGGGCGATGGCCCCATCCAGCGCGGCCGCCGAACCCGGATCGATCAGGTCGAAGCCGAGATCCTCGGCGCCCAAGGCGGCGAACTGGTTTTCGGTGATCGGCTGGCAGGCCCAGCCTGCCGGGCAGCTGAAGAACGCTCCGCGGTCCGGGTCGTCGGCGCCGGGGAAGAGATCGGGCCGCGCCAGTGCGTCGTGGATGGTGCGGATGCCTTCCCGTTCGGCCAGCCAGGTCGGGATCCAGAACCCCTCGACGCCCCCGTCGCTCAGGACCTCGACGGGCAGAAGGATACGCCCCTCTTCGGTCGCGCGCTCCAGCGGCTCGCGCACGGCGTTGACCCAGAGTTCCGGGGCGATGTCGGGCTCGCCCCGCTCGTTCATCGAGGCGAAGGTCGGCATGGTGTCCCCGGTCACCAGGGCGACATCGCAGCCATAGCCCTCTTCCAGAATGACCCTGTCCACCCAGGCGATCACGCCGGCCGAGGCCCAATTCATCTCGGCCACGGTGACCTGGCCGCAGTCGTCGGCGGAGGCGGAACCGGCAGCCGCAACAGCCGACAGAAAGGAGGTTGCGGCAAGCAAGCGGTGTTTCACGAGAATTTCCCCATATTCGGGCAAGCGGCAGCGGCGCCGCCGACCTGCCGTTTTTGGAAGGTCAGCCCGAACGGTGACCCTTGCCCGATATGATTATAATACTAACGATTCCAATTCAACCGTTCGATGGCTCGGCCCGCGTTTCCGGCCCCATGAGCGCGACCAGCTCCTCCACCGCGGCCACCAGAGCATCCTGGCGGGCCGTCGGCAGCGCGTTGAAACGCTCGATGAAATGCGCACCGAGCGGCGAGGGAAGCGCCGCCAGGGCCCGTTCCCCCGCCGGCGTCAGCGTGATCTCCACGAGCCGGCGGTCGGTGCGCGAACGGTTGCGCGAGATCAGGCCCTTGGCTTCGAGATTGTCCAGGATCCCCACAACCGTCGGTGCGCTCAACGCCACCGAACGCGCGATCTGCCGCCCCGTTGGCGAGGGTGCCCCCCTCCGCACCGCCAGCTCGATCTCGGCCAGCACCAGCGCCTGCGGCAATGTCAGGCCCGCCTCGCGGTTGCTGCGACGCGACTGCACCTCCATCAGGTGGTCGATGCAGCGGAAAGCGGCGATGAGGCGGCGATGTCTCTCCATCTGACGTCCGTTGTGCTTAGGGGGCCTTCTTCGGCATCTAGCATCCGCACGCCTTTGCCGGAAGCCCCGGCGGTCGTGCGACAGCATGCAGCCGGGGCTTCCGCCCGACGGGACTGCGTCCGATCCGCTCTCATGCCTCTTGAGCCGGCCCCACATCCTGTCTAACTGTTCAATATAGAACAGATCTGGAGAGCAAGAGGCGTCATGCCCGGGCAAACGAGCAGGGAAGAGGAGCCGGCCTATGAGGTTCCGCCGGTCCGCAGGGCAGTTTCCGTCCTGCGTCACATAGCGGCGGGCAATCGCTGCAAGAACATCAGCAGCACGGCGAAATCGCTCAACATCAGCCGGACGACGCTGATCCGCATCCTGGCCACGCTGGAATCGGAGGGCATGATCGAACAGGTTGCCGATGGGGACGGGTATCAGCTGGGCACCGGGCTGATCGTGCTCGCCTCGCAGGCGCTCAACAATCGCAGCATCCTTCAGGTCGCCCGTCCCTTCCTGGCGCAGCTTGTCCGCGAGCTCAACCTTTCCGCCCATTTCGGCGTCCTGGACGGCCGGGAGATCGTCTATCTCGTCCGCGAATCGCCCAACTCGCATCTTGCCAGCATGGTCCGGGAAGGGACCCGGCTGCCGGCGCATGCGACCACGATCGGCCGGGCGCTTCTGGCCGAACTTCCGACGGACGCGCTGCGCGCCCTTTATGCCGACCAGCCCATGGAAGCCTATACCCCGAAGACCAGCACCACATTGCCGGAGCTGGAAGAACAGCTGCGCATGGATCGCGCCCGGGGCATCGTCTGGAGCGTTGCGAATTTCGAACCCGGCATCGGCTCGGCCGCCGTCACGGTCTATGACCACCAGGCGCGACCGGTGGGGGCGATCAATGTCACGGGCCATGCGAGCCTGTTCGCCGAGGACAGCCCGCTCGTCCCGGATATCGAGCGCTGCCTCAAGAACGCGGCGCGCGGCATGTCCGAAGCGCTCGGCTATCGCGGCTGGCCGTCCGAGCAGATGTAGGCCCGGGGCCGCCGTCCGGAACGCGTCCACGGGGCAACCCCGAGCCTCGCGCCACCCTTCAAGCCCCCTGGACGGTCTCGGCCGCCCAGGGATGGGGCGCCCCCGAAAGATCGGTATAGAAGGATTTCTGCGCCATATAGGCGCGGATGCCCTCGCGCCCCTTCTCCCGTCCCAGGCCGCTCGCCTTCTCGCCGCCGAACGGGGTCGAGATCGAGAACTGCTTGTAGGTGTTGACCCAAACCGTGCCGGCGTTGATGGCCCTGCCGACCCGCCAGCTTTTGGGGAAATCCCGGGTCCAGATGCCGCAGGCGAGCCCGTAGTCATTATCGTTCGCCTGGGCGATCACATCAGCCTCGTCGTCGAAGGGAAGCACGACCAGCACCGGGCCGAACACCTCCTCGCGGCAGATCCGGGCGGCGTTAGAGACGCCGGCCAGAATGGTCGGCATGTAATAGGCCCCCTGCCGATACGCCTCGCCCTCCGGCTCGCATCCGCCGGCAAGGAGCTCGGCCCCGTCGTCGAGCGCCCGGCGGACATGCGCCGCAACACTGTCCCGATGGTCGAAGTGGATCAGTGGAGCGACCTGGGTCTCCGGCTCGAAGGGATGGCCTATGCGCAGCCGCCGGGTGGCCGCGACGAGACGATCGACGAACTTGTCGCAAATCGGACGCTCGACGAACAGGCGCGCGCCGGCGATGCAGCTCTGGCCGGTCGAGGAGAAGATGCCGAACAGAACGCCCGCCAGCGCCTGCTCGATATCGGCGTCGGCAAAGACGATGGTGGGCGACTTGCCGCCCAGCTCCAGCGAGACGGGCATCAGCTTCTGCGCGGCCTTCAGGGCCAGCGCCCGGCCCGTTTCCGTCCCGCCGGTGAAGCTGATCTTGGCGATCCTGGGATGTTCGACAAGCAGATTGCCGATCTCCCGCCCGGATCCCGGCAGGACCGAGAACAGTCCCTTGGGCAGTCCGGCGGCCTCGACGATCCGGGCCAGTTCCAGCGAGACGAGGGGCGACCAGGATGCGGGCTTCAGCAGAACGGCGTTGCCGGCAGCAAGGGCGGGCGCGACCTTCTGCGCATCCGAGGCAATCGGAGAGTTCCAGGGCGTGATCGCCCCGACAAGCCCCAGCGGCTCATGGACCGACATGGTCAACGCGTCGCCACGCTGCGCCGTCAGCGCTTCGTCCGTCGTTTCCAGAACGGCGCCGAAATAGCGGAACGTCCCGGCCGCCGAGGCCGCGAGCGCCGTGGTCTCGCGCAATGTCTTGCCGGTGTCGCGGGACTGGATATGGGCGATGCGCTCCGCATTCGCCTCGATGCCGTCGGCGATCCTGTAGAGGAAGCGCGCGCGCTCATGCGGCTTCAGGCGGCGCCACGCGGGATCGGACTGCGCCCTCACCGCCCGCTCGATCGCGCGCTCGCCGTCGGCGACAGAGGCGCCATGCAGGACACGATTGACGCTTCCGTCAGCAGGGAAGATCGAGACGATCTCGCTGCCGGTCCCCTGCTCCCACTCACCGCCGATGAAGAGCCTGTCGGGCGGCATCTCGATCATGCTGGGCTCCACTTCAGATTACGACAGGGCCGATCCGGTTGCGGATCTCGCGCAGGACGCTGAAGATCGTAGAGACGGAGGTCTTGGCGTTGCCGGCGGACGGCAGGTTCTCTATGCGGACGGAATAGTTCGCGACGGGCGAGACGACTTCATACTCATGCACGTTGCCGCGGGCCTCAGGATCTGCGATCAGCTCGACCCGGGTCGCCTCGAATCCCGCACCAGCCAGGGCCAGCGTGGCCGCTACATTCGCGTTCTTCGGAAACTGCCGGGCGGCTTCCCGGGCCGTTCCGGTGAAGAAGATCGCAGCCTTGTCGAGGGCCGCGAGGTCGAGCGCCTCTTCCGCGGGCGTTCCGGTCCACGCCCTGGGCGGCTTCGTCCCGCGGTAGCGCACTTCGAGCCCGCCCGCTGCACCGAGGGCGGCGAGCAGATCCACGCCGCCGACCGCACCCGCCGGCAGGACGAGGCGCGATCCGCCCGCTTCCGCGGCCGCGCGCAGCTTTCGCTCGACGGCGTCGTCCGCAAGGGCCCCGATGGAGACGACGACCACGTCGACGCCCCGCTGCAGGACCGGCACCGCATGCGCGACGACCGCACTATGCCCCGCGCATTCGACCACCAGGCCCGGCCGGTCAGCGATCAGACCTTCGGCATCCGTGACTACCGCGACCTCCCGGGCGACGCCCGGGAACTCGGCCTTGAGCCGGGCCGCGCAAGCCTCGGCCGCCGCCGGGCGGCACAGGACCGCCAGATGTTCGAGCGGACCGTCCGACCCCCGGGAGAGCTGATCGAGGAGGGCCGTCGCGATATTGCCGAATCCGATGATGCCGAGTCGCATCGCTCAATCTCCGTTTCCTGCCGCGCCGGCCGGCGGACCAGCGAAGGCTTCCCTGAAGGGCCCGATGGCGCACATGTCGACCTCGATCACGCAGGGTCCTGCGGCGGCAAGCGCCTCGTCCAGGGCCATCGGGAACTCGCCCATGTCGCGTACCAGGCGGTGAGGCATGGATATCGCGGCACAGAAGGCCGCGAAGTCCGGGGTGGCCAGCGCGGAATAGTGCCGCCGGCTGCCATACTGCGCGTCCTGGATGTTCCGGATCACGCCATAGGCCCGGTCATTCATCAGCACGTAGACCAGCGGCGCCTGCTCCTCTACGGCGGTGATCATCTCGGCAAGGCCGAGCATCGTGCCGCCGTCGCCCAGGAGCGCGACGGTCTTGGCCTCCGCGCCCGCGAGCGCCGCCCCTATGCCCATGGCGACCCCCTGGCCGATGCCGCCGCCAAGGGCATGGACGCCCAGGTTGGGCGCGGCGATCCGGACATAGCGATTGCCGAACGTGGAATTGGCGATCGTCACGTCCCGCACCCAGGGATGGCGCCCGGAAAAGACCCGCGCGGAGAGGGCGTCGGCCAGGACGCGGTAGGGGCCGAGCGCCTCCCGCATGCGGCACTCCGCCTGCTCGCGCGCCTGGGCGATGTCCGTGCGGAGACCTGGATCGACGTCGAGCCTCTCCGGCAGCCGCTCGAGGAGGCGGGCCAGGGTGTCGGTGGCGTCGCCATGGGCGAAGACGTCCACCGGATAGTTGCGCCCTCCCTGGGCCGCGTCGGCGTCGATCTGAATCAGCGGCCGGGGAAGCGGCATCCGGTTGTTCCGCGTCTCGTTCCCGCGCAGGCGCGATCCCACCACGATCATGAGATCGCAGCCGGCGTAGAGCGCGACGGCTTCCGGCGTCATGTTGAAGGCGCCGAGGCTCCCCGCATCGTCTTCCGCGACGACGGCGCGGCCATTGGTGGACGTCACGGCGCCGAAGCCGCGACGCACCAGCTCGGCGGCCTCGCGCCCCGCCCCGCGGGCACCTCCGCCGAGCCAGAGAAGCGGCCGCCTCGCCCGCTTCACGAGAGCCGCGATTTCGTCGATCACGGCGGCCGGCGCCTGCGGCACGACCGGCTGCGGCGGATGGATGCGCCCCGCGTAGCGCGCAGGCTGGCGCTGCACGTCCACCGGGATTTCGAGACTGACGGGGCCGGTCGGTGCCGACAGCGCCGCCGAGACCGCCGCCGTGAGGGCGCCGATGGCGCCGTTCGCATCCCACATGCGGAAGACGGTCTTCGAAACACCCCGAAGCATCTCCGGCTGGCGCGGCACGTCATGGATCGCGGCACGGTCGCGGTCGGCGAATTCGAGATCGACCTGCGTCGTGATGTGGAGGACCCTGGATCCCGCCGTCAGCGCCTCGGCCTGCGCGCCGGCGGCGTTGCCGGCCGCCGTCCCGGTCGACGTCAGGCATACGCCAAGGCAACCGGAAACACGCGCAAAGGCGTCGGCCATGTTCATCGCGCCCGCTTCGCCGCGTGCCGGCACGAAACGGATGCGGCCCTGCCGCGCGACGGCGTCGAGGATCGGCATGTTGTGGATGGAGATGACGCCGAAGATCGTGGTGACGCCGATCTCGGCCAGATACCGGGCAATGAAATCGCCGACCGTCTCCGAGGCGGCTGTCGCTTCGATTTTCATCCGTGATCCTTCAGATATGACGCGAGAGCCCGCCCGAGACCTCGAGCTGGGCGCCGGTGATGTAGCTGGCGGCGGGCGATCCCAGAAAGGCGATGGCCGCCGCGGCTTCGGCCGGCTCGCCGAGGCGGCCGAGCGGGATGCCCTTGCGGGCGGCGAGAGCGCGATACCAGTCGGCACGGCTCTGGCTCCGGTCCTCGCGATCGGCGAAACGGCGCGCCCACTGGCCGGAGTCGACCAGACCGACGAGGATCGCGTTCACCCGCACATCGGGCGCGAGTTCCACGCTCAAGGACTTCAGCAGATTCTGCACGCCGGCACGGGCGGACGAGGTGCAGACCATGTGCGGCTCGGGCTGGTAGGCGAGCAGGGAATTGACCGCGACGATCGCCCCCTTCGCCTCGCGCAGCATCGGCAGGAAGGCGCGCGTCGGATAGATCTGGCTGAAGAGTTTCAGCTCGTATTCCGCGCGCCAGTCGTCGTCGCTCGTCTCGGCGAAGGTGGAGACGCGCCCCTGCCCGGCATTGTTGACGAGCAGGTCGCAACGCCCGAACCGGTCCCTCACCTCTCCGGCAAAGCGGCCGACCGCCTCTGCATCCAGGACCGACAGCGCGCGCGCTAGTACACGATCTTCGCCATGGACGCGGGCGAGCCGCGATGCGGCATCGTTCAGCCGGTCCGGATTGCGGGCGCAAAGGGCGACCTTCGCACCGGACCGCAGAAGCGTTTCGGCCGTCGCCAGCCCGATGCCGGACGAACCGCCGGTGATGACGGCAACCCTGCCTTCATAGCCGTAATGCATCGGACTTGCCTTTCCTGAGCAGCCCCCGGCGATGGCGGATCGCCCGTCAGGCGACGCCCTCTGCCATCGCGGCGAGCGCGTCGGCGAATGCGGCCGGCGCCTGCTGATAGATCGCGTGCCCGGCGCTCGGCACCGCCGCGAAGGCGCCCTGCCATGGCTTGCGCAGGGCTGAGTGCGCGCGAAGCGCGGCATCGGGCGGCGTTACGACGTCCTCCGCGCCGACGATCACGTCCGTCGGCACCTGGAGGCGTTCGAGGTCGTCGAGCAGCCGGCCGGAGGCGAGCATGCGCGCAGCCTGCGCATAGCCCGGCAGACTGACCTTCGACATCGCCTCCCTAACGCGCGACACGACCTCAGGATTCGCTTCCGGATCATGGACCAGCTTCGGCGCGCGCTGAGCGGCGAAAGCGGCAGCCCCGAGCTTCTGCAGATCGTCGATGCGGGCCTGGGCCGCCGCGCTCAACTGGCCGCCGCGCAGCATGCCGTGCCCCAGCGCAGGCGAACTCAGGAGCAGGCGCGCGACACGCTCGCGATGGCTGGCGGCGAAGGATGCCGCCATGAGGCAGCCGAGCGAATGGCCCGCGAGAAGCACGCGTTCGAGCCCCAGCCTGTCGACGAAGCCGGCCAGCGCACCCGCATAATCGGCAGCGAGCGGCCACTCGACATCGAGGGGGGCGGAGGCGCCGTAGCCTGGAGCGTTCCAGGCGATCACCCGCCAGCTTCCGGGCAGATGGGCGAGCAGCGGTGTGAAGGAATGAGCATTCGAGCCGATCCCGTGGAGTATCACGAGCGCAGGACCGTCACTGCCGGGGCGTTCGAGATAGTCGATGGTTCCGGAACGGCTCTGCAGGAACGTCATGTTCTCACGCGAAACTTCACTCACCAGGATTTTTTGTTCATATTTGAACATAATGTTCAAATGAGGCTGCCCTATCGCGGCATCGGTGTCAACGCCCCCGTTGCGCCGGCCGCAATGGACGGGAGCGGGAACGATCAGCCGGTGTAAGGCCCAGCAACCGCCCGACATCGCCGGAAGGGACGGGCACCGCCTTGGGTCAAAGAAAAAGCTCCGGCCACCGCCCGAAGCGATGGCCGGAGCCGAACCAGGACTACCGTGAGAGGCGGCCGGTCAGGCGGCTTCGTAGACGACGCCGTCCGGCTTGGCAGAACCGATCACCGTCCAGACCGTAGCCGCGCCTGCGGAATTGTTGCGGAACCAGTGCTTCCGGCCCGCCGGCGTCTTCACCAGGTCGAGCGGACCGAGTTCGACCTCGACCGTCTCGCCATTCTCTTCCCAACCCACCGTGAGCGAACCCTCGAGAACCAGATAGGCGTCTTCGACATCGCGGGAGAAGGGCTTCACGCCGACGCCGGAGGGTATGCCCAGCATTTCCTTGCGGCAGGTGTCGTGCTCCAGACCGCCCGGGCCGACATAGACCTTCCGCGTAAAGCCGGCCTTTTCCCAGATCGTCGGCAGCTCGCTATGGCGCACGACGTATCTGGCCATGAGTTGCTGCAGCGGGTGGGCGCCGTTGCGGTCGAAGGGAAGCGTCTTGCCGGGCGCCGCGCCGAATCTGCGGGCAAGCTCCGACGGATGCTCCTTCGGGTGGTAGTGATAGACCGGCGGAAGGGGCTTGCCGACATCGACGGAGATCGACATCAGGACCGGGGTCACGCCGTCGTTGCGGAAGCCGTGACCGATTTCGCGTGCGTTCAGGACCATGTCCTTCGGGCCGAGCTTGACCTCGACCACTTCGCCGTCCTTCTCCCAGCCGACGGTCAGCACCCCGTCGATGATGAGGAAGCTCTCCTCGATCTCGTGGCTGTGGCAGGCGGCATACTTGCCCGGCTCCTTGTAGATCAGGCTGAGCGTGAAGTTGTCCGGCTTGAGGGTGGAGGTGTCGCCCACCTTCGGCGAGCCGCCCGCACCGATATAGCGCATTTGGGCGCGCGCCAGCTCATCGAAACCGGCGTTGGACGGGAAGGCATTCCAGTCGAACGACTTGTCGGTGAACCGGCCCGTATGGGCGATCAGCTCCTTCGCCAGGGCAGAGGTGGCAGTGGCAGTTTCCGTCATGGCGCATCCTTTCTCCTTGCTGGGGAAACGCTAGACGGGCGACGTTTTGCCTGCTAGACACCGTTTTATGCATGAAACACACCTCTCCCAATCCTTACGGCCGACCGGCGAAGACAAGTACCTCGTGCCCGGTCTGATCCGGGGGCTGCAGGTGCTGCAGGCGTTCACGCCGGAAAGCCGCGAGATGTCGCTCTCGGAAATCGCCCGCCGCGTCGGTACGACGCGCTCCGCCGCGTTCCGGACCGTCTACACCCTCGCGCATCAGGGCTATCTGCTCCACAACCCGGAGAGCGGCCGCTACACGCTGGGACCCGCCGTGCTGCGTCTCGGATACGGGTATCTTGCGACGCGGGAGCTGCTGGAAATCGCACTTCCGGAGCTCGAGCGGCTCCGCGACGCGACGGACTGGTCGACACATCTCGGCGTGCGGGACGGCCGCTTCGTCCTCTACATGCTCCGGGTGCCGAGCCGCATGGGCCTTGCCAGCATCGTTCACGTCGGCAGCCGCTTGCCGGCTGCGGGCACGACGATGGGCAGGGTCCTGCTCGCCGGCCTCAGCGAGCAGGATCTCGTCCGCCTCTACCGCGACGAGACCTATCACAACGCTCCCGGACAGACCCCGCGCAGCCTTGCGGAACTGGTCGACCAGTGGCGCCGCGACCGCGGAGCGGAAGCCATCACCCAGATCGGCAGCTTCGAATCCGGAATCGTGAGCATCGCGGCGCCGGTGCGCGACATTGAAGGCAATGTGGTGGCGGCCATCAACGCCACCCAGGCGGCTTCCTCCGGCAATATCGAGAGCATTGACGGGCCCGTCAGGGAGGAGGTGCTCCGCTGCGCCGCAGCGATCACGCGCATGCTCGGCGGCAGGCCGGAAGGGGCTCCGGGGCGCTGAGCCGCATCCGCCGGAACCGGGACAGACCGCCCCCCTGGAAGCACTGTCGAGTCGTCCGTGCGGCCGGGCTTGCCTCCGAAAAAAATTTCGGCCTAGTATACGTTGAACACGCCGTTCAATATTGAACAGGGAGCAGGGCCATGATCAGCAGACGCAACCTGATGCTCGGAACGATGGGCGGTGCAGCCCTTCTTTCCCTCCCCAGGACGGGACGGGCGCAAACCGAATTCAAGTTCATCACGCCCTTCTCCTTCTCCCTGGCCTTCGCCCCGGTGCTTTATGCCGACGCCGCGGGCTACTACAGGGATGAAGGGCTGGAAATGCATCTCGAAGGCGGCAAGGGTGCGGCGCTTGCCGCGCAGATGACCATTGCCGGCCAGATGGACGCCGGCAGGACCGGCGGAACGAACTACATCGTCTCCCGAGTGAACAATGGCGCGCCCCTCGTCTCGATCGCCACGATCGCCCAGGTGTCTCCGTTCTACGTGCTGTCGTCGAAGGAGAACCCGGTCAAGACCATCGCCGATCTGGAGGGCCGTACCGTCGGCATGGCGACCCTGGGCGGCTCCATGGAGGGCACGCTCGACCTGATGATGCGGAAGGCCGGCGCATCCCCGGAGGAGGTCAACAAGGTGAAGGTTGCCGACTCGGCGGCCTCCTTCGCCCTGATCGAGGCCGGACGCGCGGGCGCCTATATCGGCAATACCTCGTCCATGATCATCGCGAGCTCGGCCCGCGACGATGTGGAGGTGATGCCGATCGACGACGGCATGCCGGGCCAGGTCTATGTCGCCCGTCCCGATGAGATCGCGGAAGATCCGCAAAAGTTCGTCGCCTTCCTCCGCGCCACCCATCGAGCCGTTAAGGAGATCGTCACGGCCCAGGATCTCATGCCGATTCTGGAGACGATCGGGAAGGCTTACGAGGTGACCGGCCTCAGCAATCCCGAGACCGCCCAGAAGGACCTGCGCGCCAACGCCGACAACTGGGCGTCGAAGGGGCAGGAAAATCTGCTGCGCAACGTGCCGGAGGTCTGGGAAGGAGCGGTCGAGCTGCTCCTTGAGGCGGGGCTGATCAACGAGAAGGTGCCGGCGGAAGATCTCTACAACAACGACCTTCTCGACCAGGCGTTGAGCGCATGACGATGGGTAATCCGGCCGACATCCGACTTTCGGGTGTCGGCAAGACATTCTCTCAGGGCGAAAATGCGGTCCGCGCCATCGGCGACGCGACGCTCGATATGGAGCGTGGCGACTTCATTTCGCTCCTGGGACCGTCGGGCTGCGGGAAGACGACGCTTCTGCGGATCATCGCGGGACTCGAGAATCCGACGGAAGGCGAGGTTCTCGTTCGCGGGCGCTCCGTCTGGACCGGCGACAAGCGGTCGTCCGAGGCGACGCGACCGATCTCCATGATGTTCCAGGAAGCGCGGCTCTTTCCCTGGTTCACCGTCGCGGAAAACGTCGCGCTGCCGCTGCGCCTCAGAGGCGTCCCCAAGGCCGAGCGGGAGGCGCGGGCCCATGCGCTTTGCGAGACGGTGGGCCTGAAGGGCTTCGAGAAGATGCGCCCCTCCATGCTCTCGGGCGGCATGCGCCAGCGTGCCTCCCTGGCACGCGCGCTGATCACGGAGCCGCAGGTGCTCCTGCTCGACGAGCCGTTCGGCGCGCTCGACGCCATGACGCGCGACACGCTCAATCTCGAGCTCATGTCCGTGTGCGCGCAGGCGCGCGTCACGACGATCCTGGTCACCCATTCGATCACCGAAGCCGCGTTCCTTTCGGACCGTGTGGTGGTGCTGGCGCCGCGACCGGCCAGGATCACCGAGGTGATCGAAATGCCGTTCGAGCGGCCGCGGACGCTCGACCTGCAACGCAGGCCGGAATTCCAGGACATGCTCGTGCGGCTGCGCACTAGCCTGACGGGAGGCCATTGATGACGAACCATCGTTTCCTCCGAATCGCGCTGCCCACGGCGACCGTCATCGGCTTCCTGGCGCTCTGGGTCCTCTATGTGGAGATGGCGGAGGTTTCAGCCTTCATCCTGCCGCCGCCGCACGAGATCGTCATCGCTTTCGTCGGGCTGGTCGGCGATCCCGCGACCTGGCATCACGCGATGGTGACCGTGATCGAGGCGGTGTCGGGTTTCCTCATCGCCGTCAGCCTGGGCATCATCCTCGGCATGTCCATGGCGCGGATCCAGATGCTGGAATGGGCCTTCAAGCCGTTCATCGTCTGCCTCCAACTCATCCCGAAGATCGCCCTCGCGCCGCTCATCATTCTCTGGTTCGGCTTCGGCCTGGAATCGAAGATCGTCATTGCGGCCGCCCTTTCCTTCTTCCCCGTATTCTCGAATTCGCTCGTCGCCTTTCGCTCCGTGGAGCCGGGCGATCGGGACGTTTTCACCATGCTTCAGGCGAACCCGCTGCAGCGCTTCGTCATGCTGGACCTGCCGACGGCCCTGCCGGTCGTGCTTGCGGGAGCCGAGGTTGCGGTCGTGATGTCCATGATCGGCGCGATCGTCGGCGAATTCATCGGGGGCAACGAAGGCCTCGGCTATCTTTCCGTCGCCATGCTCCAGGAACTGCAGGTACCGAAGCTCTTCGCCGTGATCGTCCTGCTGGCCCTGATCGGCCTTGCGCTCTACACGGTGATCGCCCAGCTGCGCCGCTGGCTGACGCCGTGGCACGCCTCCGTCTCTCAGCGCAAGCCTTGAGGGGCCGGAGCCCGGACCTTCATCGGTGACGGCTCCCCGCCCTCGGGATTTGCCGCCGAGGCGGGAAGCCGTGCCGGACGCTCAAACAACCCCGGCATTCTTCGTAGGGATCGCGCTTCAGCCGGCAAGACCGCGATTGGTGCGGGACGGGACACTTAAGCCCGATGCGCGCGGAATGACTTCCGCCATCAGTCCAGCGCCCAGTCGATAGCCGATTCGCAATGGATGAGCGTCGTATCGAAGACAGGGGCGGGAACGTTGCTCTCGTCCAGCAACATCCCGAATTCCGTACACCCCAGGATCACGCAGTCCGCGCCTTCGTCGACCAGGTTCTGCGCGATCCTCTCGTAGACCGAGCGGCTGGCCGTGGTGGTGATATCCCGGCACAGCTCCTCATAGATGATGCGATGGACTTCGGCCCGATCCGCATCGCCGGGGATGACGGGGCGGAGCCCGGCGGCCCTGAGGCGGTCGGTGTAGAAGCCCTGTTCCATGGTGAACGCGGTCGCGATCAGACCCGGCGTCGAGAGGCCGGCTTTCACGATCCGGTCCGCCGTCGCATCGGCGATGTGCAGGAGCGGAATGCCGACACCGCACATCATCTGCTCGGCTACCTTGTGCATGGTGTTCGTCGCCAGCACGATGAAGTCGGCGCCGCCGCGCTCCAGCGCCTTGGCCTCGGCATTCAGGACGCGCCCGGCCTCGTCCCATCGGCCGCCGGCCTGCAACGCCTCGATCCTCGCGAAATCGAGCGAGCGGATCAGCAGTTCGGGCGAATGCAAGCCACCCAGCCGCTGCCGCGCGATCTCGCACATTTTGCGATAGTAGATCTGCGTGGAGGCCGCGGACATGCCTCCCAGGATTCCGATCGTCTTCATGTCGTTCCTGACCGGTTGCGGCGACATCTTCGCCCCGCGTCGCATGGAATCAAGGGTGTTTCCGCTCCCGCCTCCTCGAGGTCGCGCGACGACACTTTAGGAACTCGCCATCTATCGCCACGATCATACCCCCCCCCGGGACGCCGAACGAGCGAGGATGCAGTGAGAAGCATCCGATTACTTGTTTCACGCGGCCCTATCCGCTTCATATCCCCGCTTCCGACCCAAGATGGGCAAAGCTGTCGACCGACGCGATCCGCATGATGTATTTCGCCAGCTTGTAGGCCGGTTGCCGCTCCCCCCTCAGGCGCAGCGGAGCACCGCGGGGATGCCGAGCGGCCGGCCGTTCATCTCGTAGGCAAGGATCGTCCGAGGATGATACGCATCGACAGGCTCGATGCTTGCGTCACAGCGGCCGCTGCCGTCCAGCGTTCTCTCAGGCATTCGCCCGGGTCGCGCATGACCTCTGGCCATTCTTCATCCGGGACGAGACGCCGCAGATGTCCGCCGGCTTCTGGCCGGCCTACGGGGCGTCCGATGCCCGGGTCTTCAGGCTGGAGGCCGGCAACTGCCGCATGGCGGCCGACCCCTTCGGCGCAAGACCCGCTTTGTGGGAGAAAGACGATGTTTGATCCGGTTGCCATCCCCCTCGCCCTTGCCGCGGATGCCTGAAATGCCCGCCCGTGCAGCCTGTCCTCCGATCATGCAGCTTCCACCGAGCGTCGACCGCGAATGGGCGCGGCAGGCCATCGGCATTCTCCAGGGAGACGGCAGACGCTCGGCGGATACCCACCTGGTCAACCCGGTCTTCCCGGGTCTCAAGGGCATTTCGATCTATCTGAAGGATGAATCGACGCACCCGACCGGAAGCCTCAAGCACCGGCTGGCGCGGTCCCTGTTCCTCTACGGCATCTGCAACGGCAAGATCAGGAGCGGAACCACCCTGGTCGAGGCCTCTTCAGGGTCGACGGCTGTCAGCGAGGCCTATTTCGCCCATCTGCTGGGGCTGCCCTTCATCGCCGTCGTGCCGCGTTCCACCAGCAGGCCGAAGATCGAAGCCATCGAACGCTTCGGCGGCCGCTGCCAGTTCGTGGACGATCCGGCCGAAGTCTACGAGGCCGCCGCCCGGCTCGCCGAGGAAACGGGGGGCCACTATCTCGATCAGTTCACCTTCGCCGAGAGGGCGACCGACTGGCGCGGCAACAACAACATCGCCGAGAGCATCTTCGAGCAGATGCGCGAGGAACGCCACCCGGAGCCGGCCTGGGTGGTGATGAGCGCCGGCACGGGCGGCACATCCGCCACCATCGGCCGATACATCCGCTATCGCAATTTCAGGACGCGGCTCTGCGTCGTCGATGTCGAGCATTCCGCCTTCTACGACGCCTATTGCAGCAACGACTTCAGCGTCGTCTGCGACCGCCCCTCGCGCATCGAGGGCGTCGGACGCCCGCGCGTCGAGCCCTCGTTCATCCCGGGCGTCATCGATCACATGATCAAGATCCCGGACGCCGCCTCCATCGCCGCGATGCATGTCCTTTCGGAACGCCTATTCCGCCGGGTCGGCGGGTCCACGGGCACGAACTTTTTCGGGCTCTGCTGGATCGCAAGCTGCATGATGGCGGCCGGCGAGGAAGGCTCGCTCGTGTCGCTGATCTGCGACAGCGGCGACCGCTACACCTCGACCTACTACAATCCGGACTGGCTTAAGGAGAACGCGATCGACATAGCCCCCTATCGGGAGATGCTCGACACCTTCCTCGATACCGGCATCTTCGAGGCCGTCGGATGATGCCCGGACCGCGCATCGCCCAGACCGAGCAGGGGGTGGCGTTCTTCGCCGAGGCGGAACTATTCCACAAGCATGCTCAGGACGATCAGCGAGCGGGCGCGCAGGATTCATAAAGCCCTCCGGCGTCATTGACAGCCACGCAATCTGTGTCTTGCTGTCGCTGGCGCGCGGGGCCGCCCCTCTCCCCGCGTCGGCTACGCTGCCGCCCGCTTTCCGTTGCGCCCGACCTGCTCCAGAAGCCAGCTCTGGAAGGCCCGGCCAAGCGCGCTCTCCTGCTTTCCCTCCGGCAGGACGACATAGTAGCTATTGTCCGTCGGCATCGGACGGTCGAACACGACCTTGAGGCTGCCGGACGCGATCTCGTTCTCGATGAGGTAGAGCGGCAGCAGGGAGAAGCCCATGCCGCGGATGGTCGCCTCGATGATCATGGCGAACTGGTCGAAGCGGTTTCCCCTATAGGCCTGCGTCCAGTCGAGCCCGTTCAACTGGAACCATTCGGCCCAGAGCTTCGGCCGCGTCGCCAGATGCAGGAGGGGCTTCGTCTCCAAGTCTTCCGGCCCGCCGATCGCACACTCTTCGATCAGGGCCGGGCTTGCCACCGGCAGGATGATTTCGCTGCACAGATAGGTGCACGTCGCATGCGCCCAGACCGGCTGTCCGTAATGGATGGCGAGGTCGAAATCCTCCGACGGAAAGTCGAAGGGCTGGGACCGGGACGCGATGTCGACGGCCACGCCGGGGTGCCGCGCCAGGAAATCGGGCAGGCGCGGCACCAGCCAGCGGCTGCCGAAGGTCGGAAGGGTGGCGATGGACAAGACGCACTTGCCGTCCGCGCTGGCGCGGGCCCGCAACACCATCTCCTCGGACTGGAGCAGGAGCCGGCGCACCGCCGGCAGGAGCTGCCGGCCGGCCGACGACAGGAGGACCCGCTTGCGCACCCGCTCGAACAGAAGCACGCCGAGCTGGGTCTCGAGCGTCCTGATCTGACGGCTGATCGCGCTCTGCGTCAGGTTCAGCTCAATCGCGGCCTTGGTGAAGTTGCCATGCCGCGCCGCGCATTCGAACGCCTGGAGCACGGCCAGGTCCGGAATCGAGGATCTGCTCAAGTTCATTCCAAACTCGCATCGAAACAGGCGCAACGATCATGAGATCGACGGTTTCGGGCAGGATATAATCAAAAAACAGAATGACAATCTCAGGTCGTGAGTTCCGGCATATGACCGTTTCCCGCCTTGTTCCGGCCGACGAGATCCGCGCGGCGTTTTCCGCCGCCATGTCGGCCATGTACCGTGACGAAGTACCGGCCTACGGCACGCTGATGTCTCTCGTCGCCAAGGTGAACGACGAGACGCTGTCGGCCCGGCCCGAACTGAAGAAGCGGCTGGAGGAAACGGATTCGCTCGACCGGATTTCCGAGGAACGCCACGGCGCGATCCGTCTCGGCACCCCGGAAGAACTGTCGATGATGCGCCGCGCCTTCGCCGTCATGGGCATGTACCCGGTCGGCTATTACGACCTGTCCACGGCCGGTGTTCCGGTCCATTCGACGGCCTTCCGTCCGGTCGAGGACGCGAGCCTGAAGCGCAACCCCTTCCGTGTCTTCACCTCGCTGCTGCGCCTCGACCTCATCGAGGACGAGAGTCTGCGCCGCGAGGCGGCCGAGGTGCTGGCCAGCCGCAGGATATTCACCGACGGGGCCATCGCCCTGATCGAAAAGGCCGAGCGCGACGGCGGCCTCGACCAGGCCGACGCCACCCGCTTCGTGGGCGAGATCCTGGAGACATTCCGCTGGCACGACAGGGCGATCGTCGATGCGGACATGTACAGGCGCCTGCATGCCGCGCACCGGCTGGTCGCCGATGTCGTCTCCTTCAGGGGGCCGCACATCAACCATCTCACCCCGCGCACCCTCGACATCGACAAGGTGCAGGCGCTGATGCCGGAATTCGGCATCGCGCCCAAGGCGGTGGTCGAGGGGCCGCCGTCGCGGAACTGCCCCATCCTGCTGCGCCAGACCTCGTTCAAGGCCCTGGAGGAACCCGTCTCCTTCATCGGCGAGAACGGCGAATGGCGTCCCGGCTCGCACACCGCGCGCTTCGGCGAGATCGAGCAGAGGGGAATCGCCCTGACGCCCAAGGGCCGGACGCTCTACGACACTCTGCTCGACCGGACCCGCGCCCGGATCGTTCCGGCGCCGGACGGCTCCAACGCGCCCGAGTACGAAGCCACCCTCGCCGAGGTGTTCAAGGAGTTCCCGGACGACTGGAACGAGATCCGCCAGGAGGGCCTCGGCTATTTCCGCTACTCGCTGACCGAGAAGGGTCGCGCCGCCGCCGGGCGGAAGACCGATCTCGAGACGGCGATCGCCGAGGGGCTCGTGCAGTTCGATCCGATCGTCTACGAGGACTTCCTTCCGGTGAGCGCGGCCGGCATCTTTCAGTCGAATCTCGGGGACGACGCCGCGCAGGAATTCGTGGCGAGCCCCAACCGGCTCATGTTCGAGCGCGCTCTCGGCGCTTCCGTGCTTGACGAATTCGCGCATTACGCCGAGATCGAACGGACCTCGATGGAAAGCTGCCTCGCCGTCGTCGAGATGCCGATCGCAGCCGAATGACGGGAGCGCGATGAGCGGAGCGGCCGAGATCGAGGCGCAGCGTCGCGGACCGCGGGGAGCGGTCGGGGCCGGCTTCCGCCGATCGCCGTGGCCCCCGAGCCGACGGCGTTCGCCGGTTTTCGTCGGCGTGGACGGAAGCCCCCTTCCCGCGCCACCGGTCCGTCGCGTTCCGACGGCCTTGGCGGCAGCGATACCAACCTGATGCATCCCTCAAGACAGTAGAGAAAAGACGATGAGCAAGAGCGTCGATGTGAAGCAAGAGGCGGCCGGCATTCTGGACAAGCTGGGCGTGCCGCGCGAAGCCTGGACCAGCGGCGACATGCCCTCGTTCAGCCCGGTGAGCGGAGAGGAGATCGCCAGGGTCAGGACCGCTTCGGCGGCGGATGCCGGCAAGGCCGTCGAGGCGGCCCATGACGCCTTCAAGGCGTGGCGCATGGTGCCGGCGCCCAAGCGCGGCGAACTGGTTCGCCTGCTGGGCGAGGAGCTGCGCGCCGCCAAGGCCGACCTGGGGCGCCTCGTTTCCATCGAGGCGGGCAAGATCCCGTCCGAAGGTCTGGGCGAAGTGCAGGAGATGATCGACATCTGCGACTTCGCCGTCGGCCTGTCCCGCCAGCTCTACGGCCTGACCATCGCGACCGAGCGGCCCGGCCACCGCATGATGGAAACCTGGCATCCGCTGGGCGTCGTCGGTGTCATCACGGCGTTCAACTTCCCGGTCGCCGTCTGGTCCTGGAACACCGCGCTTGCCCTGGTCTGCGGCGATCCCGTCGTCTGGAAGCCGTCGGAGAAGACGCCGCTGACCGCGCTTGCCTGCCAGGCGATCCTGGACCGCGCCATCGCCCGCTTCGGCGACGCGCCGAAGGCCCTCAGCCAGGTCCTGATCGGCGACCGAACCGTCGGTGAGGTCCTGGTCGACCATCCCAGGGTGGCCCTCGTCTCGGCGACGGGTTCGACCCGCATGGGCCGCGAAGTTGCCCCGCGCCTAGCCAGGCGCTTCGCCCGCTCGATCCTCGAGCTCGGCGGCAACAATGCCGGCATCGTCTGCCCGTCGGCCGACCTCGACATGGCGCTCCGGGCCATCGCCTTCGGTGCTATGGGCACGGCCGGCCAGCGCTGTACGACGCTGCGCCGCCTCTTCGTCCATGAAAGCGTCTACGACCAGCTCGTCCCGCGCCTGAAGAAGGCCTATCAGAGCGTTTCGGTCGGCAATCCGCTCGAAACCTCGGCCCTGGTCGGTCCGCTGATCGACAAGTCCGCCTTCGACAACATGCAGAAGGCGCTGGAAGCCGCCAAGGCCGCGGGCGGCATCGTCACCGGCGGCGAGCGCGTGTTGGAGGCGGGCAAGGAAACGGCGTACTACGTGAAGCCCGCGCTGGTCGAAATGCCGAAGCAGACCGGCCCGGTCCTCGAAGAGACCTTCGCGCCGATCCTCTACGTCATGAAGTATTCCGACTTCGACGCGGTCTTGGAGGAGCACAACGCCGTCGCGGCCGGCCTGTCGTCCTCGATCTTCACGCTCAACATGCGGGAGGCCGAGCGCTTCCTGTCGGCCGAAGGCTCCGACTGCGGCATCGCCAACGTCAATATCGGCACCTCGGGCGCCGAGATCGGCGGCGCCTTCGGCGGCGAGAAGGAGACCGGCGGCGGTCGCGAATCCGGCTCGGACGCGTGGAAGGCCTATATGCGCCGCGCCACCAACACCGTGAACTACTCGAACGCGCTGCCGCTGGCGCAGGGCGTGTCCTTCGACATCGAGTAGGCAGGATGTCGGCGGTCAGCCAGAGCGGGGAGGCGGGCTTCAGGCCCGCTTCCCGCATCGCCTCGGTCGGGGTGTCGAAGATCCTGCAGATCGGCGCCCGCGCCGCGGCCATGAAGCGCCAAGGCCTGCCGGTCATCGTCCTGGGGGCCGGAGAGCCGGACTTCGACACGCCGGACAACGTCAAGGAAGCGGCGAAGGCCGCCATCGACAGGGGGGCGACGAAATACACCGCGCTCGACGGCACGCCTGAGCTGAAGCAGGCGATCGTCGACAAGTTCCGCCGCGAGAACGGCGTCGACTACGCCCTGGACGAGATCGCGGTCGCCACCGGCGCCAAGCAGATCCTGTTCAACGCCTTCACGGCGACGATCGACCCGGGCGACGAGGTCATCATCCCGACGCCCTACTGGACGTCCTATTCCGACATCGTCGAGATCTGCGGCGGCGTTCCGGTCCTGGTCCCCTGCGACGCCGCGGCCGGATTCCGTCTCCGGGCGGACCAGCTCGAGGCCGCGATCACGCGGAAGACGCGCTGGGTGCTGCTGAATTCGCCGTCGAACCCCTCGGGTGCGGCCTATGCCGAGGCCGACTACCGGCCGCTGATCGACGTGCTTCTACGCTATCCGCATGTCTGGCTGATGGCCGACGACATTTACGAGCACATCGTCTATGACGGCTTCAGGTTCGTCACGCCTGTGGCGATCGAACCGCGCCTCAAGGAGCGCGCGCTGACCGTCAACGGCGTGTCCAAGGCCTATGCGATGACCGGCTGGCGGATAGGCTATGCCGGGGGGCCGAAGGCACTCATCAAGGCCATGGCGGTCATCCAGAGCCAGGCGACCTCTTGCCCCTGCTCCGTCAGCCAGGCGGCGGCCGTCGAGGCCCTGAGCGGCCCGCAGGACTTCCTGAAGGACCGTCGAGAAAGCTTCCGGCAGCGGCGCGACCTGGTCGTTTCCGGCCTCAATGCGATCGACGGCATAGACTGTCGCACGCCTGAAGGCGCGTTCTACACCTTTGCCGGCTGCGGCGGGCTGCTCGGCCGCACCACGCCGTCGGGAAAACGCCTCGAAACCGATTCCGACTTCACCGACTACCTGCTCGAAGAGGCGCATGTCGCCGTCGTTCCGGGCTCGGCCTTCGGGCTTTCGCCCTATTTCCGCATCTCCTATGCGACGGGAAGAGGAGAGCTGGAGGAAGCGTTGAGCCGGATTTCCGCGGCCTGCGAGCGGCTCGCCTGACGAAAGGCGCATCCCGGACCACCCGGAGGTGCCGCCGTCCAATCGACGCTGATCTTCACGATCGCGCTCATCATGTTTCCCCTGCCGACGGTGGCGGCGGAGCTTGGCTCTCCCCTGCCGAGGTCCTGCTACTGCAAGTCGCCTATGGCCTGCCTTTCAGCGGCCTCCTGCTCTTCTGCGGCCGGCTGACCGACCGCTACGGCGCAGGGCGCATGTTCGTGCTGGGCCTCATGATCTTCGGTGCCGCATCGCTGATTGCTGCGTTTGCGCCCGGCTACGCCACCCTGATCGCCATGCGCTTCCTCGAGGGCGTCGGAGGCGCGATCGTCGCGCCGGCCGGCGCTCGATCCCCTCGGCGCGGTGCTGGCCACGGACGGGATCGTGCTGGCGAGCTTTGGGCTGATCGCCAGCCACGACGGGGACTGGGGCTCGCCCTTAGTATTGGGACCGCTGGCTGTGGGATCGGCGCTTCTGGCCGTGTTCCTGGTGGCCGAGCGCCGGGCGCAGGATCCTCTGCTGCCACCCGCCTTCCTCTACGACTCCCTGCGCCTCGTCGGGCTTTCCGGAATGCTGTTCGCCGCGGCCGCATCCCTGCTGATTGAGTTCGTCCTGCTCACCTATCTTCAGCAGATGCGCGGCTGGACACCCTTCGAGATGGCAGCCTCGTTCCTGCCTTTCGCGCTCACCCTGATCGGAACGGCGGCGGCCGCCTTCTGTGTCGCCGCCATGGTGGCCTTGCGGGTCGCGGCCGGTCGGCGCCGATACGGCACGACCTGACCCCGTGCCCCGTGCTCGCTCGACATCGTGCGGGAGCCGAAGATGAATGTCTCACTGACCGGGGGCATGGCCGCGCTTCTGATCGGAGCCGGCGCCACCCTCTTCATGGATCTGTGTGCCGTGCTGCAGCATCGCCTTTCGGCGTGCCTCCGTTGAACTACGTGCTGATCGGCCGCTGGATCGGCCATTTGGCCCACGGCCGGTTATCGCATGAGAGCATTGCCGCGGCACCTCCCATCCAGGGAGAAGCCGTCCTCGGCTGGGTCGTACATTATGCGACCGGGGTCGTCTTCGCCGCCCTGCTGCTCGCGGTCTGGGGCGTCGAGTGGGCCCGCGATCCGACGCCGGGCCCGGCTCTTCTCGTCGGCGTCGCAACCGTTGCGGCGCCGCTTCTTGTCCTGCAGTCCGGAATGGGCGCCGGGATCGCGGCAAGCAGGACCCCGCGCCCGAATGTCTCGCGGTTCAGGAGCGTTGTGGCCCACATCTCGTTCGGTATCGCCTTGTACGCGGCGGCGCTGATCGCCGCCCCGCTGCTGCCGGCGTAGTCGGCGGAGACGATTTACGGATGCGCGGGTACCGCCCAGGTTCCTCTCAGCGCTCCGCGTCCATCTCGGCCAGCTTGCGGACGCGTCGGCGGAAATCCTCGTCGGTCGAGAACTCTGCCTGCAGATAGGCCGTCACCAGGTCCTTGGCGAGCCAGGGGCCGACGATCTGGGCGCCGAGGCACATCACATTAACGTCGTCGTGCTCGACGGACTGGTGCGCAGAGTGCACGTCGTGGCAGACCGCAGCGCGAATGCCCTTCACCTTGTTCGCCGCGATCGACGCGCCGACGCCGGTGCCGCAGACCATGAGCCCGCGATCGGCCTTGCCTTCGACGATCCATGACGTGACCGTCCGGGCGATGTCCGGAAAATCGACCGGGTTCGGGTCGTAGGATCCGGCATCATGCACCTCGTGCCCCAGCGACCGGATATGGTCGATGATGCTCGCCTTGAGCGGAAAGCCGGCGTGGTCGGAACCGATGACGATGCGCATGACGGGAGAGTCTCCAGAAGTTTATTGAGCGACCAGACGCGGAAGCCAGAGCGTAAAATCCTTCGCGAAGGTCAGGATCGCAAGCGTGGTCACAAGCGGTATGTAGAAGGGAAGCAGCGCCCTGAGCAGCTGCCGCAGAGAGACCTTGGCGATGTCGGCCACCAGGAAGAGCGACAGGCCCATCGGCGGTGTGAGCAGGCCGATCATCAGGTTGAAGATCGTCACGATGCCGAGCTGCACGGGATCGACGCCGGCCATCACCAAAGGCGGCGCGACGATGGGTACGAGCAGCAGCGTCGCCGTGGTGGAGTCGAGGAACATGCCGGCGAAGAAGAAGATCAGGTTCGCGATGATCAGCAGCATGAGCGGATCCTTCGAGAAGCCGAGAAGCGCGGCCGCGAAAGTCTGCGGCACCTGCTCGACCGCCAGGATCCAGCCGAACAGCGCGGCGGCGGCGACGATGATCAGGATGGCTGAGGAACTGCGCGCCGTCAGCACGGCCGAGTTCCAGAGATGTTCCAGCGTGAGTTCGCGATAGAACACGGCGCTGATGACGATGACGTATACGGCCGTCATCGCGGCCGCTTCCGTCGGCGTGAAGGCGCCGAAGGTCATGCCGGCGATCATCAGGGCAGGCGCGATGATGGCCGGCAGCGCCGGAAGGAAGGCGCGCACCACCTCCACGACCGTCGGCCGACGCTCGGCCCTGGGATGCTTGTGGATCGTCGCCACCACCAGGACCGTCAGCATCAGCAGTACGGTGCAGAGCACGGCGGGCATGATGCCCGCAACCAGGAGCTGGACGATCGAGACGCTGGTGACGGAGCCATAGACGATGAGGGGAATCGATGGCGGGAAGATCGGGCCCAGCGTGGCCGAGGCCGCCGTCACCGCCCCTGCGAAGGAGGCATCGAAGCCGCGCTTCTTCATGGCGTCGATCTCGATGCGGCCGAGCCCACCGATATCGGCGAGGGCGGCCCCCGACATGCCCGAGAAAACGAGGCTGCCGAAGACGTTGACCTGCGCCAGCCCGCCCGGCACGCGGCCCACAAGGGTATAGGCAAAGCGGAAGATGCGGTCGGTGATGCCGGAAAGGTTCATCAGATTTCCGACGAAGATGAACAGCGGCACCGCGACCAGCGGAAAGGAATCGAGCGCATAGGTGATGCGCTGGGGGAGAAGGCCGAGCGGCAGCCCCTCGATCAGGACGTAAGCGATGGACGGCAGCAGGATGGCGTAGACCACCGGGAAGCCGAGCATGAACAGCGCCAGGAAGGCGATGACGACCACGAAACCCATGGGATGTCACACCGCGATATTGGTGTCGGCCTGCGGCGGCTTGCGCAGGTGAATCAGGTGGACGAGCGCCGCCCCGGCCAGGCCGAACAGCGTTGCGCCCAGGAAGATCCAGAACGGTATGCCGAGCGTCGGCGTCGCGTTGGTCAGGTTCTTCGAGATGTTGGTCGCCGTGACATAGGCGATGAAGCCGGTCGCCAAGACAGCCGTGATCGAGATCGTCCGGTCCAGGATCCGGCGCAGCGTCGCCGGGAGGGCGGCCTTGAACTCGCCCATGACGATGTTCTCTCCCTTCTGCACCACCAGCGGATAGGAGCAGAAGATTAGGCAGATGAGCAGGAACCGCGTGAGTTCCTCCGCGCCGATGAAGGGCAGCACGAAGACCCCACGCATGACGACCTGCGCGGTCGGCACGAGCACCAGCCCGGCCATGATGACGACAACGAATGCGGTTAGGATGCGCTCTGCGATGCCCATTTTCTGGTCCCTTCGGCTGACCCGCGCGGCGCCAGGGCGCGGCCGGGGCGCGCACGCCCCGGCCGCCGCCCCCCTACTTGATCGCCTGGATCTGCTCGATCAGCGGGGTGAAGTTCGGGAAGTCCTGCGCGATCTGCTTGTTGACGCTGGTGCGGAAGGCCTCGACATCTAGCCCGTCGGCCTCGGTGATAATCGTCATGCCGCGGCTCTTCAGCTCCTCGACAAGCTTCGCCTCGTCTTCCTCGGCCGCCCGAAGGGAGTTCTTGGCCTCCTCGTCGAGGACCTTGGTAATCGCCGCGCGCTGCTCCTCGGTCAGGCTCTGCCAGACCTCCTCGTTGACGAACACCGCCAGCACCGCGCGCATGTGGCCCGTCATCGAGATGTGCGACTGCACCTCGTTGAGGTTGTTGGCCGCGATCATGGTGAGCGGGTTTTCCTGGCCGACGACCACGCCGGTCATCAGGGCGGTCGGCAGCTCGGCGACCTCGACCGGGGTCGGGATGGCGCCGAAGCCCTTCACCATCGAAACCCACAGCTCCAGCGGCACGGCGCGGAACGGCTTGCCGGCAAGATCCGCCGGCGACTTCACCGGGAAGTTGGACGAGATCTGCCGGTCGCCGCGATAGATGCGGCCGATGATGCGTACGCCTTGCTCGACGAGCTTCTCGTTGATGGCCTGCAGGGCCGGGGACGTCGCCGGATCGGTGGCCGCCAGCGCGTGCGCTCCGTCGCGGTAGATGAACGGCGCGTTGAACACCGCCACCTCGGGCACCAGCCGGGCCAGCGACGCGAAGTCGTGATGGCCCATCGAGATGGAGCCCATCCTGATGCCGTCGACCATCTCGGCGACGCCGCCAAGCTGGCTCGCCGGATAGACGGTCACCGTCACCTCGTCGTTGGTCGCGGCGGCGATGCCCTTGGCGGCAGCATCGGCGAAGATCGTCTGGATGTCGCCCTCTGCGCCGACATGCGCGTAGCGCAGATTGGCGGCCAGGGCCGTCCCCGCTACGGAGAGCGCTATGGCGGCGCCGGTCAGGGCGCCGATGATGTTCCTGTGCAGCATGCCGGTATCCTCCCTTTGCTCAGGCTTGGTGCTTAGGTCCGGGGCCTTCGGGCGAAGGCCGAAATGAGACTGCGGCGGCGGAATTCGTCGCCGATGGCGAAGTGATCGCGGAGCTTGCGGTCGGCCGCGTCGGCGTCACGCTCAACGATCGACAGGAAGACCTCGCGGTGCGCCTCGACCAGGTAGTCGACGATGCCGGGCTCGGCGATCGTCACCTCGCGGCGCTGGACGTGGCTGCGGCGCAGCAGTTCGCCGATCGCGCCATAGAGCGTGGTCAGAGCCTCGCTGTGCCCCGCCTCGACGATCGCCTGATGGAATGCGAAGTCGGCCGCGCCGCCCTCGACCGGGTCGTGCAGCGTGTCCATGAGCCGGGTCAGGGTCGAGCCGATGCGCTTCAGGTCGCTCTCGGTGGCGCGCGCGCAGGCCAGGCGGATCGCCTGGCATTCGATGGCGATGCGCGCCTGCATCACGTCATCGAGGATGTCCGGCTGCTGGGCGAGACTGAAGGTGAAGAAGTCGGAGAGAACGTTGATGTCGGCCTGGCGCACATAGGCGCCCTTTCCGTGACGGATATCGAGGAATCCGAGCATGGCGAGCGAGCGCAGCGCCTCGCGCAGCAGCGGCCGCGAAACCCCGAGCCGCAGCGACAACTCCCGTTCGCCCAGCAGGCGTTCGCCGGGCTTCAGAGAGCCGTCCAGAAGCGCGTTGCGGAAGAAGGCGAACACCTTCTCCGCGCCGGACAGGTTTTCGGCCTCGGCAAGCATCGTGGACAGGGCCGCTCCCTCTACTGGCCTTACAGTGGTCAGACCAGTGTTTTCCAGAGCGGCCCCGCACTGTCAATCGCAAAGTCGCCCGAGCCGTCGCGGAGGCGCGAGAGATCGATGCCCGAAATCGGGAATTCGTTTGCCCGAGACGGCCGGGGCGGTGCGGGCCGGCAGCCGTCGGATGCGGTCGCGGTCCTACTCGGCCGCGGTCATGTATCGACCCTGGCCGTACAGCAGCGGCCGGCCCGGGGTGTGGGCCATGGCCTGCCGGATCGCGCCGCAGATGATGGAATGGCTACCGAACTCCATGACATCCGCCAGATCGCAGACCAGGACGGCAAGCGCCTTCCTCAGGCACGGCAGCCCGTCCGGCCCGACCTGCCATCGGTCGCTGCCGAACTTTCCGTCACCTTGCACGCCGAGGCGCCCGGCCAGGAGATCGGCTTCTTCCCGCTGGCTTTCCAGGAGGTAATTGACCGTGAATCGCCTGTTCTCGACGATCGCGTGACGGGCGGCGGACTGCCGATTGAGACATACGAGAAGCGAAGGGGGCGAATCCGAGAGGGAGCAGACGGCGGTCACCGTGCAGCCGGCCCGGTTTCCCGATTCTCCTGTGGCGACGATGGCGACGGAGGACACCGGATTGCGCATGATCGCCCGAAAGCGGTCTGCATCCACCGGCATGAACGCCCCGTTCTCGTTGGCGGTCACCGTCATTTCTCCGCGTCCGTCTTCTTGCGGTCGTCCTTCGCCTTCAGATGCGCATTCGCAATCCGCAGCACCTCGTCGAAATGCTTGCGGACGATACGCTCGGCATCCTCGGCGTCCCTCTGGATCAGCGCGCTCGCCAGCTCCAGATGGTGGACCTGCAGCAGCGCGCTTTCCTCCGCTGTCGGGTGGATGTCGACCGCTGCGAAGGAATACTCGTAGAACTCCTCGATCAGATGCAGCAGCCGCCTGCTGCCCGACGCCCGGGCGATGGACAGGTGGAACGTCCGGTCATGGTCGTAGCGCTTCTTGTCGTCCATCTCGCCCTGCCGGGCGGCTTCGCGGCAACTCCGCAGGATCTGCGACAGCTCCTCGTCGGAGGCATTCTCGCAGGCAAGCCGCACGGCCGCCCCCTCGAGCGCCTGCCGGATGACGAGAAGCTCCCCCAGCTTCTTGTCGACCTCGGCGACGGTGACCCCGCCATGGGCCTGGCGCAGGACAAGTCCTTCGCTTTCGAGACGCGATATCGCCTCGCGCACCGGCGTCCGGCTCACCGCGAGACGGCTCGAAAGCTGCGTTTCCACCATGCGCGTGCCGGGGGGAATGCTGCCGGACAGGATGGCGCGGCGCAGTTCCCGATGGACGTGAAGAACAATGGGTTCCTTCTCAACCGCAGTCAGGTCGGAGCCGATGCCGTCCTTCGTCGTCGTTTCTGCCATGATCCTTCGCTCTCTTATCCTTATTGCGGCCGCTTTAGCCTTTTCTGAGCCAGCGCCACAAGCCAGAGCCCCAGAACGGATACGACCGTCATGAACGTCGAGACCGCGGCAATGGTCGGGTCGATCGTCTGTTGAACGTTCACCCAGATCTGCCGCGGAAGCGTCGGTTCCGTCAGCCGGGTCAGAAACAGGCTCAGGATGATGTCGTCGAACGACGCCACGAACGAAAAGAGAGTGCCGCCGAGAATGGCCGGCCGCAAATTGGGCAAGGTCACCAGCCAGACGGCTTTCAGGGGAGAGGCGCCGAGGCTGCGGGCAGCCCATTCCAGCCTTCTGTCGAAACTGTAGAGCGACGCCGTCACGATCATCACGACGTAGGGGATGGCGATGATGCTGTGGGCAACGACAAGGGCTCCCGTCGTGCCGAGGATGCGCAATCGAACGTAGAGGAAGTAAAGGCCGACCGCGATGATGATCTTCGGCAGGATCATCGGGCTCATTACCAGCATGCGCAACAGCGCCTTGCCCGGAAAACGGTAGCGGACCAGGGCGACGGAGATCGCGAAGCCGATTACGAGCGAAACGACAGCGGTCAGGCCGGCGACGACGAAGCTCACCCGCGTGGCTCGCATCCACATCGCGTCGCCGAAATAGGCCTCGTACCAGCGCAGCGAAAATCCCGGCGGCGGAAATTCCAGCATTTCCGTGGGCGTAAACGACACCATGAAGATGATGAGAATCGGCGCGATCAGGACCGCAAGCACCGCGCAGGAAAAGATCGCGAGCGCCAGCCGTCCCGAAGAGATTCGAGCATTCATTCCCATCTCCTCACTTGGCTCCGCCCCACAGGCGTTCGAAGTCGAGGAACCGGTTGGCCATGAGCTGCATGCTGCCGGTCACCAGAAGCAGGATGACGGAAAGCGCGGCTGCGAAGGTCCAGTCCATGGCTTCGTTGATCTGGATCGCGATCATGAGGGGCAAGGTCGTCTGTTCCGGGCCACCCAGCATCGCCGGCGTGATGTACATGCCGATCCCCAGCATGAAGACCATGTAGGACCCGGCCAGCACGCCTGGACGCGTAAGCGGCAGGAAGACATGGCGGAAGGCGGCCATCGGGCTTGCCCCGAGGTTGCGGGCGGCAAGGAGCAGGTTGCGGTCGATGCCGTTCATCACGCTGTAGAGGCTGAGGATCATGTAGGGCAGAAGGTAATAGGCCAGCGCGAACACGACGGCCGTGTTGGTGCCGATGAACGCCAGTGGCGTATCGATGAGCCCGAATTTGATGAGAGCGCTGTTCAGGATTCCCTGGCGCCCGAGGATCACCAGCCACGCATAGGTCCGGACGAGACCGCTGCTCCAGAACGGAATGAGCACGAAGGCCATCAGGAGGACGGCCCAGCCCTTGTCCATGGTCACCAGCCAGTAGGCGACCGCGTATCCGCAGACCAGCGTTATCGCCAGCGTTATGAGCCCGAGGATCCCCGTGTAGACGAGCACCATCCAGTAGGCCGGCTCTTCCACGAACATCTGGAAGCCGATCAGGGTGAAGCCGTCGGCACCATAGACGGACTGCCAGAAGATGCGGACCAGCGGATACCCGAAGAACAGGGCATAGAAGATCAGAACCGGGACGAGAAAAACCGGAAACCGTCCGCCCTTCAGCCATCCCAGCCTGGACGATACGGCCGCCGAAGCGGCCGTATCCCCGAGTTGAGCCGTTATGTCCGCCATGCTCAACGGACGCCGAGCCGGGCCCAGCCACGGGCGATATCCTGGCGGTGCTCGCCCAGCCATTCGGCATCGGCAACGCGGCCGAGCGCGGCCGTCGCCGGGTTGCCGGGCAGGAGCGGCGCGACATCCTCGTCCACGTACCCGTACGCGTCGGTATTGATCGGGCCGTAATTGGTCGGCTTCGCCAGCGTCGCCAGACGTTCGGGCTCACAGACCCAGTTCAGGAAATTCCTCGCGGCCTCGACATGGGGCGCTCCCTTCGGAATGACGAAGAAGTTCGGGAAGCGCAGATGCTGATTCCAGTTGATGGCGACCGGCTTTCCGTCGGCGATCAAGGGCACCATGCGGCCATTGGGGATGATGATCATGTCCACCTCGCCGTCGGCGAGGAACTGGACGACCTGGGCGTAACCGTCGGAAAAGACGATGTTGCTGCCCAGCTCCGCAATCTTGTCGAAGGCCGCGTCGATATCGAAGGGATAGAGCTGCTGCGGATCCGGATTGACGGCCATCGCAGCCTGCTCGACCGGCGGGCGCGTGGCGCCGATGGAGCCGCGCTTGCCGGGGAAGGCCTCGACGTCCCAGAAATCCGCCCAGCTCTTCGGCCCTTCCGGATAGGTCTCGGTGTTGTAGGCCATCACCATCGCCCACTGGATGGTCGGGAAGGCGTAGGGATGACGCATGTCCTCGGGAATGCCGCTGACGCAGCTTTCCGGAACGGAATCCCAGTCGATCGGCTCGAGCAGGCCTTCCCTGCTGAGGGCCTTCACGGAATCGGCCGACAGGTCGACCAGATCGGCCTCGACATTGCCGGACTGGATCATCACCCGAAGGTTGGCGAAGTTGTAGCCCGCCGCTTCCGTGACGTTGACCCCGGTTTCTTGCGCATAGGGCTTGAACCAGTACCGGCTCTGGTTCTCCTGGTAGCTGCCCCCCAGCGACAGGATCGTCAGATCTTCGGCAGACGCGCCGGCCGCGGAAAGGGAGAGGGCAAGGGCCGCGCCGGCGGCCAATAGGTTCTGGCAAGGAAATCTGCTGCTCATCGCATGCTCCCGGTTGAGGCGATCACATTGGCCATCCCTGTTGGGCATTTCCATCAAGACAGGAGGATCCGCGCATTCTGCGGCTCGAAGCTGACCCAGAGCGGCATGCCCGCGCTGACCTCAGCCCCGACGCCCCTGTTCGGGCGACGGATCTTCACCTTCTGGCCGTCGGCCAGCTCCACGGTGTAGACGATGCTTTCACCGAGATAGAGTTGCGACACTAGGCGGCACGCCATGGCATTGGCGGCGCCGTTGACCGCCGTGACGAGACGCAGCCGTTCCGGTCGGACGAAAACGGATGTCGCCGATCCCGCATTCGCCATCGGCTCGGCCGCTACCCGGCAGACCTGACCGGCGATCTCGATCAGGGTCGCCCCGTTCTCATGGGCGCTCACCGTTCCCTGCAGAAAATTGGATTCGCCTATGAAGTTGGCCGTGAAGCGGTTGGCCGGCGCCTCGTAGGTCTGCCGTGGCGAGGAGTAACTGGCGATCCGCCCGTCTTCCATCACGGCGATGTCGTCCGACATCGTCAGCGCCTCCTCCTGATCGTGGGTCACATAGACCACAGTCAGGCCGAGATCCGTCTGGATGCGCTTGATCTCTTCCTGCATCTGCAGGCGCAGGCGCCGGTCCAGGGCGCCCAGCGGCTCGTCCATCAGGACGAGCGACGGGCTGAAGACCAGGGCACGGGCAAGCGCCACCCGCTGTTGCTGGCCGCCCGACAACTGGTGCGGATAGCGCCCGGCGAAATCCGCAAGCCCCACCAGCCTCAGGAACTCGCTGGAGCGGTCGCGCATCTCCTGCTTGTTCACGCCCCGCATCTTCAGGGCGAAGCCGACATTGTCGAGGACCGTCAGGTGCGGAAACAGGGCATAGTTCTGAAAGACCATGCCGATGTCGCGCCTGTGGGCAGGCAGCGTGGTGACATCCCTGCCGTTGATGCGGATCGCGCCGCTCGTGGGCTCGATGAAGCCCGCGATCATCATGAGGGTGGTCGTCTTGCCCGATCCCGAAGCCCCCAACAGCGTCAGGAAGCGCCCTGGCTGCAGATCGAGATCGATGCTGCGCACGGCGGTCGTTGGCCCGAAATCCTTGCGCAGGGCTTCCAGAGAAAGGGACGCACCCTGCACACGCGGATTCGGCGAAGTGTCCGTCCGGTTCTCCATCCGTCAAACGATCTCTGCCGTGACTTCGGGGCGCAGGCCCAAATCCGCCCAGGTGCGGGCCGAACCGGCATCACCGTATTTCTGCTTCGGCTCGTAACGGCCGTCGACCGTCCCGTCCGCGACGAGACGGATGAGTTGGCTGTCGCGAGTGTGGAGCGAGGCCGCGCGAATATCGCGCCAGAACATTTCGAGCGACATGGTGCTCAGCAACGCACGGGTGCCGATGATGTCGAAGGCCTTGGTCGCGACCGCGAGCGCCGTCTCGCGGGCGGTATGGTGGGTGCTGAGCGAGGCGAGGGCCGCCTCCCCCCAGTTCCTGGACTCCCACAGCCGGGCGGCAAGCATGGCGGAGCCAGCCGCCGCCTGGATGGAGGCCGCCATGCGGCCGACTTCGACCATCAGGCCGTCCTCGTTGCGCAGGAAGGGCCGCTTCTTTAGCGTGTCGAGAACGCAGTCGAATGCCCCGCGGGCGCAGCCGATCAGATGAAAGGCCTGCGACAGCTCCAGCGTATAGGGATCCTTCGTGATGAAGTCGGCGGGCTCGCCAAGCACGTTTTTCCAGGGGATGAAGACGTCCTTGAGCGTCGCGCTCCAACTCACCGTTCCGCGCAGGCCGATGATCTTGTCCCAGCCGTTCTCGCTGAAGGTCAGCCCCTCGCTGCCGGCTTCGACGATCGAAAGGGTCAGGCCGTCGCGGCTCGTCTCCGCACCCGGCGCGATCGACCAATAGAGCAGGTATTTGGCGACCGGGCCGTTGGAGCAGAAATGCTTGGAGGCGTTCGCCCTGAAGCCGCCCTCGACGGGCTCCATGCCGGCGTTGAAGAACAGCCGCGTCTTCGTGTCCTTGCTGGCGACGCTTTCCTGATGATTCACCTCGCTTCCCAGCGATCCCATCAGGACTCCGTTTTCCGCCACGTCGCCGAGGATGCGGCGCTTCTGCTCCTCATTGCCCAGCCGGGCGACGGCACCGCACTGGTGGTAATGGATGATCAGGTTCCAGCCGGTCGTCGAGCAGGCGCGGGATATCGCCTCGGTCACGATGTAGCAGCCGAGATGGGCATTGCCCGATTCCGGAGCCTCGCCGCCATAGGGCTTCGGCACGGCGAGCTTCAGCAGGCCGGCCTCCCGCAGAAGCGCGAAATTCTCTTCGGTGAAGCGGGCAGCCCGGTCGAAGCTCTTGTCGGCGACCTTGATCTTGGCCGCCACCTCATTGGCGACATCGAGCCATCGCTGCTGCTCACTCGTGAGATTTGTCCACATTATTCCATTTCCCTAGCGCGGCGTGACATTTGATGACCAGATTGATGCATGCTGCATGCAGTACGTCAATCGGAAAATGCGCGCGGCCGATTTTTGGCGCCGATCGATTATTTGACGATCACGAAAGATGGCTCATGATGACTAAATAGGCAGAAATACTGGCAGCTTGATCATAAATTGATCGGACCGTTCGCCCAGTCAGAGCCCAGCAAAGTGCCTTGCCATCCGCCGAGACAGATGCCTAAAGTTCTGCATGCAGAACCATGGGGGCGAGCATGCCGAACAACCCTGTCGAGCCGTTTTCACCATCAGCCGGATTTGCCAAGCTGCGCGCCCTCATGCGCGACGAGGGACTGGACGCGGTGATCGTCGGCCCCAGCGCGAACTTCAGGCAACTCCTTGGTCGGGATGCCAACCTGACCGAAAGAATGATCGCACTCGTGCTGACCGCCGATGAGGCGACCATCGTCGTTCCGCGCCTGCAGGCCCCGCTCTACGAGCACCTGCCGATCCAGCGGGCCGTCTGGGATGAGCACGAGGACCCGACGCTTCTTGCATGCAGAATCCTTCAGGAACGGGGCTGCCGCAGCGTGGGCGTCAACAGCGAGTTCTGGTCGGGCTTCCTCATCCGGCTGCAGGACCATGCTTCGGATATCGAGTTCAAGGGGGCGCGCGCCCTCGACCTGATGCGGGCGATCAAGACGCCCAATGAGATCGAAGCGCTGAGGCGCGCCGCACACCGCATCGATGCCGTCTGGAACCGATTTGTCGACGATCACCCGGTTCTGACCGGAAAGACGGAACTGGAATTGCGCGCCGCCATCCGGACCCTCATGCAGGAAGCCGGCTTCAGCCACATCGCCTGGATCGACGTCGGTGCCGGCCCGAACAGCGCTTCCTCGCTGCACCACGGATCGGAGTACGTCATTCGGCCCGGCGACCCGGTCGTGTTCGATTTCGCGGGCGTGTTCGAGGGCTGGTACGCGGATATCTGCCGCATCGCCACGGCCGGCCCGCCCGAACAGGAATACCTCGACGCCTACGATGTTCTCCTGGAGGCGCAGGAGGCCGCCTTCCAGGCGATCCGACCCGGTGTTCCCGCAAGCGTGCCGGACGAAGTCGCCCGCGCCATCCTTATCGCAGCAGGGTATGAGGGAGGGCTTGCCCATCGGGTCGGCCACGGAATCGGCCTCGATGCCCATGAGGAGCCCTATCTCGTCCGCGGCAGCAGCCTGCCGCTCGCCGTCGGAATGGTCATGTCGGACGAACCGGGGATCTACCTTTCCGGCCGCTGGGGCATGCGGGTCGAAGACATCGTCGCCCTCACTGCGGAAGGCCCGGTGCGGCTCAACCAGGCCCCCCGTTCCATCGCCATCAGGATGTGATCCAATGCAGCAAGCCCCGGCCTTCCCGCCCCCCTTTCCCGTCGCCGAATTCCAGTCGCGACTCGCGGCCCTGCGCACCATCATGGCCGAGCGCCGAGTCGATCTGCTCGTCATCGACCAGTTCGAGCACATGGTCTATTTCGGCGGGCATCTGCCGACCGCGGCCATGTATCAAGCTCTTCTCGTTCCGTTGTCGGGCGAGCCGGTCGCGGTGATCCGCGCGCTCGACGCGCCCGTCTTCCATGAGACGAGCTGGCTTTCCGAATGCGTCGCGATCGGCGACAGCGAGAATCCGGTCAAGGTGGTGGCGGAAACGATCGCGGCCAGGGGACATGGCTCCTCCGCCATCGGTGTCGAGCGCGACAGCCATTTCCTGACGGTGAACCGCGCCCTGGAGCTCGAGGCCCTGCTGCCGGAGGCGAGATTCGTCGATTTCTCGGGCGTCATGTGGGAGATGCGGCAGGTCAAGTCGCCGCTCGAACTCGCGTGCCTGCAGGTCGCCGCCGAGATCTGCGACCGGGCGACGGCAGCCGGTTTCGAAGCGGCCGCCGCCGGGGTCAACGAGAGGGAGGTCTGCGCCGCGATCACCGCAGAGGCACTGCGGTGCGGGGCGGACAACACGCGCCTTGTCCTGATGGCGTCGGGTCCGCGCTCGTCGGCGCTGCACGGCGCGCTGGGCCACCGGACGCTCGCGGACGGCGACATCCTCCATGTGGAAATGGTGCCGCATTTCCGGGGCTATACCTCGCGCATCATGCGCCCGAAATCGATCGGCGCCCCGACCGACGAGCAGCTGCGCGCGGCCGAGACGATGGTCCGCATCCAGGACGAGCAGTACCGTGCGATGAAGCCCGGGGCGGAGGCCCGGGAAGTCGACCGCATCCTTCGCGAGGGCATCCTGTCGGCCGGATTGCGGGACAGCTACACGAACGTCACCGGCTATACGCTCGGCCTCGTCTTCATTCCGCGCACGAGCGACTTCACCCGTGTCTTCCTCGCCGACAGCGATTGGCGGCTGCAGGAGAACCAGGTCTTCCACATGTACACCTGGGCCGCCGGCATGGCCTTCAGCGACACCGTCGTCGTGACGCCGGAAGGCGGACGACGTCTGACCAAGACGGACCGCAGGCTGTTCTGCTGATCCGCAAGCAGTGAAAGGACAATCCGTGACCGACCAGAGCAAGCAGGTCATCTTCGACTATTACCGCCGCGTCTGGGACGAAGACGAGGTGGAAGCCATTCCGGCGCTGTTTGCCGCGAGCTACGTCAACCATGCGGGTGCGCGCGGAACGCTGAGAGGGCCGGAAGGCATTCTGGCGAACTACCGCTCCCTCAAGGACGCGTTCCCGGACGTTGCCTTCACCCTCGACCTCGTTCTGTCGGAAGGCAGTCGCGTCTGCGTCTATTACACCATGACCGGCACCCACAAGGGCGCCTTCATGGGCATACCGCCGACGGGCAACGAGATCAGAGTGCCCGGGATCGGCATATACGAGGTCAAGGACGGCATGATCGCCGAAAGCTGGGTGGTGCGCGATTCGCTGGTGCTGCTGCGGCAGCTTGGCGCCGACGTGACCGTCGGGGCGCAATGAGATCGATCCCCGAGGGCTTTCTGGGCGATCTGATGGCGCTCCTGGAAATCCCCGGCGTCGCCGCCTGGGGGGACAGGAGAGCCGATCTGGACCGGGCGGCCGGGTGGCTGAGGGAACGGCTGGAGCGGGCCGGACTGCGGGCCCGGCTGCTGACCGACACGCCCGCCCCCGCCTATGTCTATGCCGAAACGGACATCCGGCCGGACCGTCCGACGCTTCTGCTCTACGGCCACTACGACGTTCAACCGGCAGACGCGGGCGAAGGCTGGACGACCGATCCCTTCCGGCCCGCCGTGCGGGACGGCCGGATCTATGCCCGCGGTGCGACCGACCAGAAGATGAACCTCCTGCTGCCGATCTTCGCGCTGGAGGAAGCCGACCCTGCCGTCCTGCCCTGGAACGTGAAGCTGTTCTTCGAGGGCGAGGAGGAGATCCTGAGCCCCCATCTCGAGAGCGCGCTCCGACGCTATCGGGACCTGCTGCGATGCGATGCCGTCTTCAGCACGGATGGGTGGCAGTACAGCGCCGGCCAGGGCGACCTACGCCTCGGCCTGCGGGGGTTCGCGGGCCTGGAAGTCACCGTGGAGGGCGCTGCGAGGGACCTGCATTCCGGCACCTTCGGCGGCGCGGTGCCCAACCCTGCCCAGGCACTGGTGCGGGCCCTTTCCCTCCTGCACGACGCCGACGGAAACGTTATCCTTCCCGGCTTCATGGAGGGCGCGGCGACACCGACAGCGGCAGAGCGGGGGCTTGTCCGCAGCCAGCCGTTCGACCGGGCGGCCTGGCTCGCCCGCACCGGGCTGGAGGCCGGCGCTCTCCCGCCGGGTTTCCCCATCGAGGAGAAGACCGGCCTCTGCCCGACCATAGAGATCAACGCAATCGAGGCGGGTTATTACGCCGCGGGCATGCGGACCATCGTTCCGGGATCGGCCAGCGCCCGCCTGTCCTGCCGACTGGTGCCGGGCCAGGATCCGGATGCCGTCGCTGCCTTGCTGAAGGACTTTCTCCGGCGCGCGATACCCGAGCGGTTCCGGACCCGGATCACGGTCCTGCCCGGCCGGTCGCGCCCTTATCGCATTCCGACGGACGATCCCTTCCAGCAGCTTGCCGCCGCCGTGCTGACCGAAGTGGATGGAACGAAGCCGCGCTATTCCTATTCCGGGGGCAGCATTCCGATGCCCGGTGCTATCGCTTCGGCGCTCGGCGTCAACACTATCCTCTTCGGTTTCGGTCTGCCCGACGAGAACATGCACGGTGTGGACGAATTCTGCCGCTTGAGCGATATCGAAAGAGGCATGGCGGCATGGAGGCTGCTTCTTCGCCGCGCGGGCGCCATGATGCCGTTGCCCCATGTTCAAGGCCCGGATGACCAGGGACGGTCTTTGAGATGAAGAAAATTGCAGTCGGCATTCTGAAGCCGGGCAGCGCCCCGGAAAGGCTTGCCGCCAGTCGGGGCGATTACGATTCGCGCTTCCGTACGCTTCTGGGCGAAGAGATCTTCGATTTCGTGACCTACGATGTCGAGAACGGGATTTTCCCCGACAGCGCCACCGCGGCGGACGCATGGGTCATCACGGGCTCGCGGCACGGCGTCTACGAGGATCACCCATGGATCGCACCCCTGGAGCGGTTCATTCGCGAGATCCAGGCGGCGGGACGCCCCCTGCTCGGCATCTGCTTCGGCCATCAGATCGTCGCGCAGGCGCTGGGCGGCCGGGTCGAGCGCGCCGACATCGGGTGGATCACGGGACCGCAGCGCTATCGCGACTCCGCGGGCAACAGCTTCTTTCTGAATGCCTGGCATCGGGATCAGGTCGTCGAACCGCCCCCGGGGGCCGAGATCTTCGCCACCGGCGACGGATGTCCGTTTGCCGGGCTCGTCTATCCGGGCCCGATCCTCACGTTGCAGCCGCATCCGGAGTTCGACACGGAATATTTCCTCGGCCTGCTGGCCGAGCGGGGCGGCTTCCTGCCGGAGGCGGAGCGCGGAGAGATCGCAGACAAGGCGCGGAGGTGCCCTCCCGATCTCGACGAGGTGGTTCCGCTGCTGCAAGGCGTGCTGAAGACGGGCACGTCGTGACGCCTTGATCCCGCGGGCCAACCGGGCGGAGAACGGCTCCGCCGGGGCGGCCGGTACCCGCCCGCTCCCTGTCGGCGTCGTCCGACGCCGGCCCTGTCGGCCGCTTCAGGCGAGGGGCGGTCCGGCGATTTCGATCCCATGCCGCAGGCAGGCGGAGGGCAGGGCCTGCGGCTGCTCGAACGTGGGCGGCCCCGAGGGATCGGGCAAGCCGTCCGGTTCGGCCGGCCGACCGACGCTGCGCACGAAAGGTCCGAAATCCTCGCCGACCGTGACCGTCAGCCGACGCGCGCCGGCGGAAGAGACGACGCGGCAGGCATGCGGTGTTCCTTTCGGCGCGATGACCGTCTGCCGCAGCCCGACCGGCAATTCGTTGCCGCCGATCAGGAACCGGACCCCCCCCCTCCAGGACATGGAAGATCTTGTCCTCGTTGCGACGGATGTGAAGCGGGGGTGAGAAGCCGTGAGGCCCCTGATGCTCCAGCATCGAGATTCGGTCCGTTCCGTCCTCGTAAGAGACGCGGATCTCGACGCGAGTGTCCAGAAACCAGAGACGCCGGACGCGGGATGCGGCGCTGCCCATGACCGCCGCCCTCCGCCTAGCTGGTTGCATGCGAAGCCAAGGATAAGGAGCGGGCATGGGAGCGCAAGTCCGGCGGCCGATGATCGCGCGGCCCCCGCGCGGATCCGTCATGCCGTCGCGGCCCGTTCGGGGTCTCGCATGAAATTGGCGGAAGGACGTCCGGCCTGAGGCGAAAGGCGACGCCGAAGGCGCTGCCCGATCCGTAGCCGAACCTTGGCCGCGATCTCGGCTGCGGGTTCCGGATCATCCCGGGCCAGGCGCTCTGCTTTGGGGGCCGACAGCGCCTTGGACGCCGTCCCCCTCAACCGAGACCGGCAGCGACTAGGCCGGAGGACGGCTGCATTCGCACCTTGGCGGCCCTCACGTCCCGCGCGGGCGGAAGGCCGAACATACGACCATATTCGCGCGTGAACTGGGACACGCTCTCATATCCCACGGCATAGGCCGCATTGCTGATCGTCTCTCCCTCAGCGATCATCATCCGGCGCGCCTCGATAAGCCTGAGTTGCTTCTGGAACTGAAGGGGTGTCAGCGAGGTGACGGCTCGGAAATGTTCGTGGAAGGAGGACACGCTCATACCTGCGGCCTCCGCCAGCTTCTCCCCCCTGAGCGGCCGGGCGAAATTCTCTCGGATCAACGCCACGGCTCGCGCCACGCGGTTGGCGTGACTGTCGGTGACCCCGAGATTGCGGATGTCCCCGCCGTGCCGGCCCGAAAGCAGCCAGAAATGCAGTTCTCGGATATACTGCGCCTGCAGGACCGAGACCGCCCCCGGACGGTCGAGGAGCCGCATCAGCCGGAACGCGGCATCTGCAATCTCCGCCTCGGTCGGATCCACGCGGACGGCCGCGCCGGCGGCCGGCGGCACGGGCCCCATTTCGACGATCAGGCTCTCTATCACCGAGGGATCGAGGTGGACGACCACGGCAAGGTAGGGCGCGCCGATATTGGCCCGTGTGATCTGGCTGACCGTCGGCACGTCCGCGGTTATCAGGAGCGACTCGCCGGCGCCGAAGTCGAAGGTATCGCTGCCCGCCATCACCCGCTTGGCGCCCTGCAACACCATGGCGACCAGTGGCCTGTCGATCGCATACTGCAGCTCGGTTGGCGCGACCTGCCGAATGAAGGTCAGGCCGGGCACGGGCGTGACCGCGATGCCGTTCCTGTCGGCATGTGCCTCCGCATAGCGGCGCACGACATCGAGCAACGGGTGAGCCATTTGCAAAGGCTAACCCCGCCAGGGCGGGCCTATCAATGGCAAGCCCAGGAACGGGCAAGAACATCCGCGTGTCGTGCTGACGTCCGACGGCTTCGGAAAGAGGCGGCCGCGGGGATAGGTCGCCCGCACGTCAGGGCCGCCCCCGGTATCGGCGTAGGAACAGGCAAGACTTTCCGACGAACCGGCAACACGGGCCGGTCCCGGTCCTCGATAGTGCCGGTGGGCACAACGCTCACCAGCAAGAGGCAGAAATGACCACCATCTCGATCATCACCGGCGGTAGCCGGGGGCTTGGCCGCAGTACCGCCATCAGCGTCGCCCGCCGCGGGGGCGACGTCATCGTCACCTATCGCAACGGCGCCGAGGACGCGAAGGCCGTCGTGGCCGAGATCGAAAGCATGGGCCGCAACGCCGTCGCCCTGCGACTCGATGTCGGCGACATCGCCACCCTTCCCGCCTTCGTCAGGAACGTCCGTTCGGCGCTGCGCTCGACCTGGGGCCGCGATCGCTTCGACCACCTCGTCAATAATGCGGGCCACGGCGAAATGGCGGCCTTCGCCGAGACGACCGAGGCGCAGTTCGACAACCTGTTCAAGGTTCACGTCAAGGGCGTGTTCTTCCTCACGCAGGCGCTCCTGCCGCTCATCGCCGAAGGTGGACGCATCGTGAACTTCTCCTCCGGCCTGACCCGCGTCAGCTTTCCGGGATTCTCGGCCTATTCCGCCGCAAAGGGGGCGGTCGAGACCCTGACGCTCTACATGGCCAAGGAGTTGGGCAGCCGCGGCATCACCGCGAATGCGATCGCCCCGGGTGCGATCGAGACCGACTTCTTGGGCGGTGCCGTACGCGACACGCCTGAGTACAACGAAGCGTTCGCCACCATGACCGCGCTTGGCCGCGTCGGCGTGCCCGACGACGTCGGCCCGGCCGTCGCCAGCCTACTTGGTCCCGACAACCGCTGGATCACCGCGCAGCGGATCGAGGTGTCGGGCGGACAGAACATCTGATCGCGATCGACCCGACACCTCTTGAGCGAAGCTGCGAAAGGCCGCTGCGTTGCAACGCAGCGGCCTTCATCCAGGGGCGACCCGGTGCCTTGCCCCCGCCGTTGCACCGGCGTGTCGCCGGGACCGGGAGCACGGCAGCATGCCCTCCCGGCCGTTCCACGGAGGACGCCGGATGGCGCGCCTTTTGCGGGATCGCCTTGTCGATGCACGAATTTACTAGGCCTTAAACTTTAATTGGCATTTTATGCATTTCGCGCACCGCCTCATGACTTGACGATCTGCTGAGGGCGCATGTCACCGCCCTAGCCGGAGATCAGCATGCAGATCTTCCCGCCTGCTCCCGCCCTATGGAAGCCGATGCTGTCCCACCATACGACGAAACAAGCTCACCAGGCTCGCTGCGGGACAAGGCGAAGGTCGCGAACCGGTATCGCTGCGCGCGAAGCTGAAAGCCGCACCTGTTTGTTGCACCGATGGATATAGCAATGCTTACCATTCTCAGGTCTGTTCCTGCCCTGCTGATCGCGATCTTCGGGATGAATGCGGCGTCCGCCGCCGAGCCGCTGCCCGCGCCATCGGGCGAAGTGATCCTGACCATCACCGGCGATATCGGCGTTACGAACGCCGCCGACCGGGTGGAATTCGACCGTGAGATGCTGGAGGGGCTCGGGCTTGTCCAAGTGGAGACGTCGACGTCCTGGACGGAGGGCGTGCAGAGCTTCGAAGGCGTTCCCGCCAGCGTCGTCCTTGATGCCGTCGAGGCGAACGGCACGACCGTGACGGCGGTCGCGCTCAACGACTACAAGGTCCAGATCCCGATTTCGGACTTTCGCGACTATCCCGTCATTCTGGCGCTCAACATGAACGGCCAGGCGCTCCGCATCCGGGACAAGGGACCGATCTGGATCGTCTACCCGCGCGACGACTATCCCGAGCTCGCCGTCGACGCAATGGACCAGCGGTGGATCTGGCAGGTCAAGGAGCTGCACGTCGACTGACCTCCCCCTTCCCCTGTCCCATATGTCGTGACCGTCGGAGCGCACGATCTTGCGCAAGCTTGTCAGCCCGAGAAGCATCCTGATCGTGAGCTTGGTCGGCTTTACCATCAGCATCGGCATCGGCCTCAACGAAATCTACCGCCACCGTCTGGCGCTTGACGCTCAGTACAAGATCAATGCCTGGCTGATAACCCAGGCGGAGCTCGAGATGCAGCGTCTGGTCCACACGCTCGACCGGTATTTCTCGGAAGTGGAACCGGCATCCCATGGCGATCTGGCGATGCGGTTCGACCTCTTCTGGAGCCGGCTGCCGGTGCTGCTGACCGGATCCCAGTCCGAGGCTCTGCGCAACGTCCCTGGCCTCGAAGCGACGATCCTGCGCATCCAGGCGGACCTGGAGGCGATCGAGAAGCAGATACTGTCGCTCCGGCCGGACGATGTTGTCACATATCAAGCGATCCGCAGCCGGCTCATGTCCCATACCGGGCCGCTGCACGACGTCGTGCTCGCGGCCATCGAGCACGACAGCGCGAAGATCGAGGCGGAGCGGCATGCATTCCGGGCACGGTACTGGCAGGTCGGCCTGTCGCTGTTCGGCGCTCTCGCCGGCGGCGCGATCTTCATCGGCCTGCTGATCCGGGAAACCAGGCGGACACGACATCTGCTTCAGGTCGCCACCGCGGCCGAACGGGAAGCGCGTGAGGCACGAGCGCGGCTCCACGAGGCGATCGAAAGCATCTCCGAAGGCTTCATGTTCTATGGAGCCGACCGCAAGCTGCTGATCGCCAACCGAAAACTGCGGGACATCTACTTTTCGATCAGCGAGATGATCGTGCCGGGCGCCGCCTTCGATCAGCTAGCCATCGAAGCCGCCTATCGAGGCCAATATGCCGGCTTCACCGATCCGGCCGATGCCGGTCGGGTCGACCTTTTCGACTTCGAGGCCGAGGGCGATCACACGATCGAAATGTCCGATGGACGCTGGATCCGCGTGACCCGGTACGCAACGGCCGACGGCGGCTGCGTCAGCGTGCACAGCGATATCACGGAGCTGAAGAAACGCGAAACGGAACTGGCCGCGAAGTCAGCGCAGCTGCAGGCGACGCTCGACAATATCAGCCAGGGCGTCGGGGTGTTCGATGCCGAATACCGGCTGGTGACGCGCAACGACCGGTTCCTGGCCATTCTCGAATTGCCTGAGGAACTCGGCCAGACCGGCCAGGATCTCGACGGGATTCTCATGTTCCAGGCCCGTCGCGGCGATTTCGGCGACATCGAGCCCGATGGCAGGATCGCGGCCGAAGTGCTGGCCGAGCCGCGGCTCGAGCTCCGCCTTTCCACGGGGCGCATCGTGGAACTCGAATGGGGATCGATGCCCGATGGCGGAATCGTCGTCACTTTTGCCGACATCACCGAACGGCGGCTCGCCGAAGAGCAGCGCCAGGCGCTGATGGACGGCATGCATCAGTCGCAGAAGATGCAGGCGATCGGCACGCTCGCCGGCGGGATCGCACACGACTTCAATAACGTGCTGGCCAGCATTCTGGGCAATGCCGAACTGGCGCTCTACGACCTCGACGAAAATCATCCCGCCCACCAGGCGGTGCAGCAGATCGCGACCGCCGGCAACCACGCGGCGAATGTCGTTCGGCAAATCCTGGCTTTCAGCCGCCATCACCCGGACGAGGCCAAACCGGTTCGCGTCGACGACATCGTCCAGGAAAGCGTGACGCTGTTACGAGCCACACTGCCGGCCACGATCGAACTGGTCGAACGGCGCTATTGCGATCACCCCGTCATCGTCGGCGATGCGACCCAGATCAATCAGGTGATCATGAATCTGGGGGTCAATGCGTGCCATGCGATCGGCGAACGGACCGGAAGGATCACGGTCGAACTCGAGAATGTCGAGATCAAGGGCGACTTCGCCCACGGGCTTGCGACCGAAAAGAGGGATGCGACCGGCCAGCCGATCCGGATCCTGGCGGAGGCCGACGGGTCCGGGGCAACGCTCTGGAGCGGTCTGCTGACCCCCGGCCCGCATCTGCGGCTGACCGTTCAGGATACCGGATGCGGCATGTCCTACCAGACGATGAGCCGCATGTTCGAACCCTTCTTCACGACGAAGGAGGTCGGTGCCGGAACGGGCCTGGGGCTGAGCGCCGTCCACGGCATCGTGATGCGCCACGGCGGTGCAATCGTCGTCGAAAGCCGGGTCGGCGCCGGCACGACCTTCTCGATCTTCCTGCCGCGCATGGTCGAGCAGGGCGCCGATCCGGCGACCGGAGACGCCGACGCGGCGGCCGGCCAGGGCCATGAACGCATCATGCTCGTCGACGACGACCCCCTGGTGCTCAACGCGACGGCCAGAATGCTGGAACGTGCCGGCTACCATGTCGACCGGATGGCGGGGAGCCCGGACGCGCTCGACGCCTTCCGGGCCGGGCCCCGGCGCTGGGATCTCGTCATCACCGACCAGACTATGCCTCGGATGTCGGGAATCACCTTGGCGGAGGAGATGCTGCGCATCCGTCCGGACGTGGCCATCGTCCTCTGCACCGGCTTCAGCGCCATGGTGGATGAGCAGCGGGCGAAGGAGATCGGCGTGCGCGCATTCGCCCAGAAGCCGATCGTCGGCCAGGCCCTGGTCAACCTTGTGCGGGGCGTGCTCGACGCCCGGCAGGATGCGTAGGCTCCGTCCCTTTCAAGACAGCGTCGACGGCACGCCCTCGGCCGAACACCGGCCTTGAAACCGGCACGTCGCGGCCGGGTATTCATCCATTCGCAATTTCTGCACCCGATAATGCCGCCTCCTGATCGTCCGAACCAGGATATCCGCTGCATGAGCTTGTTCGCGGCCGGGCGCCGCCTTTTGATCGTCGATGATCTGTCCTTTCTCCGCACCACGGTCACGCGCCTGTTGAACCGTGCCGGCTTCACGGACATCGTCCAGGCGAAGGACGGTGTGGATGCGCTCGGAATCCTGGGCGGGGGCAGCATTGATTGCGTGCTCACGGACTATCGGATGCCGGGCATCACCGGGCTGCAGCTTCTGCAGCAGATCCGGGTCGGCGATCTCGGCAGCAGGCGGAATCTGCCGGTCGTCCTGCTCACCGGTCATGCCGAAAGGGCGGTGGTCGAGGCGGCCCAGGCGCTGGATGCGAACGACGTTCTCGTGAAACCCTGCTCGGCGAAGACCCTGGCACAACGCCTGGAACATGCGATCGACACGCCGGCGGCGTTGAAGACGGCGGAAGAATACCGCCAGGTCGCTTTGCCGAAGGGCACCGGAGACAGCCTGGAGTCGGCGTCGCGCGAACCGCGGCCGGCATGGGTATTGCGGGATGCGGCAAAGCCGTTTCGCACCACGACGGTTCCGAACGACACCCTCGACGCGAAGGCTCCCACTCCGACGACGGTGCTGCCGGTCAACCCCAAAGCCACCCCGGTTGCAGCGCCCCGGCTGCCGTCGAAGCCGATGCTGCTGGCCGAGCTGAAGCCGGGAATGGTGATCGCCGAGAACGTCGCAAGCCCGACCGGATTGACCCTGCTGGGCGAAGGCACCGTCCTGACGGACAAAATCATCGAGCGGCTGCACGCGCTGGACGGAGACCTTCATCAGGTCCGCATCTACTATTAGCTGTCGTCGGCAGGCGCGGGGCCGGTCGCGACGGACCGGGCGGTCCTGCTTGCCGACGGCGATAGTCCTCACGTAACTGCTATCGTATACCTGCCCCTGCTCACCGCAACCCGGTTCAATGGGCGTTTCACGGCGTTCGTGCCAGATCGCATCCTGGTGCTGGGACAATCTTGTTGATGCGGGTCAATTGTTCGCCCGCGCTGCGTGGCTTGAAGATCTCGGCGACACGGTGGACGTCACCAGGCAGGTGTCCTGCCGATCCGAGGCTGGGACGGTCTCGAGGCTGTGATCCGGTCATGGCGCTGGCACCGGACCTATGTCGGGTAAAACGACGAGAGCCCGGTCAGGGGTGATGTCCTGTCCGGGCTTGATGTTTGGTTGCGGGGGCAGGATTTGAACCTGCGACCTTCAGGTTATGAGCCTGACGAGCTACCGGGCTGCTCCACCCCGCGGTGGTGAGGGG
>Ga0207866_1000295_pt1 | contig 76552 bp, 85 predicted proteins | sample HigsolmetaAR203D_FD_184835 | JGI IMG/M metagenome (GOLD analysis project Ga0207866, IMG submission 184835) | Ionic liquid and high solid enriched microbial communities from the Joint BioEnergy Institute, USA - AR20-3-D (SPAdes) (version 2) ...
CGGCCGCCGTTAAGACAGCACCGCGCCCGCCGGCGGCGGTTAAGCCTCCGGCCCCGTCTGTGCAGCAGGCGCCCGCACCGGAGCCTCCGAAGATCGAGGATGTGCCGCCGCTGGCAGATCGAGAAGTTCCGAAGTCGGAGGAATACCGCCAGCCGCCGGCAGTCGACGAACCGCCGCGGGCTGATGGGCAGATTACCATGCTCAAACTGCGCGCGCTTCCGCTGGAAGAACGCCACGCTTTGTGGCGGCGCCTGAACAAACAGGTCGGCGACGACACGTTGTTCATCACGGTCCTCATGCCGGAGGAACTTCCGAAGCAGATGCAGCGCGAGCATCCGCCGCAGGGCAAGCGCCCGGTCGGGAAGAACGTGTACTGGTGCTGCTACTGCGCTGATTGGTCGGTATTCGAGCATTTCTCCTATCTGGGAAGCCATAAGTGCATCGGCTGCGGCATTTCGACGAAGGATTACTACGTCCGCGGCGCGAACGGCTTGTGGAAGAAAGAGGTATGATTACCATGCGAGATCGGATCACGGAAGCATTCAACGACTTCATGCAGCGCCTGTTTGGCGAGGTTCCGGCCGATCCGAGACGGCTTTCGGTCGACCGCACCAGATACACGGAGACGATGCTTGAGGTTCAGAAGGAGTATGGGCTTCAGCAGGGTGACCCGGATTTTCTGGAGTGGGTACTGACGCTTGTCGGCAGATCACCGGTCATTACTGAAGGGAGAGAGGATTATGCAAGATCAGAGCAAGCAGAACATGGGACAGCCTAAACCGGGGATGGTGACGACCAAACAGGGCGCAGAGAACAGCAAACCGTGGGTGCGGCTGCACATGGCCCGGCAGACGGATTCTTGCCGAATGCCGGATGTCATCATAGGCAAGCTTCAGAAGGAGACGCCGACAGAGTTCGTGCTGACGAATGTGCTGGAGATTACACCTGAAGGCGTGAGCGAGCGCAATTTTTACGACGTGATTAACCGGACCTACGTCTACCGCTGTGAGGTCATCGGATTTAGGCCGGATGACGAAGAAATACTGGCGTCGCAGTACGGAGAGGTTATGGGACCGTCGCTCGGCGGCGGGTTCGGAGGTCTCGGATAACTTCGAAACATGGCCGAGGGTTCAGGCCCTCGGCTTTTATTTTTGTCTAAAGTCGTTCACGTTTGTTGTTTTTTGTCCGATATGGTACAATATCCATGCAAGGAGTAAGGGGGATGATGACGTGTCGGCAGTGATGTTGAAGCTTATGGATAACCCACGGTTCGTCTATTTTGCCGGCAATACTTATCCATACAAGGACATCATCAAAGTCATCCCGGGCGCACGATGGAATAAAACCGCGAAGGTATGGTATATTCCGATCGAGTCCGTGCAGGACGCGTTGCGCATCTTCCCCTCGCTGCACGTGGACAGCAGCGTAAAGAATGCGCACGCCAGCACCAGCTCGAGGCTTCAGGCGGCGCTGGAGCTTAAGGGTAAGGACTTCCGAAGCGTCGCTCCGAAGCCGGTTCCCGGCCTTAATGCAACGCTTCGGAATTACCAACAGCTCAGCTTCGACTTCCTGCACCTGCTCGGCCCGGGCGAGGGCGCCGTGTTGGGCCTCGATATGGGCCTCGGGAAGTCGGTTACGATGCTGGCATATTTTCTGTCCCTGATGCATAAAGGTATCATCGATTACGCCCTCGTTGTATGTCCGTCTCCGCTTAAGTACGCGACATGGGCAAAGGAGATTCAGAAGTTTACAAACATCCCATTTACCGTCATCGACGGAGACGCCAGCGCGATCGTCGAATGGGATAACGGTAAACGTGAGCGTTTGGAAGGTCGGGCGCTGCGGGAGGTCCAGTACCAGCAGTGGATGTTCGGAAGTCGTGTCCTCATCATGAACTATGAGCTGTTCCTGCATGATTCCGAGCACGACACCTATGTGTTCGAGCAGCCGCTTCTGGAAGTGAACCAGAAGATTTACCAAAACCTTATCGAGCACTTCAATGTTTTGGAGGGTCGGAAGCCGGATCATAAGACGGGCATCAAGAAAGCGCAGAGTGAACTGCTTCCGAAGATCGTCAATAACCCTAAAGAATATACGATTCGGAAGCATAAGGGCGTGTACTCCCTGTTCCGAAGGGTTCGAGTTCCGTCGATTCTGCCGCCGATAACGGATCGCTGGGCGGTCTTTCTGGATGAGGCGCACCGCATCAAAAATCCGAAGTCCGACACGACGAAGAAGCTGCTGGCGCACTTGAAGCCGGCAGGTCGGAAAGTGCTCGGAACCGGCACACCGCTGGAGAACAACATCGTCGAGCTCTATTCGCTGGTCGACTTCAGCCGGCCGGGCATCCTCGGGACGTACTACGATTTCCTGTCCCGTTATGTCGAATGCGACGACTACGGCACGCCGATTGCGCCGAAGCCGCAGATGCTTCAGGAACTGCGGGATAAGATATCACCGATTATGATCCGCTTCACCAAACAGGAAGTGTTGCCGGAGCTTCCGCCGCTCGAGCGCGTCGACTACTCCGTCAGCATGACGGATGTGCAGAAGAAGCTGTACGACCAGATCAAAGAAGGCATTCTGGTCAACGTCAAAGATGGGTCATTTACCTACATGGACGTGATTGTTCAGCTTACTCGGCTCCAGCAAGTGCTTGACTCGCCGGCCCTTCTTCGGAAGGTTATGGAGGACGATACGCTGCCGGAAGACAGCGGAAAGCTGCGGGAGTTGGTCGGTATCATCTCGGACATCGATCCGAAGCGTAACCAATTCCTGATTTTCAGTCAGTACGCCGAAATGACCGACATCCTTTACCGGTTCCTGACGACGCCGCAGAGTGGTAAGCAGATACTTAAACCTTCCGAAGTAGGTTACGTTCGCGGCGGGATGACGGCGCGGCAGATCGAGAATGTCCGCGAGGCGTTTCAGGCCGGACGTATGCGCTGCGTCATCATGACGACGGCCGGCAATTACGGGCTCGACCTGTATAAGGCCAGCTATGCGATCTGTTACGACCAGTTATTCAATCCGCAGAAGATGGAGCAGTTCCTGTCCCGCGGACACCGCAGCGGGAACACGACCGGCCTGACGGCGATTACGCTGACGACCAAAGACAGCTACGAGGAAAAGAAGCAGGCGCTGCTGGAGCGCAAGCGCGAGCTGTTTAAGGCCATGGTCGACGAGGATGAGGCTGCATTTATGCGGCTGATTACGCCGGATGATCTCATGGAGCTCTTGTGAGTTGGAACTTTGCAGGGAGGGTTACCATGCGACAACCACCGCCGAAGGCCGGCGGGTACCGCCCGCCGCCGGGGTTTACGCCGCGGCAGAAGGCGGAAGACCCGCAGGACGAATCACAAGGAGAGGCCATACATGCAGAATACCGGGCGCCGGAGACGGACGGACGGAAGGCCGTCGTCGAGCTCAGCATCCGGGTGTTTGTGGAAGTTCCGCACACCGGAGACTACTGGGATATGGTTGACCGGGCTAAAGATGACGTGCGGCGGCGTGTGGTCGAGGCGCCTACGTTCTGGCCGGCCAGCATGGAAAGCGAGCGCGTGCACCCGGGAATGACTGTCCCAGAGCTGAAGGACCGGACGATGTTCCGGCCGCAGGCGCGGTGGGATCGCTAACTCGTCGTAATTTGTTCAAAGTTGTTGACAGATGTTCATTTTTGGTTTATCATGGGTGTCAAGCATGGCAGATAACCGAGAAAGGAGCGGAGCACCCGTGAGTACAACCGAGATCATGACACCAGCGCCGGGAACGCCGTCTGCTACCGTATCGGAAGAAGAACGCTTCACCATGCAACAGGCCATGGACTATCTCGTCAAAAAGGGGATACCCTGTAGGAGCCGCGGGACCTTTTACCGCATACTCAGGGATTTTGACGTAAAGTACGTTAATTCGAATCCGAACGGAAAGCACAAGACACGAAGGTTTTCTCAGGCAGAGCTGGACCGCGTCGTAGCGACGTACTTCAGCGAATAGGCTGAGCCGGAAGGTTCAGCCCGGCTTTAGGCACCCAAACATCCGCATGGAGTCCACCATCTCCTTCCTTACCGTGTGAGCCGTTATCTGAAGTGCATTGGCCGCTTAAGCCGAGGCCGATCAGCGTTTGGGTGCCTTAAGGCGGACTGAACCGCCGCTGTTGATCGGATGGTACATAGTGCAAGGCAGCCTGTCCGAAACACAGCAAAATCATCCTGTCTTCCGAAGGAGGAAGCCCAAATGGCCCTGAGAGCAGTACGTACTGGAAGCACCGCACCGACCATGCAGGGGGTACCTGCAACTGCAGCACCGCAATTTGCTGCACAACAAGCAGCGGCATCTTCCGAAGTTGCCGCGCCTGTACAACAGGTCGCAACTCCATCTTCCGAAGTTGCAGCACCTGTACAACAAGCCGCAGCTCCATCTTCCGAAGCTGCGACGCAAGCCGCAGCACCGGCCGCACAGGCCGCACCCGCTCAGCAAGCTGCACCCGCACCGCAAGCCGCAGCACCGGCCGCACAGGCCGCACCCGCACCGCAAGCCGCAGCACCGGTTGTTCCGGCCGCATCGGGAGTTCCGGTCGTATCTGGAGGCGCATCGGTTGCGGCATTGAACGAAGGCATTCTGGACAACGTTGAAGGGATCGGTCAGGTCGGCAACTATGTCACGGTTGACGGCTCGCAATTCCTTTACAAGTCCTCCAACCGCCGCGCGGACTATCTAGACATCTGCGTGCACTACGGCAAGCGGTTCTACCAATGGGTAGACGAGTCCAATCCGAGCGCGAAGGTCTACCATAACTCGGATGAGAAGATCGACGATCGCTACAAGCTTAAGTTCGAAATTCGGTGGTACGAGCAAGGCGAGGACGGAGAGCCGGTCGAGTACACCATGTCGCTGTCGACGACGAGCTCGATCCAGTTCATCAACTACGTGAAGAATCTGGCGAAAGCCGGCCTCGGCGTAGGTCAAGTGTGGACGCGCATGACGATCAGCCGCCACAATCGGCCGAATTCGTCGGAGCGCTACAGCCGGGTGGACTTCGAAGCGTTCTCGCTGGAGACGGGCGAACCGCTCGGAATCAAGTCTGCGAACTAGTTGCGTGATTGTATTCGATCTTCCGAAGGTAATAGAACCCCTGCATCACCTTCGCAGGGGTTCTATTATCGGCAAAAATCGAAAGTGGCCTGCATAATACGGTTTGAGACAGCCTGCCACAACGGCGCGTGAGCAGAACGTATCGCAAATGCGACCGCCTATGCTTAGGAAGATGAGCTTCCCTCGCTGCCGGCAGGCGTATCCCGGACCGATTGGCAAGGACTACAGCATGGGGAGGAACTTAATAACATGGGTCGGGGAAAAGACCAGCAGTTCAATCTTGACGAATTCCGCTATGTTGACTGTTTCCACATCAATCCTCAGAGCGGGAAGCGCACGAAATGGGTGCGCCTGCCCATTGATAAGCTCGAAGAATTCCGCAACCAGTGGCAGAACTATAACGTGTTCTCCACCGTCCAACTCTATCGCCTGAAAACGAGACAAGAGGGCGGCGGCGAATTCATGTACGCGCCGCTGTTCTTTGACATAGACAGCTCGCGCCTCCTTGCGAAGGATACCGACAAGACGCCCCACAAACTGGGGTTGCTTGAGGAAGGCTCCGTGCACCCGGCAGAGATCATCCAATACTACCAAGGCACGGATTTAGAGGCGCACCTAAACAACTTTGCAATCGGCATCCCGCTGCCGGACGACGTGTGCAAACGCATCAATGCCATCGTCGACGAAACCGCTGAGCTTCGGGACTTTGTCTGGATCAAAAATCTCGAGGAAGCTCGGAAGGACGCCGTGAAGCTCATCCACTTCTTCAGGGAGCGATTCGGTCTCACGGAAGACGAAATCCGCGTGTACTTCTCCGGGTCGAAGGGCTTTCACATTCTGGTCAATCCGGTTGTGCTCGGCATCCAGCCGGATAAAAACCTGCACCGCGTCTTCAAGTACATTGCGACGTATCTTGAAAGCCAGCTTGACCTTCGCTCGCTGGATACGTCTTCGATATACGGACACGGCCGCATGCTTCGAATGATTAACTCCATGCACCATAAGAGCGGCCGGTTCAAAGTGGAGCTTTATCATCATGAGCTGATGGGTGATCTGTGGCATGTCATCAATAATCTTGCCCGGGCACCGCGAATGGAGCTTTACGATCCGGCGAGCCTTGAGTATTCGCCGAATGAACTCGCCCGGGAATGGTACCTGCAGCAGTGGGAGGCCTATCAGGAATCAACGCAGCTTCACGCTGAGCGGCCGGTTCTGAAGGATGAAGTGCTGTCGCAAATGGAAGGCGTTCCGGTATGTGTGCAATTCATTCTGGACCGCGGCATCCTGAAGGCCGGCGACCGGAACAAGGCGACGATGGCACTGGCGTCTTACTACAAGGACATCGGCACGCCCATGGAGGAAACGATCAATATCCTGACGAAGTGGGCAGAGAAGATTCCGAAATCCATGACCAGCTCGACACCTTCCGAAGTTCGGGCGTCGACGATCTCCTGCATCAAGACCGTGTACACGAATGACACCTACCACTTCGGTTGTGCCTTCATTCGCAGCCTGCACGGCGAGCGGAAGGGCCGGGATTACGAGGCGGTTCCATGCGCGGGCCGTGCGTGCCCTGCGCACGAGGACCACACCATCGACAACATCCCGGCGGAGCACATGCACCTTGCCAAAACGGCGGACGCCCAGTACACCGGCAAGAAGGTCTCCTTCGATGCGCTGGTTTCGGGCAAGATGGATACGCCGTATATTGTTCCGAAGAAGGTCCGGTTTGTGTGCGCGCATGAGCCTTTCTGCGAGAAGGACTGCATCATGCACGACTACGCCGGTTTGATGGAGCGCGAGTTCCACGAGAACGAACGCTTCCTTATCGAGGCCACAAACCAGAGCGACGAGCGTATCAAGAACATCCTGTTCCACTACTCACGCGCAAGCTGCAAGAAAGTGCAGTCGGACGTACTGGAGACGGAGAACGTAACGGAAATGCTCGTCGTGCCGATGGCTGATCGGGTGATGACCGTCCGCAACGTCGACGATAGCGGGCAGGAGCAGGTCACATCCGTTGACGAATCCGGCTACGAGTACGTCAGCCGGAAGATTTACGCTGTTGGCAAGCCGGACCAGATTCCGTCCGCCAACCAGCACTACACGATCGAGGGCTTCGTTTACAGCCATCCGCGGAACGCTATGGCGACGATTCTGACGCAGAAGCACATTCCGAAGGCCGACAGCGTGTCGCAGTTCCGGCTGACGGAAGAAGTCATCCGCGGCTTCGAAGTGTTCAAAGTGGCGCCCGGGGAAACGCTGGACGACCGCATATCGCTTATCATAAGCGATCTTGTGGAGAACGTTACGCTCGTCCGCGAGCGTTTCGAGCCGCATCTGGCCGTACTCATGACGTATCATTCCTGCTTGCATTACTACTTTCAGGATCAGCTCGAAAAACGCGGATGGATGGAGACGATTTTCGTCGGGGACTCCGGGCAGGCCAAAACGCAGCTCGTCAGCAGCATCATGGAGTTCTGCGGTTTGGGTAACCTGACTTCCGGCGAGGGATCAAGTCGTACGGGTCTGGTCTACATGCTGGAGCAGATCAACGAGCGCTGGTTCATCAAGTGGGGAAGCTATCCGCTGTCGGACCGGAAGCTGATTGCAATCGACGAGTTCTCCGAGCTCAACCCGGAGGACTTCGGGAAGATCACGGAAGCGCGCACGACAGGCGTGCTGAAGCTGACCCGGGCCGGCATCGATACGGAGACGAATGCCCGCGTCCGCCTGATTCTGCTGACCAACCCGGCCAACGCCCGGACGCTGGCAAGCTTCACGCACGGCGTCGAAAGCTTGAAGCCGCTGTTTGCGTCGCCGGCCGACATACGGCGCCTTGATCTCGCGGTATTCCTCCAATCCGGGGATGTTCCGAAGTCGGTACTGAACGCGGAGCACTCGGCAACGCGCCGGCAGCTTATCACGTCCGAAGTGCTGCGAAACAGTGTCCTGTGGGCGTGGAGCCGGCGGCCGGAGCAGATCGAGATCACGCCGGCAGCTATGAAGCGTATCCTGCAACTGGCCGATGTGCTGGGCGACAAGTACGGCTACGCACAGGACATTCCGCTTATGGAGCCTTCCGATCTTCGGAAGAAGCTTGCTCGGATGTCGATCGCGCTGGCGGCGCTGGTCCATTCGACGGACGAAGAACACGAGAAGGTCATCGTGCTGCCGGAGCACGTCGAGTACGTTTCCGACTTTGTGCAGGTAGTGTACGACAACAAGAATGCGCGGCTGGACGTTTACGCGGCGAAGTCGAAGGAGGAAACGGAGTTGACGCCGGAAGAGCGTGCTATCGTCGACAAGGCCCTGAACGATCTCGACTTTGCAGACAGCGCGCCGGTGTCGGCGGAAATACTCGACCTGTTCCGAAAGAACGAAATCCTGAAGCCTGTCGAGATCATCGACATGCTGGGGTACGAGCGTGGGCAGGTTAACTCGAGGCTGTCCATCCTGACGAAGCATAGCATGATTACGCGGACGCGCGACGGTCTTCGGAAGCTTCCGAAGTTCATTGAATTCCTGAACGCATGAAAGGAGGGTGAGCATCTATGCGACCGGAAGCGGTGGACATTTTGGCGAAATACGAGGCGAAGACCGCTGCCGCCCGGGCCCGGGGCAGTCAAGTCAAAGAATTCAGCGATCCGAGCATCAATGATCTGCTGTTCATCAAGGCTGTCCTGCATCCGACGGCGAAAGCGGACAGCCGGGAGCTGACCCGGAAGCTCATCACCTTATTGTGCGAGCGGAAAATTTGCACGGCGGAGGAAATCTATGAGGCACTGGAGTGCTCCGATAAGCCGATCCTGCGCCGGCTGCGCATCCTTCGCCAGAACGGCTTCGTCCGACGTGAGTCGAAGAAGTACTATCTCGCCACGCATAGACTTTATGTGCTGTTCGAACGTCATCTTGACCGTGTATGTGGAGTGTGACGCAGCAGCATGACCGTCGTAAACATTAGGCATTTCGGAAGTGAGTATGATGTTTACATCGGCCGCGGCAGCAAATGGGGAAATCCGTTCTCCCACAAGAGCGGCACGCTGGCGAAGCACGTCGTCAAGACCCGGAAAGAGGCGATTGAACGCTACCGGGAATGGGTTTTGACGCAGCCAACCCTGCTGCAGGACATCCTCGACGGCGAACTAGATGGGAAACGCCTCGGATGCTTTTGTAAGCCGTATGACTGCCACGGTGATGTATTGCTGGAGCTTACCCGAAATAAGGAGCTGGTACGATTGAGTCTGGAAAAGCTGAAGCAAAAGATTGCCGAGCAGAAGGCTGGAAGGAAGTCGAGCCTGCTGACCGGCGAAGGAATCGAGCCGGCGCGGAAATTCACGCCTGTTAAGGTCGAGCGACCGGCAGCGCCACCACAGACGGCAGCACCACCACAGCCGGCTCAGACGGCCACAGCGGTGCCTCCACGGCCTCAGATGCCGGCAAGGGTAGTACCGACGCCTCCGCGACCGCCCGCGCCTCAGATGACGCAGCAGGCGCCTCAGCAGCCCGTGAACACAGCGCCTGTACACGCAGCACCCGTAGCCCGTCCGCATGCACCTGCGGTTCCCCATCTTCCGAAGATGACGCAGGCTCAGCGAGAGGCTGCAGTCGGCGCGCCGGCCAACTTCGACATGGAAAACCCGCACGGGTACGTTGCATTCGGAAAGCACGATGTCGACAAGCTGAACTGGTTGAAGGAGCAGATTCTTCAGCACAAGATCATGGCCTTCGACTACGAGACGGACGGCGACCCGGATGACGAGACGACAGACCCGCAGGACCACGTGCTGGTCGGCGTGTCCTGCACATTCCGAACCGGATTCGCAGTGTACCTGCCGATTGCGCACGACAACTACGGCGCCAACTGGGATAAGCAGTGGCTTGTCGATAATTTCCTGAAGCCGCTTTTGGAGCACCCGGACGTTTACATAATCGCGCACAACATCAAAGCGGAGTATCAGTGGAGCTTGCTTGTCGGCATCGACTTCTTCCACAAGGCGCAGCTTCGGAAGTGCATGGATACGATGCTGATGGTCAAGTCCGTCGCGCTGCCGGAGACGGTGCATCTGTTTGACGGATCGTGGGAAGTCGTTGTCGGTTTGAAACCTACGGTAAAGACGATTCTGGCCGACGAGAACGGTATGGTTCATGGACTCATCCACGTCGACGATATCAAGAGCTTCAAGGAGACCGTCGGCCGCATCGAGTGGGAGGAACCGATCCCGGGTGAGTTTTATAAGTCCGGGGAGAAGAAGGGCCAACCAAAGACGAAGAAGATGAGCCGCAGCCGCACATTCAACGAGCTGCCGGTTGATAAGCATACCATCGACTATGCCGCATCGGACTCAGACTGGGCATTGGGCGTGTTCCAGTACTATCTGCCGATCTGCGAGGCCGCCGGTGTCATGGACACGCTCTATGAGCTCGACGTAATGCGGATGATGGTTCTGGCCGAATACGAGCTGGCGGGCTGGCATATCAGCCGCGACAAGCTGCTTGCGCTCGGCGACGTTGCGCAGAAGGCCTTGTACGGAGACCCGGACGCGGATACGGAAGAAGCGCAGCTAGGACTGGAGCGTTTGCTTCAGCTTGAACTGATGGCGCTTGTGCCGGACGCAAAACGGGTAACCGCCCCGGAAACCGGATGGGAAACGATTGAAGTACCGGCTGGCAAGTACCCGATGGGCAGGGGACGCGTCTCCGGCAGCCGCGACAAGCAGGACGTGTTTCTGGAGATCAAGTCTCCGAAGCCGTTTAACTGGGGAAGCACACAACACAAGCAGTGGCTGTTCTATCACATCTTGAAGTTCCCCACGGACGGCGTTGACCGATCGAAGTCGACCGGGCTTCCGACGACAGATGGTGAGACAATCGACCGCTTCATCAAGGAGTACGAGGGCGACAGCCGGTTCATGGAGCTTCTGAAGGAGCGCGCGAAGTACCACAAGATGTACTCGACTTACGTGGAAGGCCTGCTGCCGTTCTGCCGGGTGGATACCGACCGCATCCACACGAACCTGAAGCTCGTGTCAACGTGGCGGCTGTCCTCCAGCAAACCGAACCTTCAGAACATCCCGAGGCCGGATAATGACCCGATGGGCATCCGAAGCGTCTTCGTGGCGCCGCATCTGCCGCCGACCGGCGAGCTGCACGTGCCGGAAAAGCGCATCCTGCTGCCGGACAAGACGCCGTCGACTTCGGAACCGATGATCGTAACGCCGGATAAGCTCAATCCGTGGACGGCAAAAACATGGCACTTCATCATCGGCAACCGCCTCTCCGGTCATGTGTTCTATATCAGCGCCGATTACAGCCAGATCGAGCTGAAAGTGCTGGCATGGTTCGCCAACGAGCGCACCATGATTGAAACGTTGGCAAACGGCGGCGACCTGCATAGTAAGGTTGCGAAGGACGTATTCAAGCTGGACTGCGAAGTCGAGCAGGTCAAAGAGCGGTACAAACCGTTCCGGTACCGGGCGAAGAAGGTCAACTTCGGTTTGGTCTACGGCATGACGGAGTACGGTCTGTCCTCCGACCCGAAAATGGGTATGACGGTCGAACAGGCGAAGCAGTTCATCGAGGACTATATGCGCACGTATCCGGGCGTTCGGGAATACGCAAACGAGCAGATCGCCTTTGCTCGCAAGAACGGCTACGTCACGACGATGTTCGGCCACCGTCGGCCGGTGCCGCACATCAATGACCCGAACAAGTGGGTGCGGCAGAAGGCGGAGAACATCTGCATGAACACGCCGATTCAGGGCAGCGCGGCTGACATCATGGCGCTTGCTATGGTCAACCTTCGGAAGGAACAAGATCGCTGCCCGGCGCTCTCCATGCACATGCAGATTCACGACGAGCTTCAGGGGCAGGCGCCGGTTGAACATGCGGTCGAAGCTGCGGTGTTCATGAAAGAGGTCATGGAACGGCCGATTGACGGATTCTCGGATATCATGCCGATTACGGCAGATGCTGCGGTCGGCGCGACGTGGGATACAGCGCTGGACCTGCAATTCGAACCGGACGGAACGCCGTTCGTGAAACCGAAGAAGGAGAAGAAGGAAGCGACCGACGTAACCTACGACATGATCGCGCCCTACGAGCATTTGTATAAGCTTGCCGGAATCAAGATTGCGTGACGGCTCGGCTGGCGCGCAATAACTTACGATCTTCGGAAGATCGTAATAGCACAGGGCACCGTTTAGCGGTATGCTGAAGGCAGGAAGGAGGACTACGATATGGACAATCAGATGATCGACGACAAGCCGTTGAGTCAGTGGATGGCTGAATGGGGCTACCGCTGGACGGGCCCTGAGCAGCTTATCAAAGGCCGGCTCAGCCGGTCAGACGCAGCGGCGCTGCTGGCACGGATGCGCGCGGAAGGGGCAGTGGTCTGTGAGCAATAATAAACAGGAACTGGATGCGTTTTTCCTGCCGATGATCGCGCACGCGGAGGCGTTTACGCAGTGGACGGATAAACTTCCGAAGTACCTTATAATTAACCCGGACATTCTGACGCGCCTGTCGCGCATCGAAGGGTTCTACCAACGGCCGGAGGTTGCGTCGATGGTGTCTGCACACGCGCCGATCGTGCGGTACTTCAAGCTTCCGATGTGTACGGTCATGATCCATGAATCACCGGAAGAAGACTTTTACCACTTCGAGAGCTAGGGGTGGTCGGCATGTATTTCTATTCCGACTCGACCGGCAGCGCTGCGACCGCCCGGATCGCCCTCTATCAGGAGGGCGACTGGGTGGAGGGCGTTACGCTTTCGCGGCATACGGTCATGGGGTATGTTGAGGAAATCGACCGCGTCAAGCGGCAGCTTCTGATCCGGGTTATCCGAAGCTGCTGCGGCGAGGTCGATGAGCTAGAATGGGCACATGTCAACGAAATCCGCCCGCTTCTGAACATCAATCCGAATTCGGATGAAGCCTACTTGCGCAGCATGATTGATCTGGCGCTGGAGACCTTCGACGAGGAATGGTTCAACCAGCTTACCGCAAGGCTTCTCCGCATTCGGAAGGGGTGAGTGTATGCTGACGATTCTCGGTATTGATCCCGGGACCGCGAACACCGGGTACGCGATTATTCAGGGCGACACCCATACCGGAAAAGCGTCGCTCGGATCGTTCGGCGTCTGGCAGACAACGAAGGCCAGCGGGCTTACGGTGCGCGACCGCATTGACTCGCTGGCGGACCAGTACGCCGACCTGATAAGGATTTCCGGCGTTCAGATGGTGTCTGTGGAGGACTTCACAGAGCAGGGCCGGCGCGTCGGCAAGACCTACAAGGACATGGCGTGGCTGGTAGAAAACCTGCGAATCACTGGACGAACGCTGGGCGTACCCGTTTACATATACAAAAACGCGGAGTGGAAGCGGATCATCATGCATGCCGGACAGGCGACGAAACGGCAGGTTCAGCATTTCGTATCGCACAACATTGCCGGCGCGGAACGTCTGAGAGGTTTCCCGGACCATGTATGGGATGCCGCGGCCATTGGATACTGCCTGTTTTGGCAGCGACATTTGGAGATAAAGCTGCTGTCCTCAGCACGAGCTCAGAAGCCCTAGAATTCTGGTATAGTGCCTGTGTATGCTATGGGTATCAAAGATAAGGAGGAAACAGCCATGTGGGGTATCAAACACTATGCACCTACTCTACCGGAAATCGTATTTGAGCGCGTCCGCAAGGACGCCGTTCTTCCGAAGTACGCTGATGAGCACGCATCGGGCATGGATGTGTACGCTGCGGAGTCGGTTATCCTGCTTCCGCAGGAGCAGGCCATTATTCCGATCGGCGTAAAAATGCATCTTCCGAAGCATCCATATCATGATCTCGGCTACCGGTGGGGTGTAACGGTCCGCCCGCGGTCGGGCCTGTCGAGCCGCACGTCGCTGGTGGTTGCACTAGGCACAGTGGACAACAACTACCGGCATGAGGTCGGCGTAATCGTTAAAAACGATGCGCAGATCGATTACGCCGTCATCCACGACACAGACGACAACGGCGTTCCGTACAACATCGAACTGTACGACGTGCCTGAGCGCGTGTTCGATCTGGAAGGAAAAGCCGTCCCGCTGGAGGAAGTCGCTCAGATAGCGAATCCCTTACAGGCATTGGTAAAGGGATCACTGCTCATTCGAAAGGGAGACCGGATCGCGCAGCTCGTTGTGGAGCAGGTTGTCCGCCCGCTGGCGATTCGTGAGGGGAAAGTCTCGGACGAGGGTGCCCGCGGCGGCGGATTCGGACATACGGGGGTGCGAGGGTAATGACGACAGAAACAGCTACCAGCCAGCAGCTTTATTTCATCCGCATGCAGGCATCTTCCGAAGGTGACGTGCGGATCGTAAAGGAGCTTACGGCGTACACCGTCGAGAAAGTGACGGACAAAAGCTATGTCATCCGGCGCGTCGTGCCAGACCCGCTGATGAACATCGGAAAGCGGCCGCGTAGCCTCGACCGGCGCCTTGTCGGCGAGAACTTCCCGGTTATCCGCCATAGGATCACGGTCGATCCTGATACGCTGCGTCTTACGATATCCGCGGAGACGTGGACGTTTGGCAACATCGACGAGCATGTGCAGGAGCTTGAGCACCATATCGCTTCCGTTCTGCGCCGGATGACGGCTGAGGCGGAGACGGTCATCGACGAGGTCGAATACCGGCAGGACGCGCAAACCAGAAGTGACCGCGTATTCAAGTTGACCAGCTAAACGATACGGGCGCGAAAGCGCCTGTTTTGTTTAAAGTTGTCTAAAGTTGTCCAAAGTTGTTGACATTGCGGCAGCACTGTCCTAAACTGGTAATGTACTAAAAACCTATGAAGGAGCTGAAAACCGTGTTAGTTGCGGCCATGAACGCGTATCAGGTCGCCAAGCGCAGGCATAAGGAGAACGTCAAGAACCAGCACACCGCGGCGAAGGGCGCGAACGGCGAGAAGACGTACTTCCGGGCTTCCGAGCTGGGCAACGGCGACCGCAAGATCGTTTACTCTTTCTTCGCACACCAACTTCCGAAGGTGGAAAAGAGCGCGAAGAATTTGCGGCAGCTCGAAAATGGCGACTACGTACACGAGCGGTATCAAAAGGCATGGGAGGAAATGGGCGTCCTGCTGTCTAAAGAGCAGCGTGTGTCGTCCCGGGATGATGAATGGCTGTCGCAGTTTCCGTGGGAGTGGGCAGGACACTACGACGGCGAGCTCGACCTGAACATCCTCCGCGCGTTTGCGCTGGGCAAGGCGCATGTGGATTCGGTCTTTAACGAGGAAGCAAACGAATGGGAAATCGTCGTGGACATCGACGATGATTACGCAGCCGAGATCGGCCTGTTCCTGCAGGATCAGCCCGGCGTACTCAATCCCGACTATCAGCCGTTGCGTATGGTCGCAGACATCAAGACGATTAACCCGTGGGGCTTCAAAGCGATCAAAGAGAACCGGGATGTAAGCGGCGTGACTGGATACATCGACCAGATCATGGGCTACATGTGGATGCTGAAGACGCCGTATGGGTCCATCTTCTTCGAGTCGAAGGACAACAACGATGTTGTCGAGGTTCAGATTCTGTGGGAAGACTTCTACGAAGGCGTGACGCTCGACTTCACGGAAGATGTTCACGGGCCGCAGGGGCCGGATGTTGTGCGTATCCGCGTCAACTGGGCGCGCATGCTGGGCGACGATACGCAAGAAGGCATTGTGCCGCGGCTTTCTCGCCTGCACGAGATCACGGAAGCACTGAAGCAGGCGGACGCTGCCGGCGACATGGAGGCGATTGCACAACTGATGCCGCCGCGGTGCGCAGACGATCCGAAGAAATTTCCGTGCTCGTGGGGCCACAAGTCCGGTGAGGTTCAATATTGCGAATACTATGATCACTGCTGGAACGCGGAGCATAACGGTCTGGCCGTGCGGGAGAAGCCGGCGGTTGAGCCGATCCCGCCGGAAGCAATCTGGACCTTCACGGACGGCGATACCGGCGCCGAAATCCTTATCGACAGCCGGAAAGTTCCGCAGGGATTGACCTACGACACGTTCCTGCAACTGGTGCAGATGGGCGCGCTGAATTACGAGCAGTTCGTGATTGATCCGCAAGTTGCTGAGCAGGCCGTCGCAGCGGCATCTTCCGAAGCTGTTCAGCAGATGACGCCTTCGCAACAGATGACGGCCGCGACGCTGTCGCAGCAAATGCAGGAGGCGGCCGAGCGGGCCATGAAAGGCGCAAAAGACCTATTCATGCATGATGGGACGCTGAAGGTCGAAGGTTTTGGCGGCGTCGGCCAGCCGCCGGCGGAAGCTCAGGAGTACATCGACGACGCAAGCGGAGACAAGGCCATCAATTGCACGAACTGCGGCGCGAAGAACACGTACAAGCGGCTGGGCAACGGCAACACGAAAAAGTGCAGCACGTGCGGCCATATCAACCGCGTAACGCGACTGTAAGATGTATGGGAGGACTTCCGAAGTGAAGTCCTCTCTTATTCCACACAGGGAGGAATTACGGATGAAGCAGGTAACGGGAATCCGCGTGACCGCGTACACGAACGCAAATGAGCTGCTGAGTGCTCGAGATGGAAAGGGCAGCGTCCTGATTGCTTACACAAGCCGGTCTCTCGACAATCCGATTGAAATCAGCGCGGTTTTGGAGGCTTGCGACTTTGTCGGCGGCGAAATCCGAATCAACATTGCGAAAGCCAATATGGAGCTCGCAGAAGCGGCGCAGATGATGGGCGAGCAGTTCGGGAAAGCCATCGAGGCTAGCATTGGCAGCATCATGGCGAAAAGCTGAGTCGGAGGTCTGATCCATGCGTGAACTGATGGAGCGCTATGGCTGGGACGAACCGTTCCTGCCGATGAACGTAAAAAATTCCGGCGAGAAGCTGGAGAAGCTGTTCAAGGACGACAACTATGTGGCGGAGCTGAAGCGCGACGGCAGCCGGTACGTATGTATTGATGGGCGGTTCTTCAGCCGGAAGCTGTCGGAGAACAAGAAGCAGCCGGAGACCTACGGCATGCCTGTCGAGAAGACCGACAACATCCCGCATCTGGCGGAGTTCTTTTCCCAGTTCGGTCCCGGCGGGATCATCGTGGATGGAGAGATTTACTACCCGGGCAGAAAGAGCAACACCGTAACCGGCATCATGGGCTGCGATCCATGGAAGGCCTGCATGCGGCAGGGATTCGGGGAGTTCTTGGATAATAATGATCCAGTGGACTGGAGCGTCATGTGGGCGCAGTACGATTCCAACGGCGGCGTAGCCTTCGCGTTTGACGCCCTCATGCAGTCCGAAAAGCTTCGCTGGCGGCCGGGCGATACGGAAGATTGGCGGCTTGTATCCAAACTCGACAAAGACTTCTGGGATTACATCCATCTCGGACCGATCCGCTATATGATCTTCGACATCCTGCACTTGAATGGTACGTCGTATCTGGAGGCGACATGGGAAGAACGCCGGGATGTGTTGGATAATTGGTTCGAAAAGTATGTGCAGGGCACGGAATGGGAGAAGTACATCACGATCTCGGTGCCCTATGAGACGGAAAACGGGAAGCGTGCGCTGATGAAGTGGGCGGAGGCTAACCGGGAAGAAGGTCTCGTGTTTAAGAACCGCACATCCCTGTACGTTCCCGGAAAGCGGCCGGAACACCACTGGTATCGGATCAAGGGGAAGATATACGCTGATGTCGTAGTGATGGGTGTCGAGCCGCCGGAGGCCGAGCACAAGGGCAAACCGTCCGAGCTAGGGAAATGGCCGTATTGGGAAAGCGTTGACGGTAAATTCGAACTTAATCCGGCAGAGCATGGCGGCGTAAATGAGCTGGTCGGCGCCGGATACCGGCCTATCAGCAGGTACCACTATTACGGCTGGATCGGTTCGGTGGTGTTTGGGCTGTATAAAGACGGCGAGCTCGTAAAAGCCGGCACGTGCTCAGGCATGGACGACGAGACACGGGCGCTGTTTACGGAGCGCTGGCAGGAGTTCGTCGAAAATCAAACGGTTATCGAGATCAGTGCCATGGAGCGAACGCATAAGGGCATGTTCCGCCACCCGCAGTTCGAGCGGTTCCGGGACGACAAGAGCGCTGCGGACTGTCTGTGGGAGGTTGAAATGGGTGAATAACCACGGCAGACGTGCGCCGGAGTGCTCGGGCAAGACGGTCATCGGCGTCAGCGCATTCAGCAATATTGCACACCAGCCGGGGTATGAGGCGTTTAAGGCTCTCGGCCAGCTTAACGATTACGTGTATCAGGCGCTGGTCCATACAAGCAACGCGAAGTGGCAGCTATCATGGGCAAGCAAGGTGCTGGATGGTACGAGGCGTGTTCCTGACGACGTGAAGGAACGCCTGCTGAAGATTACTTCCGAGCTCACCGAGCTTCAGGTAGAGCTTCGGAAGTACAAGAAGTACGGGAGGTAAGCGCGGTGGGCAAGGTGGTGGACTTCTTCAGTCGGAAGGTCGTGGGCGAGTCCGTTCGCGCTGATATGGAGGGTGCGGACGATCTGGCGGCGCTTATTCAGGCGAAGGGCCGGTACGTCGGCGTGCTGCCGGAGAACGAGGCGGCTGTCATGCGCCGAGTGCTCCATAACATGCGCAGCAAGCGGAAGCAGATCGAAGTGCTGATTGACGAATACCAGCGCATGCTCGAGCACTACTTCCACATGCAGATTCGGGCCGGCGAAATCCTCGGCGTGAAAGACGAGCCCTTCGAGAAAAATGAATTGGTGGTCGATAAAAACGGCCATTGCTGGATTGTTCCGATCGAATAATATCACTAGCGACTTCTGGGAGGTAGTAATTTCAGATGAAAAACGTTCAGAATGCGTGCGAAAAGCACGGAAATGAGGCCCGTGGAGGCTGCCCGTACTGCGCGACCGACCGGCTAAAGGAGGATATCACGAAGCTTACGGTGGCGTTCGAGAGCGCGTATCTGACGCTCCGCAGTCGGCTGCCGCAGGCGGATGAGATTGACAAGGTCTTCAGTCTGTGTCTGCCGGAGCTGAGCACAGGAAAGCTTTCGCTGCCGCAGCCGCTGCCTTCCGAAGACTCGGCTTATGGGATGGACTGCCGGAACGGGCGGTGTGAGTTCTGATGCGCAGCGTGGTCAGGGCCTTCGCCCTTGCGGTGTACTGCTTCGTTTACGGCACCGTGCAGATCATCTACACGGTGAAAATCTTAAGCGGTGCGTCAATCTCGCTGACGATCTTCGGTGTGATGCTTGGCGTATTCTCCGGCGCCGGGCTGTACGTCATCGGCACGCAGTTCTGGCGTGAGGCCAAAGAACTGCACCGGACCTACAAGGAGCACGTCAATGCGGCGGTGCCAATCAGCAGCGACTGGCTGCGCATTAACCGCGACAGGGTCGAAGATGAAGCATAACCCTATCCCCTGCCCCATAGGATAATAGCGTCATGGCGCCATGACATCGAGGATCATTATCCGAGTGGAGGCGAGAGGGATGAGGCAGGAGAGACGGCCGCGGATTGACCGGAAGCACAGATTCCCGCTTAGAATTGACGAGGTTGCACACAACGAGGCGGATGCGCTGGCGTTCCGGCATAACGTGTCCATGAATGTGCTCTACTGTGAAGCTATTCTGTGGGCGCTGGCGAGCGACGAATTTCGTCGGCACTTGCAGGAGAGGTTCCCCCGGGATACCCGCCGGGGGTATTTCACGTACAACGTCGACATGACAACGGCGCGGATCGGAAGGCAGGTGTAGCCGGTGGGGTTCTTTGATCGCGTTGCGGACATCCTGTTCCGCGAGCGCCGGGACACTTCGATCGTCGTCACGCTGCCGACCGCCTTGGTTAAGGCCGTGGATACATTGGTGTACATGCGGAACGGGCTTTCGGAAGACAGCAGCAGAGTCGACCGCGACGATATTATCGGGCTGGCGCTGTCCGAATACCTTCAGAAGCATCTGGTCGACCGGAACGAGGCGAAAATTAAGGCCATGCCGGCACCGTCATACACCAGCGGCCGCCGGCAGGCCCGATCCGCGTCGGTGTATGCCGACTATCAGACCTACTACAGGCAGCAGCAATAAAGCCGCCCTCTCGGGCGGCCTTTCTTTTTATTCGAACCCTGCCAGCATGTTCCGAAGGATATCGTCATCCGCTTCAACCGCCGGCTCAGGGGGCTTGTATTCGACAGCCGGCTCCAGCGGAGGCGGCGCGGGCGCCGCAGCAGGCGCAGCGGTCGCAGGAACCGCGACGATCTTCGGAAGCTCCGATGCCCGGACGTACTCGCCGCGCTCGACGGCCAGACCGAGCAGGTAGAGCTCTCGGATGCGGGCGGACTGATTCTTATATCTGCTCAAGTCCTCCATGATCTCGGGGTGCTTCTTCCCCGGCCGGAAGGCGACGAAGTTCCGGGCCATACGTCACGCCCCCATAAGCAGCATGCCGTACTTCCGGTAACCGCTGGCGTTGCTATATTCCGCGTGCGACAACTGGATGACTGGGACAGAGGTGATGGACTGGATATACGGTGTATAGAGCGCTGCACCGCCGCCGGCAACCAGAATGGCCGAGAACCGCCGCAGATCGTCCACATACACGGACAGCTCGTCGCGGATGGCCGGGAAATGGGTCTCCAGCGCCTTCGTGCGCAGGTGCGTCACATCTTCCTGCGTCCCGCCGATATTCAGGATTCCGGTCCGCATGACCGCGTCCACTTCTGAAGGAGCCAGAACAAAACCACGATAATGCCGGGCAATGAGCTTACGAAGCTCGTTGTGGACCTTCCATATCCCCTGACGGATCGTAAAGCTGTCCTGACTGTACTTCGATTTCTCCATGATGCATCCGTCCGTTGTCTTCCCGCCGATATCGAACACCAGCACCGTCTCCCGCAGCAGTGGGCTGTCTGTGAGCTTTCCATCGTCCGTCAGGCCATAATCGTAGAACGCGCCGGCCGCCTGCGGGATGACCGCGACCTTCTTTACGGAAATCTGCATTTGCTGGCTTCCGAAGCCGAACTGGAAGTCTCCGGTCAGCGCTTGCTGGAGCGCGCCGCGGTATTGGCTGTACTCGTCGACTGGAAGACCCGATACGAGCAGGTCGATGATGGAAGAACCGGTCTGCTGCCGGAACAGCGCCAGTGCAGTATAGAGCTTTGGAAGGTCGGAGTCCCGCGTCAGGCGTTCCGAAGTGAAGTCATAGCTGCCTTTGCTGCCGACGTTCCACGTGCCATGCTCGTCCACGATGACGTACCCTTCGGCATCCTCCAGTCCTTCCGTTGCGACTTCCGAACGACGCTTGACCAGACTTCCGAACTTGCAGGTATTGCCGGGGTCGACCATGATGCCGGCGTCGCTGTACTGCGGCCGCCGCGTGCCCCAGACGAACTTTGTCTGTACGAATCCGAGGTCAAGCCCGGCCACCCGCTTCGGATGCGCGGGCGGAGCCGGCGGTATGGCGGAAAATGTGCGGCTTCCGATGGTCGCCTTTACGGTCATTTTCAGCATTCCCCTTTCCGAGATTTGTTAAACATCCTATGCGCATATTCTCGCACATATGCGGGAATTAGAAAATCTGAGCGTTAAACGTAAATTTCGCACTTCGGAAGCGCGCTAGAATTTTGCAAAACGCCTGTGTATGGTGAACATGAGGGAGGAACACTCCTGCCTCCAATCACAAAAAGGAGCTGATATATCATGCGGAAACAAAAGGTACTCGACCGGTGCACGAATATGCACGGAAAGCTCGGATCAGAGCTTGTGGATCGGATCAAGGATTACCTGAACGAGCCAACGATGGACAGATGGGATGACATCCACTCGATCATCATCGACGGTCGATCGTTTAAGACGATCTGGAACGCAGTGCTGGAATACGACCCGACGTTCCCGTCGTCGGGCCGGGTGACGGACGCCAACGGCCGGATCATTCAGGAATGGGCGAGAATTCCAACGCCGTTTGAGCTCATGAAGGCGATCCAACTGGCAACGCGGCCGATCATTTACACTTCCGAAGCGCGCTAGAATTCTGCAAAACGCCTGTGTATGGTGAATCTGAGGGAGGAACACTCCTACCTCCAATCATAAAAAGGAGCTGATATTTATGGCGTTCGTAAAACTCGTAACAAACAAGAGCGGTGAGGTCATCGGTGAGATTTGGCAGGACATGCGGAAAGGTAAATACCTCGCACGGGCGATTTTCCCCGGACACAACCGCAGCGAGAGCGTCGGCAAGTTCGCAAGCTGGAAGGCTGCGGAGCGTGCCGTCAAGCAATACGTATACTGAGGGAAGCAGCGCTCCCTTCACCACCAAAACCAATAAGAGGAAAACACCAGACGGAGGTAATGAAAGTGAAAATCCATGTATACGGAAAAAACAAGCCGATATTGAGAGGGTTTGACAAAGACGGGAATTACAAAGAGTTTAGAACAGCAAGTTATTCGGGGCATAGGATAGCAAAAAGTTTGATCGAAGCCCAGAAGTATATCCAAGATTACCTCAACAGAAATTGGGACGTTCAGATTGTAGTTGAAACATAAAAAGCCACCCGCGACCATGCAGAGTGACTTTCGAGGAAGGATAGAGTGCAGACTATCCTTCCTCGGAAGGATAATTTCAATGAGCGTTTACAAAATTGTTACCGACCGTATTATTGCGAAACTGAAGGAAGGCTGCGGAGCGTGCCGTCAAGCAATACGTATACTGAGGGAAGCAGCGCTCCCTTCACCACCAAAACCAATACGACAAGGAGCTGGAAACCGTCATGAAGAAAGTCAAAATCGAAATCGTAACAGAACACGCAGCATTCGGGGACGACGATCGAGCCAAGATTACGGAGACGGCGTACATCCTGCGCCGGCTGGCGGACCAGTTGGAAGAAGGTCTGATGCCGCAGTTTGTACGGGACACGAACGGCAACAAATGCGGGACAGTTAAATACGTGCGCAAGTAAATAATCCGAAAGCCATGAAGGAATTCAAAACCGGGATGGCGAATAGTTAAAGAAAAGGAGATGGTACCATGTTTGAAGTGCTTCACACATACTCGAGGAAACAGGCAATTGAGGATGGTATTTTGATCGACGTAACGGAGATGGCAGAGGAAGCCGGCTTCCGTTACCCGGTCGCGGTTACGCGGACGCTATGGGAGGCGCACATCAAGACAGAAGGCACGGAGCGCAGCGGCGACACGAACGGTCGCCTGTGGGATACGTTATGGATGCTGCGCGTAAGGCTCGCCGATCCGTCCGTGCAGGGCTCGGCAGAGGCTCGCTATGAAGTCCTCTACGGCCGAAAGCGCGTCCAGCTTAAAGCCGTATGCGGTCCCGGGGACAACTACGAGCCGGTCATTACGATTATGCTGCCGGATGAAGCCTGACGCGAGGCGGGCGACGGCCCGCCTTACAATCCGAAACCGCACCGTAAGGAAGCGACAATAAACCTGCGACCTGCGCTACACGAGATGTGACCCCTTAGAATTTCGGGAAAGTCCTGTGTATGTTGAATGTGAGGGAAGCAAGCTCCCGCTTCCCAAAACATCAAAAGGAGCGGATAATATGTCAAAGAAAGACCTGCAAGATGTCATTAAAACGCACGGATACGCCCTGACCTTCAGCTCAGGTACGCTGAACCCGGAGCATCTGCTGGCGGTCGCGCATGACATTATCGTCGAGTACAACCTGCGCACACCACTGCTGAAAGCAATACGCGACGCCTACCGATACAAAGACAAGCTGTATAAAAAGGAGATGCGCCGCAGTTTATGGTCGGCCGTCTACTACGGATGGGCAGAGTTGAAAGAGGACGCCGATGCGTTCGCATTGTGGGAAGACGTATGCGACTACTTCGATGATTTGGCGCCGGAAGGGTACTGCTTCGGAAGCGCTGAAGGCAGCGCCGACGATATCGGGTGGTGGCTGGTTCACGACGAGGGCTGATGCCCTCGTCAACCTTCCGAACACCGGACAGGCGGAAAGGATGATCGGCATGGCGAGGAAGGACCTGATTGACATGATTGCAGCAAGTGATGAGTTTGTCCTGATTGCCGACAGCGACCTGCCGGAAGGTGAGACGCTGAGAACCGATAAAACGGTGAGCCGATACGTGCTCGCAAGGGTGTATGACTTGTTTCGGAAGTACAACGTAGAACCACTGATGCGGCGGACGATTGATCGGACATTCGACTGGAGCGGAAAAGGTTCGCTGGTTGAGGCACTAGCGAAGGGTCGGGCAAGCCCGATCGACGATATCGCCGTAAATGCCGCCTATGGTAGTGTTTGGGGCTATTGCAGCAGCTTGATTCGTAATTATTCCTTCAGTATAGAGACGGAGCATGCGGACGCAGGCGCGGAAGGCACAACACGGGTGCTGTGGCGCCGAGCGTGGGATGAATGACGAAAGGAGCTACACCCATGGAAATGCTCGTAAAATTGGCAAGACGCATGAGAGGATGATGATCATGAAAAAATGGTATATCGACCAAACGTTTGTCCGCGAGGGCCGGGAGTACGACAGAGGCTATTACATCCGGGAAGACGGCACCATCGAGTGGACGGAGCCGGTGCCGAACGGAGAAACGCACGAGTTTCCCATCAGCGAATGCTTCCATCCTTCCGGGCCGCTGTCCAGCGAACCGGGAGATCCGATCAGCGTCGAGGACGGAGAACTGCTCGGGGAATTGGTAGAGTAGCAGGGCTAGGGAGACGCCGGAGAATCCCGGCGCGGCCGCTTCGGCGGCTTCCGCTCAACCTGCGGAAGCAGGAAAACACACGAAAGGATGATCAAAATGAAAAAGGTTAAGGTTCGCGTCGAGTACAAGGCAGGCGAAAGCCGCTACAGCAACAAAGCTGTCGATTGGATGCTGGCCGTCGTTCCGATCTACGAAGACGGTATCCACGTTGATGATGTCGAACTGTACGCCGAGGCGGAAAATGCGACGTGGAACGAGGATGGAGGCTATTACGAAGACGAGCGGGCGACTTTCGAGGAGCTGAAGGCGGAAATCTTTGATCAGGCGGAAGAAAAAGGCATCGACCTGTCGCAGTATGAATTGATTTACGAATGACCGCAGGGCTAGGGAGAGCGCCGAGAATCCCGGCGCGTCCGCTCGACCACCAGCACTATGCGGGTGTATTTGAGCAACCTTGCACTTCGACAAGGCGACAGGCGAAAGCGTTCCGCGAAAGCGCAGGTGGATCAGGCTTTACGAGAGCTCGCGCGGGAAGTATGTGGTGTACCAGCGAAAGCGGTACTACCTGCCGGACGCGTCGTAAAGGTCTTATGGAGAAAGGGATGGTATAGTGCTGGCAATCTACATGATCCAGACGCAGCAAGATGCCTACAGCGCAGCGCGGCTGCGCCATGAGTATCTTGCGCAGGAAACCGAGGAAGCGCGGCAGCTTATGGAAACCCGCGGCCGAGAGCTCGTCCGACTTCAGAAGGTGGCACATCTGGCTGGGCTCGACTACGATCCCACGGAATGGCGGAGCGACGAACGCGACTGCACGCACCACACCAACTATGAGCGTCATGTCGTGCACACGCTGGAGACGGCGACGCTGCTGTTTGTGGTGGCGGTAAGCACGCTGCGGGACCTGAAGCGCAAGCCGCACCGCGTAACCTACTCGGTCCGCGAGTTCAGACTATCGAGTACGCCGGGCGAGCTCTACAATGCACACTGCAACATCATAGCCAACTTCCCGGACGTGCCGCAGGAGCAGAAGTTCCGCGACTGGGAGGAAGCCGAAAGGTACGCTCGATCCGTAATGGAACGGCTCGAGGCGAAGTACTACGAAACGCTGAACTATGAGCGCCAGACGTTCCGACTTCTGAAGGATGCGGGCATCTACTACGACAACGACGAGAAGAAGTTTGTGGTCCCAGATCAGGGTGAAACGAAAGGGTGATGCACAAGGCCGCGGCCCACGTGCCCGGCCTTGCTCATAATATCCACTTCAAGCGAGGGGAGAGTAAGGATGGGCACGAAGGTACGAATCGGGCTGCTGAGGGCTCAGCAGGAGCGGCAACCGGCGCCGGTCGAACGCTTCCTGATTAACGATGATGTCGTTCCATTTGACCGCGCGCATCTGCTTACGTCGGAGGCTATGAAGGAACTGGTTAAGGAGGTCGGACCTGATACCGACATCTGTCTGTACATCGTAGGGTTCACCCGGGCGGTGCTCGGCGCGGTCGCCGGGTTTATGTCATCCGGCAGCCGCGCGACGCTGCGCATCTATGAGTACAATGATGCGGTGTCAAAATACGAAACCCGCATTTCGTTCTGGGCAAGCGAACGGCCGGAAGGCGACCACTGCTACGCTATGCATTTATGGTGATGCCTTAAGGGGGTATGAGGGGATGGCGACTACCGTACTTCGTTACGAGCCGAAGCTGTACACGGACGGCGACTGCCTGCCGGAATCTGAGCACATGGACTGGAACGACTGCCTGCTGATCCTAAAGCCGGACCGGCTTCCGATCGAGCAGCAGCTTCCGCCTTTCCAACTGTGGAAGGGTGACGGCGGGTTCGGGTGCACGCCGGGAACTGGCGGCGACGCCGTGTTCGCGATCAGTCTGGTGACCGGGGAGCGCCGGCGCTGGCGCCGCAGCGACTTCTATGGCGTGCTGAAGCCGGCTTACCAGCGCTGGCAGGCCAACTAGAATTTTAGATTTTGCCTGTGTATGTTGAATTTGAGGGGAATGCTCCATTCCCCAAAAATCAAAAGGAGCTGATTCAAAGATGAACAACACGGGTATGTATTCAAGTGGTGCGTCATCCGCGGGCATTTCAGCAGACATTCCGGCGGATGAAGTTATCCGAATCCGACAGGCCGAGATCGTGGCCGATATCGACGAGATCGATATCCGGCTGGAGGAAATCGCAAGGCAGATCGACGCGCTCGATCGTGAGCGCGGGCTGCTGGAGGAAAAACGCCGGCGGCGCCTACTGGAGCACGATCTGTGGAACCGCTATGATCGCGGGATCATCGTTACGCAAACCACGGTCGAAATTCACGGCGGAAACATCGGCCGCAAGCGCACGGCGGACAGGCTGCCGATCGAAGAATGTCTACGGCGCATCTTCGAAGCTGCCGGACGGCCGCTGGCGTTCAGTGAGATTCGGGAACGGCTGGAGGCGTTCGGCTACCGGTGGAACCGGTACATAAGCGCACACAATTACTTGACGCGAAAGGGTCTGCTGGAGCCCACGGGCAAGCGCGGGTTCTATAACCTGTCGCGTCGGTGGTAGTCCGGGCAAAGACATCATGGCTCCGCGTCCGTGCTGCCCGGCTGCCGAAATCTATAAAAGGAGCTGGGGAGCATGGACAAGGAATTGCGTGCAGGACTGGAATTGGGACATCCTTTGACGGAGGGGCAACCATACTGGTGTACCCTGTGCAATAAGGTACACCACAGAAAACAAGGTTCCGAAGAATACGTGACGCGCACATGCTGGGTGTTCATCACGCCGGACGGCAAGATCGACACCAGCGGCGAGGCCGTGTTCAAAGTGAACATCGGATTCTGTAACGGCGCGCACGGTCCGGTCGCCTCGCCGCCGCGGTACGCACCCGCCGGGGTTACGCCGGTGGTGCACATCCTGCCGAGATACGGGAACCACGAAGGTGAAGGCGTACCGGCCGAGACATAACAAACCTGACGAAAGGAGCTGGTAAGTGTGTCGCTTTACCGAGTGACGGACGCGCTGTGTGCTGCCCAAAACGGGCGGGTGACCGGCAAGCAGTTTGGTACTATCCAGCGGGCTGCTGCCGCGTACTCCGCGCACCGCGACCGCGTTAACGGAAGTCAGACGGTAGTCCTTCGATAAAGCGAATAACCCGGACGGCCTGCAGCAGGCCGTCCGACCACATGAACTTGAGTAGGGGAGAGTCCCACTCCCCAGTTAAGGAGGGATGGCCGAATGGCCGAGGCCGTAACGCCGTTGTTTCGGAAGTATGTGGATGGTTTTACGATAGGCGAGCTTCCGAAGACGAGCACACCGGAGGTCAACACGAAAAACTTCCGCACGCCCGGATACGTGCAGCTTGACGATGGCAGTTGGGCTCCTCAAACGGAATGCGTGCGGCTGCCGCGAGGCGGCAGGTTCGTTTGGGTCCGATTGTCATAGAATTGTACGAAAGACAGCGCTGCCATAGGAAAAAGCTGCATGCGCATCGAGATTTTACATAAATCAGACGAGACGAGAAATGATAAGATGAGGATACGGAGATAGGAGGAACGGAGGGTGTCTGAAAGAGAACGCGAAAAGCAACGCCTGCAAGCAATTCGGGAGATGTCGCAGCGGCTCGACGAAATCAATCTGGAACGCCAACATCTGGAGTACTTCATTCGCTGCTGTGGAAACACGCCGAAGCTGCGGGACGATATTAAGGCGCTGCTGCAAGACCGTATCAAGGAGAGCAAGGCGGTGCACAAGCAGCTTATTCGACTGGCAACCAAACCGAAGGGATATCAAACGTTGCCTATTATTGAACGCGAGGATTGATCAATAACGGGTTAATTTTTTGAGTAGGGCGCAGGTTCATCTTCCGAACTTGCGCTTTTATTCTACTGTTTAAATTTGTCCAAAGTTGTTGAGTTTTGTTCACGTTTGGTGTAAGATGGTGGCATAACATAAAGGAGGTATTTTCGATGGCAGTCATTACAAAGCAGGCCGTTCGAGACTGGATTGAGAAGATGGTGGTTACCCGGAGAAAGGAAGTCTATCAAGAGATCGGCGACATCGTCGATGAGCGCCTGAATCCGGTGCTGGATGAGCTCGTTGCCGCGCTTCCGGGTGTGGATAAGCTGGAGGAAGCCGGGCGGTCGTTTTACCGCGCAGTGGAGGCATACGCAGATCAGCCGTATTTCAGGGACTATCAGCACGTTGTCCAACACATGCTACACACCGCAGAGCGTTACGGAGAGAATATCAAGAAGCTTATCCGGCATGACATCCGCACGCGCGTTGTGAACTACGCCAGCGGCGGAAACGCCATCACGACTCAGGATACTTGCGGTTCGGAGGCGGTTGTGGCGCTGGCGCATGAGATCGCCCGGGAGCTCAGACCGAAGTACAACATAATCAACGATTTGAGCAGGCTTCACAAGGAGCTGCAAAACATCGTTTCGCAGGCTGCAAGCGGTAAGGAAGCCCTGAAGCTGCTGCAGGAGGCCGGCGTCGACACATCGAGCTTTACGGTCGAGCAGCGTAACTTACCGGTTGCTGTGAATCTGTCGGTTGATCCGAAAATTCTGGCAAGTGTGTAAATCACGAGATAAAGGAGAGTACTTAACATGACGAAAGCAATGCAGACCATCATCGACATCTTCAAGCGTTTTTCGCCTCAACCGGAAATGCAATCTTCCGAAGGCGGACCGATCGGAGCAAGTCGGGCGGTCGACGAAGACCAACTCATCGACGAAGCGTCGAAGGAGTTCTCGGCCGCGGTGGCGGAGCTCCACAGCGCGCAGCGCTTCATGGACAATGTCGATCCGCAGGATGTGCGCATGGTCGACGAAGCCATTGCCCGCCTGAACGTGGCCCGGCTCCGCGTAGACAATGCCACGCGCCGGTTGAAGACGCTGCTCGGGATTCCGCTTCAGGAGCACCGGCCGCAGGAGCAAGTTATTACGGAGCGTATTTCGGCCGCGTTGAAAATGCCATCTTCGGAAGATGGCGCTCACGCCGTTTGCTGATGGAGGGAAGCGGGATGGCAAGACTTGAAGGCATGCTGCTGCTCGACTTTGAAACGACCGGCGTCGACCCGGATAAAGACCTACCGGTTGAGGTATGCGCCGTTCGGTTCGTGGGTGACAAGCAGGTGTCCATCCTCGATACGCTGATTTACTACCCGCAGGATAAGCCGTGGACGGATGCGCTGGAGATGGGCCACCACTCGCGGCAGGACCTGCTGCAAGGGCTGGATGAGCGGACGGTCGCCGCCTACATGTTCCAGCTTCTGAAGCAGGCGGTTGACGCCGGACATCCGCTGGTCGCCTACAACGTTTTGTTCGACGCATCGTTCCTGTACAAGATGCTGACGCGGCATTTCAGCGTCGACGAAATCGCCGGCGTGTTCCAACGGATGAATATGCTGGACCCGCTGACCATCGTCCGCGAGCGGGAGCCGTACCCGCACCGGCTATCGGAGGTCTGCCTGCGCCGCGGCATTCAACTCGTCGACGCGCATCGGGCGCTGGATGATGCGCTGGCTATGGCTGAGCTCGTGGAACAACTCGGTTCGGAAGTTGACTTGAGGTCCTACATCAACCGGATCGGCTTCAACCGTCAGTACGGCGTCCCGCCGTATGTACAGGAATGGGCGCCGCCGCATGTGGAACTCGTACCGCAGGGGTCCGTCACGATCTACAAACACGCCGATGGCCGTGTCTCGCGGCAGCGGCACATCGGCCGGCCGTATCAGCAGAAGATTATGGGCAAACCGGTTCCGCCGAATCGGCCGGTTGTCATGTCGCCGGGAGCAGGTGCCGGGAGCGGTAATAAGCCGCCGTATGGTGTCCCGGGACGGCCGCCGGCAATTATAGGTTCCATTACGTGGCCGCAGCCCGCACCGAATGTCAAGTTTACGATGCCTGATAAATCACAGACCGAAGGGAGTTCGAACGACAATGCCGATGTTTGAAGGACGCTTTTACACTGCACGGGAAATCCTGTGCGCGGACTGTCACGAACTGTACGCCTCCAGCGGGCAGGAGATCACCGCGCACGACGCCTGCCCGACCTGCCGGGATAGCATGCTGTCGCTGGAGGTCTCCGCGCTGGGGCCGGAGGACGAGGGAGACGACGCCAATGGGTGACCTTCAGGAGTACCGGAATTTCGATGATCCGATCGAAGTTGCGCATCGTATCGTGCAAGGCTTTCGAAGCTTCAGGGACCAGTATGATCGAGCATATGAGGCCATCAACCGGTCGGACCACGAACTTCAAGACCTGCTGCACGAAATCGAGATGCTTGACCTTTCAGAGGGCGCCGCGCTGGAGACATTCAACGCGCTGCGACAGAATCGCGTCGAGCGCCGGGAGGCAAAGCAGCTCATGCAGGTCGGCAAGCCCTTGTACGACTTCGTGCGCCGCAATCATAAAGTTATCGCGGAACTGGAGACGGTACTGAGGTCCATGCAGAACATCGAAAGCCGCATGCGCTTCAGCATCTACAGCCCGCGCATACGGAAGGAAAAGCTCGACGCCTTTATCAACCTGACGGCCCGGGCGTCCGGCAAGACGCCTGAAGAAATCCGCACCATGCTGGCGGAGATTGGAGAGGTTGACGATGACGAAACCGATGATGCCGCAAATGGATAATGGTTCCGAAGTTGCGCTGCCTGCCGGCCTCCGGCGGACGGTGGTCATTGATGGCGAGGTTTACGTTTTAGATTCCGAAGAAGGCATAAATGCGCATGAGGTCGATGTAAAGGAGCGTTTGACATGACAGGCGCATCAGTCTATGCGCATCTGTTTGGCGTGGTGGAGTCCATAGATCGGTTATGCGCGGAACTGGAGGGTGTCACCCGCCGGCTGGAGGCGCTAAACGGCGGCGCCTATCTGGGCGACTATCTTCATGGTTTAAGCGACGAGCTCCGCGACAGCATCCAGAATCTGAAGCATGATTTGATCGCGGCACAGGGCCGCGGCGCCTGACGATACCAAGCGGCTATGAGGTGACGGCACATGAAGAAATACGAATTCGTTCCGAATGACAGAATCAGGTTTCGAGTAGGTGACAAGGACATCATTCTGAATCGCATCCGTGCGGTGCGGGATATTCCGAAGCATGATATTTCGGCCGGGCAGCTCGGCGGATACATTGAATGCGAAGACAACCTGTCGCACGCCGGCTCCTGCTGGGTCGGCGGAAATGCGCAGGTATTTGGTGATGCGAAAGTGTTCGAATACGCGCTGGTGACCGACCGGGCGAAGGTCGCCAGCAACGCGAAGGTGTACGGGCATGCCCGTGTCGACGGCAGCGCCTCCGTTATAGCCGGCTCCGTGGTCGAGGGTAACGCCCACGTCGGCGGCCGCGCACTCGTCCGCGGAGATGCCATGATCCTCGAGCATGCAAGGGTGATGGACAGCGCCATCGTCGAAGGTGGTGTGGTAAGCGGCCGCGCGATCGTTTCGAAGTCTGCACGGGTGCTGGATAAGGCGCAGGTGAGCGGTAACGCCGTGGTTACAGACCGCGCGAAAATCAGAGGGCACGCAAAGGTCAGCGATAATGCACGGGTCAGCGGCAGCGCCCGCCTCGGCTGGTCGGCGCAAGTCTCCGGCAACGCGAAGGTCTACGGCAACGCCTATATCGCCAACCGAGCGCGGGTGGCAGGATATGCGAACGTCTTCGGCGAAGCGCAGATTATCGAGGATGCCTACGTCGGCGGAGGTGCGAAGATCGGCGGCGCCGTCGGACTCTACGGCATGGCGAGCGTATGGGATGCGGAGATCGTGTTGACGGAGGGTCAGGAGCTGCGCATCGGTACGCATGCGCGGATCATCGACGAGACGGCCTTCCTGATGGTTCATCCGGTCGGCATGGGCCGGTATATACTGGCCGCTTACGTGGCGCACGAGGCCGACCAGCGCGACGTTCTGAAGGCGACGATCGGCGTGACGCTCGGCATGCAGAGCTTCACGCTGGATAAGTTCGAGGCACACATCAAGAAGCTGCTGATGAACGGCAACATCGAAAAGAGCGAAGGCGAGTTTATGCTGGCGCTGGTTCCGGCCATTCAGCATAAACTGGCGCCGGCGGTTGCCGAGTACCAGAGCGTCATCGAATGAAATTTTCAAAGAGAGGGATGAGGTGAATGAGCTTCTTAATCGGCTCGGATGAGCAGCGCGTGAATAACAGCCACACGGATGAGGGTGTTCGGAGGAAGTACGAGTTCACAGGGGATACGAAGCCCATCATAGATGCGGAAGGAAAAGAGCGCACCCTACGCCGCATCCGCGCGGTTCGGGACATTCCGAAGCATAACGTTCCAGCCGGCGGCACCGGCGGATGGATTGAATCGGAGGTTAACCTGTCGCAGGAAGGCGACTGCTGGGTCGGCGGGGAATCGCAGGTGTACGGAAAGGCGCATGTAACCGGAGACGCGCTGGTAACCGGTGGGTCCGTTGTATGCGACGAGGCAATCGTTTGCGGGCTTTCGCTCGTTGCCGGATCGGTGCGCATCAAAGGTCGGGCGAAGATCGCGCGCCGCGCGCAGGTCACCGGTTCTGCGTGCGTATCCGGGCAGGCGCTTATCAGCGAACGCGCGGTCGTGGCGAACTATGCTCACGTCACGGATCAGGCCGTGGTGATGGGAGATGCCAGAGTCCGCGGCTGGGCAAAGGTTGGAGGAAACGCGAGAATCGAGGACCGCTCCGAGCTCGAAGGGTACTCCATCATCGGCGGTGACGTCGTCCTCTCCGGTGCATATGTATGGGACCGCGCCGAAATAAAGGGAAGCGTTCGACTATACGGGAACGCCTCGATTTGCGGGTACTCGGTGATCGATATCGAGGACGACGGACTGAGCATTTGCGCGGATGCATCGATCCGTGACGGCGCACGCATTCGGTATGCTGACGATATCCTCGTCCTCTCCCCAGTCGGCTCCGAGAACGGTACGCTGACCGCGTATGTCGGCATCCACTACGAGAACGACGAGGAAATCCCGGCGATTCTGGTCACCCGCGGCTGCTACAAAGGTACGCTGGATCAGTTCGAGCAGCGCGTGAAAAGGCTCGGCCAGCGCTTCGCGTACACAACCGCAAGCAGCAGGCGGCGGGAAGCGTACCTGAAGTTAACGCCGGCGATCCGGGCGTATCTGACGCCGGCGCTGGAACGGCTGAAGGCAGAGCTTCAGGAAAAACAAGGAGGTAAATGTCATGAGTGAGCGCCGCAAGTACGAAATAACGAATGAGTCACGCACGGTGCATCTTTTGGACGGACGGAAAATTACGGTCTTCCGCATCCGGGCGCTACGGGATATTCCGCGCCACGGCGTCAAAGCGGGTGAGCTCGGCGGCTGGGTTGAGGGTACGCACAACCTGTCACAGTACGACGACTGCTGGATCGATCAATATGCCCGCGTCGTGGGCGGCGCCACGGTCATCGGTAACGCGCTGATTGCCGGCCGGTCGCAGGTGTACGATAAAGCGCAAGTCAGAGGCAACGCGAAAGTCACTGGTCAAGCCTGCGTATTTGGTAAGGCGGTGGTTGCGGGAAATGCTTCCGTATTAAGCTGCGCGGTAATCCGCGATCAGGCTATGGTTATGGGCAAAGCCACGGTCGACAGCTACGCTGAGATCGCCGGCGAGGCACGGGTTGCCGGATACGCCGTCGTCACAGACAACGCCCGCGTGACAGGAAAGGCACGACTGCTCGGAAACGCGCATGTGATGGACGATGCGTGGGTGTACGGCAGCGCCGTCATCGGCGAAAACGCCTCCATATCCGGTTACGCGCACGTCTTCGGAAGTGCACAGGTCAGTCATTACGCGGCCATCATGGACAACGCGCAGGTATCGGGATTTTCGCGCATACACGGCGACGTGACGGTTGAGGACTTTGCAGTTGTCACAGGACACGTTACCCTGAGCGGCAGCGTACATGTAGGCGGAAGGGCAGAGATCAACGTGCAGAGAGACGATCACGCCAGCCATCGGTTGTATTTATGCGGTGATATACAGATCAAGGACAAAGCGCGCATCCGCTCGCAGCGTGACATCCTTTCGATATCGCCGGTCGGTTCCGAAGGCGGGACGCTGACGGCTTACGTGGCGCTGACAAAGGAAGGCCGGGCGTATGTCCATCTTACGCGCGGGTGCTTCAGCGGTACCTTAAGCGAATTCAAAGACGCGCTGCGGGCAGGCCAGCAGCACAAGGAGCTTCGGAAGATTTACAAAAAGCTGATTCCGATCATCGAGGAACACTTCGCGCCGTCGCTGTCCGAGCTCCAGCGCCGCGTGCTTGAAGGGCTGGAGGAAAACGACGACCGCGCCGAGCTCGGCGACTGCCCGGTATATGCGGATTACGCCGATATCCCGCGTCTGACGCCGCCGAAGCTGCCGCCGGTTCCTTACGCGCCGGACTTTGAGGATGGGGAGGTCAAATACGCCGATGAGTGAGCCGCGCAAGTACGAACTGACGGACGAGGTAAAGACGGTCAGCGGCCCGGGAGGTCGGAAGGTTACCCTGCGCCGCATCCGGGGCGGGGTTCCTAACTACGTGAAGCATGCGCTCGTGCAGGCTGCAAAGCACAACGAGAAAGCGCGACAGTTTGAGCGTAAAATCGAGCGCTGGCTGGAACAGCACGATATTCATGATCTCGATGTGGTGCGGGATATCCTGATTGACTGCACGCAGCTCGAGAACCGGCCGGATGAGGCGATTCGGCGTCTGGAGGATGTGATCGATAGCGTGCGTCAGTACAAGGCGTACTACAAACAAACAGGCAAGTCCCGAGCAAGCAAAGTCCAACAAGCAAGCGCAAGTCCCAAACAAGCAAGCGCAAGTCCCAAACAAGGAGGCAGGTATCGTGACATCACCGCTGAAATATAAGCTCGTAGGAAAGCCGCGCGTGAAGTTCTCGCCTTCCGAAGGGCGTGAGATCGCGCTGCACCAGATTCAAGCACTAATCGATCTTCCGAAGCACGGCGTTAAGGCCGGCGATATCGGCGGGTGGGTTGAAGGCCCGCACAACCTGAATCAGGAAGGTGCCTGCTGGGTCGAGGGTGAGGCCGAAGTGTACGGCGAGGCGCGTGTGACGGATGACGCGCTCATCCGCTGTCAGGCGAGGGTGTACGGAAGCGCCGTGGTCGCAGGGGATGCGACGGTTGAAGGCGTGGCGAAGGTGTACGGCAAGGCGCTCATCTCCGGCAGCGCGCGGGTTTCCGGCAATTCCGATATCTGCGGGCATGCCGACGTTTCCGGCAGCGCGGTGGTGCACGATACCGACATTGAGGACCACGCCGTTATCAAGGATAACGTTAAGATCGTCGACAGCTACGTGCGTGACCGCGCGGTCGTGCGCGGGGATATGATGATCAGAAACGCCTACATCATCGAGCATGCGCATATCGAAGGCAACGGAACGCTCGAGAAAATAGCCGTCAGCGGCCACGCCCGTATTTCGGGGAATGTTACGCTTCATAAAGTGATCATCTCGGACCATTCACTGATTATGGGCGACATAGTCCTGCGCGGGAAGCAGGAGGATGGCATGAACACATCCTGCCGCGTGCGCGGCAGGATGATCTTCCGTGACGGTGCCTATGTGACGCACCCGGAGCACATGCTGGCCATCTCACCCATCGGCCGTGATCTGGATACGCTGACGGCCTACACGGGCGTTACGACCGGCGAAGACGGCAAGCAGCAGGCAGTGATCCGCGTCGCCCGCGGGCTGTACACGGGAACCATCGATGAATTCATTGATCACGTTATCGAGAAGGACGCCGGGGAGCGGAAAGAGGAAACGTTCATCTACCTGCAGTTGGCGCCGCTGATAAAGTCGCACTTCGCCAGAGCGGTAAAAGAGCTTCAAGCCGTGCTGGATGCGCAGGCGAGCGAATCACATTAACATACAGTCACATTAACATACAGGAGGCATGTCTCATGGAACAGTATAAAACGGATTTCTCAGGCTTCGTTTATGTCCGCCTCGAGGGCGCGGCGATACCGATCGTTGAGGATGGACCGGAAATCGTGTACATGCCGAAGGCCGGCGATCACGTCGTTGTGCCGGCCGGACCGCATTCAATCAAGCCGAAGCAGTTTAGCATGCTGAAGGATGGGACCGACGTGGAGCTCACCGTAAGCGACATTCCTCTATCGATGATGCAGGAAACCGTAAGGCTCATCACGGAACGCCTTCGCAAGAATGGCAGCGTGCGGATCGAGGTCGAGGTTTACGAATCGGCCATGAAGATCGGCAAAATCACGCAGTTCGAAGAACGTCATGTTCAGAAGGACGGCTACCTGACGTACAAGATTACTTTCCCATTCCGCATTACCGGGTCTTCGCCGCTGTGCCCGCATGGCGAGAACCAGCGTAGGTGCCCGATCTGCAAGGCGTTCAAGGAAGGAAGCGAAGCCGGCAGCAGCACCAACGCGGCAGCGAAGCCGGCCATCTCCCGGTTCGAGGGCCGAACCGTCGACATCGACGGCACGAAAGCTCGCCTGAATTCGGAAGGGTTGCTGGTAGTGGAGATGCCCAACTTCTGCGGCACGCGTGTGCCCGGGGAATACTATGTGTTCTTCCGGCTGGTCGCCGTGCGGCGGCGGACAAACCTGATAAGTCCTACGCAGATGCATTACCTGCCGGAGCTGTGGGCCGGGTGCCCGGATGAGGACGACATCTACGATGTCCTGAAATCTGGGGATTACGCATTCGTTATCGTCGAGAAGGAGTTTTGGAGCACATCGGCTCCGCTTCCGAAGGAGCGAATCAAGTATCCGAAGAACGAGCCGGCCGGGAAAGTCGAGGAACTGACGGACTGCTCGATTATCACCACGCCGGCGGGCGGCGCACTCATTACCTATTACGTGCTCGTCGGCTATACGGACGACGGCCGGCAGGCTGTCGGCATCGAACATTACAGGAGCGCGCCGAGCCGGGAGGCTGTCAAGGATGCACTCGAGCGCTATAAATGGCGGTCGGCAAGCGCGGAGAAGCGGTATGAACTGGCCCGTGTGGTTGAGGACTACAAATAACAGGACAGCTACCGTGACTTCTGAAGTCCGGCGGCGTTGGGAATCATTACCCATGGCCGCCGGCGTCTTGTTTTGATAAAATGGAGACCAACGCATAGCGCGCCCCCGACGGCGCTCTCCATTCTTTGCCCTCGCCTTCCCGGCTGACCTGAGCCGGCGGCGGGGGCATCTTTTTGTGCTCGACGACCGCGACGATTGGGCGCCGGGGAGGTCGTCGGCCGGTTAATCCTGCAGGCACGCTCGGTCCCTGTGTTTACCGATAACTGGACGCCGGGGAGGTCGCCGGCCGGTTAATCCTACAAACTTACTAGGTTCAGTAGGTTTATTTCGGTTCACTTTGGTTTGATTCGGTGCGAAATTTTTGTACAAGATTGGTTAAGAATGTTCAGGATCATACGATGATGTTGGGGAATGTTCACGAATGTACGGGATTGTCCAATTGCAAATATCTGGGAATTTCCCAGCGACGGAATCCAGCCCCGGTTTCATTATTTAAACTGTTTAAATAACGGGGGAACGTATGTTCTACGGACGAGATTGCTGCGAATTCTAAATTTTCTGACTATTCTGACTGAACAACTTTTAACGACTTTAAACAAGTTTGAACAAGTGATGTTTTCAAGTTTACTTTCATTTCCAATTTTAAGGCATACCCCATAGGGGTATTTTTCGCGGTTGGTAAAAGGTGGCAGAATCGGCAACTGGAAAAAATCTGGAAAAACGCGAATTACGTACCAACTCGTACTGAATACGGGGTGTCACGCGCAGAAAAAGGGGGGCCCCTAAAAAATTTTTTACGTCGCAAAAATTTTTTAAAATAAAAATTTTTCTCGATGAAAAAATCTGAAGGCTGCAATCCGGGAATTCAGTACGAGTTGATACGTAATTCGCGAATTGACAAGTTTTACCAGTTGTATTTAAGCACGTTAAATATCTCGAATATACCCTATGGGGGTATATATTGGCAGATTTTAGGAGATCAACGGAGCTGGTAATAGGTGTCCTATATTATATGGTATTTGTATGCACTGGAAAATGTTAGGATGTAGGGTTGGGTCGATTTGGGAGTGAAATTGGTAAATTTACGCTTTGTTAAACATTTGTTTCGTCTGGTGAAACCTCATGTAAGGTTTTGGAGGGGACAGGTAACAGTTCTGGCAGATTTAAGGAGATCACCGCCGGCGCGGGCTACAGGCGGCCTGCAGGTTCCGTGCGGTCCGCGCGTCGGACGCCGCTGAAATGCAGCGAAAATAGGGAAATGCTGGACAGGACAGAGAAAACCGGATACTATATACACAGATAACTACATTTTTGAACAACTTTGGACAAAGGGAGACCGAATACTATGGCACGGCTGAAAACTCAGATTAAGCAAGCCATGAAGCCGGTATCCCCGTATGACTTGCGCAAGACGCAGGGCCATACGAAGGACGGCGAGGGCGTCGGCAGTCGCCGAAGAATTCCGCTTCCTGAGCCGCAATACGAGGAAATCGGGGAGCTTACGCCGGAGGAACAGGAAAAGGGCACCCGCAGAAAAGCGACGAAGTTCGTAACATTCGAAGTCACCGGCAGTACCGGGAAGAAATACCGCGTGACTTGCCCGGAAGTGTACTATAAGAAAGTTCCGAAGGTTTGGGAGTGGACACCCATCCGCTACAAGGTTGCTGAGCTGATTGCGGATGGTCATTCGATTCGCTCGATTGCGGACGACCCGGAGGTCGGCGTCGCTCGCATGACGATCTACGCATGGTTGGAGCACCCGGAGTTCCGCGAGCATGTCGATGCGCTTGTGACGGAAACGGGCTTCGCTTCCCGGCGTGAGCGTTTGGCGGGTCTGGCGCGGCTGACGCAGCGCCTGTTCGACAAGCTGCTGCGTGAGATCGACGGTGTTCCGATTACTGACAAGTCGGTTGGCGCCATTATCAGCGGCATCCAGCAGGGCATGAAGCAGCTTGCGACGGAGAAGGGCGAGTTTGTCGAGCAGCAGAATGTCACGCAGCAAACGACGATCGGCGGCCAGCTAGCGGTTGCAGACGTGAAGGTCGACGAGCTGCTGAAGTCGGCGACGGACGAGGAACGCAAGAAGCTCGAGGAAGAATTCGATCGGATCGGCGACGAGATCATCCGCGGGCTGCTGTCGGGCTCGAACAGGGCTGGAGGTACGGCGGAATCGGAGGGTTGACGCTGCATAAAGAGAAGTCCAATCTTCCGAAGATGGTGTGAATGGAGAGCGTTGCAAACATACCCTATAGGGGTACCTTACGAGTTCATCACTACGTACATGGAGCGTGGGTGCGTTGACGGGGAAACATACCAGATATATGGGAAATCACGCAGCCGGGCTGCGGCGGTATTATGGTCTGTGCCTCATGGAGGACGGGTCTGAGGCTGTGCTTGAAGTGGAGGCATCTTCCGAAGCTGAAGCGAGTCAGAAGCTTCATACGCACGGGGTCATGATGGTGCTGGAGTTCGTGCTGGCGGAGAAGAAGGAGAAGGAAAAACCGGAAAAGCCGGTGGCGTCCAGCGCGGTGCCGAAGAACAAGCAGCCGTTGAACCGCTATTTCGGCCTGTGTCTCATGGAGGATGGGTCCGAAGTGGTGCTTGTGGCAAAGGCATCTTCCGAAGCTGAGGCCTGCCGGCATCTACACGAGTACGCTATCGTGATGGTGCTGGACCTGTTGCCGGCGGAAGAATATCTCCAGCGCCGGTATACACATCGGCCCGGGACGCTGTCCTTCGGGGTGCCGAATCTGATCTGATGGCATGCAAAGGACGGCGCGCAGGCGGCCCGCCGGATATACCCACGGGGTACCCTATGGGGGTATGTTCCACATACGCCCTGCACATGCCACGTCGGTCCCTGACATAGGGGGTAGGGGTACATGAAAGTCAAGCGCGTCAGCGCTTCTGTCGTCCGTTTCTGGTGTGAGGGCTGCCGCTCGTACCACGCCTTCGGCCGGGCCTCGGCCCGCTTCGACGGGAACTACGCTCGGCCGACGTTCGGCCGCCCGCTTCTCGTGACCGACGGACGAGGAAACATCATCTGTGAGTCGACCATACAAGACGGCATCATCACGTACACGATGCGCAGCCGCCATCGTCTGGCCGGCCAGCGCATGGAGCTGCCGGAAGGCCGGCTGCCGTGATTGCCTGCTGAATATCCCGCGACCGGATACCTTTACGGCGCGGGATATGTTGTATGGAATCAGGAAAGGAGTGGTCTGCGTGATATCGCTGAATGACCTGACACCGACGCAGATACTGGATTACCAGACGAAAAAGCGGCCGTCGATCTGGGCGCAGCGGTACACACGCCTGCGCGGAAGGCCGTACCGGTTCGAGCAGCGATTACCGAACGGCCAGCTCGACCTTCGGAAGCCGCACGAGATTCCACCGGGTGACCTAAACATCGGTCTGCGCGGGCAGCGGCAGTTCCTGCAGCAGCCTCTGGATGATCAGCACCCACACAAGGCCATGCAGAAATCCCGTCAGTGCGGCGCCAGCGAGAACGAAGTGCGGGAGATGCTATGGTTTGGCGACATGCATCCGCATACGAAACAGGCGTATGTGTTTCCGACGTTCGATCAGGTCGCGGACTTCTCGAAGACCCGGGTTGACGCCGTCATGAAGGACAGCCCATACGTTAAAGAGCGCATGGGCTACGACCCGATTACAGGCAAGAAGAAGCAGGGAGAGGACCCGGTCGATAACGTGCGCCTCAGAAAAATCGGAGAGGATCACTGGATATTCTTCCGAAGCGGTCATACGCCGAAAGCGGGCGAAGGTATCGACGTTGATGTCGTGCGATTTGACGAAATCGATCGCATGCATCCCAACGTGATGATCGCCTTCAACGAAACGTTGTCTTCGTCAGCCTATGGCTGGCGCCGGGATATTTCGACGCCGTCGCTGCCGGGTGTAGGCGTAAACGCAAGCTTCCAGAAATCCGACCAGTATCACTGGATGATGAAGTGCCCGCACTGCGGCCACTGGTTCACGCTCATTCATGATTTTCCGCGCTGCGTTGTGGAGCTTCCGAAGGACAGCCGCGGCATGCCGAATCATAACTACCATCTGTCGCATCCGTGGCTGTCGGAGGACGATACGCACGCATACATCTGCCTGAAATGTCGGCGGTTTATCAGCGACGAAACCCGCATTCACGGCATCTGGCGGCCGTTCTACCCGCACAAGAAGGACGTACGCGGCTATCAAATATCACAGCTTATCTGTCCGTGGATTAGCGCGACGCAGCTCATGAAGAAGCGCGAGGACTACACGCTCGAGCAGCTTTTCATGAACTACGTCATCGGGCTTCCATATCTCGGCGACAACGTGCTGGTGACCCGGGCCGACATCATGGCCTGCGTGGATACGAGTCTGACCAACCCTTACGAGCTGCCGCGGCGGAATATCTGTCAGGGCGTCGACTGGGGCAACACAAGCTGGGGCGTCAACGGCATGCGCGACCCGGATAACCCGGATAGGATCATCCTGCTTGACATCTGGTCCGTGGAGGATTCGGAAGCTCTCGCCGGCATCGACGGCCGGAAAGACAATCCGCACGTTCGGAAGGTGGCGGAGAAAATGCGCGCGTGGGACGTGCGGCGCGCCGTGTTCGACGCCGGCTACGGTAAAGACAAGAACTGGGAGCTCATGCAGGTGTTCCCGGGGAAGGTGTTCGGCTGCTTCTATCCGAACCTGTCGACGGATGCGACGAAGAACACGGACGATGTGTGGGACGAGGACGGCGGCAAAGTCAACGTCGACCGGACGATGACGCTGCTGCTCATGTGTTCGATGTTCCGGCAAGGCCGCATCCGCATCCCGCAGTGGGTGGCATCCAATCCGCTGTTTGAGACGTTCATTCAGCACGTGACGAATCTGGTGCTCGTGCGCGACATCGAGACCGACGACAAGACGAAAAAGGAAGTCATCAAGCAGCGCGTGGGTACGCTGCCGGGCGGCGACCACTTCGGCCACGCCATGAACTACCTGTGCATTGCGATCCGCCGGACAACGACGAAAGGCAAGTCCGCGTTCTTCTTCTGATCTTCCGAAGACGATGTGTTCCATATGTACCAATCGCGAAAGTGCTGGTATCCTGAAGGTGCCAGCACTTATTTACTCGCACGAGAAAAACGAAGCGGAGGGATCAGGAATGAAACGGATCGGAACGTTGGTCGGTCTGACGGTTACGCTGCTGCGGGTGCTCATCTGGAGACTTCGGCTGCGTCTCGGCGCCTTCGGTTCGCCTGAATACTGGTCTACCCAGCTTCAGAAGTTGCAAGAAAAGGGGATGTGGAGCGTTGACGACTGGACAAGCAAAACCCGTCCGGGGGTATCCCGGGTACACCGTCACCGCTGATGGTCGTGTCTTCAGCACGCACCGTTCGAAGACGGGCAAACCGAAGCAACTCATACCCGGCAACTGGCGGCCGGATCGGAAAGTGCTGCTTTGCCGCGGCGCTTACGAACGCCGGAACGTGCTTGTGAAGAACCTTGTGCTGGCGACATGGGGAACGCTGGAGCACTTCAAGGAAGAATAAACTGAAGGAGTGGAAAGGGATGGCTGAAGTTGTAATAGCGCCGGAGTCGCCGGCGATCAAGAAGCTTGATGCGGATGTCTACTACGTGACGGCAGATTTGACGGATGCGGAGCTGCGGTCGCTGGAGGAAACATGGGAGCGCATGAACAAAGCAACCAGCCAGCATAAGCTGCTGATGGTGCTGCCGGAAAGTCTGACGCTGAAGCAGATGTCGACGGACGTTGTGCGCTCGCTCATGCAGGCTTGCGCCCGGGTGCTGCGCGAACGTGGGGAGGAACTTCCCGATATGTCCGGCCGTCCCGCTTCTAATTCGGATAATTAAGGCCTTCCGAAGCTGGAAAAGGTCGGATATTCAGGCCCGCGTTCTCGTTGTATGATAATTATGACAACTTCCGAAGGGGGTGTACGCGTGGCTACGCAGATTGACACGCTCCGCGAATACACCAGCATTGATGAGCGCGGGCGCTCGGATATTACGCAGTGTCCGTCCTGCGGCGTATTCGCCGTTCCGCGGGGCATCACGTCGACGATGAAGGATGATCTCGGATCGTTTGAAGTAAAGCATTGCCCGAACTGCGGCCACACTTATGGCCGCGACACGGTTGCGCAGTCGAAGTCCGGGACGGTTATCATCGAGGCCTACGATGTGGAGGCCGAAGTGGTCGACGACGACACGCCGATTGCGGGGGCGCTGCGGGTGAAGTTCCGCCTGAGCGCGCCGTTTGACTTCGACGACCCGGATGCGGATATCCGGCTGAGCTACTTCACGGAGGAAAACGGCGAACTGAAGCCGATGTTGAATCTGCTCGCAGGATATGCGCCGCTGGTGAAGAACAAGGAATGGGCCGGCTATCTGGCGAACATCGGCTCCGAAGGCAATCCGGGAAAGACCTATTCGAAGGGCACCGAGAATAACCCGGAGTATCTGAACCAGATTCCTGCTGATGTCCTCATCGGTTCGCTGGTCCGCAGCGGGTTCAAGTCGGATGGCTCCATGGACTACGTCGAAATCGACGACTTCCGCGAGGCGCCGGGCACTTACGTCATCCGTATCGATGTCCTCAACCGCGCCGGCATTGCACGCACAGCTTACGCCTCCGTAACGGTGGAGTAACGCAAGCTTCGGAAGCACGAAGCGCGGACATGTACCGCGTAAACATTGTGCTTCCGAAGTCCCCGTGCAGGTGCTATGATAGAGACGCGAGCACCAAGCGCGATCGAAACCTATGTACGGGGGTGTAACGATGGCAACGCAGATCGACACGACTCGGATTTACACGAGTCACGATGAGGAAACCCGCTCGGACCTGCGGAAGTGTCCGCAGTGTCAGGTGTACGCTGTACCGCGCGGCCTTACGTCTACCCGCAAGGACGACATCAACGGCGAGCGCAGGACGTGCCCGAACTGCGGCCATGTGTACGGCGTCAATAGCCTTCTTGTTCGGAAGGTACGGGCGATCAACATCACGGCTGATGGCGACACGACGGAAGTCGGTGTGGGCGCCGATCTCCAGCTTACGGCAACCGTCGTGCCGGAGTATGCCGATGACCCGCGCGTCGAATGGAAGTCCTCGGATGAGGCGATTGCAACGGTCGACGGGACCGGCAAGGTCACGGGCGTTGTGGCCGGAGATGTCATCATCTCGGCAGAAGCGCAGGATGGCTCCGGCGTTGTTGGCTTCTTCGGTCTGACAGTCGGCAGTGGTTCCGGCGGCGGGGACAGCGGCAGCGGCGACGAGTAAACCGCCATTTGAGACAGCAAGCTTAACATGACGCAGCTTGCCGGATGAAGTGAAGGCAGCAGGCTTCAGCTCCGAAGCTGCTGCCTTTTCATTTTAGGCAAGAGAGGGGTGCAAAGTTATGTCGACAGTTCTGGAGTTATGGCAGTCGGCGCCGAATGGCGAACAGCTTCTGAAGGCATTGGAGAATGACCGGGCCTTAAAGCAGCAGGAGACGGCGAAGCCGAAGTCCGCGTTTATCGATCCGTACAACGTGTACGGACTCGGCGGAACACGGGCGAAGCAGGCGGTCATCAATTACCGGCTGCTGCGGCAGATGGCTACGGTGCCGCCGGTGGCTGCCATTCTGCTTACCCGACTCAATCAAGTCGCCCGTTTTACGAACCGGCCGCGGTTTGAGGGAGATATTGGGTTCCAGATCATCCACAAGAACAAGACGAAGAAAATGACGAATGCGCAGCGCAGGCGCGCGGTCGAGATCGAAGAATTCTTTCTGAAGACCGGCTGGGCGAATAACAAGCTGCGCAAGGATAACTTCAACGCCTTCGTTCGGAAGATTGTCCGGGATACGCTGGTACTGGACGCCATGACGTTTGAGCTCGTGCCGAACCTGAAGGGCGAGCTGGCGGAAATCTGGGCCATCGACGCGGAGACGATCGAGCTGGTTGCCAATGCGCCGGTCGGTTACGGCCGCGAGCTGCCGGTGTACGAGCCGATGACCAAAGACGGCCTGCGGCTGGGCAGCGACAATATCGCATATGTGCAGCGCATCAACGGCGAAATCGTGGCCGAGTACTCGGAAGAACAGCTTGCATATGCGGTACGCAACCCACGGACGGACATCTTACTGGCGGACTTCGGGCATTCCGAGCTGGAAGTGCTCATCGAGATCGTCACGGGCATCCTGAACGGCATCCGCTACAATACGACGTACTTCACGCATAACCATGTGCCGCAGGGCGTGCTGTCGATCATCGGCAAGTATGACGATGAGCATTTGGAAGCCTTCAAGCGGCACTGGCGTGTGATGACCAGCGGCGCCGCCGGAAAGTGGGCTGCTCCGGTCATCGCCGTGGAGGACGGACAGGGCATCAACTGGACACCGTTTAAGCAGTCCAATCAGGACATGCAGTTCAACGAATTCCTTGAGTTCCTGTTTAACATTGCGTGCGCGGTGTACCAGATCGACCCGAATGAAGTTGGCTTTAAGAGCTGGACCAGCTCGAGAGCGTCGCTTACCTCGTCTGACAACACAGCAGAACGCATGGAGCGGTCGCAGGACAAGGGATTCGTCCCGCTGATGAACTTCCTTGCGAACGTGTTCAATCACGAAATCCTGCCGCTCATCGACGACGAGTTCGAGTTTACGTGGGTTGGTCTCGACGAGCAGGACGAGGACAAAAAGCTCGAGCGTCAAGTCAAGCAGCTCGGCTCCGGCATCATCACGGTTGCCGAAGCCCGCAAGGCCGACGACCGCGACGAGCTCATCAACCCGGCGACCGGCAAGCCGTGGATATGGACGCAGGCACCGGCGAATCCGCAACTGCTTCAGGTGTTCATGGCCGAGTCCGGCCTGAATCAGCCGCAGGGCGGTCCGGGAGCTCAGGGTTCCGAAGACGGGGAAGGCGCCGAAGATCAGGATCAGCGCGACGCTCAGCAGTCGGGTGAGCAGGACGAGCAGCAGGATAAGGACCCGGCGGAAGCCAGCCACGAGCGAGAGCTTGAGAAGATGGAGCGCCGGCACGAGCTTGAGCTTGAGCAGAAGAAGCTCGAGCACGAACATCAAATGGAGCTCGAAAAGCTGCGGGCGGAGGCTCGGCAGCAGAAGGTGAATAAGTCACTGACGGAGACGGCTGATCCGCGGAACGCTCCGGCGGACGATGAGGCGGTCGAAATCTCCATCACATGGAGTGACTACTGATGGCAAAGAGCCTTAACATAAAGCTTCCGAAGGACATATTGGCGGCGCCGGAAAACGTCCGGCGCGCCGTACTGGAGACGCTGCGCACGGCCATGAAGCTTCCGAAGGAAGTCCCGCTCGTGCGCGGCGACGGTCCGGTTGAGCACAAGCTGTGGGAGCGCAACAGTGACGAGCTCATGGCCGACACGGAGGATGCGTTTTACGAATGGCTAATCCAGCCGGCGACCGAGCGGATGGCCGACCTGTTTATCGCGCTGGGACTGTCGCTGGATGGTGTGAAGGTCGAGAAGGCCTTCAGCAAAGAGTTCGATGTCTACGCCGACCAGCTTGTAAAGGCCCGCGGCGGCCGCAAACCGAACGCGAAGAAAGCGCTTGAGGAATTGATCAAGATCGGCCGCGAGAAGCGTGAGGCGTTTCTGAAGTACATCAATGACGCCAAACCGCTGTCCAAAAAGGACCTGCGGGCGCTTGACAAGCTGCTGCGGTCGAAGCTGGCCGAGTACGCCCAGAAGACGATCGAGGCGTTTCAGGTGCGCGCCGGCATGCTGGCAAAGATTCGGAATCAGGCGGACAAGGAATTTTTCACGACGGTCGGCGCATACGTTGACCGCTACCCGGAGACGGTGAAGGCTGCCGAGCGCGAGCATACCGTACTGACGATTCCTGAGAAACGCAAGGCGGACGCTGAGGGCCGGAAGGTTATCATCAAGCCGCTTACCCGGCAGGAGGCGCAGGCGGTGGAACACGCCGTCCAGAGCGCGGCCGAGAAGATATCCGAAGTCAACGAGCGGCACATCAACGGCATCCGGCAGCTTGTGGTGCGAGCAAAGCGCGAACGTTGGAGCGCGGAGCGTCTGGCGCAGGAGCTTTACGACATGTACGGCGAACAAAACCGCGACTGGCGACGCGTCGCCATTACGGAGCTCGCCATGGCCGATAACGATGCATACCTGTCCGGGGTCGAGGAAGGTGAGACGGTCGTCGGGATGAGCTCGGCCGGTATGTGCAAGCAATGTGAAAAGCTCATCACGTCGAAGACGTATATCGTCACCCACGACCCGGAGAAGATGAACGAGCAGTACGGACACACGCATGTATGGCCGGGCAAGACGAACTTCGGAAGGCGCGTCAGCGAGTACTGGCCGTGCATCCCGCTTCATCCGAACTGCCGTTGTCGCTGGCACCGCATCTCCCGCTTCTATAAAATGGTCGACGGCAAGCTCGTCATGAAGACGACGGCTGAGCTCATTCAGGAAGAACGGGCGCGGCGCGGGCTGCCGCCGGACCCGAATCTGAAGGAGGAATGACCGATGGCCGACCAGCGCAGATTGATTGACGACCTGCTCGACCGCAAGCCGGAAGCCGCGCATATGATAAAGGACATCTTCGAGAACAACCGGAAGCTTGCCGACTGCGCCTACCATGATTTCTCGATCAATCTGACACCGGAGCGCGTCGTCGGCAGGCGGTGGCGGTGCGCACGCTGCGGCGGAGAAATTGACGACCGGGACAAGATGTGGTACGAACGGGGTATAAAGCACGAAAGAAATAAAGGAGCTGGAAACTATGAACAGAGCCGAGGCAGCAAAGCTGCTGATTGACCAAGTTGTGAAGCAGACCGGCTATCCGGCCATTGGCCAAGTGCTTCAGGCTGAGGGGATCGCCGACCGCAGGCTGCTGCGGGACATGGAGCGCAAGGGCATCATCAAACGCATTCCAGTCAAGCGCGCCGGGACGGTATTTTACGGCTACTATTCAAACGACGAAGTTCCGAAGATCATTCGGGAAAGGAGCGACGAGCATGCCGGAGTTCGTGAGGACGGAGAAGGACGAGAAGCTGTGGGAGAAAGCGAAGGAGATCGTCAAGAAGCAGTACGGGAAAACGGAGGCTGACGGCGACGAGTTCTGGGCGCTGGTAACAGGCGTCTATAAGCGCGCCGGCGGCAGGGTAGGCGGGGACAGTGTTCGGAAGTCGGTATCCGGCGCCCGTCTTATTCCGCTTTCGGAGCTGGAGATCGTTAACCCGGAATGCTCCCTGATGAAGTCGGCCAGCAAGAAGCCTGCAGCGAAGAAAACATCCAGTAAGGCATCGACCAAAGCAGCAAGCAAGAAGCCTGCAGCGAAGAAAACGTCCAGTAAGGCATCGACCAAAGCAGCAAGCAAGAAGCCTGCAGCGAAGAAAACGTCCAGTAAGGCATCGACCAAAGCAGCAAGCAAGGAAGTACAATCTTCGGAAGACCTGCCGCCGGGTGGTGTATGGCGGACGATCCGCGGCCACAAGGTTTACATCGTTGACGGGAAGATCGTCGGCGGCTCGGTGCAGCCGTGGATGAAGGACCAGCAGGAGAGCGCGACATCCGCTTCGGCTCCAGCATCTCCAGCAGCAGACGGCAAGCCCGTGAAGTACACGGTGACCGGCCTGAGCGGAAAGGAGTTCGAACGCACGTCCCACCGCAGCTACACGCATGCCGTCGTCGGATATGACAAGAAGACCGGCGAGCGTTGGGCGATCTCCTTCCATGACGGGCTGCACAACGCGCAGAAGAAAGCAGCGAGCGTCTACCATCTGGACCCGAAAGCGCACAGGATCGAAATTCACCCGGTCATGCCGAAGCCGAAGAAGGGCGAGACTATGCCGGAAGCGAAGCCGGTTATGACGATGGTTCCGAAGTCGCCGGAGGAACGCACGGAGCGCAGACGGATGTCGGCGCTGGGCCGGACGTTACAGCAGTTCAAGCAGCAGAAAGAGGCTGAGGCGAAGGCTGCGAATGCGTCGAAAGCTAAGGCGGAGAAGGAAAAACCCGCTTCCGAAGCGAAGAAACCAGCGGCGAATGGGGAGAAACCGGCCGACAAGTCGGCGAAGCCCCGGGATACGTCGCAGGGGTATATGCAGCTTGAGGATTCGGATGGTGACACGGTCCAGTGGCAGCCGGCCAAAAGCGCGCAGCGCGTCGAAATCCACCCTGACCTGCACACGTTCCTGCACCGCGGGAAGTACGGCTGGCTCGTCATCAACCACGATACCGGTCTGGCTATAACAAGCGGCAAGACCCGGGCGGAGGCCATCAATAACGCAAAACAGCGAGTGCGCATGCAGGGCCCGCAGCAAATTCAGGAGAACCACCAGTCGGTGCTGCGGGAGATGGCAAAGCGTCACGGACCGATTCCGCCGAATCCCAGCACGATTAAGAAATCCATTGCGCTTTATATCGACCTTCGGAAGGAAAGGAGGTAGGCCCGATGGCCATCACCCGGGCACAAGCAAAGGGTGTACATAAGGACCTGCCTCCGGGCGGCGTCTGGCGAACGATCCGCGGTAATCACGTGTACATCCTGAATGGCGAAATCGTGGCCGGCGCTGGTGTCGGGAAAACCGGCAAACCGGTGAAATTGACGAAGAAGCAACTGGCGGAGCATTTCGCCGAGCTTCAGAAGAAGGACGCGGCGGCCACCAAAACCAGAGCGGCGACCAAAACCAAAGCCGCTGAGAAGAAAACAGCATCGACCAAAACCAAAGCCGCTGAGAAGAAATCAGCGGCGACCAAAACCAAAGCCGCTGAGAAGAAAACAGCATCGACCAAAACCAAAGCCGCTGAGAAGAAATCAGCGGCGACCAAAACCAAAGCCGCTGAGAAGAAATCAGCGGCGACCAAAACCAAAGCCGCTGAGAAGAAATCAGCGGCGACCAAAACCAAAGCCGCTGAGAAGAAATCAGCGGCGACCAAAACAAAGGCTGCTGAGAAGAAAACAGCATCGACCAAAACCAAAGCCGCTGAGAAGAAAACAGCATCGACCAAAACCAAAGCCGCTGAGAAGAAAACAGCGGCGACCAAAACAAAGGCTGCTGAGAAGAAAACAGCATCGACCAAAACGAAGACATCCGAGAAAAAGCGGCCTGAAAAGAAAGCACCAGCTTCCGAAGCAAATACCACCCGAACGCGCCGGGTGCTGGACGCGCAGAAGATTAAACCGGATGACTCGCTGGCGGCGTCGGCCCGGAAGTTCAAGGCAAAAGAGGTCATGGACTGGTACAACAGCCTGTCCGACGCAGACAAAGACCGCGTGGCGAAGTTGAAGAACCTGCCGGAATCGAAGGTTCGGGCGTCCCATATCGCAGCCAGCAAACGCGAACGGCTTCAGCATCTGGTGAATGCGTTCCACTATCTGCGTGCGGTTGGCGGCCTTTCGGCTAAGTCATCCGACAAGGAGCGTGCCGGCGTAAAGGACGTGCGGCATAAAGCGCAGGAGGGGCGCAAGGTCGCATACGACGTTGGCGAGAAAGTAGGCGGAGCCCGCAAGGACCTTACGGCGGTCGCGCAACGCTTCGAGGCTACGCCGACAGCGCAGGACTTAGAAATTCTGGAGCGCGAGCACCCGGAGATGGCGCAAAAGCTCGTCAACAAGAAGAATCTGCTGAAGCCGCTGGATTGGGAGACCGAGTACAACAACGGCGTCGACGTGAACGTCGCCATGGCGAAGAAACTGATTTACGACCGTATCGCCGCGCAGCCGGCCGCCAACGATCCGATGAACCGACTCCTGTACTTCAACGCGATCCAAAACATTCAACGCGTGCTGGAGCCGATCAAGACGTGGGACGAGTTCCAGAGCGCGACGCGGGAGCTCGGCAATTACATGCGGCGGGAGACGCCGAAGGAGCTTAAATACCGCGAGTTTATCGCCCAGTCGACGGCAAAGAAGCTTCAGGAGGACAGCCCGAGCGAGTATGACCTGACGGAGTTTGGCGCCTACTACGACCGCAACAAAGAGAAGTGGGTCATTCCGAAGGACGCGAAGGCGAAATGGCGCGAGAAGATGCAGCGCAGGCTCATGGAAGACCTTCAGAAACTGGCGGAGTCGAAGGCAGCCAACATGGCGCCAATGGGTCTGCCGCTGGGTGAGAAGTTCCACAATTTCTTTACGAGCTTCGATAGCTGGCGCCGGACTATGGACACGATCCGCAGCAAGCGTCTGACGTGGGAGAAGCACTTCGAAAGCCTCGGTCAGCAGAAAGGGCGCACGGATGGCGGCGGTAAAGGCGACAAGTTGCGGCCGGGTGAGGAACGGTCCAAAATCCCGGTCAGCGAGGCGAAGCGTGTCGGAGGCAAAGCAGTGAAGGTGTCGAAGCCTGAAGATATGGTGAAGAACTACGGCTTCAGGGCCGTCGAGTTCGGTAACTACGTCAACGACGAAGACGGCAAGCACCATCTCCAAAAGGCTTCCGAAGCATTCTCCGATCTGGCCGACGTGCTCGGCCTTTCGCCGAGGGACGCGTCACTGGGCGGCAAGCTCGCCATAGCTTTCGGCGCCCGCGGCAAAGGTCGCGCATTGGCGCATTACGAGGCCGTATCGAAGGTCATCAACGTAACCCGGGACGCCGGCGCCGGAACACTGGCCCACGAATGGGGCCATGCCATGGACAACATCCTGCATGCAGAGAGCACCGGAAAGCCGTCGATCGGATTCGCGTCTGACGGCATAGGTGATAAGGGAAGTTCGGAAGTGCGGGAAGCATACGAAGATGTGCTAAACGCCATGATGCGGGGTAACGGTACCCGGGAAGTTCATTACAACGGCAAAGCTTACCATTCGCCATATGAGTATAAGCTGTGGGCGCAGCGCGATATGCCTTTTCAGGATGCGTGGAAGCGCGTCATGTCGAAGCTGTCGCAGTCGTTTGAACTGGAAGATAAACTGGCGCGGGAGCACGGCATGAAGATCAGCGACCAGCGTCTGCAAAAGCGGCAGCAGATACTCGAGAACCACTATCATGCGCTGGCCTATGCATACACACAGGCCGGACGGAAGATCGAACCGCTTCGGGTTCCGACGACTACGTCACAGTTTAAGGCCAATGCGGACGCGCTGTGCGGCGGCAGGTCTGGTTACTGGAACCGGCCGCATGAAATGTTCGCCCGGGCGTTTGAGGCCTACGTCCTCGACAAGTTACGGAAATCCGGCCGGCGAAACGACTATTTGGTGTACGGCACGGACCACCCGATGGCATACCCGCAGGGCGAGGAACGCGAGAAAATCAATGCAGCGTTCGACAGGCTGATGGCCGCCGTGCGCAAGTCCGGTGCCATTCGCAAAGGTCTGCGCATTCAAATGCTGCTCGAATTGTTCCCGGACGAAGAACTTCGGAAGGCTGTCGACGACATCATGATTGACTGGCCGGAATCCGGCATCACGGAGCGCAACGCCTACGATGTCGACCACGATACGGACCTTTCGGAAGTCATTTATATCCCGGTCAACCGCCTGCGTATGGTTTACCAGACAGACGAAGCAACGGACTGGGATAAGGTATGGGAAAACATCGAGAAGATGCGATCCGGCGAGGCGCTTAAGCCGGTCGAGATCGGATACGACTACGACATACACGACGGACATCACCGTTGGCTGGCCTCGAAGGAGCTCAACTACACGCACGTTCCCTGCATCGTTAAGGGTAAGGACGAAGCGGAGCGGCAAGAAGCAATAGCCCGGTACCGCGAGCTGTGGAAGTCGCTGGACGACAAAGAATTGACAGGCGGAAGATGGGTAACAATCGAGCATCGTCATGTGTACATCAAAGGCGGGAAAGTAGTTGCCGGGCATCTTCCGAACGGAGATAAGATGGAGGCACACCACATCAAAGAAACCCAAGAAAAGATAGACGCACAATCTTCCGAAGACCATCTTGAACGGGCGAAGAAGGCAGCGCGTAAAACCGACGACCCGATGGAATGGCTGCACGGCATGCGCGAGAACGATAAGGCCGCTTACGACGCCGTAATAGCGTACCGTAGTAAGCACGGCGTTAAAATCCAAGACCTGCACAAGGAATTCGGCGGCGGGGAAGACATGGACGAATACGTACCGGACAGCACGAAGAAGATGGATGACGTGAATATAGGTGAGCCGAAGTTTAAGGCGCACGACGTTACGCTAAAGCGCAGGACAGACGGGCGTACAGCCCTAGCAAGCGCACCGACAGGCTCGACCATCCAAGTCCATGACGACTTGCTAAAGCACGATAAGACCACACAGCGGTATGTCATTGCGCACGAAATCGGCCACATCCTTTCCAATGCGCACCCGGAGCTTGAACGGCATGTATTGGATAATCCAGAGGGAGCGCTTGGGCGGATGAACCGCAAGTACATGCGGTTTGAAGGTGTGTCCTACACACCGGAAGAATCATGGGCAGATGCGTTTGCATTCTATCACGTTGACCCGGAATACCTGAAAGTCAACCATCCGAAGGCATACGAATTCGTGGATAAGATGCTGAAAAAGATGCCGCACGCCAAGAGTTACCTTGAACATGCGTGGAAGCAGATGGATGACATGGCTGACATGAAAAAATCCATCGTAGCTGACCCGACCTCCGACACGCTGTCTTCCGAAGAAAGCGGAATGTTTATGTACCGGGGAATCGGCCAGAAAGAGCTTGAATTCATTCTTCGGCATGGTTTCATTCAATCCAAGGGGAAGGGCAACGATGACGATAAGGGAAACAAGGATACCTGTTTTACGTGCCTGTATCAACAGGCCGAGGGGTACGCCTTGTGGAACTACATCGAATATAACGAGCCAGCAGCCTACGTCATCATCGTACCGCGCCCGCCGTGGGTGTACGAGGACGAGCACGGGGAGCTTATCAGCGACCGTCCGGTTCCGTTCGACTTTGGCTCCGTTGTTTACATCCCGCACCCGGATGCAGATCGGAAAATCACAAATGATCAGGCTTCCGAAGTATAATCAAGCTGCGGACAGCCTGCGAATTCGCATGCTACAATAGCAGTAACATGCGCGGGGCACCTTCCGAACCGTGAAGGTGCCCATTTTCAAGGCAGAATGGAGGGTTAAGGCATGAAACCGGCGCTTGTCATCGACCTGCAAAAAGCGTCGGCCGCCCGGACGTGGCGCGAAGAACTGCATCCGCGGGATGAGCAGGGCAGGTTCACGCGCATCCGGGGTGGTAGCCGTATCGTGACGCGTACCGGTAAAACCGGCCGTGTACACAAGGTCACGGATACGCACTATCATGTCACTGCCGACGACGGGTCGAAGTTCACGGTATCCAAAAAGAATGCCGTGCACTATGACGACTATGAAGCCGCAATGAAGGCGGCGAAAAAGAACAAGCGGAAGGCGAGTGCCGCCGCGAAGAAGGCGAAAGCCACGAAGGCGAGCAACAAAGCAAACGCCACCGGCAAAACCGGTGCAGCAAAACCGCTGGCAGACCCGACGAAAAAGGCAGCGAAGAAGAATCCCGCGGCGAAGAAAACTTCCGAAGCTGCCGAGAACAAAACGCTGGTGATGCCAGTTACGCCGAAAAAGCGCAAGGCAGAAAAACCTCTTGATAACGAGCAGAACCGGGCGATTGCTGAGGTTGCGGAGATCGAGAAAACGCCGGAGAAGGCGAATCTCGACAAGCAGTGGCAGAGTGCTGAAGTCCAGAACATCCTGAAGAAGCCGGTCAACAAGCGGAGCGCTGAAGAAATCCGGCGCGTGGCCGGCAAGCTGACGAAGGAAAATGACAAGCTTGCCCGCCACGTCGTACATAAAATGGCGGCAGCCCGCGGCATGAGTATTCTGGGACAAGTTTACCGATTAAAGCGCCATGTAGGCGGTAACCGATCCAAAGAGGGGAAAGAGGAAGCAAAGCTGCACGGTGCCACGGTGGTACAGGAAACCGGACTGTACGGCGACCTGCTGCAATCTGCTCGAGCATCGATGTTTGCGACCCTTTCCAGTGTGCTTTCCGGCAGCCAGAACCCGCGGAAGGGTACGGCGATCGGCGCGCACGTCATCAGCCGGATGCGTCAGCAGCTCCATAGGGATATGTACGACATCCTGAATACCATTCCGGCACCGCATGAGATTCGCACAGCAATCGGCGACGCTTGGAAGGCGGAGGAAACGCTGACGGGTAAGCTGGGCCGCACGCCGACGCATGACGAAGTCGCTTCATACCTTCAGAAGAATTCGAAGGCGTTCCGCGAGGCGCCGATCATGCAGCCGCCAGTCTGGAACGAAGATAAGGGCGAGTGGGAGGCGAAAAATCAGCGCGTGACAGACCCTTCGGAACGGCTGCGCGTGCTGAAGAACTACGCCGACCAGCAGAAGGCAACACATCTGGATCAGGGCGTTACGGACGAACGAACCGGCGAGCGTCGGAACGTGGCCGAAGCTATGGCCGACCGCACGGCAGCGTCACCGGAAGCCCGCGCCATCGAGCGCGAGCGTCAGCAAGAGCTGCGGACGGCACTTCCGAAGGCTATGAAAGAGATGGGTCTGACCGACGACGAGATTCGCGTCATGGTGATCAAGTTCTCGAATCCGTCCTCGACGACCAGCAAGCCGACGATGACCTCGCCGGAAGTGGCCGCTTATCTGAAAGAGCACTACGGAATGGATGTCACGTCGAAGTGGGTCGACAACCGGATTACGCTCGGCATGCAGAAGATCAAGCGGGCGCGGGAGCAAAATCACCCGGCGCTGGAGCAACTGCGCATGCTGAAGTCGCTGGTGGTCCGGGCGATCCTGAAGATGAGCTGGGAAATCGATCTGTACAAGGCCCTGACGAGCTGGGGACTCACCCCGGATGTGCTGGAGATGCGACCGACGCGCATCGTCTACGGCCGGAGCCGGGAAGACATCCTGAAGTCGCTCGAGCCGCATGAATACGTCGGCAGCTTCGTTACGTTCGAAGACGGCGAAGTCGCTGCGCAGGTAACGGAGCTCACGCTGCCTGAAGGTCACGAACTTCGGAAGGCCTTTATGGACACGCTTCAGAAGGCCATGTTCCCGCACAAGGGAGCATCCAACGCCGAGATCAACAAGAAGGCGCAGGAATACGTACGGGCCAATAAACAGCGGTACGCCAGTCTGGCGGACCAGCAACTGGGACGTATCCGGGGAAAAGGCGGTAGCCTCACATGGTCTGAAGAACTTCTTCTGAAGAACCCGGGAAGCGCGTGGATCACGTGGGGCGGTAAACGCATCCTGATTAACACCGGGAACGGTGAGATCATATACGACTCCCGGAATGAGGCACACCGCGAGGACTACAACCAAGGGGCGCAGGAAGACAAGATCGAGTTCCACCACGAGAAGGAAGCCGGCGTCAGTGAGGAAAACGCTCACGAGCACGACCACGGCATCCAAGCCTTCCGAAACGAGTTCATGAACCGCATGCGGGACGAGTGGATCAAGAAGGAAGGCAACAAGATTGTCGGCGGAATAAAGGGAGAGTTTTTGCAACACAACTCGCACAAGGCACTGGACGTGTACCGCGACCTTTCGGATGAGGAACGGAAGGCACTTGATGACATGGGCGCCGACCGCGAGGCGAAAGCGGCGTTCCTCGGCGACCACTTCCTGCGTAAAGAGGGCGTCATCGAAGCGCTCCAGCAATACCGGAACGGCGAGCTTTCGGAAGAAGACATTCGGCAGCGGCTGGCCGGTCTGGGGTCGCTGGCGGGACGCAACTCGAAGATGATGGCTTCGTTCCTCGGCGACGTGAAGAAGCACGACCCGGCGACGGAGGAAGGGCTTAAGAAGCTGGCCGAATCGTTCGGTGCGAAAGAAATGACTCGTGCTGGCGAAGAAGCGAGCAAGAACCTTCTGCCGGAGGGCAAATACATGATTGGCAACCCGATTACGGGCAAAACCATGATTGTACACGTTGGCGGTGCCTTCACCGGCGGCCGCGGCAGCCGGAAGAAGGACGAGTCCGGCAAAGAGGAAAAAGGGAAGTACACTTCCGAAGTTCTCGAAGCGTTCGACCCGGATGGCCGCATCCATGAGACGATCAACACGTGGGGCGATCTCGGCCGGGCACTCGGCTACACGGGCAAAGAGGCAAGCGACCTGAAGGCGACGCTGGTGGCACACGCCAACACGGCGCCGGATAAGCCGTTCATGCAGAAAATTTCGGATGAGGAATTCGCCCAGCACCGGGCGAAGACGAAAGCCGGGCTTCAGGAGTCCATGCTTCATAAAGATTTCCGGCTGGTCGACCAGACCCGGGACAAGGACGGCAACATCACGAGCCAGACCTTTGCTCAGAAGATGCCGGACGGCACCATGAACCACATCACGGTCGACGGCAGCGGCCGGATTACGGACCCGCTGATGCGACGCCTGCTCAACCAGCGCGCACCGGTGACGAACGAGAAGGAACTGAACGAACTTCTGAAGAACGCGGTCGGCAACCGGGTATGGGTGACGGCACACTTCGGAAGCGACATCCACATCGGAGACGCGCTGGGCCATCACGTGCAACTGGAGTATGACGGAAAAGGCGCGCCGCGGGTAGTCGGCGGAAAGTACGACGGCTATCGGTACGTTGACCGCCGCGACATTCCGAAAGGCGCAATCGACCCGGCAACGGGCGAGCCGGTAAAAGCGCTGTTCCGCAACGGCCGATTGGTTGATCGTCGATTTACGACGAAAAATGACGTGCCGATGCGGGAAGGTAATCCGGTCATGTACAGGGACGGCGACAGCTACAAGAAGGGCCGCATCTACTCCATCGAGGGCGACAACTACAAGATCACGGATGGCCAAGGGCACGTCATCGGCATTTTCAAGAAGGAAGACCTGAAGCCGGCGAAGCAGGAAGGTCGCATGCTTTCGGAAGCCGGAACGGCCGTGCTGAAGGTAGCTCAGACCGGTACGCACCGCTTGAACGTACAGGAAGCACTGGCTGACATGTCGAAGGGCCGCCGGAAGCTGCTTGAAGAAGCCCTTCAGAGGGCACACATCCAGCGCGCAGCATTCGACTCCGACGGTAACCTTCGGAACGAGCTGGAGCTGTCGGATGCAGCGCACAAGCGGCTGAGCAAAATCCTCGGCCGGTCGAAAGCCGGACGGGAAATCCTGTCGAAGTTCAACAGCGCCTACACGAAAGAACTGGAGCTGCATGTGCCGGAGCGCCTGCGGAGCGTGGTCGAAGCGGAAGGCGTCCGGGTGCTGGCAGACGGCACGGCGCGCATTTCGGCATCGAAGTTCGAACAACTTCGGGATGTGCTGAACAACGCCGGCAGCGGCATTTCGCTGACCTATCAAGCGCAGGAGCATTTGGCGGATCACTTCGCCCGCAAAGATCGTGTTCCGAAGGAAGTCAGCGAGCTGCGGAAGAAGTATCAGCCGTCGACGATTGAATCCGGCGACAAGGAATTCGACAAGCACTACAAGGCGCAGTTCAACGAGAAGTCGTACCTGATGGACCCGTCAAAAGGTCTGTACGGCACGCAGCTTGACGGCGTCTCGCACCTCATCGAGCGCGGCCGGGGCATTGCCGGCCACGGCATGGGTACGGGTAAGACGATCCTCGGCGTGGTTGCCGGCCTGCATACGAAAGCGCAGGCGCTTGCTCGGGGCGAGAAACCGAAGAAGACGCTTATCGTGGCGCCGAAGGGCATCATGTCGGACTGGGGCAAGGAAATCGCCACGCACACCAACAGCAAGGCGCTCTATATCGGTGGCGCAAGCAGCTTCGCCGGAGCGAAGCGCGGCGAGGACGGTAAGCGCTACTGGGGCCAAGCCGGCACGGAGCAGGAAGCTGTCGACATTCGGAAGTTCAAGAAAGGCTCGCACGCCGGTCAAGATCACGACTTCCATATCGTCAGCTACGACACGTTCATGCGGAACCGCGACTTCTTCGCCAACAGCGGCGAGTACGACAACATCGTCATCGACGAAGTCCACGCCTTCAAGAACCAGAAAGGCAAGCGCGGCGCCGCGCTGGCGGAGACGACGGACAAGTTCAAGAACGTGTGGGGCCTGTCAGGTACGCCGATGGAGAATGATCCGCGTGAGATGCACGCATTGGTCGACACCATCACCGGCGGCCGGCACGAGCTCGGAAGCCTGCGGGAGTTCCAGAACAAGTACATGATGAAGGACCGCAACGGCAAGCTGGTCGGCATCAAGCCGAGCATGGCGGAAAAGCTGGGCGACATTCTGGCATCCATAGTGCAGTTCCGAAGCGGCGAGGACGTAACCTACAACGACGGCAGCAAGATTCGCTTCCCGCATCTGGTTGGTCAGCAATCGAATGATCCGGGACAGAATCCGAGTCCTCCGGTCGACTTCATCGGTGACATGGTCGACCGCAGCCGCGACCACCAGACGACGGATTACTACGGCACGAAGCACTCGATTACCGATTTCGAAACCAGTACGAAGCAGGTTACCAACGCGAAAAGCGGCGAAACCTACGAGGTCACCACGACGACGCCGAAGAATGTATCGCCGGAGCTGGCGGCCATGTATGATACGTACAAGTCACTTGAAGCGAAGTACCTGCCAGCATCGAAGCTTAACGAGCTGGCGTCTGCGGCCGCAACAGGCATCGATCAAGGCCAGAAAGGTCAGTCGAACTACCTGACGGCCATGCAGAAGCTTCAGAAGTTCCTGAATGCACCGCTGGCGCACAAGATGTATGTCGAAGGCGGAAACGCAATCGATTCCGACGCAACGGATGCGCAGGCGGAAAAGCCGGCGAAGGGTGGCGCCTCCGGTCTGGTCGAAGGCAAGCACTACATCGTCGACGAGAACGGCTTCAAGCGCTACTTTGAAAGCGACGGCAAGGGCGGTTACCTGCGTAACCCGGACGGCAGCCCGAAGCTGCTGCCGCCGCTGCACAAGCAGAATCCGAAAGCGCAGTACCTGCAAGACCGGATTCACAAGTATCTGGATTCGCTCATGTTGGAGAACCGCCGTCGGGTAGCCCGCGGCGATAAGCCGCTGGTGCCGAAGGTTGTCGTGAAGTCGAACTACACGACGTTCGGCACAGACATCGTCGACAACGTGCTGAAGGAAGTCCGTAACACGCACCCGATCTTCGCCGAACTGGCGCGGCAGGGTTACACGAACTTGACCCACGGACAGTTCACCGGTGAAGCGAAGGACCGGGAAGAAACAAAGAGCGGCTTCCGCGGCAACAAGCACGACTACCTGAATAATCAGGGCAACCTGTGGGCCACGACGGTTTCGCCGGCCGGTAAAGAAGGCGTTGACTTCGGAAACGCGCATCTGATGATCCACTACGATCAAGACTGGAACCCGCAGAAGATGGCGCAGTTTACGGCGCGCGTCCGGCGGTCGGACTCGGCGAAGACGCACGAGCAGGTCGGCCGGGCGAATGCGGTTCGGGTCGAATCGCTGCACGTTCCGAATACGGTCGAGGACTTCATCTTCAACGCGCAAGACGCGAAGATGCGTGCGATTCAGCACGTTGTCCAAAGCACCCGGGATGCAGAGGCCTTCCCGAAGCTCGGTGAAACCGAAGGCACGGTCGGTTACGGTGCCCGCGGATTCACCAGTCGCAAGCAGCCGCGTCAGCCGGTTGCACCGGCACGACCGGATAAAGCGCCGAGCATTCCAAAGCCCGGAAGCGGCGGAGCTGAAGTTCGGAAGCCCATGTTGGCGAGTGCTGACAAAGCACTGAAGTTAGTGGTACTCTTGTAGTAGCAGAGCGGGGCGGAAATGCCCCGCTCCCTTAAGGGAGGGGGTAGGTAAGTGGCGGACCGGATGTTCGATACGGACTCATTTCTGGATGAGATTCAGACACCGGAAGAAGCAAAAGCCTGCGTGGATTTCCTGACCGCGAACGAACGAATCTTCCGAAGACAGCTTATGGACGAGGGCCTGTCGCATGAGCAGGAAGAACAGGAAGTAAAGGCGGTCTGGACGAATCTCATCAAGGCCTGCCGCCGGGTCGGCTACAAAGACCCGTGGGTGGATGAGAAGGCAAAACGATACGGTGTAGGGTAAGGAGGTCTGGGCGGTGGTAAAATGCGAAGGCTGCGGGCGGATCATTCTTGACCAGACTTCGGAGGGATGGAAGCTGCGCACACGAATGCTGCTGTTCGAGCGCGGCGGTGCGTATGCGATATGTCCGTCTTGCAAGAAGGAAGTCAAGGTGCCTGTCGTATTGAACGATCCACCGCCCGCACTTCCGAAGACGAAATTGTTGGTGAAAATTTGAAACAATATTATTGACTAACTTCCGAAGTGGAAGTATATTCAGAATCAAAAGGGCAACGAAGTCCAACGAGGACAGCCCAAGACGTGCATTTGTGGATCGTCCTTTACCAGCTCCTCGATCCACAAATGACATAGCCGTCCCCATCCCGCGGCTTACGTCTTGTGCTGTCCTCGTTGGATTTTTGGCGGGGAAAGGTAGGTGATAACATGCGTTCCACGCTGGAAAACAACGACACTTACCATCTGTGGGTGCCCATTGAAGACGCCGACCTGATGAAGTCGGTCGAAGTCGATGAAAATGGCGACTGGATTGTTCGCGGCGTCATGACATCCGACGACAAGGACGAGGAAAACGACGTTATCAGCCCTGAAGGTATGGATTGCTCGTACTTCCTCGAGAAAGGCTGGATCAAATACGAGCACGGCAACAATCCGAACCAGTTCATCGGCGAACCGATCGCCGTCAAGGTAGGGCGCTTCAAGCATCCGACACTCGACAAGTCGGTCAACGGCGTCTATGTCGAAGGCAGGCTGTACCGTAACCGCGAGCTTGCAAAGCAGGCCGTTCAAACGATCGAAGACCTTCAGAAGTCGAACACCAAACGGCGGATGGGTTGGTCGATCGAGGGCAGCGTGCGCGAGCGGTGCCGAAAGACCGGCAAAATCGTGAAATCCGTTCTTCGGAACGTGGTACTTACGATGAATCCGGTAAATACAATGACGTGGGTCGAACTGGCGAAGTCCTTCGCTAAAAACCACGAACTGACGATCGACATGCCGATGGACAAGTCTCTTGACACCGGCGAAATGGCGGAAGTGACGCCGCAGTCGGTCGAGGGCGGGAGCAAGAAAGCTGTTCCCGAAGTAAGCGACGAGGCATGGAGCCGTCTTCTGCGCGCTTTCGTTGAAAGCGACGAAGACGATATCCATAAATCCGTGGACTCGCCGGGAAGTTTGGCCATGAAGGCCTTCGCCTTTGCCAAACTGAAAGGCTTCAACTACGACGACGCCTACACTTTCGGTGCGTTCGTCAAGCAAAACCACGGGAAAATTCGGCTCTTAATCAAGAGCCATGGGGGTGAGACGATGAGCAAGCAAACGGGTGTGCTCGACACGGCGCTGGAGGAACTGGAGAAGGCGCTGGACATCGAAGCTGTGCAGGACGAGGACGAGCTGCTGAAATCGCAATCTTCCGAAGATGACGAGGAAGATTACGAGGACGACAGCGAGGACTACGAAGACGCCGACGAGGACAGTGACGAGGACAGCGACGAGGACAGCGACGAGGACAGCGACGAGGACAGCGACGAGGAAGGCGACGGCGAAGGTTTTGCGAAGTCCTTCAGCAAGGACAGCACGGTGCAGCAAGCGCTGGAAGTCTCGGACTTCCTGTCCAGACTCGTCGACGAAGTCGGCTACTCGATCGACACCGTGAACAAGTCCCTGAGCAGCGTAAGCCGTCAGCAAAGCGCACTTCTGAAGGCATTCAAGGCCGTTGGCGAACAGCTCCGCGACCTTGCGGAAGAAAACGCTGAGCTGAAGAAATCCTTCGAAGAACTGCTGAATCGTCCGATCGGGCGCCGCGGCGTAACGTCGACGCGGGAAGTCCAAACCATCACGAAGGGCTTCAATCTGGGTCCGCAGCCGATGGAAGGCAAGCTGACGAGAGCGAGAGTGCTCGCCGAGCTGAATAAATCGTTCGAAGCCGGCAACTACAGCCTCGGCGAAGAAATCATGCGCTACGAGGCGGGTGTTCCGCTCGAGAACTTGAACCTTCCGCACGAGCTGCGCGTGAAGTTCGGCCTCGCATCGGCTGAATAATCCATTAGCCTAAGAGAAAGGGGAGAACGCGACATGTTGGGTGTTATGGACCCGCAAGTTACCGAAGGCTTCGGTGTATCGTCGGTAGAACAACTCGACGAGCTTCAGAAGGCCCTCGGTACTGGTCAGGATGGCGAAGCATATGGCAATGGTGCCTATGCTGACATGTCCGCTATCCGTCCGCAGTCGCTTGAAGGTACGCTCAAGGTCGTGACTGCGAAAGACCAGCACATCAAGTTCTGGAAATCTATCGGCAAGAAGAAAGCATTCAACACGGTCGAAGAATTCAACGTATTGGACAGCTACGGTGGGGATTCGTCTCCGTTCTTCGTTGAAGGCGGCCTGCCGAACGAAGAAGATTCGAACTTCATCCGCCAAGCGCAATACGTGAAGTATCTCGGTACGACTCGTGTTATCACGCATCCGGCAACGCTGGTGCGCAACACGATCGGTGATATCGTAGCGCAACAAACGCGCGACGGTACGCAATGGCTGCTGATGCAACTGGAGCGTGCCCTGTACTTCGCGGATTCTTCGTTGAACCCGCTGGCATTCGACGGTGTCATTGCGCAAGTGAAGAACTTCGTCGCAGGCAAGCCGTATGAAAACCAACACATCATCGACATGCGGGGCAACCCGCTGGATGAATTCACACTGGAAGACATCGCGACGATCGTACTGGACAACTACGGCAACCCGAGCCTCGAGCTGCACATGACCAACCAAGTGCACAAGGACCTGTCGAAGATCGTCCTCGGTACGACGGCGAACGGCGTGTACAACGGCCGTCAGCGTGTCGACAATCCGGGTGAAGGCATCCGACTCGGTCAGCCGGTAACCGGCTATCAAGCAAACGCGGCCTCGATCCAGTTCGTCAACAACATCTTCCTGAAGCCGCTGGGCGCACCGAAAGCTGCTTCGCAAAAAGGCGCACCGGCTGTTCCGACCATCACGGGTATCGCTGCACCGGTTGACGCTGTGGAAGATGCGACGAGCAAGATGACGGCCGGCACGTATCACTACTTCGTGTCCGCAGTCAACAGCCAAGGCGAATCCGCACCGGTTTACGCTGGCAGCGTAGCTGTCGCATCCGGCCAACGTGCAGACATCACGATCAACCGGGTAGTCACCGACCCGGCGGCACTGACGTACCGCGTATATCGAGGCGTAACGAGCAACGCTTCCGAAGCGCAATTCGCTTTCGAAGTGAAGGATGTAGGCGGTACGGAGCCGACGCAAGTGATCTCGGACCGGAACTTCGACATTCCGGGCACGCATACGGCAATCCTGATCGACAACGATCCCGACCAAGTGCTGTGCTTCAAACAGCTTGCACCGCTCATGAAGATGCCGCTGGCGCGCATCAGCGCTTCGGAACGCTTCATGATCCTGCTGTACGGCATGGTTCAGGTCTACAACCCGCGCCGGATCGTCGTCATCAAGAACATCGGCGTGCAAGGCATCAACAGCAACCGTCCGCTGTTCGGTCCGACCTACGGTGCGACGAGCTTCGGCACGATCAAGCCCGTTGCGCGCTAAGCCGCAGACATCTACAGAGAGGAAGGGCAGGGCTCCGTCCAAGCCCTTCCTTTCGACTATTATCAAGCATTTAAGGAGCTGAATCGCTATGTCGGCTATCAAAGTCAGAAAGATCGTCGGCCGGTTCCCGGAGACGGTCAAGATTTGTGGAGAGCTCGTGGTGTTCAGCGAGAACGGCGTCGCTTCTGTTTCGGAAAAGGTTGCCGAGTTCTTGAAGGAGCACCTGTCGCATGAATACCTGTTCGCCAATGAAGATGGCACGTTCCCGGCGCCGGAAGAAGCTGCATCGGCAGCCGCAGCACCGAAAGTGGTCTCGGACGAGGAACGCGACCTGCGCGGCGAACTGGCGCGCGCGAGGGCAGCCAACGCTGACCTTACGGCTGAGCTTCAGAAGGCACAAGAGAAAATTAAGGCACTGGAGGCAGAGGTTGCGGAGCTGAAGAAAGCTGCTGAAGCTGCTGAAGCTGCTGAAGCTGCTGAAGCTGCTGAAGCTGCTGAAGCTGCTGAAGCTGCTGAAGCTGCTGAAGCTGCTGAAGCTTCTTCGACCTTGCCCGCAGCACCGGCAGCACCGGCAGCACCGGCAGCACCGGCAGCACCCACGCGCCGCACGCCGGCCAAACCGGCAGCCCCGAAGAAGGAGGGGTAATACATGCCTGTATTTGGCTTCCGAAGTCATGCCGTGTTCGAGGGCGTAACCGAAGGCGTACTCGACTCGCACGGCGCCTATCTGTACGCGGAAGTGACCAATGACGGACAATCGGATGTCTACTTCTTCCCGAATCCGATCCTCCCGAGTGGCATAGCGAACCCGGCTGTTCCGGCCGGCATCCCGATTAAGGCCGGAACGACGCGGGCAATTCCGATGTCGCTGTACACCTTCAAAGCGAGTGGTCCGGTCACGGTGGTCGCTTACCGCTCGTAAGGAGTGGACCCTATGCCGAAGTACACGAAAGTTGTTCCGTACTGGGAAGTCGAGGAAATCGACGACGGACAGGGCGGGACGATCAAAAAGTATAAGTCCACGACGAACCTTCCGAGCCCGGACGACGTTCGCCGGCAGTGGTGCTTCGGCCTTCCGCTGGCTACCGAAGACGGAACGCCGATGACGGACGAGGACATCATCTCCTTTATGAACGGCGCAATCGCCCGCATGGAGCGTGAGCTGGGAGTCTTCCTAAAGCCGACGATTATCGCGTGCAACGGCGAGATGCGCGGGCTCGAGCCCGGCGTGGACTTCGACATCGAGGAACCGCCGTATGATTACGACTACAAGCAGTGGTTCAACTACGGATTCCTCCAACTGCGGCATCGTCCGGTCATCGAGCTGCACGAGTTCAAGCTGATACTTCCAAATAACCAGATCATCTTCGACTTCATGACGAAGCCGGAGTGGCTGAAGACCAACCCGCGCTCCGGGCAAGTCAGGATTGTGCCGTATGCCGGCGATCCGACGATCTTCAGCCTTGCAGGATCGTCGCTTTCCGGCTATCCGTTCTTGACCGGATTGATTCAGACGAACGTGCCACAGATGATCTTCGCCTCGTATGTCGCAGGCTTCGAGCTCGGCCAGATTCCGAGTGACATCGTTACGGCTGTCGGCAAGATGGCAGCTATCGACATTCTGGGCGTCGCTGGCGACGCCGTCATGGTCGGTATTGCCGGCATGTCGACATCCATCGACGGTCTGAGCGAGTCCGTCAGCCTGACGGCATCCGCAACGTCAGCCACCTACGGCGCGCACATCAAACAGTTGCAGGACGAAGTGAAGGACTTCTTCAGCGCGAAATCCGGCAACATCCGGTCTGCGGTGCGCGGCGTCACGTTTACCGTACTGTAAAGGAGGGATAAGCGGTGTCGGATGTGGGTAATGCAATTCGGAAGATACGCCTGCATGGCGACCGCTTCGAAGACCTTATCTATCGGCGCGGACGTGACGTGTTGTGGGAAGAAGGCATTCTGTGCTCGTGCTGGAACATGGACAGCCAGCAGCCGAGGTACGATTGCGCCGCCTGCAACGGCCGGGGACGCATCTTCAAGCCGCCGGTACTGAGCCGGGTGCTGCTGACCAGCATCACGCAGAACGCCGAGTTCGAGGAAACGGCGGGTATGTTCCATGTCGGCGACGCCGTCATGACGGTTCCGAAGTACATGTACAAGCGGAACGACGACGGAACGTTCAACATGAACGTAAAAGAGATCGTTCCGGCGTACAACGTCGGCATGTTCGACATCATCACCGTCACAGACGATGACTATAAATCTTCTGAAGTCCTGATCCGCAATCAGCCGATGTACCAGAGGCCGGCGGACACACTACTGAATGATCACATCATCGACATTCAGGTCGTGCGCAAGACCGACCCGGTGACGGGAGAGATTATCGACTACGAGCCGGATGTCGACTACACACACGAGAACAACCGCATCGTATGGCTGCCCGGCGGAAGATCGCCGGAAGATGGGGAGCAGTATAGCGTCACTTACCACCACAGGCCGTCATTCACGGTCCTGACAACACTTCCGAAGCCCCGCTATCAGGACGGCCAGCTTCTGCCGCGTTATGTGGTGCTGCGATACCGGGCGGCGGGTTTTGAGAAGCCGGTATGAGCCTACTGACGATCTCCGCCGAGCTTCCGAATCTGGATACGATCATTTCGAATCTGGAATCGGCGGGCTCGAGCGGGCAAAAGCTCCCTTTTACCAAAGAGGCCATACGAGCAGCCACGGTCGATGTCATTCAGCGCACGTGGATTCAGTACGCATCCGGCGCTTACGTCACGTACAGCGGTGGAAGCTTCCGCATCAACGTGGTGACCGGCGAATATGTCCGCAGCATTCAGGACGGCGTTCGTTTTCCGAACGACCTGACGGGTGAAGTGTTCACGACCAGCCCGCACGGTGAGTCTATTGAGAAGGGGCAGCGCCCGCGGGATATGAAGCAAGCGCTGCTGTCCTCGCCGAAAGCGAAGAAGGGCAAGAACGGAAGCCGGTACATCACGATTCCGTTCCGGCACGGAACGCCCGGCGCGACGACAATTCCGGCTATGCCCCGGGCCGTTTATAACGCTGCCCGGCGGCTCGGCTACACCCGGCGGGAGCAGGGGTTGACTGGAGACGCCCGTGTTTATGTTTGGGGCGGACGGTACAGTCAGGGTGTGGAGCGCGACGCACAGTACGGCATGCGGACGCACATCGGCGCTCACCCGGGGGCCGGCTATCAGCACAAAAGCGGTATCTATGAGGGCATGGTTCGCATGGGACGGCCGGGGCATTCGCAGTACATGACCTTCCGAAGGGTGTCGGATAAGTCCGACCCGCGGAGCTGGATGCATCCCGGAACGCCGCCGCGCCCGATCCGCGAAGCGGTTGTCGAGAATACGAAGGAAGAAGTGCTTCAGCTCATCCGGCGCGGATTCGAAATGGACCTTTACTTTATGGGATTGGGGGGAAGCTGATGGCTGACATTGAGTTCGACTACGCCACAATAGACGTGAAGCAGGAATTGGTCGACATTCTAAAAGCCCAGCTTCCGAAAAAGGGCTTCGGGGATGTCCGCGTCCTGAAGTCCGATCCTGCCCTACCAAGCGAGCTGCCATGCATTGGCATCAACCGAATATCCGACGACGAAACGCAAATGTCCATCGGTGACAGCATCGGTGCTTCTTACGACGGAACTGGAGAGTTCCGGCACCAGCAGGGCACGTTCTTCAATGAGTCCATGGAAGTCCGCATCTGGCACACGAACGCCGACCAGCGCGACGCACTTTACCTTACACTGCGCGCGATCCTGTTCGCGTTCCGGCTGCCGCTGGTTGAGAAAGGGCTTCGTAATGTCACGCTTCGCATGGGCAGGGACGAGCAGGACAGCACCATGCAGTTTGCTCCGAGCGTTATCTACTGGAGCACCATTACCCTGACTTATGCGAATCCGCTCAACGTCGATATCATCGAAGATGTCGAGCCGATCTCGGCGGTCATCGATAATGGCACTGTGGAAGGAGGATGACGGATATGAGTAAGCGGAGCACGAAGACGCAGAAGGGCCAACAGCGCAAGGCTGTACAGGAGCCTGTAGCCGCAGAACTTCCGAAGGCGGAAGACAGCCCTCAGCCTTCCGAAGTGAACGGAGGCGGGAGTAAATTAGCGTCGACGCAAGCTTCGGAAGACTGTAAAATTACGTTTGAAGGGTACTTGCGGCGGGTATCGGTACGCCCCGGACTGGTCGCAAGCTTCAAGGCGGAGGCTGCCAACACTCCGGGCGCGCTGGACCCGAAAACAGCGGAGGAATGGGCCGCAGCCTTCGAAAAGCAAGCAAAACGGGTGTATCCGTAAAGTCCGTAAAGGAGGGTATCAGCTATGGCAATCAACATCTCGTTTGGCGGAACGACCATCCAGCGCCCGGGTGCTTTTGCGATTGTGGATACAGCGAACATGGTTCCGGTCTCGCTGGGCGCACTCCGCAGTTTGGCCGTAATCGGCGTGATGGATGAGTCCGCCTCGCTGGCGCCGGGTCGTGCCTACGCCTTCACGGAGCCTTCCGAAGCGCGTAAAGCGCTGACGCAGGGCGAGCTGCTGGATGTGATGTACACCGCATGGCAGCATGGCGCCAACCTGATCTACGTTGTGCCGGTAAACAAACCGGTAGCCGCCAGCATCACGCTGAAGGACAACGACGAAGAATCCCCGGCCGATGTACTGAAGCTGACGGCACGTGCCCATGGCACGAAAGGCAACGGCATCACGGTGGAAGTCGCAAACAACGACCTTATCGTGGCGTTCGACGGGAGGTCGGAGTCCTACGATGCGACGAAGACGGTTGAAGAACTTGCAGCACTCGTCAACGCCAGCAGCGCGCTCGTAACGGCTGAAGTGGTTGGTTCCGGTACCGCAGTTCTCGGCACGCTGGCCGAAACGAATCTGTCGGGTGGCGGCGCAGGCGCACCGGTCACGGACAGCGACTGGGAAGAAGCGCTGGAAGTGCTCGAGCAGATCGAAGTGGACGGCCTGATCCCGGTCACGACAGCACAAGCCATTCAGGCGAAGGTCGATGCGCATGTACAGGCTATGTCGAACATCCACAACCGCCGTCGTCGCCGGGCATTCTACGGCCACGCTGTAGGCGAGTCCATTGAAAACATCAAGAATCTTGCTGCTGCGCTGAATAACGAACGCGCGCTGCTGGCCACGCCTTGTCCGATGGTAGCGGACTCCAGCGGCAACCGAGTAACGAAGCCGTCGTACTACACGGCAGCGGCCGTAGCCGGTATTTGGTCCGGTCAAGAGCCGCAGGAGCCTGTTACCTATAAGGCGGTCAAGTTCGCAGGGCTCGAGAAGCAGTACAAGCCGACGGAAATCGTCGAACTTCTGAATGCGCACGTCTGCGTCGTCGAAGTGGTGAAGAACGGCGGATACCGGATCGTGCAGGGCATTACGACTTCGTCCTCGGCCGACCTGACGCAAGCTGAACTGTCGGTATCGACGCTGAAGGACATTATGTCCGAAAATCTTGAAACGCACTTCGAGAACAAGTACGTCGGCAAAGCTGGCGTCCGCGGCGTCGAAATCACGATGTACAACGATCTGGTATCGATGCTGGAGCAGTTCGTATCGAGCGGCCTGATTGCCGGATACGTTGCGGATTCCGTCAAAGTCACGCGGAACGGTACGACGTTTAATCTGGAATGGCAGGGCACGCCGACGCTCCCGATCAACAACTTCCTCATCACGACCAGCCTGACCCTGTAATGAGTCGGCTGGAACCTATACCATGTAAAGGGGGAAGCAGGAAATGGCAAGCGTAAATCAGCAATCGGTGCACTCCGGCCACACAATTCGCCTGAAGGTAAACGGGCAGGAGATCGGACGCGCCCAGTCGATCAGCGGCCGGCGCTCGTTCGGCGTTGAGGGTGTGTACGAAATCGGCTCCATCATGCCGAACGAGCACGTGGCACTCCGGTATGACGGATCGGTGACGCTGGAAAAGTACCGCATCCGCCAACGCTCGCTGAAGCAACTGGGTCTGGCCGCCCTCGGTATCGGTATCCTGCAAATGGGCGTCATCGACATCGAGGTTACGGACATCTACACCGGAGAAATCGTCATGGTCTACCGGGGATGTACGCTCGCAGAAAGCTCCGAGGACTTCCGGGCGAACGCGTTCGCCGGCGAGCAGGCAACGTGGTACTACCTGTCGGCTGACCAAGGCGTCGCCGAAACGGTAGCGTAACGATCAATCTTCCGAAGACCGAAACATCTCCTATCCGTTTGGGTGGGAGATGTTTTATAATTGGAGAGAAATCATATGAAAGGGATGGTAAAGGTGAAAAACGAGGTTTATCAAGAAAACATGGAGAAGGTCAAGGCGCTCATGGAGGCCCAAAAGAACGTTCAGCTCGCCGGAAACCTTCGGAAGACGGTACATATCGACTTCACATCTCCCGAAGGCAACACGTACAAAGGCGACGTGACGTTCAAGCGCCTTACGGTAGGCGACATGCTGCGCGTGGAAGCGCTCGTGGCTGAGTACTTCCGAAAGGCGGGCGTGACCGACATCCGCTTCATCGACGAGAATGCGAAGTTCCACGCGCGTGTCATGGCAACGCTCCGCGTCGCTATGGTGGATATGCCGGACTGGCTGCGCGACATGGAAAAGTTGACGGAAATTGAGATCATCTACCATGTGTACGGCCAGTACCGTAACTGGGAGGACTCCTTTCTCGTCCGAAGTGCAGCAACTGCTTCCGATGATGGTTCGGATTCCGAAGGAGCGGAAGCTTTGGATGCTTCGGAAGCATCTGTACGGGGGAATTCCGCCGACTGATCCGCGCATTCTGGCCATGACGGACGAGCAGATCGAGCTCGAATTTGCGCACTTAGAGCTCGACCAGATGCTGCGCAACAGCGCAAAAGAAATCTTTACAGACCCGACCTACGAAGAATACGAAAAGCAGGTTGAGGCTGAAGAATCCGGGGCGAACAGCGTGCCAGAGCTGGACAGCTCCGATACAGACGATAGTGACGACTGGGAAGACGTGTAGAGCTGGCGCCTTCCCAGTCCCTTGCAGGGGGTGTTCTCCGTGGAGCAATCGATTCGCGTCTCGGCACGCGGCGACTTCGGACAGCTAACACGCGGTCTTAAGCAACTGCGAAGCGATTTGAAAAATGTCACGGATGAACTGAGCCGGGGCGCACGAGGGGGAGGCGTGTTCGACGAGTCTCGTCTTCGTGCGCTCGATTTATTCCGGCGCCGGTTTGTCTCCACGCTTCGAGAGATCGACCGCGAGTTCGAGAAGCAGAATCAGATCATCGACGAACTTCATCGGTCCATGAGCCGGGCGCAGGCGTCCGAGCGCGACGCGATCCGGCGCACGATTCAGGAGCGCGAACGGCAGCTCGATGTGATCCGCAGGCAGGTTATGGAGGCCGAGCGGCTGTACGAGCTTCAAATGCGCCAGCTCCGCGCGGGGTCGTCGCCGCAAGCAACGGCACGGGGCGGATCATCTATTGGCGTCCCTATGCCGGGTACGCCGCAGTACACACGCCTTCAAGAAGGAATCAAGACCCTTCGGAAGGACTTGCAAACGATCGTCACGGAAGTCAACCGTGGCGCTCGGCGCGGTGGTGTGTTCAGCGAAGAAAACCTGCGCGCATTGGATATCTTCAAAAACCGCTTCCGGTCGACAATGGAGGCCATCGATGCGGAGTTCCAGCGGCACAATGATGCACTGGACCGCCTCTATGAGCGCATGGAGCGTGCGCAGGAGGACGAGCGCGAGGAAATACGCAAGACGATTCAGGAGCGCGAGAAAGAGCTGGACGTGCTGCGGCAGCAGCTCTATATTATCGAGCGCATTTACAAAGAGCGAACTTCGGAAGCTTCCAGCTTTTCGATGAAGACCGCTGGCGTAGACGCCGGCCAGCTTAATGAAGCCTCCGAAAACAGCCTGTTCGGACGGATGCTCCGGTCGCAGCTCCTGCGGCGCGGTATCGGCTTCGGAAGGTCCGCGCTGGCGCTCGCCGGCATCGGCGGAATCGGCGCTATTCTGTCACAGGCCTATCAAGCTGCGTATGCCCGGGAAGTCGAGTCGCTTGACCTTGCGCAGCGTCTCCGCGGGTACGCCGGAAGGTCCGGCAGCGCGTCGAGCATGTATGCCGCTGCTGCGGCGATTGGCCGCCGTGACCGGATGGGTTACACGGCGCAGGAAAGCTGGCAGTTCCTTGATCAGTATTCCCGACTGGCCGGCGCCCTCAGCGCTGAGCAGCAGTACGGCCTCATGCGCTTCGGAAGGGCCTACGGCCTGTCGCTGGGTGAAGTGGCCGGGCTCGTCGGCGCAAACGTACAGGCGGGCGGCGTAACGTCCCCGAAAGAGTTCGCCGATGCCATTGCCGGCAGCGTGGCTACGTCCGGCATGACGCCGCGTATTGTTGAAGTCATGGAAGCCAATAACGCACTGCTTCAGCAAATGAACACGACGCTGAAGGACGGCAGCGCGCGGCAGCTTCTGGCCTACCAGACGACGCTCGACCGCATCGGTCTGTCTCAGGGCATGACCCAACTTACGGGTGCGCAGGGCGCCAGCCTGATTGCAGGTCTCGGCGGCATCTTCACACCCGACAACGATAAGTGGAAATGGATGGGAATCCGAGCCCTTCAGGCATATAATCCCGAAAAATACGGGAACATGGACCTGTTCGATCTTGAGATGGCCTTTGAGGATGGCCTGCTTAACCCAGACAACATTCCGGCTATGTCCTCGTATATCCGAAGCATCGTCGGAAACAACGAACCGCTCGCCAAACGCATCATGCAGCGCTGGCTTACGGAAGGCGGCTACGCGGCAACAAAGCGTGAGGCTTCCGAGTTTTACGACGCGACGCAAGGGCTCCGGGTGTTTGATGAAGCACAGATGGCCGCGCTCCGCGACGGTATGATCGACTCCGGGGAGAAGTACGCTGAGCGCATGGACCAGACAGGGCAGGAGATTCTGGATGTCAACGCCCGCTACCTGAGCGCGCTTGAAGGCGTCGGCGGCGAGTTTATCGGCGTCATCAACACGCTGAAAGATGTTGTCACCACGGGTGTCGAAAGCCTGAACCAGTTCGCCGATGCGGTGGATGCTGCGGTGGATTCGCTAAAAGCCCCGAACTGGATGAAGGAAGCCGGTATGAACGCCATGGACTTCATCGAAGACAACCCGTGGGCCATCATCGGCGGCGCTATGGCCGGCAAAGGGATCGCCAATATGATGCGCCGCCGGCAGGCCGGCCGGGCGGGTGCAGCCGGAGCAGGCAGGGCGTCCGGCATCATACCCAAAACGCCGAAGGCCTCGTCCCTGCTGCGGGGAGCTGGCATCCTCGGTGCCGGTATCGGGCTCTATGAGATCATCCGCAACTGGGACAGCATCACGCCCGGTACCGATTACTGGGAGTACAACCTTCTGGACACCGTCATGCCGGGTGCATCTTCGATTCTGGGTGGAAACCCAAGCACGCGGCGTGTCATCATGCCGGAAGAAATCGACGCTATGCGTGCCAAACGACAGGGGCTGGAGTATGTCGATAAGATTACACCCCAGCAGGTAGAAGGGCTTAGGTCATGGATGGCGCAGCAGAAGGAGAAGGCAAACGCCGCCGGCGACTCGCTCATCGGCCGCATGACCGAAGAAGACTACCGCCGGTTTACGTCGATGCCCCGGGATGTTACCGAAGACTTCGGAAGGCTGTCGGAAGCCGGCCAGACCTTCTACTCGGACACGCGCCGGGAGCACCGCGACAGACTCCTTCAGATTTACAACGAGCACCGCGGGCTGCGTGATCTGTTCTCCGGCATGTTCGGCCCGGTTATCGAAGGCTTCCGCTTTATGATCGGCTACGCCAGCCAGATTCTTAACGGATCGATGGCGTCTACATCCGCCGGCGCGCTCACCAGCGCAGCGTTTGATGTGCGCAGCGGCATCGGAAGTGTGACCGCAGCGCAGCTTAACGCGCAACTGGGTGGCGTACTGTCCGGCCGCGGTGCGGAATTTATTGCGGCCGGCCAGCGGTACGGCATAAACCCGGCATTTCTTGCAGCGGTCGCCATGCACGAGACCGGCAACGGTACGTCGGCTGCTGCCCGGCTCAAGAACAATGTCGGCGGCATGATGGGCAAGAACGGCTTGATGACCTTCGGAAGCATTTCAGAAGGCATCGACGCCATGGCGCGGAATCTCTACCGCAACTACATCTCGCAGGGACTTACGACCGTTGAGGATATTCAGCGGAAGTATGCGCCCATCGGTGCGGCCAACGACCCGAACAACCTGAATTCGAACTGGACCCGCGGCGTTTATGCCTACATGAACCGCCTCGGCGTATCCACGCCGACGCCGGCGCGTGCTGGCGGGTTCTTCTCCGGCTGGGAGTCCCGTGTAACGTCTCGCTTCGGAAGCTTCGAATCGTTCCGATCGAAGCCGCACGGCGGGCTCGATATCAAAGGCGCACAGGGCGACCCTATCGAAGCACTGGCAGGCGGCAAAGTCGCATTCATTTACTACGACGACGGCAGCAAGCTGGACTCCGACGGAAAGGCCAACACCCGCGCCGGAGGTACGGAAGTCGGCATCCAGATGCCGGACGGCAGCATCTACTACTATAGCCACCTGTCGAAGGTCAATCCGAACCTGAAAGTCGGGCAGGAGATCAATGCCGGCGACTACATCGGAAACGTCGGCGGCACGCCGGGCAAGCCGGGAAGCGGCAGCTCGACAACCGGAGCGCACCTGCATCTGGGCTACATGAACGCTGCCGGCGAGCTGATGAATCCCGAGCAGCTTCTGAGGCAGCTCAATATCGGCGATTCCGACATTGGTCGGTTCATGTCGCAAATGCCGCTGCAGAACCGCGAGCAACTGTCCGCATCGTCGTCGCGCAAGGTCGAGGTTTCGATCGACATCAACATTACCGGCGAAGGGGCGCAATCGTTGAACAGCATGACAGAGCAGCAGCTTCGCCGCATGATCCAAAAGATCATGCAGGAAAGCAAGCTTACGCAACTTCTGCAATCTCCGACGAGGGTGGGGTATAGCGGATGAGCATCGGGTACAAAGAGAAAGGCGGCAACAACAGCCGCACCGTCAAGCGATATATTCCGGTGGTTTATGTCAGCTTCCACACCAAAGACAAGTGCTACCAACTAAAGGGCGAGATTACAGAGGAAGGAAAACAGCTTGATCCGACCTATCAG
>Ga0207866_1000296_pt1 | contig 76440 bp, 70 predicted proteins | sample HigsolmetaAR203D_FD_184835 | JGI IMG/M metagenome (GOLD analysis project Ga0207866, IMG submission 184835) | Ionic liquid and high solid enriched microbial communities from the Joint BioEnergy Institute, USA - AR20-3-D (SPAdes) (version 2) ...
GGCCAAAAAAGAAGCGGCGCCTGCGTCCCCCCGCAAGCCCGCTGCAAACCATCCCTGGAGAAAACCATTCTCCAGCAAGCAGTTACAGCGTAGCACAGCATCCGGCTAGTCTGCAAGAGGACGGCGGTTGTTTAATCGGCTATCATCCCTGACATTTTCATAGAACAGTTAACCTGACATATTCACAGACGATTGACAGTACCACCGTACCAGCCGCCAAAGCCTAAGCCTAGTGCCTATACCTAAACCGAAGCCGCCTAAGCCACCCCCGCGCCCGCTCACGCGCGGCGGCGCAGCACGCGCACGCCGTGCGTCGGCAGCTCCAGCGCGCTGCCGGGCGCGAGCGCCTCGCCGCTCTCCAAATCCACATACTCGCGCGCGTCGAGCGTCAGCTTCACCGGCCCGCCGGTGAAGTTCTGCACGAACACGTAGTCGTGATCGCCGTCGGTGCGCACGCCCGCGGTGACACCGCGCGGCAATTCCGCATCCAGCGCGCGCCGCACGCCCAGCCGCCGGACCAGGCCGCCGTAAAACTCCTCATAGAACGGCGGCATCGCCCGTCCGGCCAGGTAGTACGCGCGTCCCGTGCCGAGCCGGCGCACGGTCAGGGCCGGACGCCCGGCGTAGAAATCATCGATATATTCCGCCAGCACCTCGGCGGATTCCGCGTGCACGAGCTCGCACAGCTCGCGGATCTCGTAGGTCCGCCCCTCCGCAAGCCCGAGCTCGGCCGCGCCGGCCGCGTTCACGCGGAGTCCGTTCCGGTCCTCGTCGTACAGCCCCTCGATCTCCTCCGCCCAGATGCCGAGCACATGCCGCAGCGGCCCCGGGAACCCGCCGAGCCAGCACAGATCGTTCTCGTCCACCACACCCGACCAGTACGTGGCGACGAACGTGCCGCCCCGCTCGACGAACCTTTCGACCTTCTCCCCGACGCCCGGCTTCACCATGTACAGCATCGGCGCGATGATCAGCTTGTGCCGCGCCGGATCGAACGCGTCTTCCGACCCGATCACGTCCGCCGGCACCCCGAGCTCCCACAGCGCACGGTAATGCGCGTGCACCGTCGCTTCGTACCCCATGCCGGCGTTGCGCGGCCCCTGCGCGTCCCGGATCGCCCACCGGTTGTCCCAGTCGAACACGATCGCCGCCTCCGCCGGCACCGCGCAGCCCCGCACGTCCGCCAGGCGGCGAAGCGTCGCGCCCAGCTCCGCGACATCGCGGAACACGCGGGTGTGCTCGTGGCCTTCGTGGCCCACGACGGCGCCGTGGAACTTCTCGCTCGATCCCCGGCTCTTCCGCCATTGGAAATACTGCACCGAATCCGCGCCGTGCGCCACCGCCTGCAGCGAGGACAGCCGATGCATGCCCGGCCGCTTCAGCTTGCTGACCGGCTGCCAGTTCGTCTGGCTCGGCGTGCTCTCCATGAGCAGGAACGGCCGCCCGCCCTTGAGCGACCGGAACAGATCGTGGTTCAGCGCGAACCACGAGGCGGTGTCCGCGTCGCTGTCCGCGCCGGGCTTGTGCCAGAGCGGGTACGCGTCCCACGAGACGACGTCCATCTCCCGCGCCAGCACGCGGTAATCGAGCCCGTCATACAGCTCCATCAGGTTCGCCGTCACCGGCAGATCCGGGTTCACCGCCTTCAAGACCCGCACCTCATGCCGCATGAAATCCGCCGTCTGCGCCGTCACGAACCGCCGCCAATCCAGATTGTGCCCGTGCACCTGGTTCTCCCCGTGCGGCGCGGGCGACTCGATCTGCGCCCAGTCGGTGTACGTGTGCGACCAGAACGCCGTCCACCACGCCCGGTTCAGCGCCTCCAGCGTGCCGTACTTCGCCCGAAGCCACGCGCGGAACGCCTCCTGGCAGAGCGGGCAGTGGCATTCGCCGCCGTACTCGTTCGACACATGCCAGCCGACGACCGCCGGATGGCGCGCGTACCGCTCGGCCAATTTCGCGTTGATCGCGGCCGTCTTTTCCCGGTACACCGGCGACGTGTAACAATGGTTGTGCCGGAATCCGTGCAGATGGCGCACCCGGTTCGGCCCGACGCGCAGCACTTCCGGATACTTCTGCGACATCCACGCCGGCCGCGCTCCGCTCGGCGTCGCCAGCCACACATGGATGCCGTTCGCATGCAGCCGCTCCAGCACCTCGTCCAGCCAGCCGAACGTGAACCTGCCCTCCTCCGGCTCCAGCGCCGCCCACGCGAAAATGCCGACCGACATCACGTTACAGCCGGCCAGCTTCATCAGGCGCACGTCTTCCTCGAGCACCTTCGGATCGTGCAGCCATTGGTCCGGGTTGTAGTCCGCCCCGTGCATGAGCACCGGCAGCTTCCCGCTGACCGGCGGGTATTTTCTGAACGGCTTCGCCAACCTCATCCCTCCCGGAAAAAAAGAACTCCCGACGCGTCACGCCCCGTCTTCGCGCAGCGCATCCCACGTCGCCAGCCTGCGCCCCTCGTAATCGAACAGCGTCAGGTTCGCCCAGTTGTTGGGGTGGCCGACCGACCAGTCCCGCTTCACCGGAATCCAGGCGGGCTCCCACCAATAGAAGCCCAGGCCCAGCCCGCCCGGCGTCTCCCGCACGATGCGCAGGAAGTCCCGCAGATACGCCGACTGCCCCTCCACACTGGCCGGATAGCCCGGCGCGAGCTGATCTTCCCGCTCCACAATCAAATCCGAATCCCCGTACTTCCGGAGCGTCCACGGATAGGCGGTCTCCACCACCACGATCGGCCTGCGAAACGTCTCCGCCGTCAGCGCCAGGTTCCGCCGCAGATCGTCCAGCGTTCCGTGCCACCACGGGTAGAACGACTGGCCGATCACGTCGTAATCGACGCCGAGCTCCTCCATCTTCCCGAAAAACTTCCGCGTCGTCTCCCAATCCCCGCCGCGGTCGATGTGGATCATCACCCTCGCCCCGGGGCACACGGCCCGCACCGCGGACGCGCCCGCCTGCAGCAGCCCGGCGAACACACGCCACTGCGCGTCGCGATCGAACTCCCCGTCCACGCGCCCGTCCGGCCAGAGCATCCCCGGCGTCACCTCGTTGCCGATCTGCACCATGTCCGGCGCCGTTCCCTGCCGGGCCAGCGCGGACAGCACGTCCGCCGTGTACCGGCGCACCGCCTCCCGGAGCCCGCCCGCGTCCAGCCCTTCCCACGCCCGCGGTTTCCATTGGTTGGCCGGGTCGGCCCAGCGGTCCGAATAGTGGAAATCCAGCAGGAAATGCAGCCCCCGCTCCTTCACCCGCCCGGCCATCGCAAGCGTCCGCTCCAGGTTGCAGAAGCCGCCCGGCGGATCGTGCCAGATGCGCAGCCGCACCGCGTTCATGCCGAGATCGGCCATCAGCGCGATCGGATCCTTCCGGACGTCGCCGTCAAAATATGCCCCGCCCGCCGCCTCCGCTTCGTCGACGAACGACAGGTCCATCCCCTTGAGGAACGTCATGCGCGCGTCACTCCTTCACCGAGCCGAGCACGAGCCCTTTGATGAAATACCGCTGCAGGAACGGGTACACGAGCAGCACCGGCAGCGCGCCGATGAAGATCTGCGCCGCGTTGATCGTCTTCTGCGACAGGAGCTGCATCTCCTCGATCGTGAAGTTCATCGAGCTCATGTCGCGCGAGACGATGACCGTCTGCAGATAGGTCGCGAGCGGATAGTCTTCCTTCCGGCTCAGGTACAGCAGCCCGTCGAACCACGAGTTCCAGTGCCAGACGCCGGCGAACAGGCCGAGCGTCGCGAGCGCGGGCAGCGACAGCGGCAGGTAGACGCGGAACAGGACGTCGAAGTGGCTCGCGCCGTCGATGAACGCCGCCTCCTCGAGCGCCCGCGGGATGCCGCGGAAGAAGTTCATCATGAGCACGATCAGCCAGACGTTCACCATCGCCGGGATGATGAGCACCGCGAACTTGTCGATCAGCCCGAGCTTCAGGATCAGGATGTAGAACGGCACCAGCCCGCCGTTGAAAATCAACGTGAACACGAACAGCCAGGCGTACACCGACCGGCCGCGGAATTCGCGCGTCTCCTTCGACAGCGGATAGGCCGCGAGCACGGTGACGAGCAGGATGAGCGCCGTGCCGATCGCCGTCCGCAGCACCGACGTCCAGACCGAGCCGAGGAAGTACCGGTTGCTTACCGTCGCCTTGTACGCCTCGAGCGAAAAATCGACCGGCCACAGCCCCACCAGATTGCCGTCCGCCGCCGCCTTCGCGCTGAGCGAGACGGCCAGCACGTGGACGAGCGGAATGACGCAGATGATCGCGAGCGCCGACAGGAACGCGGTATTGAACACGTTGAAGACGCGGTAGGGGAACGTTTTGTGGTACATGGCGCTCCCTCCTCAGAACACGCGGTAGTTCGCATACTTGTATGCCAGCCGGTACGCGCCGATGATCAGCGCCATGCTGACGACCGACTTGAACAGGCCGACGGCGGTGGCGAAGCCGAAGTTGCCTTCGAGGATCGCCGTCCGGTACACGAATGTGTCGATGATGTCGCCCTTGTTCATCACCATGCTGTTGTACAGGTTGAAAATCTGGTCGAAGCCGGCGTTCAGGATGTTGCCGAGCGACAGCGTCCCGACGACGATCGCCATCGGCATGAGCGACGGGATCGTGATGTGCAGCGTCTGCTTCCACCGGCTCGCGCCGTCCACCTCGGCCGCCTCGTACAGCGACGGGTCGATGTTCGCGAGCGCCGCGATGAAGACGATCGTGCCGTAGCCGAACTCCTTCCAGACGTCCGAGACGATGACCGTGAACCGGAACCAGTCGCCGTGCATCAGGAACGGGATCGGACCGATGCCCATCGCGCCGAGCGCCCGGTTGACGAACCCGCCGTCCGTCGACAGAAAGTTGACGAGGATGCCGCCCAGAATGACCCACGACAGGAAGTGCGGCAGATACACCATCGTCTGGATCGTCCGGGTCAGCATCCGGATGCGCACCTCGTTCAGCAGAATCGCGAAGACGAACGGCACGAGCAGGTTGAAGATGATTTTGAACACGGAGATGACGAGGGTGTTCCAGATGACCTGCAGGCTGTCCTCCCGCTCGAACAAGGCCCGGAAATGGCCGAGGCCGATCCACGGCGAGCCGTCGAAGCCGAGCCACGGCTTGTAGTCCATGAACGCCATGACGATGCCGCCGAGCGGCACGTAATTGAACACGAGCAGGCCCGCCAGCGCGGGCAGCACCATGAGGTGCAGCGGCCAGGTTCGCCTGAACGCGGATCTCATTTCATTGCCTCCTTGTGCGGACGAATGAGAAGGAACCGGAGGCCGAAAGCCCCCGGTTCCCTTCCCGGAACAAGCCGGACGCGGGCATGAATGTCGGGCGGATTCGGCCCGATCATTGCGTCTGTTTGTACCATTCGTTGACTTCCGCCGTCATCTGATCGCCGCCGGAGCTCTTCCACGTCTCGACGAACCGGTCGAACTCGTCGAGGCTCTTCTGGCCGTAGATGATCTCGCTGAACGTCTGCAGCTCGATCTTCTTCAGGTAGTCGAGCCGCTCGGTCATCGTCGGCGTCGGCGGGCCGCTGAACAGGTTCGTGTACGAGATGCCGGGCTGCGACAGGAGCACGACCGCGGCGGCCGGCGTCTCCGGACCGTAGTTGTTCTTGAGCTCCTTCTCGAGCCGCGTCTCCGGCTCTTTGCCCTCCGCCAGACGGAGCAGCGCCTTCATCTGCGCGTCCGGAATCCGCGCGCCGTCGCGCACGAGCCAATAGCGCATGATGTTGACCGAGCCGCCCGGGATGTCGTCGCCGTAGACCGGGTTGCCGTTCTCGTCGAGGTCGTAGTCGTACCCCTTGAACACCCCGATGTCCCACTGGCTGCCCGGCGCCGGGTCGGCCAGGTGCTCGAACAGGTAGTTCTGGTACGTGAACAGCGCCTCCGGATGCTTCGCGTCCTTGCTGATGAGCGTGACGCCGTTTGTAAACCGGGTGCCGTGCCGTCCCGCCTTGCCGTCCGGACCGGCCGGAATCGGATACGGCTTCCAGACCGCGTGCGGCACGTTCTTGGCGGTGTCGAGCAGCGGCCAGCCGCTCATCCAGTACGGGCCGGGGATGATGCCCGCCGTGCCCGCCACGGCCGGCTCGGCCGTCTTGTTTTCATCCCAGAGCGCCGCCTCGGCCGGGATGTAGCCCTTGTCGCGCCAGCGCCTCAGCGTCTCGAGCGCCTGCTTCGCGCCGGGGTGGATCGAACCCCACTCCAGCGTGCCGTCCCCGGCGAGGTTCCATTGCTCCGGAATCGTGCCGAACGCGCCGAACACCCAGGACGGATCGCCCATCCACGTGTTGAACGTGTTTTTGAAACCGATGCTGAGCGGCGTCACCTGATCCGGCGAGAGGCCGTCCGGGTTGTTGTGCTTGAACGCCTCCATGATCTTCTCGAGGTCGTCGAGCGTCTTCGGCGCCTGAAGTCCCAGCTTGTCCAGCCAGTCCTGCCGGATCCAGAGCAGGTAGTCGTGGTTGTACGCGTAGTCCAGCACCGGGATGCCCATCCGCTCGCCGTTCCGCATGTACGGATCCCAGACGTGCGGGTCGAGCGCCATCGCCTGCTTCCACTTCTCGTTCGCGTACGCGTCGAACAGCGACCCGACTTCCCGGAACAGGCCGGAGTCGATCAGATCGTGGGCGAGCTGCTCGTCGCCGATCGTGACAACGTCGGGCATTTTCTGGCCGGACGCCATCGCGAGGCGCATCTTCGTGACGAACGCGTTGTTCGTGTCGGTGACCGACCAGAGCGTCTCGACCTTGATGCCGAGCGTCTCGAGCGCCCACCGGGTCGCGACGTTGTTTTCGATCGTCTCGCCGTTCTTGAACTGCAGCGCCGGGTCGACGCCCCACACCGTCGTGATCGTGACCGGCGGATCATACTTGTCCCGGTAGGGGCTTTCCGATTGCTGACCGCCTTCGGACGAGCCGGCGCCCGATCCGGTGTCCGAATTTACGGTTGATGTTGCCGAGGATTGCGATCCTCCGCCGCCTGATGAACCTCCGCCGTTCTTCGAGCCTCCGCAGGCCGAGATCAACGCCGCGGCGAGCACGAGAACCAGCGCGGCGGACCACCATTTCCGTCTGTCTGCTCTCACGGGTCCCTCCCCCAATCGCCATGGGTTTGATGCACCATATCGGTGACTGCATCTTCATTATAGGAAGGGGCTTCGGGCGAACCTATGGCGCGATTTCAACATTTCAGCACCTTACGCAATCAGTTGCGGGGCGGCTACCGCTCGCGGTATTCGAGCGGCGTCACGCCGAAGTGCTTCTTGAACATCTTGCTGAAGTACTGCGGATTCTGGTAGCCCAGCTCGGCCGTGATCTCGTAGATTTTCCGGTTCGTGTGCCGCAGCAGGTACCGGGCGCGCTCCATTTTGACCCGGATGATGTAGTCGCCGAGGCTCTCGCCGGTCTCGCTCTTGAACAGCTTCGACAGGTAGACGGGGTGCAGATAGACCCGCTCCGCGACCGACTTCACCGAGATGTCGCCGGTCTCGGCCATCACGAGCTCCCGCACCTGCCGGACGATGCGGCTCTTGATGTCGCGCTCGCTCTCCGTCAGCTCCCGCCGCAGGCTGTCCAGCGTGTCGAGCGCCCACGCCCGCACCTTGTCCGCGGTCTGCAGGAGCGGCGGATCGAGCAGCGGATCGAGGCCCGACCGGTCGATCTGGTTCAGCAGCACGCCCTGCTTGTGCGCGAGATACAGGTAGGCGCTCGCGATCGACAGGAACGCCTCGTACAGATGCTCGCGCGTGGCGTGCGAACGCCCGAGCGAGTCGAACACTTCGCGGATCTTGTCCGCGGCCGCCTGCCAGTTCCGCGACTCGAGGAGCTGGATGAGCGTCGGCGGCCGGTACAGGCTCTCGAGCGTCGTCACGGCGGACGGATCGCGCGGCGTCTCCTCCTGGAACAGGATCTGCCCGCCGGCTTCCTCCCGGTGCCGGAACAGTTCGGCCAGCGCCGCCCGGTAGGCGCCGGCCAGCTCGTCGGGGAACACGAACCACGGCGAGACGACGGTGGAGATGTCGCCCTTCAGGTAATGGCGCACCTGCCGGTGGAAGTCGCGGGCGAGCGGCTCCAGCTTCTCCCGCACCGGCAGCCCGGCCTCGCCGGCCGCCGATCCGTCCTTCGGGGCGGCGAGCAGCATGACGCCGTCGTGCGGCGCCTTGCCGTGCCAGATGCGGAAATCCGGCGCGAACACTTCCTCGGCGATGTTGCCGACCGCGTACTCGATCAGGGACAGCGACTGCGCGTCGTAATCCGCGAACGGGCGGCCGAGCGTCACCAGCATGAGCAGCGCCATGCCGCCCGACTCGAGCGGAATGCCGTACTCGCGCAGCCGGTCCTCGAACTGGCGCCGCGGCCACGGCCGGCCGAGGGCGAGCCCGCGAATGAGATCGCCGCTCAGGATCGTGCGGTCCGAACGGAGACGGTATCGCATCCGATGGATCTGCTCGGCCTCGGCCCACTCGTCGCGCAGCGAGTCGACCGCGCCCGCGATGCTGCGCATGAACTCCCCGTCGTTCACGGGCTTCAGGATGTAGTCGAACGCCTTCAGGCGGATCGCCCGCTTCGCGTATTCGAAGTCGGAATAGCCGGTCAGCAGCAGGCAGCGCACGTTCGGCCAGCGCGCGCTCACCCGCTCGATCAGCTCGAGCCCGTCCATCTCCGGCATCCGGATGTCGGTGACAAGGATGTCGACCGGCTTCTCCTCGAGCAGCCGCAACGCCTCGGGGCCGGAGGAAGCGGCGTGCACCTCGCTGATGCCGAGCGACGCCCACGGGATCGTCGCGTTCAGGCTGTCGATGATGTAGGGTTCGTCGTCGACCAGCAGCAGTTCGATCATGGTTGTTCCCTCGCTTCCGCGTTGGCATGGGCAAGAGCGGCGGCCTGACCCGCCAGCGGCCACTCCAGCACGACCCTCAAGCCCCCGAGCGGCGACGGCCCGATCCGCATCCCGGCGTCCGGGCCGTAGCGGAGTCTGAGCCGCTGGCGCACGTTCCAGAGTCCGCAGCCGGCCTCCCCGTCCAACGGCTCCTCCAGACGGCGCAACAGTTCATGGCGCTCCTCCTCGCCCAAGCCTTTGCCGTTGTCGTCCACGGTCACCCGGCAGATGCCGGCCTCCTCTTCGACCGCGATCCGGATCAGCCCTTCGCCGCCGTTCGCCTCGATGCCGTGCTTCACCGCGTTTTCGGCGAGCGGCTGGATGAGCAGCGGCGGCACATGCAGATGGCGCAGCCGCGACGGCAGCCCGATCGCGAACGTGAGCCGGCTGCGGCGCAGCTTGTGGATCTCGAGGTAGCTGCCGACGAACTGCAGCTCCTCCTCCAGCGTCACGAAATCCCGCTCCTGCCGCGTTGCGTACCGGAAGTAGCTCGACAGGTTCTCGGCCATCGCGATGACCGCCTGGTGGTTTTTCATTTTCGCCATGCCGCTGATGAAGGAGATGCTGTTGTGGAAGAAATGCGGGTTGATCTGCGACTGGAGCTGCTTCAGCCGCGCCTCCTGGACGCGCAGCTTCTCGAGGTACACCCGGCCGAACAGCTCCTGGATCTGCTCCACCATCGAATTGAACCGCTGGAAGACGAAGCCGAACTCATTGTTGCCGCGCGGCTTCAGGCGCACGCTGTAATCCTCGAGCTTCAGCCGCTGGAAGCTGGTGACGAGCTGCTTCAGCGGCGCCTGCACCTGGGCGTAGAGGACATGGGCCATGACGACGCCCATCAGCAGCAGCGAGCCGACGGACACGTAGAACAGCATGTTCGTCCGCGTGATCGGCTGCATGACCTCCGCGAGCGGGATGTAGTCGATCAGGTACCATTCCGCGATTTCGGACTTCTGCAGGTAGACGAGATACGTCTGCCCGTCCAGCTCGACGGTCCGGCTGCCCGTGGCGAGGCCTCCCTCCGCCTCGAGCAGCTCCGTCAGCCGGTCCGCCGCCGCGCCGTCCGCCGTGCTGTTGTAGATCGCGCCGACGCCCGGCATGTAGTAGAACGGATCGCGGCGGTCGCCGATTTTGAACTGGTCGAGCATGCGGACGAGGTTGGAACTGTCGAACTGCACTTCGATCACGAGGTTGACGTCATGCAGGCGGTCTTCGGTCAGATAAGGGGAGATCGTGAACAGGGAAAAACGATACCGCCCGTCCCCGGCAGGCTCCACGTGCCACCCGGGCTTCAGCCGGCGCGCCAGCTCGCCGGGATCGTAGGGCGCGGCGTCCCTGCTCGACAGCACGCGGCCGAGCACGGGCGAGTAGATGTACAGCGTGCTGCTCCAGTTCGAGGAGTTTTCCTGGATGCTCAGCTTGCGCTGGATGCGCTTCACGAGCATGATCTGGTCCAGCCCGAGCGACGGGCCGGGGCTTTCGAACGTGTGGCGGAGTTCCGTGATGTCGGGGTCGTGGATGAGCAGGTTCGGCCAGAGCGCGATCGACTGGATCGTCGTGTCCGCCTGGTCCTGGAAGAAGGCGAGCCGGTTCGCATTCGAGTTGTTCAGCTCCTCCCGGAGCACGTCGGTGCTGATCCGGTTCGAGAGCACGTAGAGGGCGACGATCGGCACCAGCAGGGCAAAAAGGATCAGCGCGATCTTCCTGAACAGGTTGTGTTTTGGCATGCCAACCCCCACCGTCCGTCGCCGTTTTGCCGCGTTTTATTGCCGGGAAGGCGAAAAGAGGCTGCCCGGACCTCTCCGGGGCAACCTCCGCATATCGTGTCTTTCTATTCAGAATATACGATCTTTCGTTTCAAGCATAGGGTGGAAATGCAAGATTCATGATGTTTTTTCAATCTTGGGGAGCCAGGACGGCGACCAGCCGGTGCAGCGTCTCGGCCGCCTCCGCCCGGCTGGCCGCGCCGCGCGGGTTGAAGCCGCCGTCCGGCAGGCCGAGCATGAGGCCGAGCGCCGTCGCCCGGCTCACCGCGTCCAGCGCCCAGGGCGAGATCGCGCCGGCGTCGGCGTAGGCCGGCGGCGTGTCCGCGGGCTGCGGGAGCGCGGCGGCCGCGTATTCGGCCGCACGGACCAGCATCGCCGCCATCTCCTCGCGCGCGATCGGATCGTGCGGCCGGAACCGGCCGTCGGCGCCGCCGGCCGCGATGCCGGCCGCCCGCGCAGCCCTCGCCGCGCCGGCGTACCAGGCGCCGTCCGGCACATCGGCGAATGCCGGGCCGGAGCCGGCGGGCGCGTCCGGCAGCCGGAGCAGCCGCGCGATCATCGCGGCGAACTCGGCCCGCGTGACGGTCCGCTCCGGCTCGAACGCGCCGGCCGCCGCGTCCGTGCCGTTCACCACGAGCCGCGCGGTGAGCGCCGCGATCGCCCGGCGCGCCCAGTGGGTGTCCGGCACGTCCGCGTAGACGCGCGACGCTTCGAGCAGCCCGTACACGCCGGCGCGGGCAATGCCGGCCTCCGCCCGTTCGTCCGATCCCCCGTTCCCGGCATACGCCAGCGCGCCGTCGGGCAGCACCAGGTAGATGCCGGCGAGCGCCGGATCGCGGGATTCGGCGTCCGGCCGGAACCCGATCGTCACGGGCGCGGCGAACGTATCGGGCGCGAAGACGTGGCCTTCGCCATCCACGTAAGCCAGCCGCAGCTCGACGAGCCGGGCGAGCGCCGTCAGCGTGAGGCCGGTGCGCCGCTCCGCGCGGGCGATCCACGCTTCCGGTTCGGCAGGCGGCTGAAGCCGCAGCGACAGATACGCGCCGTCCGGCGCGGACAGTACGGCGACGGCCGCGCGGCCGCTTCCGGCGGCCTGCCGATCCGGCGCTCCGGACGCGCCCGTTCCATTGCTGTCCGCATCATTGCCGACCGCGCCGTTCGCCTGGCCGGCCAGTTGCGCCAGCACCTCCGGCGGCAGCCGCAGGATGACGCCGCCGCTCCGCATTTCCAGCGGCCGGTTCCCGAGCAGATCGGGCGCGTTCGCCGGCAGCCGCACCTCGTCCGCGGTCTCCGGCACGTCGATGACGACCGGACCTTCGCCCGGTTCGGCCAGCGCATCCTCCTCCACGGTCACGATTTCGTCCGCATCTTCCGCCGCATCCGGCTCTCCGGCCGGCTCCCCGTCTTCCGCGTCCGCGGGCTGCGGATTGGCCGTCACCGGGGCGGCCGAAGCCGCGCGCGTCGTTACCGTGACGGTCGGGCCGCCGTCCGTCCACAGGCCGGCGTCGGATCCCGCCTCGACCTGGAACGTGTAGGTCGTGCCGGGCGACAGGCCGGTGATCGTATGGCCGCTCGCGTCACCGGCCGCCATCGCGACCGGCACGCCGTCCCGGTAGATCTTGTAGCCGGCGACCGCTTCCGGGTCGGTTACGCCGGACCATTGCAGGCGGACCCGGTTCGTGCCGATCTCCGTCGCCGTGAGCGAAGCGTCCGCGCCCCACTCCGGCATCGTCACCTGCCGGAACAACTCGAAGCCGTCGAAGAAGCCCCACGTTTCGGCGGGCGCCTCCCCTTCGACGCCGAACGTGATCTGCCCGCTGCTGACGGGGATATTGTCGATCGTGTAGTCTTTCCAGTTGTTCCATCCCGTGTTGACGATGTCCGCCGTCAGCCGGTCGCCGCCGTGCCCTTCCGCGAACAGCCTCAGGACGCGGTCCCCGCCGCCCCCGGATGCCCGCACGCGCAGCGTGTACAGGCCGTCGGGCAGATCCGTGACCGTCTGGTTCGCGGTGAAGGCGAAGTCCTCGTCATCCCAATAGTTGAGCGAACGGATGCCGCTCCACGCGTCGTTCGCATTGGTGCCGAGCTTGACCGCCCCCGTCAGGCTCCAGCCGGTCAGACCGTCCTCGAACCCGCCGTTGACGGCCAGATTCCGGTACGCCGTGATCGTGACGTCGATCGTGACCGGAAGTTCCGTTCCCGCCGTCTTGCCCGTCAGCGTGAAGGCGCCGATCCGGCTGAGCCGGTCTTCGTCGAGCGCGGGCCATTCGACCGGCGCGCTCTCGATGCTGCCCTCGTTGTACAGCACCCGGACCGCGCCCGGCAGCCGCGCGGCCGCGTCCGCCGGAGACTCGAGCGCCGGGATGGTCACGGCCTCGGGCTCCAGCGCGCGCAGCGGCGCCTTCGCCGGCGGGTTCGCCGGATCGTACCCGAACGCGTCGAGCGAAGGCAGGGCGTTGCCGCCGAAGTCGAACATCGCCTGGTTGTCCCACGCGTTGCCCTCCTTCGTCTTCCAGCCCGCCTGATAGTCGCCGTTTTCGTCCTTCGGCACGGGGATCCACGCGGGCTCCCAATAGAACACGCCCGTCCCGAGTCCGCCCGCCGTATGCGCCACCGTGTTCAGCATCAGGGTAAGCATGTCCTTTTGCCCTTCGGGGGTCGCCGGGAAACCGTTCTTCTCCGCTTCGGCCGCGCCGGCGATGTTCGCCCAGCCGTCGCCGTCCGCGAGCGTGTGCGGGTGCGCCGTCTCGACGACGACCAGCTCCTTGCCGTACCGGGCGGCCAGATCGTTCAGGTTGTCCTTGAGCTGCTGGTACGTGCCGTGCCAGTACGGGTAGAACGACAGGCCGATCACGTCGAAATCGTCCGTGTACGCCGTCAGCGCATCGAAGAAGCTGCGGAACTTCGCGTTGTTGCCGCCCTCCGCGAGGTGGATCATGATCTTCGTGTCATGCCCCGCCGGGGTCGTGTCCCGGACCGCCCGGATGCCGGCGCCGATCAGGTCCGCGAGCTGGCGGAACGTGCCGGTCGAGCCGTAGGGCAGCAGCATGCCGTTGTTGATCTCGTTGCCGACCTGCACCATGTCGGGATACGCGCCCGCCGCCTTCAGATCGTTCAGCACGTCGGCCGTGTAGCCGTAGACCGCGTCCCGCAGACCGGCGAAGTCGAGGTGTTGCCACGCCGCCGGAATCTCCTGTTTGCCGGGGTCCGCCCAGAAGTCGGAATAGTGGAAGTCGATGAGCAGATGCATCCCGGCGTTTTTCACCCGCTTGGCCATCTCGATCGTGTGCGCCTTGTCGTTGTAGCCGTCCGCGAGCACCGGGTCGTGCCAGACCCGCAGCCGGATCGCGCCCACGCCCCGGTCCTTCAGGATGGCGAGCAGGTCGCGTTCCGCGCCGCCGTCGTAATATTTGCCGCCCGCGTCCTCGATCGCCTGCAGCGTCGAGATGTCGGCCCCCTTCAGGAACACCCTCTCCGTTGCCGCGCCATCCGGCGTCGTCACCATCACTTCCGGTCCGTCCGACGTCCAATCGCCGCCCGCGTTCCCCGCCTCCACCCGGAACTGATAGGCGGTGTTCGGCGCAAGGCCCGCGACGGTGTAGCTTGTCACGTCTCCGGGCACCGTCGCAAACAGCTTGCCGTTCCGGTAGATGCGGTAATGCGCGATGCCCGACGGATCACTCGCGCCGCTCCATTGCAGCTTCACGCTCCGCGGAGACAGATCCGACGCCTGCAGCGTCTTGGCCGCGTCCCATGAAGGGTTGGACGAACCCGGTCCGGGATCGTCCTTCGGCCGGAACACCACGTCGTCGAACGCGCCCCATTGGCCGGCGGGCGCTGCGACTTCGAAGCCGATCACCGCCTGCCCGCCCGTCACCTGGATGGTCAAGGCGTACTGCCGCCAGTCGCCCCACGCCGTGATCGCAATGGCCGCCTCCTCCCGCAGGCCGCCGGATTCGGCGAACAGCTTCAGCGACGTGTCATCCGCCTGCCCGGTGTTGCCGCCCTCGGCCCAGGCCGACAGCTCGTACTCGCCGTCCGCAAGGCCGGTCAGCGTCTGGGTCAGCGTGAAGCTGAACGGCTCGTCCAGCCAGTAGCCGAGCGAGTTGTCGCCGCCGTGGACGTCGCCGGTTCCCCCTTTGTCGACATTCAGGAACACGGCCGGCGTGTCGCCGTTCTTCAGCGTGCCGTCGTAGGTCCAGCCGGTCCAGTCGGCATCGCTGTCCTCAAAGCCCGGATTCTGCGCCAGGTTGGCCGCGTCCGCCAGCGCGCGCCGCGGCGCCCAGGACGCGGAGCCCGCCGCGCTCAGGACCAGCAGCGCCGCCAGCGCGGCGAAGAGCGCGCGCCGAACCCGATGCGCGAGTCCGGGGTTGTTTCCCGTCGTGATCAAATCCGCCACCTCCCGATGAATCGACGTTCCCACGGTCCATTGTAGGAACGGCCTGTCGCCGGGAACAGCGGGCGAAGCCAACATTTCTGCACCTTTTGCAACGTGTTGCGGGCGCACTCCGGGTGCAGGGGATCATCGGGCGGACGGAGACGGTCGAGCCGTACGCGATCCGGATTCGCGCGGGAACAACAGGGCGAAGGCTGCCGCCGGCCGCACGAAAAATCCAAGCTGGTGCCGGAAGGAAATTTGTCGTAAACTGGGCCTGTACATGAAACCGCTTCACCGGCAGGGAGGCCGTGCCATGATCGATCTCGCTTTTGCGCTGCGGATGCTGGAGGAGATGAAACCGGAGCTGACCCTGTACTGTTACCGGATGCTCGGCTCTATTGACGACGCCGACGACGCGGCGCAGGAAACCAGCATCCGGGTGTGGCGGAACTGGGAAACCTTCCGCGGCGATTCCTCCTTCAAAACCTGGGTGTACCGCATCGCCACCCATCTGTGCCTGGACCGGCTGCGACAGTCAAAGCGGCGCGCGCTTCCCGTCGACGTGTATGACCCGGCGGCCGCGATCATTGAGCCGCGCGACACGCTGCCGGAGGCCTCCTGGGTCTGGCCGGCTCCCGCGCTCGCGGAACAGCCGGAGGAGACCGCCGTCCGCCGGGACACGCTGAAAATGGCGTTCATCGCCCTGCTCCAGACGCTGCCTCCCCGGCAGCGGGCCGTCCTCATCCTGAAAGACGTGTTCCAATGGTCGTCCCGGGAGATCGCGGACGCGCTCGACATGTCGCCCGCGGCGGTCAACAGCGCGCTCCAGCGGGCCCGCGGGACGATGGAGCAGTCCCGGCTGCGCTCCGGCGCGATCGCCGCGGAGACATCCGGGCCCGACCGCGAACTGCTGTCCCGGTATATGGAAGCGTTCGAGCGCTTCGACATCGACGCGCTGGTCTCGCTGTTCCACGAGGAAGGCGGCATGTCGATGCCGCCGTTCACGATGTGGGTGCAGGGCCGCGAGCATCTGGCCCGGTTTTTCGCGCTGACGCGCTGGCACTGCGAGGGTTCCCGCTTCATGCCGGTCGCCGTCAACGACGGGTATCCCGCCCTCGCGCAATACGTGCCGGACAAGGATGCGTCGTCGATGGTTCCCTGGGGCATTCACGTCATCGCCGTGAAAGATCGACGGATCTTGCACGTGACAAACTATATCAATCGCAACTTGTTTGCCCGATTCGGCCTGCCCGATCCGCTCGACCGATGAATTTCGCTTTCCGTTTTCGTCTATGACAGTGAGACATTCAATCATGATTGAGAGGGGACATTTCCATGGGTGAGAGTCGAACGAAGGTCACGGTGCAGGCGGTCGTCAAAGCTCCGATTGAAAAGGTCTGGACGTATTGGAACGAACCGGAGCACATCACGGGATGGAGTTTCGCGTCAGACGATTGGCACGCGCCGTCCGCGACGAACGATCTGCGTCCCGGCGGGAAGCTGGTCGTGCGGATGGAAGCGAAAGACGGCAGCGCGGGCTTCGATTTCGGCGGCGTCTACGATGTCGTGAAGGAGCGTGAGGAAATCGCCTTCACCATGGACGACGGAAGAAGGGTCGAAACAGTGTTCACGGCGCAAGGGGACGAAACGGTGATCACGGAAACGTTCGATGCCGAGAACACGTTCCCCGTCGAGCACCAGCGGGCGGGATGGCAGGCCATTCTGGACCATTTCAAACGGTACGCGGAACAGCCATGACCGGCATGCGCGGGGCGTCCAAGGCGGACACCCCGCGCTCTCGCTTGGCGGCCCGGATGCGCGCATCCCGCCGCCCCGCATCAGCGCCGCCGGTTCCTGACGTCGATCCGCCGCCCCTTCCACGTGACGCGGCCGAGCACCGAGGTCTGGTAGACCGAGTACAGCATGACGCCGACGAAGAACAGCGAAGGCAGCGTGTGCAGGACCGGCGCGAGCAGGCCGAACGTTCCCGTGTATCGCGCCATGCGCAGGAGCTGCGCCGCATAGAGAACGAAGCCGGCCGCGAGCGCCCAGCTCAGCCAGAAAAACAGCCCGCTCGCGAGCAGCCCGATCATCCACAGCGCGCACAGCAACACCGTTTTCCGGTCGAGCGAGGCCATGCTGAGGGCCGCGCTCTTCGAGAAGCCTTCGGCCGCGTGGCGCAGGCCGCCGGGGTACATGCGGAACGATACGTGCGGCCAGCCCATGTGGTTGGCCACCGGGATGCCGGCGGCCAGGAGCCTGGCCCCGAGCGCCAGATCGTCCACCAGGGCGGAACGGACGCCGGCGTGGCCGTTCACGCGCATATAGTCCTCCCGCGACGTCACGATGCAGGAGCCGTACAGTCCGCGGCGGGGGTTGTCCGCCTCGAAGGGCGACATGAACGCGAAGATGCCGAGAATATTGAAAATGAGCGACAGCTTCTCGACGAACCGCGGCGCGGTATGGAACGGCACGACGGATATCGCGCCGCCCGCCTTTTCCCTCGCGGCGACCAGCGCTTCGAGAGCGTTCGGCGCCAGCCGCACATCGGCGTCGAGGAACACGACGATGTCCCCGGTCGTATGGCCGAAGCCGTCCCAGAGCGCCCAGTTCTTGCCCATCCATCCCGGCGGCGGCTCGTCGTGGCGGATGACGCGCGCGCCGCGGCTGGCCGCGATCTCCCCGGTGCCGTCCTCCGATCCGTCGTCCACCACCACGATCTCGTCGGGCGGCAGCGTCTGGACGCGCAGCGACTCCAGCAGCCCGGGCAGGTTGTCCGCCTCGTTGCGGGCCGGAATGACCACCGACACCTTCGGCCGCGCATCCTCACGCGGCGCGGCCGGAGGCGCCTGGAGAAACTTCTTGTCGAACAGCCGCCGGCCCGACCACAGGCCCGCCGCCACGATCACGCCCAATACCGCTTCCGGCATCCAGTCTCCCATCCGTCCACCATCCTTCCGAACGCTCAAGCCCGCGAATGCGCCAAGCCAAAAACGGCACGGCAAAGGCCCGAAGCCCGATCCGCGCCGTTCAGATCCACTTGCGCAGAAACACCCTCAGCCCGCTGCGGTGGGCCCAGATCATCAGTGCGATGTTCGCGCACCAGCCCCAGAGGACGGCGGCCGGGTACGAGCGCTGATGCAGCCAGACCGACACGGCCAGCATGCCGAGCACGACCATGAAGCTGTCCGCCTCGGACGACGTCGGGCGCCAGCCGTTCAGCGCGCGTCCGATCACGAGCAGCACCGCCAGAATCACGGCGTAGACCAGCGTCACCTCGAACATCGTGAGCGCGCTCCAGACGCCGAAGGTGACCGCAATGCCCTTGCCGCCACGGAAACGGAGCATCGGCGAGAAGAGATGGCCGAGCACCGGCGCCGCGACGATCGGGATGAAGGCCGGATCGTCGGGATGGATGACGTCAAGCCGCAGGGCCGCCGCAACCGGCGCGAACCCCTTCATGAAGTCCAGCACGACCGCCAGCATGCCGTAGCGATACCCGGCCGCCTGCCACAGATTGAACGCCCCGGGATTGCCGTCGCCGATCGTCCGCAGATCGACCCGCGCGATCCGGGAGAGCAGGTGGGCGTACATCACCGAGCCGGACAGGAAGCCGATGAAGGACCAGAGCAAAATCGCCATCACGCATCACGCCCGCTTTCCACACGGATTTGCCGCCCTTTCCAGTTTACGCGGCCGAGCCACGCCGTTTGATAGAGCGAATACAGCATGACGACGACGAAGAACAGCGAAGGCAGCACGTGCAGCACCGTCACGGCCAGGCCGAACGTCCCCGCGTGCCGCGCCATCCGGTACACTTGCGCCGCGTACAGGATCAGGCCGGCGGCGAACACCCGGTCCAGCCAGAAAAGCAAGCCGCACAGGAGCAGGCAGACCACCCAGAGCGCGCACAGGCAAATCGTCGTCCGCCCCACCGGAACCATGCCCTGCACCGCGCTCTTCGCAAGTCCGGCGGCGGCGTCCCGCGCTCCGCCGGGATACATCCGGTAGGCAACGTACTCGCCGCCGAGAAAATTCGCGACCGGGACGCCCGCGGCCGTGAAGCGCGCCCCGAGCGCCATGTCCTCGTTGATCGCGGAACGGACGCCCGCATGGCCGCCCGCCCGCAGATAATCTTCCCGCGTCGCCACGATGCAGGGGCCGTACATGCCCCGGCGCGGATTCCCCGCTTCGAACGGCGACATGAACACGAAAATGCCGAGCAGATTGACCACGAGCGCCAGCTTCTCGCCGAAGCCCGGCGCGACGTGGTACGGGACGACCGAAATCGCGCCGCCCGTCCGCTCCCGCGTCCAAGCAAGCGCTTCCAATCCGCGGGGAGCGAGCCGCACATCGGCGTCGAGGAAGACGACGATCTCCCCGGTCGTATGGTTGAAGCCGTCCCAGAGCGCCCAGCTCTTGCCCGTCCATCCCGGCGGCAGCTCATCGTGGCGGATGACGCGCGCGCCGTACCGCGCCGCGATCTCCCCGGTGCCGTCGTCGGAACCGTCGTCGACCACCACGATCTCGGCCGGCGGCAGCGTCTGGACGCGCAGCGATTCCAGCAGATTCGGCAGATTGCCCGCTTCGTTGCGGGCCGGAATGACCACCGACACCCTCGGTCTCTCATCCTCGCGCGGCGCGGCCGGAGGCGCCTGGAGAAACTTCTTGTCGAACAGCCGCCAGCCCGCCCACAGCCCGGCCGCGAGCACCGCTCCGATTGCCGCTTCCATCATCCAGTTCCCCATCTGTCCACCGTCCCATCCCAGGATGATCAGGCGTTGATCGCTGCCGCATCGCAACACGGAACACGGAATACAGATATTGTAGCAAATCCTTCCTGATTCCGGGAACTCCCTTCCTGCGTCCCGCCCGGGCAAATCGGGGACGCGCTACCCGCAAAAAAGCAAACGTTCCCGTCTCCGAACGGCACGCCGGTTTCCCGCGGTCGATTGCAGATTCGGCATTCTTGACGGCACAAGAAAAGGCGCCTCCTCCGGGCGCCGTTCACTCCAACAGTCGCAGGAAGTTCCGGGGCGACTCGTTGGTCAAGGACAGCGTGGCATGCGATCCATGCGCGAGCCTATTCAGCCGGGCCAGTTCCGTCAGCTTCCTGCCCATGTCCGCGTCACGGATGACGGACCCGCGGCTTGAAGATTTTCGGATGTGTTCAACCGGCTTTGCAGCGCATGTTCCAGACGGTTCTGCCACGCGCCCAGTCTGGCTCGTTCGCGGGACACGTGATCCGCCGCAAGATTGATGGCCGCGATCGCCGCCTTCGCCTTGCCGGGATCGCCGAAGTCGAGCGCGAATTCGATACCTGGCGCGCCCGTGTCATTCGCGACCTCCGCGACAGCCGTGAAGTGGACCGTAACCGAATTGCCGCTCCGATCGACAATCGTCTTCGCCGTCCCCGATTGATCGGCGGAAAGCCCGAGCGCCATTGCCCGCATATCGTTCGTATCCAATCGAATGCCGTCTTCTTCGCGCTCGCCAATCTTCAGGATAATCTCGCTGTTGACGGGAGCTGCGCCCGGAACGTATTCCGAACTAAAAAAATCACCCGAACGGGTGATGCCCAAACGGGCGGTAATCTCATGTCAATCCGCGTAATCCTTCGACGTATCCAGCCCGACCGTCTTGGCCGCGGCATCCCACGTAACGCCGATGTTGAACGTCCGCGCAATGTCGCGCAGCCGGAAATAGTTGTTGCCGGCGATCGTGTACGCCGTCAGCCGCACCTCCCGTCCGTCCACATAGATCTTCGAGCGGTTCGGCACCGCGGGCGCGGCCTTGCGGCCTTCCGTCACCGCCAGTTCCCCGCCGGCCGGCGTATACGGCTGCCCCGTCAGCAGGCTGATCGCGTTCCGCGCGCCGTCCCACCGCACCTCGAACGGCTTCGACGATTCCGCGAGCGCCATCGCGAGATCGCGCAGCTTCAGGTAGATGTTGCCGCCGATCGCGTAGGCGTCGAAGGCCACGGCTCTGCCGTCGACGGACACGCGGGACAGGATCGGTTCGGCCGGAACGACGCCTTCCGCTTCCCCTTCGCCCGCTCCGGCCTGCGTTTCCCCGGCGTCCTTGCCCCGATGGACAAAATAAATCTCGAAGAAGTGCCACAGCATTTCGCCGGTCCGGTCATACGTGAACAGGTCCATGTGCAGCAGCCGGTCCCGAATCTTCGTCTCCCAGACCTGCCGATCCACCGTGACGCTCGCCCTGCCGTCGGTCGGCTCGAGCCCCTTCAGTTCGAGCGCGGGCCCGGCTTCGTCGCCGATCCGGATGTCCAGCGACCGGGCGTCCGGATCCGACACGATCACCTCGAGCAGCAGCACCTCCCCGCCATCGGCCGGCGGATCGAAGAGGTGCACCTCGGCCTCGAACGCCGTCCCGTCAGCCGTCACCACCCGGGTCTCGGTGCCCGCGTAGTGCGGCAGGTGCAGCCGATAGCCCGAGTTCTCGCGGGCCAGATCAAACAGCTTTGCCTCGTCGTACTCCCCGCCCGCCGTTTCCGCCGCCGCAACCGCCGACAGCAGGACGAACCCCGCGAGCAGAAGCAAAAGGATTTTTCTCATCCGGATCTCTCCAAATGCGGTGATTCCGTCAGCAACATTACCATTACACCACATTCGCGGTCGTTGCGCCATCCTTATCGCGCATCTCTGCCGGCAACCAGCCGCGCAAGCCCGTACACGGACATCAGAGATCCCGGGACTCATAGATCGCCTTCGAGGCGAAGAACGACACGGCCATCGCGGCCATGGCGCCGATCAGGGCGGCGCCCAGTATCGCGCCCGGGCTCGCCTTCACGAGCCAATCCGGGACGGGCAGTTTCATCAGGACGGCGATCAGCGCTGCGGCGCCCGCCACCGCCCATATCATGAAGCGGCTTTTCTCCACGCCGAATTTGAAGATGAGCGGGATCATGACGGAGAGGAAGAACAGGCTCGCCGCGATGATGAACCCGCCCGTGAGCGAGATATCCCGCGGATCGGCCGGTTCGCCTTTCAGCAGGCTGACGACCGACGCCAGCCCGATGCCGATGATCGTTCCCGCCGCGACGGACACGATGGAAAGCACATATTTGCCCGCCACGATCTCCCGCCGGGAGACGGGCAGCGTCTGGGCGAACCATTCCCACCTCGCCTGTTGGTCGTACGCGAACGACGTGACGGGCAGCATCGCGAACTGCATCGCAATCATGACCGACATGACGGCCGCATTGTCCAGATACCAGGCCATCACCGCGAACACCACGGTGGCCAACGCGATCAATTTCAGATATCTGCGCAGCGTCAGCAAGTCTTTCAGGATGAATCCGGTCATGATTGCCCACCCCTCGCGTAATACAGCATGATCTCCTCGATGGACGCGGGGTCGATTGTCAGATGCGGGTATTTGCGCCGCATGGCCTGCCGGTCCGGGACCAGCATTTCACATCCGAAACCGTACCGCCGCACCCCCACGTAATCCGCCGCGTCCACCCTCCGGAACTCGTCTGTCCCGCATTTCATGATTCCGTATTGCTCGAGCAATTCGTCCTTCGGACGGCTGAGGATGATCCGGCCGTCGTGGATGAACACGATGTAGTCCGCGATTTTCTCGAGATCGGTCGTGATGTGGGAGGAGAACAGGATCGCATGCTCCTCGTCCTGGATGAAGTCCAGGAACACATCCAGAATCTCGCTGCGCACAACCGGGTCGAGCCCGCTCGTCGGCTCGTCGAGAATGAGCAGCTTCGGCCGGTGCGACAGCGCGGCGGCGATGGCCAGCTTCATGCGCATCCCCCGGGACAATTCCTTGATCCGCTTGTCCGGCGGCAGGTTGAACCGTTCCAGAGAATGCCCGAAGAGCGCGTCGTCCCAGCGGACATACAGCCGACGCATCACGAGGGCGACGTCCTTCGCCGTGAACTCCTCGTGGAAGAAGCTTTCCTCCGTCACCACGGCGATGTCCTGCTTGAGCGCCTTGCCGTGCTTTGCGAGATCCTGTCCGAAGATCTCGACCTTCCCGCCGTCCGTGCGGATCGCGCCGATGATCGCCTTGATCGTCGTCGTTTTGCCCGCGCCGTTCTCGCCGATGAAGCCGACGATGCTGCCCCGCGGCACTTCCAGGCTGACATCCTTCAGTTCAAAACGGGGATACCGCTTGCGCAGCCCTTCCGCCCTGATCGCCGTCATCGTCATTCCTCCTCGTACAGCAGCTTCAGCATTTCGGTCAATTCATCCAGGGTGATGCCGCTCCGCTTCGCGATGTCGACGGCCTCCGCCAGCCGGGCTTCCGCCGACTTGAGCTGCTCCTCGCGGATCAGCGCGAGATTCCGCTCGGCCACGAAGCTGCCCTTGCCGGGAATCGTCTCGATGAAACCGTCGCGCTCCAGATCCTCGTACGCCCGCTTCGTCGTGATGACACTGACCCGCAGCTCCTTCGCCATGTGCCGGATCGACGGCAGCGGTTCGCCCGCCGCGAGCTTGCCGCTCATGATCATCCCCTTGATCTGCGAGGTAATCTGCTCGTAGATCGGCTTGTCGCCGCTGTTGCTGATCAGGATATCCATCGGATCACTCCGTGTATATCGTGTATACCGTATATATCGGATATATACAGTATTTCACGGATTCTTTCCTTTGTCAACGGGCTCAAAGGTTCGCAACCTGTCCGGTCGACGTTACAGCACGCCCGATCGGGTCTCGCGCGCCTCTGCAGCGTGGTATACACGCTACAGCAGCCACGACCGGGCTTTTCTCGCCTCTGTAGCGTGGTATCCACGTTACAGCACGCCCGATCGGATCTCGCGCGCCTCTGTAACGTGGTATCCACGTTACAGCACGCCTGATCGGATCTCGCGCGCCTCTGTAGCGTGGTATCCACGTTACAGCACGTCCGGCCGGGTCTCGCGCGCCTCTGTAGCGTGGTATCCACGTTACAGCACACCCGATCGGGCCTCGCGCGCCTCAGCAGCGTGGTATCCACGTTACATCACGCCCGATCGGGCCTCGCGCGCCTCTGTAACGTGGTATCCACGTTACAGCACGCCCAACCGGACCATTCGGCTAAAAAATGACTTCATTCTCCCGACATAAAGTTGACATATCAACCATATTTGCATATAGTTGACTTATCAACTATCCAATCGGTTGGAGGCGAAGCGCGATGAACGATTCCCCCGGCACCCACCGCGAAAGCGCGGCGAAGTGGATCTCGGTGCTGCATCGCCAGTTCCAGATGTACCTGAACCGGGAGCTGAAGCCTTACGGCATCCGCTCGTCGGAGTACATCTTCCTCGTGAACCTGTACGAGCAGGACGGGGTCTCCCAGGAGACGCTGTCCCGGAACCTGTACATCAACAAGGCCGCGACGGCGCGGGCGATCGCGAGGCTGGAGAAACTCGGGCTCGTGCGCCGGACGCGGGATGCGGCGGACGCCCGGGCCTATGCGGTCACGCTGACGCCGGAAGGGATGAAGCTGAAGGGCGTGATTCAGGAGTTGCTCCGGCGCTGGCGGGAGACGCTTGAGGCCGGGCTCACCGAGGAGGAGTCCGCGTTCATGCTGCGCACGATCAAGCGCATGTCGGCGAACGCGCTGGCGCTGGTCGAAGCCGCGCGGAACGATGCGGACGGGGAAGGAGGCGCGGACGACGATGGATGACGGGCGGACGGCGCGGCATGCGCAAGCACAGCATGCCGGAACACTTGCGGATGCACAAGCGGCGGCAATTGCGTCGCATGCGGAACAGTCGGAACTGCGCGAACGGACCGGCATGCGGCTCATGCGGCTGATGATGGTCACGGCGGCGCTGTCGTTCATGAGCGTCCACGCGTTCAACATCGTCGTGCCGGAAATCAGCCGGCAGTTCGGGATCACGCTGGCGCAGGCGAGCTGGCTGTCCTCCGGCTACACGCTTGTCTACGGGTTCGGCGCCGCCCTGTGGGGCAAGCTGGCGGACCGGTTCGCGGTTCGCTCGCTCATCACGGCCGGGCTGCTCGTCTTCGCGGCAGGCTCGGCGGCCGGCCTGCTGTCGCAGTCGTTCGGGACGGCGCTCGCCGGACGGCTGCTGCAGGCGGCCGGCGCGTCCGTCGTGCCGGCGATGGCGATGATCCTGCCGATCCGGTATTTCGCGCCGGAGCGCCGGGCTTCGGCGATCAGCATGACCGCGGTCGGCCTTGCAATCGGTGGCGCGCTCGGACCGGTCGTCTCGGCGCTGCTGCTCGCCGCCGGGAACTGGCGGTGGCTGTTCGCGCCGTCCCTGCTGATGCTGGCGCTGCTGCCGCTGTTCCGCAAGTTCCTGGCCGGGGGCGAACCCGGCGGCGCCCCCGCGCGCCCCGGCGCCTTCGACTTCGCCGGCGGCGGGCTGCTGCTGGCGGCGACGGCGGCGCTGCTGCTCGGCTTCACCTGGTGGAACGCATGGCTCTTCGCGGTGTTCGCCGCCGCGCTGGCGCTGTTCGTCCTCCATATCCGGCGCGCGCGGGAACCGTTCGTGCGTCCGGAACTGTTCCGGAACCCGAAATATCGGACCGGGCTGATCATGACGTCCCTGATCGCCGCCGCGTCGAACGGCGTGTTCCTGCTGTCGCCGATGCTGCTGTCGGACGTGTACGGCCTCGAATCCCGGTGGATCGGATTCGCGCTGGTACCCGCCGCGTTCGCGGCGGCCGTGCTCGGCCGGCGCGGCGGCAGGCTGGCGGACCGGAGGGGAACCTCCGCGCTCTACACGCTGGCCGCCGGGCTGTTGATCGCCTCCTTCGCGCTGCTCGCGGTCCTCGCGGGGACGCTGCCCGTATGGGCGATACCGCTCATCCTGATCCTCGGCAACGTCGGACAGACGTTCATGCAGGTCGCGATCACGAACGCCGTCTCGGGCACGCTGCCGAAGGCGGAGGCCGGCGTCGGCATGGGGCTGTTCTCGATGACGAATTTCCTCTCCACAGCGGCCGCGGCCGGCCTGTACGGCGTCGCCGTCGAGGCGGGACGGAGCGGCAGCCTGCCCGGTCTGCCCGGCCTGCCCGGTCTGGCCTCCGGCGCCGGAGCATTCGCCCTGATCTACATGACGCTGGCCGCCCTGCATATCGTCTTGCTCATGGCTTATCGGATACGATTCGGGGCCGAAGCCGCCCCGGCGAGGAAGGGGAAGGAAGAATGACGGATGGACAGAAGCCGGCGTGGTTCGAGGAAGTGTGCGACTGGCCCGGCGTGACGGCCGGGCCGCACCGGTTCGGCGGGACGGAATTCCGCGTGAACGGACAGGAGATCGGGCATGCCCACGGGTACGCCCTCGTGGACATTCCGCTGCCCCGGCATCAACGGGACGAGGCGATCGCCCGGGGCAAGGCGTCGCCGCATCACATTCATCCGGATTCCCATTGGGTGTCGTTGCGCGTCACCGACGACATCTCGGCGGAGCATGCGGTTGAATTGCTGCGGTTCAACTACGAACGGCTGCTCCGGGCGAACCGCAACGGGGATCGGAACAACGGCGGGAAGCCCGACAACAGCGGGGCCCGCGCATGACGCACCGCCCCGCCGTCAGATGAGGGTTTACGCTTCCGTCTCGTCCGCCACCACCAGCCGGACGCCGTTCTCCCGGAACAAGTCCCGGTAGCCCGCCTCCGGCGTCCGGTCCGTGATCACGCAGTCGATCTCGTCCAGGCCGCAGTAGGTCATGAGCCCGTACTTCCCGAACTTGTCGCCGTCCACGAGCAGATACACCTGATCGCTCCGCTTCACGGCGGCGGACTTGATCTCGCTCTCGAGCGGCGAGGCGTTCGTGACGCCGCCGGTGAGGGTGATGCCCGTGGACGCCATGAACGCCTTGTTGATGTTGTAATGATTCAGTACGTTGATATTGAACGTGATGAACGAATTCGTCTCCCGCTCCAGCATGCCGCCGATCGAGATGACATTCAGATTCCGGTGCGGCAGCGCCCGGATGATGAAGTCGATGTTGTTCGTGATCACGGTGACGTTCTTGTGCTTGATGTGCTCGGCCATGTGCAGGGTCGTCGTCCCGCTGTCGACAAAAATGACATCCCCTTCGCCCACCAGCTCCGCCGCTTTCCGGCCGATCCGCTCCTTCTGGGCCATGTTCCGCGACTGGCGGTCGCTGAACGACACGAGCGCCGAGCCCTTTACCGCAACCCCGCCGTACACCTTCACGATCTCGCCCTGCTCGATCAACTGCTGGACGTCGCGCCGGATCGTGTTCTTCGAAACGTTGAACACGCGGCACAGCTCGTCCAGGGATACGGTCTGGTGCGCGAGAATATATTCCTGAATCTGCTTGATCCGTTTCGTCTTGATGGGGTTCACCCTCTCAGGCCCGTCCGGCGGAGCCGAACAGCGTGATTTTGGCCTTCACCGTATCCGCGATCGCCTGTTCCGGCGGCGCCAGAATCGCCCGCGGATCGTAGACTTCCGGCTTCGCCGCGAGCGTCTCGCGCAGCGCTCCCGCCCAGGCCTGCAGGCAGTCCGTATTGACGTTGATCTTCGCGTGCCCGAGCGCGATGCACTTCCGGATCTGCTCGTCCGGAATGCCCGACCCGCCATGCAGCACGAGGGGCACTTGCGTCAGCCCGGAGATCACCTTCATCTCCGCAAACCCGAGCTTCGGCTCTCCCTGGTACGGTCCGTGCACGGAACCGAGCGCCGCGGCCAGCGCGTCCACGCCCGTCTCCTCCACCAGCCGGCGGCATTCCTCCGGATCGGCGTAGCGGATGCCGCCGATCATGCCGTCCTCCATGCCGCCGACGGTGCCCACCTCCGCCTCCACCGATACGCCGCGCGGCCGGGCATGGGCGACGACGTCCCGGGTCATCGCGATATTTTCCTCAATCGGGTGGTGGGAGCCGTCGATCATGACGGACGTGAAGCCGGCGTCGATCGCGCGGATGCAGCTCTCCACGCTCGTGCCGTGATCGAGATGGAGCGCCACGGGAACCGTGATCTTCATCGCGCGGACCTGCTCCTCCGCCATGACCGCGATCGTGCGGTAGCCGCCGAGATCGTCGACAATCCGCTCGGAAGCCGCCAGAATGATCGGCGACCGAAGCTCCTCCGCCGTCCGGAGCGCCGCCCGGATCCAGTGCAGGCCGTAGATGTTGAACTGGCCGACCGCATAGCCGCCGGCCCGCGCCGCGCGCAGCATGCCGCTCATCGATACGAGAACCATATCGTCGCCTCCCGATCTGATCGCTTGTCCGCGGCTGTCCGCGTCAGGCTTGTTCGGCGATGAGCCGCTCGATCTCTTCCGCGGTCGGCATCGCCTCCGACGAGCTGTGGCGGCTGACCACGATCGCGGCCGAAGCGCTCGCGTATTTCAGCGCGGTTTCGATGTCCTTGCCGGACAGCAGCGCATAAAGGAACGCGGAGGCGTAGGAGTCGCCCGCGCCGAACGTCTTGAGCACCTTCGTCCGGTACGCCTTGCCCCGGAACACCTCGCCCGACCGGACATAGGCCCAGGATCCCTCAACGCCGTGCTTGATCACGATCAGTTCGGGGTCATGCCGGAACAGGTACGCGCACGTGTCCTCGTTGCGTCCGCCCGGCATGCCCTCCAGCAGATCGAATTCGTCTCGGGTGCCGATGACCAAGTGGGACCGCTCGGCGACCAGTTGGTAGTACAAGGACGTCTCCTCTTCCGATTTCCACGTGTAGGGGCGGTAGTCCAGCTCGAACACGACCTTCACGCCGTTCCGCCGCGCCAGGCTGACCGCCTTCAGCACCGCCTCGCGGGACGGGCTCATCGCGAGCGCCGTGCCGGACACGAGCAGAATCCGGGACTGCCGGATGTAATCCTCGCTCACCTCGGACGGGGACAGGTACAGGTCGGCGACGTTGTCGCGGTACATCATGATGCTGCATTCTTCCGGGCTCTTGATCTCGGTGAACGCCAGACCCGTCCGGCGCCCCTCCCGATCGTACACCATGCCCGACGTGTCGACCCCGACGCCGCGCATGAACCGCTCGATGAAGCGCCCGTGCTGGTCGCTCGCGAGCTTGCCGATGAAGCCGACCTTGAGGCCCAGCCGGGCGCAGCCGATCGCGATGTTGGCCGGCGAGCCGCCGACGTACTTCGTGAACGTCACCGTATCTTCCATCGGCCGGTTGTACTCGTTCGCGTTCAGGTCGATGCAGGCGCGCCCGATGGCGATGAGATCGAATTTCCGATCCGCCGCGAATGCGTACTTCATTGCGTGAACACTCTCCCTGCCATGTCCCGTCCCTTCGCCAGCGAGGGTTGAACATGTTTTGGTTATCTTTTGAATAACTGTTGGTCATATTCACCTCGATTATAGGGGATCCCCATGACTGCGTCAATGCGCGCAAAAAAAGCGGGGTCCCGGGTCCCCGCCCATTCCTTCTATTCCGGCACGCCCGTGCCGTGGTGCAGATAGTAGTTGCGAAACTCCGACGGCGTCAGCCCCATCTCCTTCTTGAACAGGGTGCTGAAGTAGCGCGAGTCCTGATAGCCGACCTTCTCGGCGATCTCGTAAATCTTCACATTCGGGTCCATCAGCAGCTCAATCGCCCGCTTCAACCGGTACTGGGTGAGGTACTCGACAACGCTGTAGGATGTTTTGCCGCGGAAGATTTTCGTCAGGTAGCTCTCGCTGATCTGCAGATGGTCGGCGATGTCCCTCAGCGTAATGTTTTCCCGGTAGCGCTCGTGGATGAACTGGATCGCGAGGTCGAGGTAACGGTTGTGCGACGCCGCGTCCGGCTGCACAAATTTCTCCACCTGTCCGACAATCGCCTCCGGCCGCTCCGTCAGCACCCGGCCGATCCGGCGCTTCTCCATGATCTTGCCGACGGCCTTCCGCACGGTCCGCTGGAACTCGCGGTCGTCGATCGGCTTCAGAATGTACCCCTGCACGCCGAGGTCGACCGCACTCTTCGCGTACTCGAACTCGCTGTGGCCGGTGATCAGGATGAACTCGCAGTCCGCCTCGCCGCTCGCCTGCCGGATCATCTCGATCCCGTCGAGCCCGGGCATCTTGATGTCGGTGATGACGATGTCCGGACGGACGCGCCGGATCAGCTCGAGCCCGGCCAGCCCGTTGTCGGCGTGGCCGATGACCTCGCATCCCCATTCGTCCCACGGCATCGTGTAGAGCAGGCCGTTGCGCAGCATGATTTCGTCCTCAATGACCACCACTTTCAGCATGCGGTTCCCCTCCCTGCTGCGGCATGACGCCCTGCCAGGGCATGACGACCGTGACGACGGAGCCTTTGCCCGGCTCGCTCGAGATCCGGACGCCGTACGATTCGCCGTAATACAGTTGAATCCGCTTGTGCACGTTCAGGATGCCGGTGCTCTCGCCGTTCTGCTCGGTGAAAATGCGCTCGATCGTCTCCGGCGTCATGCCGATGCCGTTGTCGATGATCTCGAACACCAGGTTCCCGTTCTGCCGGCAGCCGCTGACCACGAGGAACATCTTGCCGTTCTTGTTCTCGAAGCCGTGCACGATCGCGTTCTCCACGAGCGGATGTATGGTGAACCGGGGAATCGTCGCGTCCATGATCTCCGGATCGATGCGGAAGTGGAAGAACAGCCGGTCCGAGAAGCGGATGTTCTGGATGTTCATGTAGCTGTCCACGAGTTCCATCTCTTCCCGCACGGACACCTTCTCGCGCCCCACATGGATCACGCCCCGGAGCAGCCGGCCGAGCTGGGTGACGATCGTGTTCACCTGCGCCGTCTCGTTCATTTTCGCGCTCCACTTGATCAGGTCCAGCGTGTTGTAGATGAAATGCGGGTTGATCTGGGCTTGAAGCGCTTTCGATTCCGCGATCCGGAAACGGCGGTGCTCCTCGCCCACGCTGATCAGCAGCTTCTCGATCTGCTCGGTCATCTGGTTGAAGCCGCTCGCCAGCAAGCCGATCTCGTCGGTTCCGCCGGGCGTCACGCGCGCCGAGAAGTCGCCGCGGGAAACCCGCTTCATCCCCTTGACCAGCTCGATGATCGGCGTCGACATCCGCTTCGCCATGCCGTAGGCAAGGGCCAGGCTCGCGAGCAGGCTGATGACCGCGGCGCTGGCGAACAGCACCTGGATGTAGCCCGTGCTCTGCTGCACCACCTCGTACGGCGTGCGCCCGATCACCGCAAGTCCGGTCCGGGCCGATTCGGCGAAGAAGAGCACATGCTCGCCGCCCGCGTCCCGGTCGGTCAGCACTCGCTCCTCGCTCTCCGCCATTTTCCTCAGATAGCCCATCCGGTCCAGCGTCCCCTCGAGATTCGGGTTCGCCGTGTTCAGCACGGTGAACCCGTACCGGTCCAGCACCAGGTAGCTCGTCGAGAACAGCATGTCCTCCTGCAGGAGCAGCCGCTCGAGATCGTCCCGGTACAGGTCGGCGATCACGTAGCCGATCGTCTCGCCCCGGTCATCCCCGATGGTCCGGATCAGGCTGAGCGTCGCGTTCCGTCCGCCTGCCGCCTCGTGGCGATGGGCGTACACCTTCGGCTGCGGCCCGCCCTCGTGCGCGACGCGGAAGATGCCCCAGCCCGCCTGGCGCACGGGATTGTACACCGCGGGCAGCGGATCGGTGCCGAAGGAAAGCTTGTCCTGCCGGTCCAGCACATAGACGGAGGGCTTGATCGTGCGCCCGGCCAGCAGCAGATGGATCCGCTGCTCGATGTCCGCCCGCCGCTCCTCCAGTCTGCCCGCGATCGCTTCCCGGATGCCGGGGTCGTCGGCGAGCGTGCCAACGATGTTGCCGTATTCCTCCGCGAGCCGGTCGAGGTTTTCCGCGATGCCGCCGGCCCGCGCCAGCGCCTGCCGGCTGTACTGCTCGAGGAACAACTCCCGCGAGAACCCGTACGTGAGAATGCCGATGATGAAAAGCGGAAGAACCCCGACCGCCACAAGCAGGCGCAAGAGTCTGTGAAAAAAACTGTTCGTCTTCACCATGACGATCTCTCCCCGCCCATCCTGCGTTCGTCTGCGGCCGGCGTTCTTCCTTGTCCGTCTATTCTATTGTCGACTGGATGAGGGACAAGAGCAAGCAGTGGATTTTCCCATTGCTGCTCAGCACGTCCGCCTTCCGCGTCCGCGGACCGGGCCGCCGTCCGAGCCAGTCGGACACCTCGCCGCCTGCCTCCTCCAGAATGATGCTGCCGGCGGCGAAATCCCATACGTTCAGATCCACCTCGAAATAGCCGTCCAGCCGCCCCGCGGCCACGTAGCACAGGTCGAGGGCCGCCGCTCCCTTGCGCTTCATGTCCTGGCAAGTGGCGAACACCTTCTCCGCCGCGCGGAACATCGTGCGCGCCCGTTCGCGGTTGTACGGCAGCCCGAAGCCGATGATCGTCTGCTCCATCCTGCGGGCTTCGGACACGCGGATCGGCTCGCCGTTCAGGAAGGCGCCCTTGCCGCTGGCCGCCGTGTACAGTTCGCCGTCGAACGGATTGTAGACGATGCCGAACCGGTCATCGCCGTCATAGTACGCGACGGAGATCGCCACATGCGGGTAGCCGTGGATCAGGTTCGTCGTGCCGTCGATCGGATCGACGATCCAGCACGGCCGGCCGGCTTCCCAATCCACGTCCGGGCTCTCCTCCCCCAGGAAGACGGCTTCCGGCGCCAGCGCGCCGAGCCGCTCCCGCAGACGGTTCTGCACCTCGATATCAATGTTCGTGACGTAGTTCGCAAAACCTTTCTCGTCGATTTGCAATTTTCGCTGTTCTTCCCGGACGAACGCCCCGAGGCCGACGACGGCCTCGGCGGCTTTGTCCAACAATTGCTCCATCCGACCTTATGCTCCCTTCGGAATCACATCAACACGCTGCGTCCGCCGGACACCTTGTTGAAAATGGCGAGCGAAATGACCGTGGCGACCGACAGGATCGAAGCGAGCGCCGCCGCCGTGCCGAAACTGTCCTTGAAGATCTCGTTGAAAATCGCCACCGAAATCGTGCCCGTATTGCCGGCGTACAGGATGAGGGTCGAGCTGAGCTCGTTGATCGTCGACACCCAGCTCAGGATGCCGCCGGAGATCAGCCCCGGAATCATCAGAATCGCCGTCGTCTTGAAGAAGGTTTTCATCGGCGGCACGCCGAGGCTGATCGACGCCTCCTCGATGCTCGGATCGATCTGCTGCAGGATCGCCGTGCTGGACCTGAGCACGAACGGCAGCTTGCGGATGATGTAGGAAACGATCAGGATCGCCATCGTGCCGGTCAGGAGAAGCGGCGGCCTGTTGAACGCCGTGACGAGCCCGATCCCGATGACCGCGCCCGGGATGACGTACGGGAACATCGCGGCCGCGTCGAGGATCGAGGCCATCTTCCCCTTCCGCCGCACGACGATGTACGAGAGCAGCAGGCCGAGCAGGATCATGAGCGCGATCGCGATGCTCGAGAACAGGAACGTGTTCATGATGTTCTTCGACAGCTTGAACCCGATCTGCCTGTAGCTGTCCAGGCTGAAGCCGGCCACGAACAGCGGTCCCCGCGTCTTCAGGAACGAGGTGACGATGACCGTGAACTGCGGCAGCATCGCGGCGAACGCGACGATGAAGGCGATCGCGGTCAGGAGGATCCGCTTGCCGGCGCTCACCTTCTGCACCTGCGGCGGCCGCAGGAAGCTCATCCGGTAGTTCCGCCGGGACACGTACGCTTTCTGCAGGAACAGGACGACGACCGCGCAAAGCACGATGATCGTGCTGAGCGTGCTCGCGATGATCGTGTCGCCGCCGATGTCGCTCATGTATTCCTCGTAGACGACGACCGGCAGCACCTTGTAGCCCTCCCCGATCAGGAGCGGCGTCCCGAAGTCCGCCATCGACGTCATGAACACGACGAGCGCGGCCGCCGAGATCGTCGGCATGATGACGGGGAACGTCACCGTGAGCATCCGCCGGAGCTTGTTCATGCCGAGGCTCTCGGCCGCCTCCTCCAGCGAGCTGTCGATGCTCCCCAGCGCGCCCGCGACGTAGAGGTACACATAGGGAAAAAGCTTCAGCGTGAACACGAGCACCATGCCATAGAAGCCGTAGATCGTGGGCATCGTGATGCCGATTTTCTCGACCAGGTTCGTGATGAAGCCGTTCCGCCCGAGCAGCAGGATCCACGAATACGCGCCGATGAACGGCGGCGACAGCATCGACAGGATGATCATGACGTTGATGACCGATTTGCCCCACACGTTGAACCGGCTCGTGATGTAGGCGATCGGGACGCCGAGCAGCACCGCCAGCACCGTCGTCACCGAGGAGACGAGCAGGCTCCGCTTCAGGGTATTGAAGTAGTAGGGCGTGTTGAAGAACTTCTGGTAGTTGACCAGCGACACGTCGCCCGTCTTCGGATGGAAGAAGCTCTTCAGGAACAGGGAAGCGAACGGATACACCAGGAAAATGATGACCAAAGCGGTCAGCACGATGACCGTCACCGTCCAGAAGGACGGCATCTTCAGCTTCGCCCTGCTCATGCCGGCACACCTTCGCCTTCATCGGGATACAGGTTCATCCGGTCGATGTCCGGCACGACGCTGACCCGGTCGCCGACTTCGCGAATGCGCTGCGTATCCTTCGTGTATTCGTTAACCTCGATCGTCTTGCCGCCCGCCAGCTCGATCTCGTAGTTGATGAAGTCGCCGAGGAACGTCGCGAGCGTGATCGTGCCGGTGAGCTCCCCGTCCCGCGCTTCGGCAAGATGCAGATGCTCCGGACGGAGGCCGACGATCGTCTTGCCGCGCCATTTGCCCGGCACCTCCACCGTCTTCGCGCCCTCGATGCGGAGGACGGAGCCGCCGCCGGGCTGCGGCTCCGCGATGCCGGAGAGGAAGTACGTCGTGCCGATGAATCCCGCGACGAACGGCGTGGCCGGCTTCATGTAGATCTCCTGCGGCGTGCCGATCTGCTCCACCCGGCCATGGTTCATGACCGCGATCCGGTCGGAGACGGCGAGCGCCTCCTCCTGGTCGTGCGTGACATAGATCGTCGTGATGCCGAGCTCGCGCTGGATTTTCTTGATCGCGTTGCGCATTTCGACCCGGAGCTTCGCGTCCAGGTTCGAGAGCGGCTCGTCCATGAGCAGGATGACGGGCCGGATGACGAGCGCCCGGGCGAGGGCGACCCGCTGCTGCTGGCCGCCCGAGAGTTGGGACGGATCCCGGTCCCGGTACTGGCTGATGCGCATCAGCTCCAGCGCTTCGTTCACCCGGGCCTCCATCTCCTGCTTCGGCACTTTGCGCGCTTTCAGGCCGTACGCCACGTTCTTGAAAATCGACATGTGGGGGAAGATCGCATAGTTCTGGAACACCATGCCGATATTCCGCAGGTGGGCGGGCACGTCGTTGATCCGTTTGCCGTCGAACAGGATTTCGCCTTCATCGATCGTGTTGAAACCGGCGATCATGCGGAGCAAAGTCGTCTTGCCGCAGCCGGACGGACCGAGGATGGTGAAGAACTCCCCCTTCCCGATCGACAACTGGATGCCCTTCACCGCAGTCGTGTCCCCGTATTTCTTGACGACGTTGTTGATCACCACATGATGGCTCACAGTCTCACACCCCGTGTATTATTCGCTGGCGACGACGAACGCTTTCCATTTCTCCATGATCAGGTCTTTGTTCTCGATCGCCCAATCCATGTCGTATTCGATCTTCACGAGCTCGCTCAGCGGCTTCATGCCCGCGACTTCGGGCAGGTCCGTGCGCACCGGACGGCGGTAGATGCTGCCGATCTGTGACTGCACGTCCTTGCCGAGCACGAAGTCGACGAACTTCTGCGCGTTCTCCTTGTTCTTCGCGCCCTTGATGATGGCCAGCCCCGTCGTGAGCAGCGTGTTGCCGTCGGACGGGTAGACGACTTCGAGGTCCGCGCCGGATTCGATGTACTTCAGCGCGCCCTGCTCGTACGTGATGCCGACGCTGTATTCGCCGTCCGCGACGCCCTTGAACGTGCCGGAGGAGCTGCCGATCAGCTTGCCGTCGAGGTTCTCGACGAAGCGCTTCAGGAACTCGAAGCCCGCTTCGCCCTTGCCCTTCGACAGGATCATGTTGACGACCGCCGTGAAGGAGGAACCGGATTTGACCGGGTCGGCGTGAGCGATTTTGCCCTTCCACTTCGGATCGGTCAGGTCTTCCCAGCTCTTCGGCGCCTCTTCCGGCTTGACGAGCTTCGGGTTGTAGATGATGACCATCGGCTCGATGTTGAAGCCGTACCACGTGTTGTTCGGGCTCTTCGCCTCGTCGATCAGGTGGTCGTATTCCGTGGATTTGTAGGATTCAAAATATTCGTCCACCACGGCGTAACCGTCGACGAATCCGCCCCACAGCACGTCGCCGAGCGGGTTCGCGCTTTCCGCCTTGACGCGGGCGATCAGCTCGCCGGTGCCGCCGCCGACCAGGTTGACCGTGATGCCCGTCTTCTCCTGGAACTCCTTGATGATCGGGTCGGACCAATCGGCCGCGTGGGAATAATAGAGCGTAAGTTCCTTCGACTGGCTGCCGCCGCCGCTGCTTCTGCCGCAGGCGGCGATCAGGCTGCCGAACACCAGCAGCAGCGCGATCAGCATGACGAGATGCCTTTTCCCTGCCGTTTTCATGCGCACAATCCCCTTCTCTTGTTCGTGATGTTGTGATGCAGTTCCATCGTAAAGCGCTTTCAAGACGATCACAACGACGCGATCCGGCAATTTTGTTGAATATCCGTCAGTGTTTGCGGATTCGCGGTATAAAATTCTTCCGCGGCTGGTGAGTTGATGGAAGCGCTGTTATGGGCGCGGCCGGCTCCGTGCGCTCCTGTAACGCGGTCTCCTCGTTACAGCACGCCCCGCCAGTGTCCGCATGCCTCTGTAACGTGCTATCCACGCTACAGCGCGCCCGACCGGACTTCTCCCGCCTCTGTAACGTGCTATCCACGCTACAGCGACCCCCGCCAGTGTCCGCATGCCCTGGCATAAAAAAAGCGCCGCGCGGAACGCGGCACGGGATCATGGCATCATGGCCTCAAAATCTTGAGATACGCTGCCCAGGGTCCGACATCCTCGCGGTAGCGCTTCGCCATCACGCGGACGATCTGGGCGATGTGCGTCAGATCGTGCACCACCCAGGTCGAAAGCAGTTGGGCCAGCGTCACGCCGCCGAATTCCGGGTGCCTGCCCCTGAGCCCGAGGTCGCGATCCGGGTCGACGAGCGCCTTGAGTCTGGCCACGCTCGCGGCCCTGAGCTCGCGGAACTCGGCCAGACGTTCCTCCGTCGAACGGCCGGGCGGATGCCGCAGATGGGCGAACCGGTCGAACGGCGGAAATGGCCGCGTCTCGCCGTGCTCCAGCAGCCACTCCGCCCGGGGAATCCAGTTGGTTCTCTCCGCTTCGATCAAATGGTCGAGCACCTCGGACGCGCTCCACGTCCCTTCGCCTTCGCGGCACGAGAGCCACGGCCCGGACAGCCCCGCCAGCAGGCTCTCGAGCGTCCGCGGTGTCCGCTCCAACAGCTCCAGCGCTTCCTGCAAGTCGAAATTCATGCGCATCCTCCCCGCGTCAAGCGTTTGGACTTCCTTGCGGCTGACGGCCCGGTTGCGGCGGAACCTTTTTCGCCTACAGCGGCATGCGTTCCGAAGGGAGGCGTTCCTCCGCGCGCCGTTGCCAGATGGAGCGGAACAGAAGCGCGGTGGCGCTCTTCGCGCACCAGAGGGAAAACAACGTGAAGAACGCGCCCCACACCGCGGCGGGCAGGAGCGTCTCCCGGCTCAGGTTCGCCGCATCGCCGGCGGCCGCCGGATCCAGGATCGCGATCGCGAGGATCGTGACGGAGCCGATGACCGATTCGACCAGGCAGATGAACGCGACGAGCGACGCGTAGAATACACGCAGCCATCCCGGGGCCAGCAGGCAGATCGCCAGCGTGACGCCCGCAAATCCCGAGCACCAGATGATGCCGTATCCGTTGCGCACGAACAGGAGCAGGCCGAGGGCCGCGAGCGCGGCGACGAGGATGAGCCCCGTTCGATCGCGCCGGCTCGCCAGTAGGCGGAACAGCAGCCACGCGAACAGCGAGGCGCCCGTATAGCCGGCCAGCGAGATCAGGATCGAACGCCAGCCGGGCTGGATCATCGAGTGCGTGACGCCGCTCTGGTCGGCGTACAGTTCGATGTACAGGACGCTTCCCGAAAGGATCAGCGTCATGACGGCGTGGGCCATCTCATGCACCAGCGTATAGACGTTGCGGAAATATTCCGAGAACGGAACCAGCCGCGTCAGCATTGCGGTGATCATGACGAACGCCGCCATTTTCACCCAGGAGGACATGCGCGTTCCCCATTTCGGAAGGAAGGTTTTAGCTTATCATACCATATCCAGTCTCCCGCCATGATAGCAAAAATAACGGGCCGCCCGCAGACTGCGCAGCTTGTCGAGGGACTGTTCCGCATTCGCCGGGTCGAGGCAAAATTGCGGGTTCGCGACGGCGAGCCTGCCGTCCTCGTTCACCGCGGCGTCGCCGGTGATCACGCTGGCCGATTCCGGGAAATGCAGCGATATGTGGCCGGGCGTGTGGCCGGGCGTCGCGATGACGCGGCAGCGGCCGTCGAACAGGCTGTCGCCGTCCCGCACGGTTTCGTCAACGGGGACATGCTTCAGTCCCTGCAATTGCCGGATGAACCACAGCCCGAATTCTCGCTGGTCTTCGGGCAGATTCGCCTTCCTGCCGATTGCCGTCAGACGGTCACCCGGTCGGCCAGTCCACCTGATAATCGTACAGCCAGGCGTTGGATTGGCGGGCAGCCTGCTTCAGGAAGAACGGCAGCATCAGATCGCGGAAAAAGACTTGCACCGGGTTCGTCGCGTGTTTGCGCTCTCCGATGCTGCGCGAATACCTGACGATCCTCTCCACCCGTTCGCGGCGCGCTTGTTCGAAGCGGCGGAACGCCAGGCCGAGGTTCCCGCTGTCGCGGACGCATTTCGCAAGCACCAGCGCGTCCTCGAGCGCGAGCGAAGCGCCCTGCCCCGCGTTGGGCGAGGTCGCGTGGATCGCGTCGCCGATCAGCACGACCGGGCCCTTGTGCCACCGGGCGACGGAGACGAGGTCGTAGATCGGATAGACGCCAATCTCGCCATCCGTCGCGCGGATGATGTCCGGAACCGGGTGGATGTCGTTCCGGTACAGGTCGCCGATCACCCGGCGCCACTCCGCCTGCGGGATGGACTGCAGCTCCCGGCGCGTCGGGCGGCCCGGATAGTCGAGGTTGCCGAACCAGTAGATCTCGCCGTCCCGCTTCACCAGATAGCCGAAGAACGCCTTCTTCCCGAACACCATGTGCTGGGCCGGCGCGGGCGGCAGGTCGAGTCCGCGCGCGTACCCGCCGAAGCTGATCAGACCGGTGTAATCCGGCTCGGCGGCTTCGGGCAGGATCAGCCGGCGCGTGCGCGAGTGGATACCGTCGCAGCCGACGAGCAGATCGCCTTCATCGGCGGCGCCGTCCGCGAAACGGACGGTCACCCGGTCGCCCGCAATCCGCAGATCCTCAAGCCGCTTGCCGAATGTGACCGGAATGCCCTCGCGTTCGGCCGCCTCGCGCAGCACTTGGTGCAGGAAGCCGCGCTTGACCGTGTACCCCTGCGGCTCGCCGGACGGATCGCCGATCTCGCCCAGCCATTTGCCCCTGCCGCTGTGGAAGCGCATCGTGCGCAGCTCGATGCCCTCCTCGCGGATCCGGCCGTCCACGCCCAGTTCCCGCAGGACGCGCATCCCGTTGCGCGCCACATTCAGGAACAGGCCGGTGTAATCGTCATGGCCCGGCTGCGCCGCGTAAATGTGCGGCTCATACCCGGCCCGTTTCAGAAACATCGCGACGGCGGGGCCGGCGATGCCGCAGCCGATGATGATCGCCCTTCGGGTGGTCATGGTCTGTTCTCCTCCTTGAATTTGTGGTCGTCTCGCCATTTATCTTAATGATTAAGATATTGGAGCGCGGACACCCGCATTTGCATCGGATGACGGCTTCCGATATCTTAAACATTAAGACATCTGCCTCCATCTTATGCGAGACGCCGGCTGACGGGTACCGGCCGGGGATGGATTTGAACCTCGACCCTGGTCGGGGGCATGACGGCAGGAGGGAAGGAGCGAAATGACCATGACGGAACGCGAGCCGGTTTCGCAGGATTTGATCAGCACCTTGCTGGAAGCGTCCAAGCGGTTGTCGACCCAGACCGTCTTCTTCCACCAGGCGGCCGCCAAATACCTGGGGCTCCACATCACGGACCACAAATGCCTCGACATCGTACTCGGGATGGGCCGGGCGACGGCCGGCCAGCTCGCCGAACGGACCGGCCTGACGACCGGCGCCATCACCAGCGTGATCAACCGCCTGGAGAAGGCCGGCTTCGTCCGCCGGGCGAAGGACCCGAAGGATCTGCGCGTCGTCTGGGTCGAGCCGATCCCGGACAACCTCCGGCCGCTCGGCGACATCTTCGGCCCGCTCGGCGAAGCGATGTCCGAACTGTTCTCCCGCTACCGCGAGGACGAGCTGCGCACAATCCTCGACTACCTCGAGCGCTCGACCCGGGTGCTGGCGCGGTTGGAGGAGCGGCTCAAACGATGAAGACGAGGGAAGGGCGAAACATGAGACTTCACCTGTCGATGTTGCTGATTCTGATCATGATCGCAACAGCCGCGGCCGGAGCGCAGGGAGATTGACGATCCGGAAGCCATCAACCAATGGCTGGAGCAGGTCGGGGAAGTGTATGTGCTGGTCGATCCCCATCGTCCGGATCACAGCGGCGCTTTGTTCATCGTGACCGTCTATGAAAAGGACCTGATGCATGAACTGTGGGACCAGAGTAAATAGACAGTATCAAAACAAAAGCAAAATCCCGACCAGGAATGGTCGGGCTGAGCAGCCAGTATCAAATGCATGACTTGGCACGTGAAGCAATATTCTCGTGATAAAAGGAAATCGCGTCATCCAACAAGTGTTCCAGGTGGTCTTTCAGTTCGAGCGCCTTGTCCCTTGCTTCCTCAGGCTTATAGCCGGCCTCAATCAGATAAGCGTAGGTGCTGACCATCTCGAGGAACTGGGAGCTTTGACGCGCCATGGTTTTCACCAGTTCCCTGTCGATCGAAACCGAAAATCCGAGTCGGTCAAGCTGTTCCTTGAACTCCCGCCCCTTGTCCGTCAACTCGTATACATAGGTCTCGTCGACGATCGTCTCGTGCAGATAACCCTCCCGCTCCAAATCGTTCAGCTCCATTTGCAGTTCGGCAGAATAAGGACCGTAATGATGATACTCATATTTGAAGGGCATCCGGGCACCGGCCGCTTTCAACAAATGAATCATCTTCTGTATTTTCTTTCGTCCGTGCACCTTGCCTACAGTGGAAAATACGCTCAGCACGCTGCCGGCCGCTTCGAACATCTGTTTCAACCTCCAAAAATTTTCACGCTGTGCTCTTTCGGCATGAATAAACGCCTTATCGATATCGGCTTATTCCGAATAGCGTTCAAGATCTCCGACTTATTTGACAACTCGGTGCCAAAGCCTTTGTCTTCTTTCAAGCTTCGGATCTTGTCTACAAATCGTTTCGTCAAATGCGTAACGCCGATCGAATGGGCAAACCGGGTATGTTCCGCTCCGGGATAGGTAAACGAAGAAAGTCCAAGCTGCTTGATATGCCTCAATCGCTGGAACTCCCGCGTATCCATCAAATCCAGGAGAAACGCATCTTCATCCTTATCGAAATAGATAATGTTATGTACAGGGTCGCGGATGGCTTTCATGGACTCAACTTCCTTGATGGGAATATATGTTCCCATTATATTGGATCAGCCTGCAGATTTCAATAAATTTTTACATTTTTCTTCTTTGTCTTCCTTTTTTCCGGCTGATCCCCGCATAATCTCTCCCCCGCCTCCGCATGCTAAAACATGCCAACCACACCAATCGGGAGGGCACAACTTCATGACGAGCGACAAACTGCGCATCGGCATCATCCTCGGCAGCACGCGCCAGGGGCGGGTAAGCCCGCAGGTGGGCGAGTGGGTGAAGACCATAGCCGACCGGCGCGGCGACGCGCACTACGAAATCGTGGACATCGCCGACTACAAGCTGCCGTTCCTCGGCACGACGGACGAGGCAGACCCCGCCATCGCCAGATGGAACGAGAAGCTGCACAGCCTGGACGGGTTCGTGTTCATCGTGCAGGAGTACAACCACAGCATCACGGGGGCGCTGAAGAACGCGCTCGATCTCGCGCGCGAGGCGTGGAACAACAAGGCGGCGGGCATCGTCAGCTACGGCTCCACCGGCGGGGCGCGGGCGGCGGAGCATCTCAGGGGCATCCTGGCGGAACTGATGATCGCGGACGTCCGGACGCACCCGACGCTGTCCCTTTTCACCGACTTCGAAAACATGACCGTCTTCAAGCCGGCGGAACATCACCAGAAAAACGTCAGCGACATGCTGGATCAGTTGATCGCCTGGAGCGGAGCGCTCAAGCCGCTGCGGGCAAAAAACTATGCGGCCGCAACCAAATAAGCCGGTACAATCAGCGATCGCCCGGAGCGGCGCGCTCATGCCGCCGCGGGCGAAGAAGCAACCAATCGAGTAGGAGGGGGCGGCTAGCCCCCGACCTCTCACACCACAAGGAGTAGGGTATCTTCAAACGTTTCCTGCTTCGGGGCTTGCCAATAGCAAGCCTTGAGGTCGGGTAGCTTTCGCTCGCCCATAATATGCTCAAGAAGGCAGCCATAGATGCCAAAGATCAGGGAGCCGAGCGAAAAATGTCCGCTTAGCTCCCTGATCGTTTCCGCAAGGGGATGTCCCTCAAGTTGATTCCAAGGTACTTTTGGGACAGCCCCTTGTTTGTCAGCCGTTGTACCATTCCTTGATGCGGCTTGCGACTTGCTCTTTCGTAAATCCGAATTTCTCCATCAGGACATTGCCCGGAGCGGACGCTCCGAAATGGTCCAGCGCAATGATGAGGCCATCGAGCCCGGCGTAACGTTCCCATCCGAACGAGCTGCCCATCTCGATGCAGACGCGCTTCCGGATGTGCGGCGGGATGACGGAATCCCGGTACTCCCGATCCTGCTCTTCGAACAGCTCACGGGAAATCATGCTGATGACGTTCACCTTGATGCCCTGCTCTTCCAGCATGGCGGCCGCATCCATCGCCAGCGGCACTTCCGAGCCGGACGCGATCAGGAGCAGATCGGGATCGCCATCCGGCGTCCGGACGCGGACGTAAGCGCCGCGATGTGCGAGCTCCAGCCCCTGCTCCGTTCCTTCCCTGACCGGAAGCGCCTGTCTCGTAAGCACGATCGCGCTCGGGCGGGTCCGCTCGCTGACGGCAATCTTGTAAGCCGCGACCGTCTCGTTCGCGTCGGACGGCCTGAGCACCAGCAAATTCGGAATGCTCCGGAGTCCGGGAAGCTGCTCGATCGGCTGGTGGGTCGGACCATCCTCGCCGACGGCGATGCTGTCATGGGTCATCACGTAGATGACAGGCTGCTTCATCAGGGCGGACAGCCGCATCGCGGGCTTCATGTAATCGGAGAAGACGAAGAACGTCCCGCCGAAAACTTTCATGCCGCCGTGCAGCGACATCCCGTTCAGCGCAGCCGCCATCGCATGTTCGCGCACCCCGAACCAAATGTTGCGGCCCTGGTAGCTGCCGGGTTGATACGCTTCTTCCCCGCGGATCATCGTTTTGTTCGACGACGCCAGGTCCGCGGAGCCTCCGAGGAAATACGGAATGGCCGAAGCGAGCGCATTGAGGACTTTGCCGGAAGCGTCGCGTGTCGCTACCTTGTCTCCGACCTGGAACGCGGGCAGCGCGGCTTCCCAATTCTCCGGCAGTTCCCCGGCAAACGCCTTCTCCAGTTCCGCTGCCGGCTCCGGATAGGCCTGACGGTAGGCGTTCCACAGCTCATTCCAGGCCTGCTCCGCTTCCTCGCCGCGCTGCACCGCCTGCCGGAACGGTTCATGCACCGATTCCGGAATTTCGAACGGCGGGTACGGCCAGTTGTAGGTCTCCCTGACGAGGGCCACTTCCGCTTCGCCGAGCGGCGCGCCGTGGCTCTCGGAGGTTCCGCCCTTGTTCGGGCTGCCGTAGCCGATGATCGTCTTCACTTCCACGAGCGTGGGCTTGTCCGACTGCCGCGCCTTCTCGATCGCTTCGTGGATGGCGTGCAGATCGTTGCCGTCTTCCACGCGGAGGACCTGCCAGCCGTAAGCGGTGAAGCGATCGGCCACCTGTTCGGTGAATGCGTGCTTCATCGGCGAAGCGACGGAGATGATCATGATGCCGGACGAAATATTGACGAACATCATGACCCACAGCATCCAGAACCGGCCCGTGCGCAACGCTTCGACAGCCGTAAGCTGGGCGAGATCCTCCGGCGCCTTCCGTTCGCTTCCCGACGCCCGCTTCTCCAGCATGCCCTTCGGCATCCAGCCTTCCGGCGGTCTCGCGATATACAGCGCACCGGACATCATCAGCACGAAATAGGCCGTCCCGAGAATGTAAAACGTATTCGCCACCCCGACCGCATCAATGAGTCTCGCCGCGACGGGGCTGCAGATCAGCGATCCCGCACCGAACCCCATGACCGCCATGCCGGTTGCGAGTCCCCTGCGGTCCGGAAACCATTTCACCAATGTGGAGACCGGCGAGATGTATCCGATCCCGAGACCGATGCCGCCGATCACGCCGTAGCACAAATAATAACCCGTGAGCGATCCGAGATGAACTGCGAGTCCCGCCCCCAGCATGCCGGCGGAAAACAGGATCGCCGACACCGTCGCGGACTTCCTCGGACCATACTTCTCGACGAACCTACCGAACGCGGCCGCCGACAATCCCAGGAAGCAGATCGCCAGCGTGAACGACACGGTCACCTGTTTGTTGTCCCAGCCGAACTGGTCCATCAGCGGATTTTTGAAAACGCTGTACGCATACACCGAACCGATGGACAGATGAATCGAGACGGCGGCCAACGCGATCAGCCATCTGTTTTTCTGTTTCATGCTGCATCATCCTTTGACATTGGTTAGTGTGACGTCTTGCGCGTCTGACCTTGAAAGATCCCGCGCTTTCATTTTAGTGAAAGCGTTTCATTCAGGATGTGATTGCCATCACCCTGGCGGCGGAATGACGGCCGAACTGCTGCCGCCGCCGGATTACCGTCGGGCAAAGCCGCTGTCCTAATGCCGCGCGACTGCTATAATAGACCTCATATTTGAACGGGCCTGCCCCGGTGAAGGAGAATGGACATGAAACCCACCCTGGTTTTCGACAAATGGAAACGGCACGGCATTACGGTGTTGGGCGGCTTGCTCATCGGAGCGGGCGTTACGGACGCCATATTGGCGACCAATGCGGCGGATCTGGATCAGATCGCGCGGGGACTTACCATTTTCAGCGCCGGGCTCACCATTCTGGTTGTGCATGATACCGCCAGGACCCAGAAGAAAACGGAGCTCAGGCAACAGGAGTACCAACTGAAGCTGTCGAAGATCGAGCACATGCTCCTTGAAATGCAACAATCCCGTAAAATGACGGAAGCGCAGCAACAGGAGATCCTCCGGTTGCTGCGCAGGTCCGACCGTTGAAAAAACCGCTTGCCCTTGTCATGGAAATGCCCGCTCTTCCCGAGCGGGCATTTCACCTGTCCCTATGATGTTGCCGCCACCGCCGCTTCCCCGCTCCACGGGAGAGGCGGCAACAGCCGTTCCTTCACGGCTTTGATGGAACCGGTCGGCACATGGAGCAAGTCCGCGCCGCCGCCCCGGAGCAGCGCGACCCAATCCTCGCTCACGGGCAACGAACGCCACCAGATGTTCGGGTCGGCATAGGAGGCCGGATCGGCTGCGGCCAGCGGCCGGGCGCCGCCGTCGGCCCCGGCGATCCGCCACCCGCCATCCTCGGCATATTCAAGCACGCTGCCCCGGGTCAGCGGAAGCGAGTGGATCGCCGGCTCCAGGGCTTCCAGCTCCCCGGTCGCCCAATCCATCACGCGCCGCTCTTTCGCGATATCGTTCGGTCCCGTGATGTATTCGAGGTGCAGCTTGCCGCCGTCGATGAACCGGACGCGTTCGGGATGGAAATCCCCGACCGCTTCCCGGTCGAAGAACACCCCGCGGTATACCCTCGGCTCGGGATCCGTCACCTTCTCGTACAAATACAGATCCCCTTCCAGCTCCCGCGACGCATTCTGCCACAGCGTCACCACGGCCAGCCGGCCGGTGGGCGCGTGATAGTCGTAGTACACCCAATCGACCGGCGCGGACGCCGTCCAGACCTCGTGTTCCACCCCGGTTTCGACATCGTAGCGCAGGATGGACTGGTGCCAGCGGTAAAGCAGCGCGTCCTCGCCCTTCAGCCACACCGGCGAGTCCAGGTACAGCGTCTTGATCCGCTTGCCCGCCTTGTCGAGCAGGACATAGTTGTAGACGAACATGCTCTCCCGCACCGTCGTCTCTTCCGCGAGCACATACTTCCCGGAAGGCGAGCGGTCCAGCCGGGTGTACGAAATGAGGGTGTTCAGGTACGTCTCCCGTTTGCCCGTCGACGGATCGAGGAACGCGAATGTTTTTCGACGGGTCGGTTGAATCATGATGCTACCGGATGATGCGGGCTCACGGTAAATGCCGTCCGCCGGCCGGGCGCGGTAGAAGTCGAGAAAGAGGCGGTCGTAATCTTCCAAGACGGCCCGCTCATCGAAGGTGAGCCGCACCGTCACCGACCGGTCGGAATGCCAGTCGTACTCGACCTCGAGGCCTTCCATGCCAAAATCGAACGCCTCGACGCTCGCGCGGTTCACCGGATGGGTGAACGTCACATTGTACGCGTGCGTCTCGCCCGCCAGCAGATAGTCGCGGACGCCCCGCTCCAGGATCGCCGTGTCCGCGTCCGTCGACCGGGAAATCTCGTAGCGGAAGGGCACTTCGCGCAGGAACCGGTAGGTCCGCTTCTCGCCGTCCGCGGGATCGGTGATCTCCAGCTCGTATACGCCGATCTCGGCCGATGAAAAATGAAGCACCACCTCGATCGCGCCGCTCTGGAGGGAACGGACGGCCAGTTGATGCCGCCAGCTTTCCATCCGCCCGATGGATTCGGACGACCAATATCCCGTGAACCAGCTTTCCGACAGGGCGTTCAGGTCCTGCAACGTGAGTTTCCCGACGCGGTCATGATTCGCATAGAGCCGGCACGTGACCGTCTCTTCCTCGATGGAAACGGGGTAGGCACCGCCGGGCTTCAGCGTCCGGTTCCCGCAGTGCAATTCTCCGTCCCATTCCGCCAGGAGCGTGCGCAGGGTCATCACGTCCGCGGCTTCGGCGGATTCAGGCAATGGGGCTGAGTCGGTCCGCTCCCCGACCGTATGCTCTTCCTGCGGGAGAATCGCGGTCTGCTCTTTTGTCGCCGCCTCTCCCCCGTCCTTCCCCTCGCAAGCGGACAGCATCAGCACAGCCGCCATCATCGTCAAGAGCAACCGTCCGCAAAAAATCATCCGCCTTGACCCGCCCGTCTTCGCGATACGCATCTTCAGATTCCCTGCTCCTTCATCGAATATTCCTTGCCCTATTAGACGCGCATGGGGCAAGGAAAGTTTTGACACCAAAAAGCCGCAAGCGCGGTTCAAACCATGCGCCTGCGGCTTCGTCCGGGACACTGCTCACGCTTTCCGCTTTTCCCGCAGAAAATGCCTGTACCCTTCCGAATCGAGAAACTCCGTGAAGACTCCCCACTTCATGGCCCTGGGCTCGTAAAGAAACTCCACGCCATTCGCCTTCATGCGTTCGCAAGCCTCATGGATGTCGTCGCATTCGAACATGATGGACGGCCGCATGCGGTCCGAGTCCTTCATATACGGCTTCGGGTAGATGACGAGTCTCGTCCCGCCGCCGGACGGCTCCAGCTCGATCCAGCTCCCGTCCGGTCCCATCGGTTCTTCATGGATGAGCTTGAAACCCGCCTTCCCGATCCAGAAAGCCCTGGCCTTGTCCTGGTCATCCACATAGATGGACACCAGCGCGATATTCGTGATCATGCCCGATCCCCCCTCAACCAGAATCATAGCCTGCATGATCGCGATTGTCTTGTAAAAACTCGACATCCTCCGCCCCATCACCCGACGTCAATCGGCGGGCCCAATCCCGGAACTCGGCTGGCGTCGCGCCGAGACATTGGCGGAAATCCTTCGAAAAGTGGGAATAGTCGTAATAGCCCGCTTCCAGCATCACATCATGCAGATCCAGATCCGGCTGCTGAAGCAGCCTGACCCGAACCAGGTTGAAGCGGGCGATCTTGTGCAGGCGCTTCGGCGGAACGCCGGTCACCCGGACGCAGCGCCGCTCGAACTGCCGCAGGGACAGCCCGGCATCCCGAACGGCGTCCTCCACCCCGTATTCGGCGGGCCGGTGGAACAGCCGGTCGATGATGCCGAACAGCGCCGGGTCGGATCGGGCCGGATCGATCCAGCCCTCGAGGAATGTCTCAAGCCTCCGACGGGCGTCGTCTATCCCGGCCGTGGCCAGAAAACGCTCCAGCTCCTCCAGTTCCCGCAGCTTCCGACCCGCCTCTCCCGACTGATCGGCCCATCTGTCCCCGATCACCTCCGCCACCGGCGTGAAGCGGTCGTTGAACAGCCGCGCCGGCCGGCCGACGATCATGGAGAGCCCCCACGGATATAGGCGGATGCCGTGCAGCACCAGCTCCCCTTCCGCCTCCAGCCTGCAATAGCCGGACAGCGTCCCCATGACGAACGACGACGGCAGCGGTTGACCGCCGACGCGGAATACGCGGCCGTGATGGAAAAGGATCTCCTTGTACCCGTCCGGCCACAGCACTTCGCCCGCTCCGGCGCCCGAATAGGTGCGGCGAAGCGTCCATACGCATTTCACATACGGCTTCAGACGTTCGGACGACGGCGGTCTTTCGATATATTTCATCGCATGGCACCTCCCGGCAGCCGGCTGTTCCGAAGCAATCCCGTTTTTCCGTTTCTCTTATTTGACGCAACCGGAGCGGGGGAGGTTTTGGAAAGAACCTGTCGAATTGTGAAGATGAAAGAGCAAACAGAGAGAGGCTGATCGCAACCGTGCTTACCGGCGAAATTCGCAACAAGGTGGACAAGATTTGGACGGACATCTGGGCTGGAGGCATCACCAACCCGATCACCGTCATTGAACAGTTGACCTATCTGATGTTCATCCGTTCCCTGGATGAGAAGGAACTGGAGAACGAACAGCTTGAGGCGCTGACCGGGGAACCCGTGCCGAAGATTTTCCCGCAGGATGCCGAGGGGCAATCGATGCGGTGGAGCAAGTTCCGTACGAAGGACCCGCGGGAAATCTACGAAATCGTGAGCGGCAAGGTGTTCCCGTTCATCAAGACGCTGGGCGGCGATCAGGCGACGGCTTTTTCCCGTTACATGCAGGACGCGGTCTTCATCATTCCGACGCCGCAGGTGCTGCAGAAGATCATCACGGGGCTGGATGATCTGTACGAGCATGATATCAAGGATCTCGACATGCAGGGCGACCTGTACGAATACATGCTGAGCAAGCTGTCCACGGCTGGCCAGAACGGGCAATTCCGCACACCGAAGCATATCCGTGACCTGATGGTGCGGCTGCTGAGGCCGACGCCGGACGACCGGATCTGCGACCCCGCGTGCGGGACGGCCGGCTTCCTCGTGTCCGCGGCGGAATACATCCGGGAGATCCACGGCGACAAGATGACGCCGAAGCAGTGGGAACATTTCGCTTCGTCGCTCATGACGGGCTTCGACACCGACCGGACGATGCTGCGCCTGTCGGCGATGAACCTGATGTTGCACTCCATTACGAACCCGAGGATTGACTACCTGGACAGCGTGTCGAAAGACAACCACCACAAGTCCGAGTTCAGCATCATCCTTGCCAATCCGCCGTTTACGGGCACGGTCGACGCCGAGAGCATTCATGATGACTTGAAGACCGTCTGCAACACGAAGAAGACGGAGCTGCTCTTCGTCGCGCTGTTCTTGCGCATGCTCCGCAAGGGCGGCCGTTGCGCTGCGATCGTGCCGGACGGCGTCCTGTTCGGCACGACGAAAGCGCACAAATCGCTGCGCAAGGAGCTGGTGGAGAACCACAAGCTCGAGGCCGTCATCTCCATGCCGAGCGGTGTGTTCAAGCCGTACGCAGGCGTCAGCACGGCGATTCTGGTGTTCACGAAGACAGACGCCGGCGGCACGGATCAGGTGTGGTTCTACGACATGAAGGCGGACGGCTTCTCGCTGGATGACAAGCGGAACCCGATCGAGGAGAACGATATTCCGGATATTCTGGCCCGCTTCCACAACCTCGAGGCCGAGAAGGACCGCAAGCTGACGGAGCAGAGCTTCTTCGTGGACAAGGACTCGATCGTGGCGAACGACTATGATCTGTCGATCAACCGGTACAAGGAGATTGTGCACGAGAAAGTGGAATATGACCCTCCGGTCGTGATCCTGGATCGTCTGGAGAAGCTTAACGCCGAGATCGCATCGAAGATGCAGGAGCTGAGGGGGATGCTCGGTGAGTAGGTGGGAGAAGGTGCGGTTGGGGGATGTGGCGACATATATAAATGGGTTTGCATTTAAGCCTTCTGATTGGAAGAAGGAAGGATTGCCAATTGTTCGAATCCAAAACTTAAACAACGAAGATGCAGAATTTAACTACACCGATAGGGTTGTTGACCGTAAATACTTAATTGATGATGGTGATGTTCTAATATCTTGGTCTGCAAGTTTGGGAGTATATATTTGGAATAGGGGAAAAGCGTTACTGAACCAGCATATATTCAAAGTAGTGTTCGATAAATGTGAAGTTGACAAGATCTATTTTACTTTTGCAATTATGCGAATATTGGACGTAATTGCACGAAAAACTCACGGTTCTACAATGAAGCATATTACAAAGACCAACTTTGACAGTACGTTGATTCCATTGCCTCCAATAGACATTCAAACTCAAGTTGCACGTAAATTAAGTCTTGTCTCTGAGTTGTTGTCACTCCATAAGAGTCAACTGATGCAAATGGATCATTTGATCAATTCAGTGTTTTACGAAATGTTTGGGGATCCCACAAGGAATGAACATGGTTGGGAGAAAAAAAGCATTTCCGAAATCTGCATTATTAACCCCAACAAGAGTGAATTGGGAAAGATAAATGACCACACACTTGTTTCGTTTATACCAATGAACTCGGTTTCTGAAACCGGCGCAATTGATTCTGGTCAAACCCGGGAATATCATGAGGTCAAGACAGGATATACCTATTTCAGAGAAAATGATGTATTGTTTGCCAAGATAACACCATGCATGGAAAACGGAAAGGGTGCAGTGGCGCGAAATCTTTGCAACGGAATAGGATTCGGATCGACTGAATTCCATGTGTTGCGGCCGATTGGGCATTTGACTGACAGCGAATGGCTTTACCGTCTTACAAGCTTGCCGGATTTTCGAATTAACGCAGAAAAGAATATGACAGGGAGCGCAGGACAAAAACGGGTACCCACCTCATTTTTTGACAAGTTCTCTGTCGGATTGCCGCCACTAGCCTTGCAACAAAAATACGCAAAAATCGTAAAACAAATCGAAACCCAAAAATCCCTCATCAAACAATCCATCGACGAAACCCAGCGCCTGTTCAACAGCCTCATGAGCAAATATTTCGACGACTGAGCCAGTGAAAGGAGTGAGCAAGCATGGCCGCAAACTTCGATTTCCTGCGCGACCGAACCGAATATCGGATGTTTGCGGCCGCTTGCATCGAGGCGGAGCGGGTGCTCGCGACGTCGCCCGCGATGTCGGCTGTCGGCAGCCGGAAGGCGTTGGAACTGGCCGTGAAGTGGGTATACGCGGCTGACAACACGATCCGGATGCCGTACAAGGACAACCTGCAGTCCCTCCTGCACGAGCCGACGTTCCGCTTCGCGGTCGACACCAAAACCTGGGCGAAGCTTCCCTATGTCGTCAAGCTCGGCAACATCGCGGTCCACACTGACAAGGCCGTGACGCGAAGCGAGGCGCTGCTTGCCCTGCAAGCGGTGTTCGAGTTCGTGCAATGGATCGACTATTGCTACGGCTCGGACTACGAGGAACGCGCCTTCGACGAGAATCTTGTGCCTTCGCAGACCATGGAGATTGACGAAGCGAAAATCCGGGAACAGCAGAGCCTGCTCGAGCAGAAGGAAGCGGAGATCGAGGCGCTTAGAGCCCAGGTTGCCGCGCTCAGCGCGAAGTACACGGGAGAGAAAGAACGGCACAAGGAAGAACGGGAATTCACGCCCGTCGATCCGTCGGAATACGAGACGCGAAAGAAATACATTGACGTCGAGCTGAAAATGCTCGGCTGGTCGTTCGGGGACGATGTGCAAACCGAAGTGCCGGTGACCGGCATGCCGAACAGTACAGGTGTCGGTTCGGTGGATTACGTCCTCTACGGTAAGGACGGCCTGCCGCTCGCGCTGATCGAAGCCAAGCGCACGTCCAAAGATCCGAAGATCGGCACCCACCAGGCCAAGCTGTACGCCGACTGCCTGGAGCGGATGACAGGGCGTCGGCCGATCATTTTCACGACGAACGGATTCGAGACGAACATCTGGGAATCGCCTGACACGCCCCAACGCCGGGTCAGCGGGCTGTTCTCGCGCCGCGATCTGGAGAAGCTGATCAACCGCCGAACGAGCCGCAAGCTCCTGCGCGGGATAAACATCGACGACCGGATCACGGACCGCTCCTACCAGAAGGAAGCGATCCGCGCCGTCGCCGAACATTTTGAAGCCGGCCACCGGAAGGCCTTGCTCGTCATGGCCACCGGCACGGGCAAAACACGTACCGCCGCCAGCCTGACCGACGTGCTCTCGCGCGGGGGTTACGTCACCAACGTGCTGTTCCTCGCCGACCGCCGCTCGCTGGTGTCGCAGGCGAAGAACGACTTCGCCAAATACCTGACGGACATGACGCTCTGCAACCTACTGGATCAAAAAGAGGACAAGCTGGCGCGGATCGTGTTCTCCACCTATCCGACGATCCTGAACGCGATCGACACCGCCAAATCGGAGGATGGTTGGCGGCTGTACACGCCGGCGCATTTCGACCTGATCATCATTGACGAGGCGCATCGAAGCATTTTCAACAAGTACCGCGCCATCTTCGAATATTTCGATGCACTCATGCTCGGCCTCACGGCTACACCGAAGGCGGAGGTCGACCGGAATACCTACGATTTCTTTGAAGTGGAGGTCGGTGTCCCGACCTACGCATACGAATACGAAACGGCCGTGTACCGGGACCGCGTGCTCGTGCCATACTACAACATCGAGATCGATCTGAAATTCCCAATCGAGGGCATCTCCTACGACGAGCTGTCGGAGGAAGACAAGGCGCGGTACGAGGAAGATTTCGCGGACGAGGATGGAAATTATCGCGAAGAGATCCCGCCTTCGGAAATTAACCAGTTCATCTTTAATCAGGACACAGTGGACAAGGTCCTCCAGGATCTGATGACGAAGGGCATCAAGGTGGCGGGCGGCGACCGGATCGGCAAGACGATCATTTTCGCCCAGACTACGCCCCATGCCCAATATATCGTGGAGCGATTCCAGAAGCTCTTCCCCCATCTGGGCGGAGAGTTCATCAAGAAAATCACATTCGAAGACACCTACGCCGAAGACGCCATCAAGAACTTCAAAAAAGCCGACAGTCCGCCGCACATCGCCGTTTCCGTCGACATGCTGGACACGGGCATCGACGTTCCGGAAGTGGTCAACCTCGTGTTTTTCAAGCGGGTGCGGTCGAAGACGAAGTTCTGGCAGATGATCGGCCGGGGCACGCGGCGCTGCGAGAACCTGTTCGGGCCGGGCGAGCACAAGACGCATTTCGTGATCTTCGATTATCTCGGCAACTTCGAATTTTTCCGTCAGCACAAGGAAGGGTTGTCCGAAGGCGAAACCGTGAGCCTCACGGAGGCCATTTTCCGCAAGCGGGTCAAGCTGATCCACCTGCTGCAGCACGGGGATTTCGCAACCGCCGAAGGCCGGGAGATGCGGGAAGGCCTGATCGATATCGTCGTCGGACAGATCGAGGCGCTCAATCCCGAACTGATTGCGGTCCGGCTCAAGCTGCAACATGTGGAGAAATACAAGCACCGGCGGGCGTTCCTCTCGCTCAACGAATCGGACGTGTTCACGCTGGGCAAGGAACTGGGCCCCATCGTGTACATGGACGAGCGGGACGAGCACGCCAAGCGGTTCGACAACCTGATGTACGGGCTCATGGTCTATGCGCTGGAGGGAAGCAAGCAATTCGTCCGCAACAAAAACACGCTGAAAGAGATCGCACACAACCTGCTCACGGAAAGGGCGACGATTCCGGCGGTGCGCGCGAGGTTGAAACTCATACAGATGATCGAAACAGAGGAGTTCTGGAAGAACGCGTCGATCTTTGATTTTGAGCGAATCCGCTTTGAACTGCGCGATCTGGCCAAGTTCACCGTGGACGACCCGGGAAGTAAGAGCCCGATCTACACGAACCTGCGCGACGAAGTGCTGTCTGTCAGGGAAGGCCAGCCGATCGGTATCGGAGAGGACTTCGAGGACTACAAGCTGAAGGTGAACCGCTACATCGAGGAGAACCGGGACCACATCGCGATCCACAAGCTGCGCAACAACATCCCGCTGACGAAGGCCGATTTCGAAGATTTGAAGCAAATCTTTTACAGCAAATTGGGCACCGCGGACGACTACCGTCGGGAGTTTCAAGACACGCCGTTCGGTCTCCTGGTGCGCAAGATCGCCAAGCTTGAGCCTGAAGCGGTCGAACGGGCTTTCTCGGATTTCATCAATGACGAATCGCTGACGCAGCAACAGATCGTTTTCGTACGCAAGGTGATCGATTACATCGCGCAGAACGGCTACCTCGAAAATACCGCCGACCTTGCCAAGCCGCCGTTCGACAAGCCGCAGAGCTTCCTGAAGCTCTTCGACGGCGAAAGAGCGAAGAAGCTCGTGGAGACGGTGAAGGCATTCAGGGAGAATGCGGAGAAGATTGTGGGGTAGTACAATGACTGAGCCCGGTCCTTCAGCGGACCGGGTTTTGCTTATCCGACAAAACTTGACAGTTGGTGTGGACATATCTGGATGTCAATGATATGTTAGTATTAACATTTTACGACAATTTATTCTGTAAACAGAAGAAGAGCCACGCATCCCGAGGAATGAGTGGCTCTCCGCATCGTGATTTCCGCCTCCGTAAAGAAGGAGGAAAGTGTTTGTGCCAAGATTATACAGAATCCATTCGGATGATTCAATATTGAAATGCGTCGACGCAAAATTAAATTTTTCAAATTTACCCAAGGTCGCAGGTGACCCATCCAATGAGCACCGTAAACTTGCGATTGTTTTTTGATGAAAGTGGAAAGAGGCGAGATAAGCCGAACCTCATGGGCGGACTTTCCATTCCTGAAAGCCTCTACACTTCCGACAAGTTTAATGTGTGGAATCAAAAACTTCGGGACCAGGAAATCAGATTGCATTGGGTCGGTTACACAGGGGACGAAAAAGTCAAGAATAGCATTATACAGTTGATGGGGGTGGTCTCTAAACACCACAGACTGCTGAAGTTTAATATTATCAGCTATGACTATAATATGCTTACCGGCAGTGGTCGACCCGAATCTGTCATATCCCAAATTGTTTATTCCAAATTTCCGGAACGATTAATTTACGGATTATTGAGAGGATACGGAAGAGACATTCATATTGATGCACATATCTTCATTGAGCATTCTACGGAATACAAAGATATCCGTTTGAACGAGACCATCAAGGAGCAACTGAACGTTCAGTCCATATACAGAGGTGAGCAATTCCACGTTTGTTCCAGCCGCCTTGTGCCCAAAGGGGAAGAAATCGGGATAGAGTTGACTGACCTGCTACTCGGCATAGTCAGGACAATCATCCGGAATGAATCTGACTCAAATTCCAAATCGATAGCCGCAAAAAATCTGCTGATCGTTGAATTGTTGAAAAACCAAGACTTTTACTCATTTCTGACAAGTTTTCGTTTGTTCGAATGGTCCAGAACCAGGGAACTTCAAGAAGCCAGCTTTGGAGATTACATACAGGTGTTTCTGTCCAATCACCATGACAAATTTGAATCATGACGAACCGGTCTCGGTGCAGACCGGTTCTTCTCTTCCCCCGCCTTCCTCCCCACCCCCGCAAACCTCTATAATAAACCCATGGAGGGAGCACCCGTGTACAAGATCATGATCATCGAAGACGATCTGACGATCGCCCGGACGATCAGCGAGCACCTGAGCCAGTGGGGCTACGACACCACCTGCGTCACCGAGTTCCACAACGTGGCGGACCAGGTGCTGCGCTCGGAGCCGCAGCTCGTGCTGCTCGACATCGCGCTCCCCTTCTACAACGGCTTCCACTGGTGCGGCGAGATCCGGAAGTTCTCGAAAGTGCCGATCATCTTCATCTCCTCCGCCTCCGACAACATGAACATCGTGATGGCGATGAACGAGATGATGCAGCGGTTGTGGGAGAGCGACCAGTTCATCGACGACAACACGCTGACCGTCAACATCACGCGGCTGCGCAAGAAACTCGCGGAATTGGGGCTGGAGCAATGGATCATCACGAAAAAAGGCCTCGGCTACCTGGTGGAATGATCATGAAACGCACGCAACTGCTCGGCGCCTACATCCGGCAGAACCTCTTCGCGCTCCTGACGCTCGCGGGCGCGTCGGCCATTTTTCTCGTCGTCATCGCCCTGTACCGCCTGCCCGCGGAATCGGTCGGCTACGCCTCGCTGCTCGCCGCCCTTTTCCTGCTCGTCGTCGGCGCCGTCCGATTCGGAAGCTTCCGCAAAAAACACCGCGAGCTCGAGGCGCTCCGCCATCAGATCGCCGTCCCCGCCTTCCCGCTCCCCGAGACGTCCAGCCTGATCGAGCGGGACTACCAGGAACTGCTCCGCCTGCTCGACCGGGAGCGCGCCGCGATCGTCTACGACAAGGACCGGGCCTACCGGGAGATGGTGGAGTACTACACGATCTGGGCGCATCAGATCAAGACGCCGATCGCCGCGATGCGGCTGCTGCTCCAGACCGACGGCGTCCCCGACCGGGACGAGCTGCGCGAGCAGCTGTTCTGCGTCGAGCAATACACGGAGATGGTGCTGCAGTTCATCCGGCTGGACGGACAGGGATCGGATTTCGTATTCCGCGCGGTGTCGCTGGACGACTGCGTCAAGCAGGCGGTGCGCAAATACGCGTCGACGTTCATCCGCAAGCAGATCCGGCTGAACTACGAACCGGTCGACGCGCAGGTGCTGACGGACGAGAAATGGCTCGTCTTCGTTCTCGAGCAGCTGCTCTCCAACGCGCTGAAATATACCCCCCGGGGTGAAATTTCGATCTACATGCACCCCGACAGGCCGAAGACGCTCGTCATCGAGGACACCGGCATCGGCATCGATCCGGCCGACCTGCCGCGCGTGTTCGAGCACGGGTACACCGGCTTCAACGGCCGCGCGGACAAGAAATCGACCGGCATCGGTCTTTATCTCTGCAAGCGCATCATGGACAGGCTGTCCCACACGATCGCGATCGAATCCGAGGTCGGACGAGGCACAAGGGTCATCCTCGGACTCGGGAACAACCCGCTGGAAGTGGAATGACCGACGCGGACATCCTGTTGCCAACCTTGCAAGGATGTAAGCCAGGAGGAGAAAATGTAAGCCGAAGTTAAGGCTTGGCATTTTCTTTTTTTGTACGATGAAGGTGTGGAAAACGGAGGAGGAGGAACCGGCATGACGCTCCTGGAAGTGCGGAATTTGAAGAAAGTGTACACGTCCCGCTTCGGCAAGCACCAGGTGCAGGCGCTGTCGAACGTGTCTTTCACCATAGAAGAGGGCGAGTTCGTCGCGATCATGGGCGAGTCCGGTTCGGGCAAGACGACGCTGCTCAACATCCTCGCGGCGCTCGACGCGCCGACCAGCGGCGAGGTGCTGCTCGCCGGCCGGAGCCTGACGTCCATCCCGGAGAAGGAGATCTCCGCGTTCCGCCGGGACCGGCTCGGGTTCGTGTTCCAGGATTTCAACCTGCTCGACACGTTCAATCTGCGGGACAACATTTTCCTGCCGCTCGTGCTGGCCGGGAAGTCCTACCGGGAGATGAGCGAACGGCTGCTTCCGTTTGCGCGGACGCTCGGCATCTCGGAGATTCTGGACAAGTTCCCGTATGAGGTGTCCGGCGGGCAGAAGCAGCGGGCGGCGGTCGCCCGGGCGCTGATCACCCATCCGCGCATCGTGCTGGCCGACGAGCCGACCGGCGCCCTCGATTCGCGGTCCAGCGACGAGCTGCTGAACCTGTTCGGCGAGATCAACCGCCAGGGGCAGACGATCCTGATGGTGACCCACAGCGTGAAGGCGGCGAGCCACGCGAACCGGGTCATGTTCATCAAGGACGGGGAAGTGTTCCATCAGATCTACCGGGCTTCGAAGACGCGGCACGAATTCTACCAGCAGATTTCGGACGCGCTGACCGTGATCGCGACGGGCGGTGGCCGCGATGCGTAAGGGCTTCTACACGAAGCTGGCCGTCACCAACCTCCGCAAGAACGCGCAGACCTATTACCCGTACATCTTCGCGAGCTCCGCGACGATCATGATGTTCTACAACATGATGTATCTGTTCACGTCCCGGGCCGTACGCGGCATGAACGACAGCCAGGCGATCCGCCTGGTGCTGGAGCTCGGCGTCTGGGCATCTTCGCGTTCATCCTGCTGCTGTACATCAACAGCTTCCTGATCAAGCGGCGCAAGAAGGAATTCGGGCTGTTCAACATCCTGGGCATGGAGAAGAAGCACATCGCCCGCGTCATGCTGATCGAGACGGCCGTCACCGCGCTGGTCTGCATCGGCCTCGGGCTCGCCGCCGGCATCCTGTTCGGCAAGCTCGGCCTGCTGCTCCTGCTCAAGATTCTGCGCATGGACGCCGTCTACGGATTTGAAGTGCCGCTTCGGGCCGTGGTCGTCACCGTGCTGCTGTTCGGCGCCATTTTCCTGATAAATCTCGTCTACAACGTCTTTCAGGTTCACCTCTCCAAGCCGATCGAGCTGCTGAAGGGCGGCAATGTCGGGGAAAAGGAACCGCGGACCAAGTGGCTGATCGCGCTGATCGGGGCGGCGTCGCTCGGCGGCGGGTACTATATCTCGCTGACGGTGAAATCGCCGATCACGGCCCTGCTTCTGTTCTTCGTCGCGGTCATTCTGGTCATCATCGGCACGTACGGCCTGTTCACGGCGGGCAGCATCGCGATCCTGAAGGCCCTCCGCCGGAACAAGCGGTTCTACTACCGCACGGGCCCGTTCATCTCGGTGTCGGGCATGATTTACCGGATGAAGCAGAACGCCGCCGGGCTCGCAAGCATCTGCATCCTGTCCACGATGGTCATCGTGATGGTGTCGTCGACCGTGTCGCTGTACGCCGGATTGGAGGAAACCCTGCGGAGTTTGTTCTACCGGGAGATTCAGGTGAATTCGGACGACGTCATCCCGGAGGAGCAGATCGGGCGGCTGGAACAGGCGGTGACCGACACGGTGCGGCAGTCGGGACTCGACATCCGCAATCCGTTCATTCTCCGCCATGTCACGTTGCTGGCCATCCGGGACGGCAACGCGTTCACCCTGGTTCGCGCGGCCTCCTTCGGCGACGGCGACAACCTCGCCCTGCTGATCATGACGACGGCCGAGGAATATCACCGGCTCGAAGGCGTCGAAGCCGGGCTGTCCGAAGGGGAGGCGCTCATCCAGGTCATCAAGGGGGAAATGCCCGGCGACACGCTGGACTTCGGCGGTTACACCCTCAGCGTTCGCGGTCAGGCGGACTTTGCAAGCATGCTGCGAGGGTATGAAGCCCAGAAAGACAGTCTTCCGGCTCAGGGGTATCTGATCGTCACGGCGAACGGGGAGGATCTGCTGCGGGTCCGCAAGGCGCTGGATCCGGAGAAGCAGCATGATCCGGGCTACAACTTCAGCTACCAGTTCGATACGAATGCGGGGCGGGACGCGTAGCTGGAGCTGGTGTCCGCGATCAACGCCAGCCTGGACGAACTGGGTCTGCCCGGCCACGCAAGCGGCCGGGAGGGGGCGAGGGAAACTTACCTCACCATGTACGGCGTGCTGTTCTTCCTCGGACTGTACCTGGGCGCGCTGTTCATACTGGGCACGGTGCTCATCATTTACTACAAGCAGATTACCGAAGGATTCGACGACAAGGAGCGGTTCGCGATCATGACGAAGGTCGGTCTGAGCCTGGACGAGATCAAGCGGACAATTCGCTTCCAGGTGCTGTCCGTGTTCTACCTGCCGCTCGTCATGGCCGTCTGCCACATCGCCGCGGCGTTCCCGGTCATCCGGAAGCTGATCAGCGGCATTTTCGGCATGACCGACGTGTCGCTGTACGTGACCTGCACCGCGCTGACGATCCTCGTGTTCGCGGTCTGCTACGCGCTGATCTACGCGTTGACGGCGCGGACGTATTACCGGATCGTGCGATAAGTCAAAACGACGGGCCTGCCGGTTGGCAGGCCCGCATTAAGCGCTGGTATGCTCGTCGATGAATGGCATGATGCGGCGGGTATACTCGTCCCACCGATAATCCCGGTTCTCGATGACGAGTTTCGGGATGTCCCACGCGTCCACGAACGACCGGACGAACGACTGGCTGCCTCCCCACAGCTCCCCGGCCTGCCGGAATTCCTCGTCCGTGCGCAGGGACACGGGCCCCCACTCGTTGCCTCGGACGCCGCAGATGAAGCGCCAGTGCGCCTCGGTGTCGAGGTGGTAATAGTAGATCAGCACCGGACGCAACGGCTCGAGAATCCGAGCCAGACCGGACGCGAGATCGCGCAGCTTGCCGACGTCCATCCCCATGTGGTGCAGGATGTTGATCGTGTCCTGGAGCATGACGCTCTCGATGATCGTCACGGCTTCGGCGGCCTCCAGCCGCTCCCGCACAAACGCCCGGTACCTGTCCCGGATCAACCGGATGAGTTCGTCCTGCTCCGCTTCGCTCCCCAGATAATCCTGAAAGTTGAGGCCGTAAAATATTAGCGGATGGTTCTCTTCCAGCTCCGGAATGCACCGGTTCGGGATGCCCCGGGCCGTTAGCCGGTCGGACAGCATGTTCGCGCAGGTCGTCTTCCCGGAGCCCGGCATGCCGTCGATGATGATGAGTCTGCTTCGCGGGGTCAACCGATCGCGTTCCCCTTCCTATACAATAACCTTCCTGCCGGCCGGCCGCGCGCCGTGGCCGGTCTGGTCTTCGGCGATCCTGCCGGCGGGAACCGCCCGTTCCCGGCCCCAGGCGCGGATCGCTTCGATCTGTTCGGGGCTGGTGCGCGACAGCGGCACGACGTTGCTGAAGTAGTTGATGAACGTCTCGTCCGTCACGGAATCGTCGCCCTTGATGTAGGCCTGCTTCACGACGTCGCGGACGGCGGCTTCGATGTCCGCGCCCGCGAAGCCCTCCGAGATCTTGACCAATTGCTGCATGAGCTCGTCCGAGATCGTCCGCTTCAGGCCCTTCTGGATGTAGATCCTGATGATCTCCTCGCGTTCGGCAGCGGTGGGCAGATCGACGAAGAACAGCTCGTCGAAGCGGCCCCTGCGCAGCAGCTCGGGCGGCAGCTTGGAGACGTCGTTCGCCGTCGCGACGACGAACACCCGGGCCGGGCTCTCCTGGAGCCAATAGAGGAACTGGCCGACCAGGCGGACGGAGGTGCCGCCGTCGCCCGCGCCGATCGCGCCGGCGAGTCCCTTCTCGATCTCGTCGATCCACAGCACGCAAGGCGCCACGTGATCGGCCGTCGACAGCGCCTCCTTCAGCCGGCTCTCGCTCTGGCCCAGATATTGCCCGTGGATGGTGGACAAGTCGAGCCGATAGAGCGGCAGGTTCCACATCGCCGCGATCGCCTTCGCGGACAGCGACTTGCCGCAGCCGGGCACGCCCACGAGCAGGATGCCGCGCGGCGGGCGGATGCCGCGGTCGCGCAGGTCCGCGGTGAGCAGCTGGCGGTTGGCCTCAAGCCACAGCTTGAGCCCTTCCAGCCCGCCGATCTGGTAGTCGTCGCGGACGAACACCCGCTCGATGCCGGAGATGTCCGCGAAGATCTTGTCCTTCGCGTGCATCAGTTCCTTCAGGTCTTCGTTCAGGATGCGGCCGTTGGCCAGCAGGGTCGCGATCACGTTCTCGGCCTCGATCTGGCTGATGCCGGTCAGGATCGCCGCCGCCTGCCGCTCCTCCGCTTCGCCCCATTCGATGAACATCGCGTTCCGGTACGGCTGGATCTGATCCCGGATGATGGCCAGCATCTCGTCCTCGTTGGGCAGCGACAGGGTGATCGACATGCCCAGCCGCTGGAGCGGCCCCCACACCGGGTTGTTCGTGATCACGACGATCGAGCCGCCGGTCTCCGTCGCCAGCATGACCGCGTCCTGGAACTGCCGGGACATCCGGGTGTCCTCCTCCAGCTCCTGCACTTCGGTGAACACGAACGTCTGGTTCTGCAGCTGGCTGAACCGCTGGGTCGCGTAGTCCAGCCCGCCGATCACCGAGCGGTCCTCGTTCAGGAGCCGGTTCGTCCCGATGTCCCGCATGCCTTGCGAGATCGTGTGGTAGCCGATGTTCAGGCCGAGTTTCTGCGCGAGCGGAGCGATGAAGCCGAGCGCGCGGGTGCGCTCCGCGGTCCGGATCGAGATGAACGGAATTCTCGCCTTCAGGTATTGCTCCATCGTCTTCATGCAGGTCTGCAAATCGCTCATCAGAACAGCACCCTTCTTCTCGTTGTGAATGGGGCGGGACCCGGCTCGGGCCGCGCCGCCTCGCGGGCCGCTGCAGCCTCCCGCGCGGAAGGCGCCGCCTGCTGCGGCTTCAGGCTGTGGTGCCGGACGATGTAGGCGAGCTGCCCGGTCCGGTCATGCTTCGCGCTGTCCAGCAGCGACTTCCGGGTGTCCTCGACATATTGGTCGACCACGTTGCGCAGAGCCGCGGCGGCCTCGTACGGAAAGGCCGGCAGCCCGCACAGGCGGTAGAGCCGCTCGAACCGGCTGCGCATGTTGATGATCGCCGCGATGATCGCCGCTTCCTGGCCCTGCGACCGGTCCATCTCCTGCTGGAACATGCGCGTCGCGTATGTCAGCTTCGCCTCGACGACCTCGTACGCGAGGCTCAGGATCTTCTCCGCCACGCCGGCCTTCCATTCCAGCGTCCCCCGCTCCAGGAGCGAGAGGATCCGGTCCTCGTCCTGTCCGGGCTCCTTCAGACGTTGCAGCAGCGGCGCCCATTCGGAGTAATAGGACGGCGGCTTCGTCATGGCTTCGCGCTCCGTCTGCGGACCAGCACGGCCGGCGGATTCAGATCCCAGTCGGGAAAGCTTCTCGCCAGCGATTCATCCGTCGTCTGCTTCTGCACTTCCTCGATCTTCCGGTCGAGCTCCTCCTGCATGCGGGCCGCCGCCTCGGGCGAAGCATGGATGATCGGTCTGACTCTGTTCACCATGGATGCCCCTCCCTCAAATAACCGTCCTTGCGCTGTCGTGGGTCGAATAGACGTACTGGTCCGGCGTCACCGGTTCCAGAAGCTCGCCGATCAGGACCGCGTTCGCGTCCGCGGCTTCGTATTCGCGGCGATAGTCCACGATGTCGCTCAGCACCGCCAGCAGAATCTGCTTGTGGTTCTCGAACAGTTCCGCGAACTCGCGAACGATTTTCTTCTTGTTCGTGGCCGACTTGATCTGGCCGTACACGAACACGATCAGGCAGATGGCCGAGACGACGAGCAGGAATCGGGTCTCAAGCCCGAACCAGAGGAATCCGAGGCCGGCCGCCAGGGAAAGCCAGTTCATGAAACCGGGCCGGTTGCGCTTCAGGGCTTCCTTCTTCTTCTCCTGGAGATGGCGGTCCAGCTGTTCGACCAGCTCGGCCTCGTTGCCGCCGTCCCGCGAGACGCCCTTCCACTCGTCCACCGTGATCTCGATGTCGAGGGGAACCGCGTTCCGGTTCTCGGCGGTCAGATCCCGGTGGGCTTCCAGAATCCAGTCCTTCGAAAGCGCGACGGCCAGCTTCTGGGTGGCGACCGACGCTTTCGATTCCGCCGGATACATGGCGAAGTTGGTGAGCAACTGGGTGAAATCCAGCCGCTCCTCCACGACCCGCTCGTTCGCGAACAGCTGCTCGGCCGCCTGCCGGTCGCCGTTCTGCTGGATGATCAGCTCGTTGATGCGCTCTTCGCGGCGCAGCGGCAGCTCCTCCGCGTCGAATTCCCGGACGAGAACGTCCAGCAGCTGATCCACCGCGGCGGCCAGATCCTTCGTCGGCACCACGTCCTGCGTCAGGATGAAATTGAAGTATTGATAAATGATGTCGTGCAGATGCGCGCCTTCCAGCGCTTGCTGAAGCTGCGGCCATGTCGGGCTGTATTCCCGCAGATGGGGGAATTTCGTCGGGTCCAGCGCCGCGGCCTTCGCGCGCAGCGCGTTCTTCCACTGCTCCCGCTGCGCTTCGACGAAGCCCGGCTTCTGCGAGAGCTCCTCCAGCCAGCTCCGGATCAGCATGCCGCAGCGCTTGCGGGCTTCCAACCCGAAAATCCCGTTGGCGAAGGCGTCGACGAGGACGACGATCTCCCGCTTGAGCTCGTTCGGGTCCTGCTGGCCGAGATAGCGCTCCAGCCAGGCGCTGCTCGCCCGAAAGCGCCCGCCGCGGCGGGTGACCAGCGCGAAGAACAGCGACGTCTTCTCGTCGTCCCTGCGAAGCGCTTCCATGACGGCCCGCTCCGCGAGCTCCCGGTTGTCGTTCAGCCACGCGGACAGGGCGACCAGACAGGGCGCCAGCCAATAGCGCGGTGCGGCGAGCAGCTGCTCCTCCGACGCGAGCCCGATTGTCTCCTTGCGCACCAGGCTGGTGTCCACCGCCTGCAGGATGCCGATCGCGCGCCGGCGCACCTCCTCGTAATGGCCGAATTTGTTCTCGAGCTCCTGCCGGATCTTGACCAGCCGCGTCTCCGCGAGCTGGAGGTTCTTGTGCAGGGCGTCCTGCCGGACGAACTCCCGGAACTCCGCGGCCAGCCGGTCGAGATCGTTCTTCGTCATCTCCACCTGCTGCTCGACGGAGCTGACCTGCATCGACACCGCGGCGACCTGCTGCGCCACGACATTGAGGTTGTTGCTGATGGTGTTCAGCGAGTGGTCCAGCGAGCGCAGCGAACTGTTGATCCCGCTCAGATCGGCCCGGGAAACCACCTGATCCGCCATGCGTGCATCACTCCTTGATGATGGATACTTCGCCGGTGTGGGTAACGGCGCACATCATGTTGGTATACACTTCGATGTAGGCATAGCCGGGGTGCAGGGCGAGCCGCCTCGCCTTCTCCATGCCGTTCGGAAGCGACTGGCCCCGCTTGTAGTGCTCGATGATCGCGAGATTCCGGTCCAGCGAATGCACTTCATAGGGATTTCCCAGGTAGCACTTGCTGACGATGCCGAGCGGGAGCTGCAATTCCGCAAGCTCGGGAAATTCGGCCGAAATCCGGTCAATGAGCTCCTGCACCTGCTGCTTCGACGCCACGACTCCGCCCGCGTCCAGCCGGGTCATCGCTTCGACGAAAGCGCTTGACCGCTTCTGGCGCAATCGCATCTCGAGCGCCGCGCCTTCCAGTCCGACGCTTGTCCGCTTCGCGGGCTCGACATGGAGGCGGGTATTCGTCTGGGCCCCAAGTCCTATGATTGGTCTCCGCATGACTGCCTCCGATATTCTGATTTGTTTTATTGTAGAACAGGTTGGAAGATCGTGTAAAGAGATGTCGGGCGGCGCGGAAAAATGGCTTAAAATCAAGCAAAAAAGCTTCCGTTGAAACGGAAGCTGACGGAAACCTGGCCCGATTCAATTCCAGATGTCCACGATCGGCGCGCCGCTCTCGATCCGCGCGCGGGCTTCGGCGATCCAGTCCTTGAACCATTGGTTGTCCGAACGGCTGAACGTCTCGTCGACGCCGTCCCGGTTCCGGAACGCGCCGATGTACACGATCAGCTCGCGCACGCGGAGGAACAGCGGGGTCAGGCGGAGCCATTTTTCGTCCAGCGCATATTCCTCCCGATACCCCTTCATGAAATGGCGCATGAACCGTTCCGCCTGCTCCTCGCGCAGGCGCCTGCCTTCTTCGCCCCCGTAGACGTAGACCAAATAGTACAACTGGACCGCGATATCCTCGACGAACCAACTGTACTGGGCTTCGTCGAAGTCGAACAGCGTGATCCCGCCGTCTTCGTCGACCGTGAAATTGCCGACGCCCATGTCGCCGTGGATGAGCCCGAAAGCGTCTTCATCCCGGGGCAGCGTCCGAAGCGTCTCCATCAGCTCGGCGCAGGCGGCGCGGACGCGCGGCTGGGTGGTCGGAACGAGGCCGACATGCCGCAGGAACCAGTTCCCGCTCCAGTCGTGCCGCGGCCCGTATCGCGCGTCGGGCCTGTAGGAGCGCGACAGCCTGTGCAGCCTGCCCGTCAGCCGGCCGAGCCGCTCGTACAGGCCGTCGTCCCGCAGACACTCCGGATAGCCGACCTTCCGGCCCGGCGCCTTCGCGAAAACGGCGCAGGTGAAATATCCATCATCGGCCGGAATGACCTCGGTCCACCGCCCGTTCTTCGAGCGAACCGGTTCGGACACGGAGACGCCGCGGCCGGCCAGGTACCGGATCCAGTCCAGCTCGGCCAGCACCATGTGCTCGGTCCGGTTGGCCCCCGGCGTAAGCCGCAAGATCCAGCTCCGGCCGTCGTACGCGAATTCATAGACGAAGTTCTGGAGTCCGCCGAGATCGGTCAGCTCCGCATTCGCAAATCCGAACAGTTCCGCCGCCTGTTCCTGCGGGTCGGGGCCGATGGAATTCGAATGTACTTGTGTCTCCGGCATACATCCTCCAAGCGTCTTGTTTTGCTTTATTTTAGGATAGCATGGAAGACGATGCAATCCCCGTCAGCTTCCGGGCAGCCGCCGGATGCTGCCTGTGCTTCAGCAGTTCGGATACCGTTACGAATCGAAAACCTTCCTTACTGAAAGCTCGGGCAAAATGACTTCCAGCACCTCCACCGTCTGACTCTTCTCCGGAACGAATCTTGTCGCTCTCACCCCCGCCCCATGCTCCGCTTCACCATCGTGATCAGCGCGGCGAGCACGAGCGGTCCGACGCCGATGCCCATGACGATGAGCGGCCATACGACCTGAACGGAGAAGACGAACTCCATTTCGAACATCATCATGGACATCAGGAAGGTCATGAACGAGATTGCCGGCAACAGCAGTTTGTTGTCGTTCAGCCTGAAGAAATGCGACATGACGGCATTGAGAACGTACAGCACGACTGTGGTTTTCGTGAAGGAGCCCGCGATCAGCGCGATGCCGACGATGGCCTCCAGTCCGATCAGGAATTGCCCGACCTCGATCATCCGCGCCATCGCGTAGAGCGAATACTTCCGATCCCCCGCAAGCGGCCCGAGGGTCGTGATCGCGGTGACGGTGACCGCAAGCTGCAGGATGCCGGTGATTGCCGTCATGGCGTACATCCACTTCCCGACACGCTGCCGGCTCTCCTTCCGCACGAACGGCAGAATGGCCGAGAACAGGAACATCTCCCCGAAGGGGAAACCGAATAAAAAATAGACACCGTGAAGAATCGGCTTGACTCCATCGGCGAACAGAGGAAGAAGCGACTCGACGCGCGCGAGCGGGGTCGCCAGACAGACAATGATGACGATGGTCGCCAACATGGAGGCGGTGAGCAGGAAGAACATTCGCCCCATGACCTCGATCCCCGCATGAACCGCATACGTGGCGATGACGATCGTCAGCGCGTTGAACACGTACATCGGAGTCTCCACCATCATGGTGTTGGTGAGGAAGAGCCCGATCCCGAGGACAATATACGAACACATGAGAAGCAGCATCAGGATCAGCAGCACGACGAATACGCCGGCAATCCATTTTCCGTAGACGCGGTCGAAATAGACGGTATACATCTCATCCGGATAGCAGCGGTACAGATAGATCATCAGGCTCATGAACAGGATGCCCATCAAGGTCGACACGACGAGGGAAAGCCAACCCATGTTGCCGGCCAAATGGATGACCTGATTCGGAACATAGACAATGGACGAACCGACCATGTAACTGATGTACAAAATGGCCAATTGCCCGACGCTGATGGACTGCTTGCCGGGAGCTTCCATGCCCTGTGGCGCCTCCTTCCGGGAACATCATTTTCGCTGTCCCTCCCCGGCCTGCCGCTTGACCATCATGATCAGCGCGGCGAGCATTAGCGGGACGATGCCGACGGCCAGGATGAGGAGCGGCCACACCGCTTGAACGGAGAAGACGAATTCGGCTTCCTCATGGTACATCGTCATGGACAGCAGGTAGGCAACCAACGCGATGGCCGGCAGCAGCAGCTTGTCGTCGTCCAGCTTGAAGAAATGGGCCGTGACATCGTTGAGCACGAACAGCACGATGGCGGCTTTCATGAAAGATCCGGAGATCAGCGCGATGCCGACGACGGCTTCGAGTCCGCGAAGGAACTCCCCGATCTCGATCAGCCGCGCGACCGCGTAAAGGGAGAATTTCCGCTCCCCCGCCAGCGGTCCGAGGGTTGTGATCGATATGACCGTGACCACAAGCTGCAGGAACCAGGCCAGCGCCGTCAAGACGTACATCCACTTTCCCACCGGCTGATGGTTCTCCTTCCGCACGAACGGCAGGATGGGAGCAAACAGGATCAGCTCCGCGAAGGGAAAGCCGAACGAGACATAGGCGCCGTACAGGACGGGCTTCATCCCCTCCGGGAAGAACGGAAGCAGCGTCTCGACTCTTGTGAACGGGACGGCCAGGAAAACGATCACCACGACGGCCAGCAGCATGGAGCCGAGCAGCAGAAAGAACGTCCGCCCCATGACCTCGATTCCGGCATGTACGGTATACATCGCGACAATGATCGTGATCGCGTTGAAGATGTATATCGGGGTCTCCACCATCATGGTATTGGTGAAGAATCTCCCGATGTCGAGGACAATGTTGGACAACAGGATCGTCATCAGCAAAATCTGCAGCGCGATGAGCACACCGGCGATCCATCTTCCGTAAGCCCTGTTCAACCAGGCGGCGTACTTGTCGTCCGGATTGCAACGGAACAAGTAAAGAACCAGGCTCAGGAGCGGCATGCCCAACAGAGCGGACACCGTGATGGAAAGCCAGGCCATGTTGCCGGCCAAATGGATGATCGGATTCGGGACATTGATGATCGCCGATCCGACCATGAAACTGACATACAGGATGGCCAATTGTCCGGCGCTGATGGACTGCGTTCCGGGAGCCTTCATCCTTGAGCGGAGCCCCCTTCGGGATCAATGTTGCTCGAACCATTTCACCAGGAGAAGGGCGATTCGTCCGATCGATTCATTGGCAAGGTCATGCAAGACCGGCCAGTCGCTTTCGGTGATGTAGACCAGGCCCAGATACAGGGTCGGAACGCCGAATACCGCCAGAATCCAGCGCTCGCGCGGATTCGAGTGTCTCATACGCCGCACGTTGACGGCGAACAGGACAGCACCCGTAAGGAGCATGACGATCACGCGCTCCATCAAAGACGATCACCCTCCTTTCCGCTTCATTCTTCGCCGCTTCGCGAGAAGGGGCTGAAACTCATCATCTTCGAATTCTGGATGTGCACATCAACCGTAACCTCGATCGGGATGCGCGCAAATCGTTCGGGCCAGTCCGGCTTCCATTTCCGCCACCGGGAAGGATGGCGCAGGTAAATTTTGTGCCCGATCCCGAGCACATCCGCCTTGTGTTTCTGCAGCGTGCCTAGGACGGATTCCATCTGTTTCTTCAGATACTGCTCCACTTTCTGCTCATACACTTGTTCGTCGTCCATATCCCGGACCGTCGTGCAGACCAGTTCCCCGACCGAAGCTTCGATGTGCACATCGATGCGCGCGGATACCGAATCCCCTTCGAGAACCGGCGTCACCCTCGAATGCGACTTCAGAATTTCAATGGTTTCCTTCTGACCGCCCGATGATTGTCCGCCGCACGGGATCTCGACAAAACCGTATTTGTATTTCCCTGCCAGGATCATCAGAAACGGCACTCTATCCGGCACGACTCTTCCAACCACCTTGTCCGGATGGGCGAGCGCTACTCCATGCACGACGTTTTTCTGAGATTTTCGGTCACGCGCAATGATGGGCAGCATGGCGCTTGCGGACTCGCTTTTGAGCTGGAATGCGATATCGAGAAGGGACGCTTCGACGGACCTCCCCGCCAGATCGGCCGAGAATTTCAACTGTTTGAGCACCTGACTGCCCACCGTATTTTCGATCATCGAGTCGCCTTTCAGGTAATCCCGCGCTTTCCCTTTTGCGATCATGACGGATGTGACCAGCCGGAATTCCGGATCGCGATAGAAGAAGTCCAGGATGCTGCTCAGCTTCTCCCGCGCGATTTCCTCGCTGATCAGAATGATCTGGATATGGCTCAATTGGGAATGCCGGCCGGACACCGTCTTGGTATTGCGAATGATGCTGGATACGCTTGTGCCGTCCAACGTGACATTGATGTATGCCGACTTGTTGCCCATCAAGGATGGCGCGCCGAATTGGCTGGCCGGTCTGTAGATCTGGGACGTCACTTCGAACGTTTCTTGCTCCCCTTTGTCAATGCCAATGGCCAGGACAAAAGACCGTTCGGTCAGCTCCATTTTGCTCCAGCATCCGGAAAGCAGCAGCGCCGCGCCCGCCCACATGATCAGGCATGCCCGCATCTTCATGCCGCATCTTGCTCCGACCGGCCAAGGTCATCCGGCTTGAAGATCAGGCTGAACTTGCGGGGGCGGAACGGTCCGAGCGGATCGAAGTATGGCTGGCCGAGCGAACGGAGCGAACACAGATGCATCAGCAAGAGCAGAATACCGATCATGATCCCGAACCCTCCGAGCGTTGCCGAGAGCAGGATGAACGGAATTTTCAACAGTCTCAGCGCGATGGCGAAGTTGTACTGCGGGATGGAGAAAGAAGCGATCCCCGTAAGCGCGACAACGACGATCATCATCGGGGAGGCGATGCCCGAATCGATGGCCGCCTGGCCGATGATGAGCGCCCCCACGATGCTGACGGCGGAACCGACCGCTTGCGGCAGCCGGATCCCCGCTTCCCGCAGCAGTTCGAAGAAGAACTCCATGATCAGCACTTCAATGACCGACGGAAACGGAATGCCCTCCCGTGTGTTGGTGATGGCAAGCAGCAGCACGGTCGGGATCAGCTCGGTATGAAAGGTGGTCAGCGCAACATAAAGGCTCGGCAGGAAAAGCGCGATCATGAACGCCACCATCCGCAGCGTCCGGATCAGATAGGTGAAGGCCGAGCGGTGATAATAATCCTCGATGGATTGCAGAAATTCCGTAAAAACCGACGGACAGATCAGCACCACGCCCGACCCCTGCGATAGAACGATGATTTTCCCCTGAAGCAAGGCAAGGGCCGCCGCATCGGTCCGTTCCGTAAAGCGGCATTGCGGAAACGGAGACCAGGCGGAGTCCTGGATCATTTTCTCAATCATGGTCGTGTCGAGCAGATCGCAATGCTTGATCCTGACGATGCGCTGCTCGAATTGTTGCAGCACCGAGGGAGAAACGACGCCGTCCAGATAGCCGTACACGACCTCCTTTCCCGATTTCGGGCCGACATTCGGAATCTTGACGATCTTGAAATCCGGCGTCTGCAGACGAAGCCGCAGCATGCCGATGTTCATGGACAGATTCTCGACCGTGCCTTCCCGCGGTCCGATCGACGCCCGTTCGGCGGACGGTTCCTCGACACCCCGGGTTTCCAGCTTCAGCCCGTCGAAGCTGATGGCCTTGTCCCAATGCTCCATGAAAAAGGCAACGTGCCCCTGCAGCACCATGCGGACGACCGACTCCAGATTTTCATGGACAAAATAAGCGCGGTCGATGACGCCTTGATATTCAAACCATTCCCGGATCGTCCTGGCGGTGATCCCGGTTCCGTTGCCGCGCCTGCGCATTTCCAGCTTCTGCAGCACGGACAGGATGTCGGACGAACTCTGCTGGTCGGCGAGCGTCTCGCAATACACGATCCACGCCGAGCAGACCATTTCCGGACCGGCGGCAATGTGCTCGTACGCGATGTCATCGCACTGCCTGAAGATCGCTTGCAGACGGTTGATGTTCTCGAGCGCGTTCAATGAGACGGGCAGGTTCGTGATGGTTTGGTTCGGATCGTTGCTCATGGGCGCACCTGTTGTGTGGGTTTTGCATTTCATTTTTTGCCGAGGGCACCAAAATTATGCGGAACGGGCTTGACATGACACCTTGAGGTGTTATATTAAACATAACACCATAAGGTGTTACATTGAAACCGGGGGAATATGTCGGTATGGAATCGGAGGGATGGCCTGATTTGGGCGAACCCGCTGTCAAGCATGACGTCTTCCACGCCATTGCGGATCCGTCGCGCAGAAGCATGCTGATTCTGCTGGCCGACCGGGAAATGGCGATCGCCGAAATCGCGGGACGGTACCCGATCACCCGCACGGCCGTGAACAAGCATCTGCATGTGCTCACGGAAGCGGGACTGCTCCGCCGGCGGCGGGTCGGGCGCGAGACGCGGTACCGGCTGCAGCCGGAGCCTCTCGTCGAGCTGAAGCGGTGGCTCGCCTTCTTCGAGCAGTACTGGGACGAGAAGCTGGCCGATCTCCGGCAATTCGTGGAGTCCGCGAACGAACAGGGAGAATCGGGATAACCCCCCGGTTCTTCATGCACACATGAAAAACTTGACCAGCACCTGATCTTTGTACCGCTCGCCGGTGCCGACGAACACGCTTCTCGCCCGTTCTGTCGGAACATGTCGAAAGCTGGGCGTCATGCCCGGCTTCGCTGCGTCATGTCTTCTGCCAAGCAAAAAAACCGGGGTCTACAACCCCAGTTTGCTGACAACGCTATCGGGTCCGGTAAAAAACGAACTGTCGGCGAGGATGGCTTCCCGCCACAGGCGCAGCACCTGCCCGCGGTCATATTCGAGCGATTTGAACCAGGCGTCCGGCGCCTCCGGGTCCGGGCTGTGCCGGGAGCCGAACACCGCGTAAACGTACAGGATCGGAAGGACCTCAAGCTCCTTCTCCGTCAGCGAATAGATTACCCTCCGCTTGTCGGTCTCGCTCGTCTTCTTGCTGATGATGCCCTTCCGCTCCAGATGGGCGAGCCGGTCCGCCAGCACGCTCGGTCCGATGCGCTCGGCCGATTTCAGAAATTCGCCGAACGTCTGCTTGCCGAGCGCCGCCATGTCGCGCACGATGAGCATGGACCACGTGTCGCCGAAGATCTCCGTGGTGAAGTTGATCGGGCAGCGGGATTTGTTCTCTTCGCGTTTCATGCGTCCATTTTATCATGTGAAAAGTTTGACGATCAAAGCAAACCGCAGATGCGCCGGCACCTGCGGTTACAGAAAAGGCTTGTTCCGATATTCATCCGTGAGCATGTACCGGGATTGCGCGTCGGCGAACTGCCTGGCGCGCGCGAGGCGGTGCTCGGCGCTTTCGTTTCGCGCTTTCCGGTGCGTGGCGAACAGCACCAGCATCTGGACATCCGTCCTGGTCGGCGCGAGCCGCATGTGCTGCTCAAGCACCTTGCGTTCCGCCGCGATGCGTTCGATCCACTCAATCTCGCCCGGCGCATGCAGGCGCAGATAGTTCATTTCGTCCGGCGCCAGCTCCCGGCCGCTCTTGAACTTGTCGATGAGCAGCCGCGCCCGGAGATCATCCTCTCCCCGGATCGCCGTCGCCGCCCGCATGTCCGCCATCCGCCGCAGCATCGCGTCCCGCACGGCGATTTCCGCGTCCGCGGGCTGCTTTTTCCCCCCGGTCATGCCCGCTTGCCGTCTCGCGCCCCGGCTTCAACAGGGTCGGAAACATGGAGGAGTATGGAGCGGTTCCGATCTTCATTGAACCTCACCTCGCATGGCGGCGGAAGCGGTCCAGGCCCCCGCCTCATGCGGCAGGGGATCCGCTCCCGTCAATACAGGAAATTGAAGATCAGACCGCTGGACGGAAACGGATTGAACCGTTGCATTGACGCTTCATAGAGCGCGAATTGCTGCACCAGGCGGGCCTGCTGGTTCAGCAGGCTGCTCGCCGGAACCATATTGAAGCGGTCCGCCGCCGCAGACAGGCGTTCCGCGAGGCCGAGCCGGCCGCCGAGCATATTCGCGGTCCAGTCGAAGTTCGCGCTCAGGCTCTTCTCGAGCTGCTTCTCGTCCAGCCGGAGCGTGCCGTCTCCGTTCCTGATGATGCCGAGCCGTTCATAGACCGACGATCCCGTGATGTTGTCCAGACTTCTCCGGACCGACGAGCTCAGGACGCCGTCCGCTTCCCGCAGGCGCCTGTACATCGTGTTGTAGGTGTTCACGAGGTCCTTGACCTGCGAGACGATCCGGCTGCTGTCCGGCCCCACCTGAATGCTGACGGCTTCGTCCGTCACGTCAAGCAGCGTCGCCGTCACCTTGCCCTTCTCCAGCTCGATCGTGTTCGACTGCGAGACCAATGCCGGACCGCCGTTCACGGTATAGGACGCGTTGGCCGCCTGCCGCGCCACATTCGTGACGCCGGTCGCCGACATCGCGTTGCCGGTCACATCCTCGACCTGAAACGCGTTGTCCGTTCCCGTCTTGTCGCCGGTCAGTTCGAGACGCTTCTCTCCGGTCTCCTGGTCCGTCACGATCGACGCCGTGACGCCGGTCTTCGCCTCGTTGATCGCGTTCTTGATCTTCGTCAGCGCCTTGTCGTTCGTGTCGTCCGCGTAGATGAAGACCGAAACCTTGGTCGACTTGCCGCCGACGGTGATGTTGAATGCGTTGACTCCGGCGCCGACGACGGACGCGTCCGATCCGGCGAGCAGCGTCCCGCTGTTCTTCTGCGAAGCCGCCAGCGCGCTCACCGTCACGCTGTAGGTCTTGCTCGCGGCTCCGGCGAATGCGGACGCCGTCACCTTCGCGCTGTCCGACGACTTCGCCGTCCTCGCCAGAAACGGCGAGTCTTCCTTCTGCGTGAGCTTCTGCGCCGCCGAACGCATGTCCAGGGCGGCGCTCAGGAAATTCGCAATGCCCGTCGCGGCTGACCGCAAATATTGCTCATAGGGCCTGCTGTGCGAGACATATTTGAAGAAAAGCGGCGCATTGGCGTTACTGCTGCCGCCGGAAAACCAATTGACGGAGGCCGATCGGTTCATCGGGTACAGCGAGTTGTACGAATACGGCGAGCTGTACGGGTTGATAGCCAGTACCATGCCTTCTTCCCTCCTTTACCTTTTTTTTCGTCATCTTGACGATCCGAAATTAGACTTGACGTCAAAATTTTCAGATACTTCTGCATCACATCGTTCGTCCGCCCATGAACCCGTATTCCCGGACGCGCTGCCGGCGCATCCATTGCGTGGCGACCCATTTCTCGCCGCGGACGACGGGCGCGCTGCTGTGCAGGGTCAGATCGTTGAGCGACTGGTCACGGTAGAAGTACTCGAAGTAGACCGCGGACCCCCGCTTCGGCTTCACCGCGATGTCCAGCAGCGGAAAAACCGTCTCGCCGCCCTCCTCCACATCGTTCAGGTAAATGACCAGCGTGCTGATCCGGTTGTTCCGCGCGGACGGGGTGCCCGGCGCGAAGAAGTCATGGTGCGCCCGGTATTCCTGTCCCGGCCCGTAGTGGAGCACCTGCAGCCCTTCCGCGTGTTCGACCGGCACGTTCATGAGCTGCGCGATCCGCCGCTCGATGCGGCGGATGAACGGGCTTTCCTCCTCTTCGAAAAACATCCCGCGGCTCGTGCGAATGTCGCTGACCACCTTGTTCACCAGCCGGGACTCCTTCAGACGGGGAGCGGCCGACTCGATCAATTGCCGGCACTCGTCGTCCGTCAGCACCCGCTCGAACCTCATGACGAGCGGCTCCCGGTTCAGCACCGTTCCTTCCACGACGCAATCCTCGAGCGGGTAGCAGGACTGAACCGGCAGAATGGACATCTCCTCGCTCAAATCCCTCACCTCTTGCTGACTGCAGGGCGGAATTATCCATTTTTTTACTTCTGCAAACTATTATACAACAACGAAAACCTTGTCGAAAATCCTGAATTGGACGATTCCATTCTGCGGCAGGTCCATGTTCAGCCTGTGGCCGGTGGACCTCTGTCAATAGATTGGACACATGGAATCGAGAAAATTACGCAACATAATCGTACATTTGTTCGCATTGAATGGGTGTGAGATACCCGATCGCCGAATGGACTCGTTTGCGATTGTAGAAAA